>JADMIO011130876.1_pt1 | contig 46472 bp, 45 predicted proteins | sample 8958161 | NCBI WGS metagenome assembly JADMIO01 (sample SAMN16585339, study PRJNA669376) | soil metagenome | isolation source: Crop rotation soil | place: USA: Cullars Rotation, Alabama | collected 2011
CCGCCAGTAGCGGCGGATCAACGGCAGGTCCTCCGAGTAAGCGATCAGAGGAAGCCCCTCGAGAGCCTCCGGACCGCTGCCGGCAGCTTTCGCCGCGATCTCGGGTGTCGCCACCAGGGCAAACTCTTCCCGGTAAAGCTCCGTGACGGTCGCGATTTCGGCGTCCGGCCGGATGGTGCTGATCACCAGGTCGTAAAGGCCGTCCTGAAGTCCGGCCAGAAGCTTCTCCGCCGGGCGGCCCGGCGTCACCTGCAGGCGAAGGCCGGATCCGACCAAACCGGCGAGCGCCGGCAGCACGCAGGTAGTGGTGAGCTCGGGCGGGCCGGCCAGGCGGAGCAAATCGTCCGTTTGAGCCTCGATCCCCAGCGCCTAGGCCGGCTTCGACGCCTCGACCATCGAGGTCGAGACCCAGGGCCCTCCCCACCACATCAGCGGCCCGAGGTTCCGGCGTTTGACCCCGGCCGCCCCCAGCTCGGTGAGGCGCTTCGCGTACTGGGCGCCGGCTGAGATGTCTGCGATCAGCAGCCGGCCGCCGGGGGCCAGGACCCGGTAGGCCTCGTCGACCGCCTTCGTGCGGAGGGAACCGTGGAGGTTGTGGATTGCCAGGCTCGAGACGACCAGGTCGAAGAAGCCGTCGCCAAAGGGCAGAGCGGCGATGTCGCCCGTCTCCACCTCAACTTGCTCGGCGACGCCCTCGGCCTCGGCGTTGGCCAGGGTGACGGCGGGGTCGTTTCCCGATTGGTCGACAGTGCGCCACAGGTCGACCCCGACCGCCCGTCCGGTGGTCAGCTGCTCGGCCACCATGAGCAGGACCGCTCCCCGGCCGCAACCCAGGTCGAGCACCAGCTCGTCACCTTTCAGATCGAGCCCGTTAAGCGTCCGGGCCCAGACGATGAACTTGCCCTTGCGTGAGGCGAACAGCGCGGACAGTCCGGAGGCGGCGAGAAAGATGGTCGGGATCCAGTTCCAAACGGAGTGCGAGAGGATCGATCCGACGAGCGAGAGGGCGGTCAGGATCCCGAAGACGGCGATCACGGGAGGCGCGTCGAGCCCGTAGGACCCCTTGCGCTTCGCGCTGACGCTCATGGAGCGACTCTACTGCCTAGACACGCCCCGCTATCTTGGCCGTCCGGCGCTCCAAGGCGGCGTTGAGCTCGCCGCCGACCAGGATCGCCAGGGCGCTGAGGTAGAGCCAGAAGATCAGGACGACGACGCCGGCAAAGGTCCCGTAGGTCTCGGCGTACTTGCCGAAGTTGGCAACGTAGAAAGTGAACCCGGCCGAGGCGGCCATCCACATCAGTGTCCCCAGGACGCCTCCGGGGCTCACCCACTTCCAGTTCGGAGCATCCCGGTTGGGCCCGAGGTAGTAGAAGAGCGCGAACAGGGTCGTGATGCTTACCAGGGTCACCAGCCACCCTACCGCCGACCACATCCAGCCCTTCTGGGCGAACAGCGGGGCGGGCAGGGCACCCAGGATCCCGGTCGCCACCACCAGCATCAGGGCGAACAGCCTCTTCTTGATGAACTTGCGCTCCTGCGGGACGTTGTACGAGATGTCCAGACCGGTCTGCAGCGCCACCATCCCCGAGGTCGCCGACCACAGAGCGATCGCCACACCGACGATCGCCGCCACCACCGAAGCTCCTTTCGAGCCCGACTGGGCGTTGTCGATCGCCTGGGTCAGCAGCTGGCCGGCGGCGCCGGGCATCGCCCGCTCGATCGAGCTGCGCAGGGAGTCGATGAAGATCGAGCTGCCCTCGATCAATCCGACCACACCGACCGCCGCGATCAGCGCCGGGAACACCGCCAGGAAGAAGTAGTAGGCCATGCCGGCGGCGGCCATGGTGATCCGGTCCTCCTGGATCGAGCGGACCATGTACTTGACGCTCGCCTTCCAGTCCTTCAGGTCGAGGTCGAGCGGTGAGTCCGGTCCGGGGGTGCCCTCGGTCTTGGTCGGGATGCCGCCCTGAAGGACGTTGCCAGAGACGGTCTGGCGAGGGTGGGTAACACCGAATGACATGCATCCTTCGTACCCAAATTAGGCACTCGAACAACCACCGAAATTCGAAGTTGCGCGAACACCGTTAGGGGGGTACCATTGCATCGTTCGATGTAGCATTACTTATGTAGCATTCGCAGATGCCTAGATCGCTGGGGCGGAGCATGGGAGGTGCGCCGATGTCTGTAGTCGCCGAAGAAGTTGTCGACAAGGTAGTCCCGGGCCCCAAGGGCCTGCCGATCCTGGGACCGGCGCTGGACATGAAGCGTGACCTCATCGGTACGATGCACAGCTCGATGCTCCGCTTCGGCGACGTCGTCCGCTTCACCATGGGCCCCAAGGGCAAGTTCCAGGTCAACGCTTTCGGCGTCTTCCACCCCGACTACGTCCAGCACTTCCTCGCCTCCAACGCCGACAACTACGAGAAGAGCGACCCGGTCTACTACGAGCTGCGGGTCCTTCTGGGCGACGGCCTGCTCACCGCCGACGGCGACGAGTGGAAGCGCCAGAAGCGCATGATCCAGCCGATCTTCACCCACAAGCGTGTCGCCTCCTACGTGCCGATGATTGTCGAGGAGGCCGAGGACGCGGTCCGGCGCTGGGGCGAGGCCGCCCGGCGCGGCGAGGGTGTCGATCTGAATGCCGACATGGCCCGGATCACCATGCAGGTGGTCGGCCGGGCGCTGTTCGGTGCAGATGTGGAGAGCGCAGTCCCCGCTGTTAGGCGCGCCGTTCCGTTCCTCAGCGAGCGAGCGATTCAGCGGGGGCTCTCCCCCTTCACGGTTCCCGCCCACTGGCCGACGCCCGGCAACCGTAAGGCCGTGCGTTACCAGGGGAGCATGTACGACGTCGTCGACGAGCTGGTCACCGCTCGCCGGGCCAACCCGGTCGAGGCCGAGGACCTGCTCGGACTGCTGCTGAACGCCCGCGACCCGGAGACCGGCGAAGGTCTGTCGGACAAGGAAGTCCGGGACCAGGTGCTGGTGTTCCTGCTGGCGGGCCACGAGACGACGTCGACCTCGCTCGCCTTTACCTTCCACCTGCTCGGCCACCACCCGGAGATCCAGGAGAAGGTGCAGGAAGAGATCGACCGGGTCTGGGGCGACGGTCCCACCCTGGAGACCGTCCGGGAGCTCCGCTACACCACGATGGCGATCAAGGAGGCCATGCGGCTCTACCCGGCCGCACACGGCATGGGCCGGATCGCCAAGAAGGACGATGAGATCGGCGGCTACCGCATCCCTGCCGGCTCACCGGTCTTCGCCAGCACCTGGGCGACCCACCGCCACCCGGCGTTCTGGGACGAGCCCGAGCGCTACGACCCCGAGCGGTTCACCCCGGAGGCCGAGAAGGCTCGCCACCGCTACGCCTACTTCCCCTTCGGCGGCGGGCCGCGGGCATGCATAGGTCAGCACTTCTCGATGATGGAGGCCGCGCTCCTCGTCGGCGCCCTGCTCCGCAACTTCAAGGTGACCACCAGCAGCGACCCGGTGAAGCTGCTCGCCGGAATCACGCTGCGCCCCGCCGGCACCATGCCGGCGAGCATCACAAGCCGCGCCTAGGCGCCCCTTGCCGCACCCCGCACCTGGATCCTGCCTCCCGCCAGACGGACCAGATAGCGGGGCTGCGGCGCGGTTGCAGGTCCTTTGACGATCTTGCCGGTCTCCATCGAGAACTCGCTGGCGTGCCACGGGCAGGTGACGGTGCAGTTGAACTGGTCGACCTTGCCCTCGTGCAGCGGCCCGCCCCGGTGGCTGCACCGGTCGGCGATGGCGAAGAGCTCGCCCGAGCTGTTGCGGTAGATCAGGACCGAAGCGCCTTTGACCTCGACCGCCGACGGCGTGCCGTCCATCAAATCCGACTCATTCATGGCGTCTGTCCAGTCCTCGGGCTGCTCCTCGAAGACGGTTTCGTCGACTCCGACGCCCTTTCGGTAGGCCAGATGGCCTCCCAGATAGCCGCCGATGGTCATCGCGGTAGCGCCGATCAACGATAGGCCGATGCCCTTAGCGCGCCGCCCCTTCTTGCGGGCGACGTAGCTGGCGCCGTAGCAGAGGAGCCCGGCGACGTTGCTTACCGCGTGGACCGCGCCTATCCGCTGCTCTTTCTCGATGGTGTCGCTCCAGTCGGCGATGCCGGTCCAGGCGGTCGGCACTGCCGAGAGTATGCCGGCCAGGATCAGCTTGTCGGAGGCCTTCGCTGCCTTCCTGCCGCCGAGGAAGTCCAGGACCATCGCGCTCGTCCAGAACCCGATCGGCAGGTCTGTGAGCATCGGATGGGCGGCGTGCCCGAGCCAGGTGCCGCTGGCGATGTCCTTCGCCGGGCCGGGGAACAGCTTCTGAGCCGCGTCGGCGGCCTTGGACGTCACCGGGTCGAGGAACTTGGCCTCCTCGATGGCCTTGATCACCTGTTCCATCGCACACCTCCAGAAATTTTGGGTTCAAAGGGGTGTTACCCGATGTGCCGATCGAGGAACCGGGGCTCTGCTGGTAGGGGGGCTAACCCCCTAATCTCCTAAACCTAGCCTTTTTCGCTTTAGCGAAGCCCGTTTTCTGCCGAAGCAAAATGGACCCATTTTCCAGTCGACTCCAAGTCACCGGCACGGTGAAGCTCGGAAGCACAACTACAAAGGGTCGACCCTGAGGGGCCGAGAAACGGAGGGGGACTAGAAATTGCTCAAATTTCAGCCATTCGAATCACGATTTCGGATGGGCACCCAACTCGTCACGGCGACGATTCTAGGTACTGCAGTCCTCGCAGACATAGCCGGGGCATTTCACGATTTTGCAAGACTATGTACTTGGATCGTCGGCGGTTTGATCGCGCTTTGGTTCGGCTATAGATCCGCAACAATGTCAGTGGAGATCTCAGACGAGTATGTCGAGATTCGAAATGTACTCTCGTCTGTAAGGATCCCGACCAGGAGTATTGCGGGCTGGGAGGAAAATGGGTCCTTCTTCTCCCGTATTTCTCTGCGAGATAGCAGTGGCAGGAAGTATCCGATCTCAGTAACTTCTGCGCAACCGCTTGCTCCGACCCTGGTCATACCCGTCCAAGAAAGGAATCGCCTAATTACTTGTCTAACTGAATTGGTTCGGGACAATCTCCCGGCTTGAGTTCCAGGACCCTTGAAGCTTCAGACCGGATGGGTGGACACCTAAGAGCAGTGCGCCAACCGTCGATTGCTTCGGATTCGTCTTCGATGTTCGAGCGGTCCAGCCGGTCGTCGGCTTGCGGGAGTGATAGCCCATCCACTCGAAACAGGCTTCGGCGACCTAGCCATTCGCTTTAGCGAGGCCGGTTCCTGCCAAGTAGAAGGGACCATATTCCCATGATCGTCATGAGCCCGTCCGACGGAGAGCTATGGGCTGCTGAGCGCGGTTGGAATCCCCCTGAACCTGATCCACAATTCCTGGTGAGGAGTTTCGCCCTCCAGGATGTGAAAAGGTTCCCGGTCCCCGCTGACAGCGGTCGAAAGACGGCTCTGGGCCAACTTATTGGGCGGATCCTTGGCGAGACTGACTCTCAAGGAATGTTGTGGATCTCGCCGTTCGGTGTCTGGCCGTCATCGCAGAATCTTGAGCTGTTCTACGGCTACCGAAGGTCGTTTGGCGAGGTGAGATCTTTGTCTGAAGCTCCGTACCACCGGTATGGGGCGGCCGATTCCTTGGTCATCGAGTGCTTAATCGACATGATCCTTTACTTCGTTTGGGATGCAATTCTCATCGACACGCAGAACCGGACTGCTGTGCAATTCAGCCACGACGAGTGGCTAGCTGTAGGAAGCGACTCCAACCTAAATCCGACCGGCCTATTCGGAAGCCTGAGCCGTTCAAGAATCCTGGAAAGTTGAATTAGCGATCGATCAAGTCTGCAGCCGACAAATCCTCCGCCTAGCGAATCTTCCCCTCGAACTGCCTTAACTTTCCGGCCAGGGTGCCGATTAAGACCTAGGGACAACCCGAACACCTATTCGCGGGAGGAGTGTTCATTGGAAATCGTCGTCGTGGGTGGCTGCGGCCATGTCGGACTTCCGCTGGGACTGGCTTTTGCTTCGCGGGGGCTGAACACCCGCCTTTACGACGTCAACACCGCAGCCGTCGAGATGGTCAACAGCGGCACCATGCCCTTCACCGAGCGCGGGGCGCAGGAGGTTCTGGAGGCCACGCTGGCATCGGGAATTCTGGCCGCCACCAGCGACCCGGCGGTGATCAGCCGGGCCGACGCAGTAGTCGTCGTAATCGGCACCCCGGTGGACGGCCACCTCAACCCCGACCCGCAGGCGGTTCCCCGTGCGGTCAAAGAATTTATGGATCACCTGGTCGACGGGCAGCTCCTGGTGCTTCGTTCGACCGTATTCCCGGGCGTCACCGCAATGGTCGAGAAAGCACTCGTCAGCGCCGGCAAGCAGCTCGACGTGGTGTTCTGCCCCGAGCGCATCGCCGAGGGACATGCTCTGACCGAGCTCTTCGAGCTGCCGCAGATCGTGTCGGGACGGGACGAGGCATCTATCGAGCGCGCTGCCCAACTCTTCGGCCACCTGACCGACACCATCGTGCGCCTGCAGCCCGAAGAGGCCGAGCTCGCCAAGCTCTTCACCAACACCTGGCGCTACATGAAGTTCGCCGCCGCCAACCAGTTCTACATGATGGCCAACGACTACGGGCTGGACTTCGAGAACATCCGGTCCGCCCTCGCCTACGAGTACCCCCGGGCGCAGGACATGCCCCGGGCCGGCTTCGCCGCCGGTCCGTGCCTGTTCAAGGACACCATGCAGCTGGCCGCCTTCAACAACAACAACTTCACCCTCGGCCACGCCAGCATGATGGTCAACGAGGGGCTGCCGCTGTACATCGTTTCCCGGATCGAGCGGTTGTACGACGTGTCGCAGATGACGATCGGCATCCTGGGCATGGCGTTCAAAGCGGAGTCCGACGACACCCGCTCCAGCCTCAGCTACAAGCTCAAGCAGGTCCTCGGCTACCGGGCGAAGCGGGTTCTGTGCTGCGACCCGCACGTGAAGTGGGACAAGACGCTGGTATCGGCCGAGGAGCTTCTGGCCGAGTCGGACCTGATCGTGGTCGGGGCTCCCCACAAGGCGTTTGCCGGCCTGAAACCCGAGGTCCCTGTGGTCGACATCTGGAACCTCTTCGAAAACGGCACGCAGTTTTGAGCTTCGACCCCGAGGACGCGACTCCGCGAGTTTCGGTGGTCATCCCGGCCTACAACGAGGGTGAAGCGATCAACACCTGCCTCGACCGGGTGTTCGATGCAGTGAAGGGAGACGCCGAGGTCCTGGTCGTCTGCGACGACCCGAACGACTCCACCATGCCCTACCTCGACAAGTACGCAGTCGAGGAGCCGCGCCTACGTCCGACACTCAACACCTACGGCCGGGGGCCGGCCAACGCCATCCGCTTCGGCATCGACGCCGCCAGGGCGCCGGTGGTCGTCGTAACGATGGCCGACGGCAGCGACGACCCCACACAGATCGAGCAGCTCGCTCGGCTGGTGGAGCGGGGAGTCGTGGTTGCGGCAGCCTCTCGTTACATGCATGGCGGGCAGCAAGTCGGGGGCCCCCCGCTGAAGAGCTTTCTTTCGCGTCTGGCGGGCAAATCTTTGTTCCACTTGGCCCGGGTGGGGACCGCCGACGCCACCAACTCTTTCAAGGCCTACTCCCGAGAATTCGTCGGGTCGGTGGGCATCGACTCCCGGCACGGCTTCGAGATCGGCCTCGAGTTGGTCGCCAAAGCCCGGCGGCTGCGCCTGCCGGTGGCCGAGGTGCCGACGATCTGGCTCGACCGCACCGCCGGAGCATCGAACTTCAAGCTGGCGGCCTGGATCCCACGGTACCTACACTGGTACCTGCTGGCCTTCGGCAAGAAGCTGACTATCGAACAGCTGCACGAACGCACCAAAGGAGAGGCGGCATGAAGGTTCTGGTGAGCGGGTCGTCCGGCTTCATCGGCGGCTATCTGGTTGAGGAGCTCCTCAGCCGGGGCTACGAAGTGGTCGGCATCGACAACCACTCGAAGTACGGCAAGGTCCACAAGTCGTACGACGACCACCCCAACTACACCCTTCACGACGCCGACGTCCGGGACACCCCCTTCCTCAGCGAGCTGCTGGAGGGATGCGACCACTTCATCGCCGGCGCCGCGCTGATCGGCGGCATCTCCTACTTCCACACATACGCCTACGACCTGCTGGCGACCAACGAGCGGATCATGGCATCGACCTGCGACGCCGCCATCCGGGCGTTCCGTGAGTTCGGGCTGAAAAAGGTCACCTATATCTCGTCGTCGATGGTCTTCGAGTCGACGGACAACTGGCCCTCCTACGAAGGGCAACAGCTCGAGGTGCCGCCGCCAAAGTCGTCGTACGGCTTTCAGAAGCTGGCGGTCGAGTACTTCGCCAAGGCGGCGTTCGACCAGTACGAGCTGCCCTACACGATCGTCCGGCCCTTCAACTGCGTAGGCATCGGCGAGGGGCGAGCGCTAGGCGACGTCGAGGTCCTGAGCGGCAACGTGAAGCTGGCGATGAGCCACGTCGTCCCCGACCTGGTCCAGAAGGTGCTCAAGGGCCAGGATCCGCTGCACCTGCTGGGAGACGGCAGCCAGATCCGTCACTACACCTACGGTGCGGACCTGGCCCGGGGCATCGTCGAGGCAATGGAGAGCCCGGCGGCGCTGAACGACGACTTCAACCTGTCGACCTCCCAATCGACCACCGTGCTGGAGCTGGCCGAGACGATCTGGCGCAAGATCAAAGGCCCCGGCGTCCCCTTCCGCTACACCCAGGACACGCCCTTCGAGCACGACGTCGCTCGCCGGGTGCCCAGCACCGAGAAGGCGAAGCAGGTGCTCGGGTTCGAGGCCACGACCTCGCTGGACGAGATGCTGGACATCGTCATCCCCTGGGTAACCAAAGCGGTCGCGGACGGGTTGCTCTAGGGCGCAACCGGCTGGTGAGTAATACCGAGCCCCTAATCTCGACCTGGAGCCGTGGATATGCCTTTCTGATGGCGTCTGCGTTGACTGTCCTGGGCGCGATCGTTTTGTGGAGCCTCGTTTTGGCAATTGGCACCAGGGATCTCTTAGCGGGGTCGTTGACCCTGGCCTTCATCATTCCGGTCGTCTCGATCCCCTTGACTCTCATGCCGTACAGGGTTGTGATCGACGACGCCGGCGTGGTCGCGCATTACCTCCTTCGGAAGACGAGAAAGATCAAATGGAACGAGGTCGCCAGCGCGGACAGGTACGAGGGGACGTACTACGGCGAAAGAGTCGGCTCGATTTGTCTTAGGAATGGTCGGGGCAGACGGCTGACGATCGGCAGTCAAATATCCGATTTCGACGCTATTTGGGAACGAATCGGCGACGGTTACCCGAAGTCAGATGAACGCTTTAAGCGTGGGGCCAAGTGATGAAATACCAGCCGTCCGAAACTCGATTCCGAATGGCCACGATCGCCGGAGTTGGAGCGAACTCTAAATCCAACATTGCATTGCAGTAGGTGCCGAACACATCATCGAATCCCTTACCTCACGTCTTTAGGAATCGGCGCAGTGCCAGACTGATCTTCCTGGTGGGCATCCTGAGCTTTCCGGCAATTGGGTTGCCTTCTTTGCTTGACTCCAATGAAGGATTCGCGTTGAAGACGATCTTCGTTCTTTTCGCGACCACGACCACCTTCTTTTGTATTCGCTCGGCGATGAGTTCCGTCCGGGCATACGACGATCACGTCGAGATCGTGAACCTCTTGAGCAGACGAAGACTGGCGTGGAACCAAATCAAGAGTTTTGAGCTCGGGCGGAGCGGAATCCTTCCGAGGGTTTGCCTGGTTCAGCTGAAGGATGGTTCACATCAAGTTGCTCTTGGGCTGGTAGGCAGCAATCCTGCTCTTCACCCCACCGATCCCAACGTGGAAGGTCCGGTGTCCTCCCTCAACCGAATCCTCGCCGAACGAGAAGGTGACAGCGTGCCGGCGGACCCGGATAGTCGTCAATGATGAAATGCCAGCCGTCCCCGCGCATGCCGGAATTTACCCTTGGTCCCTCAGCGTAAGATGGCGCAAAAGGGGGCCGTCGTGCGCAAATTGCTGGCAATGCTGGTGGTGGTCCTCCTTGTGGCCGCCGGTTGCGGCAACGGCGAGGAACCCGTGCCGGACGAGAGCAGCCAGTCCGGCGGATTTACACCTATCTCGGCAGGCACGCTGACCGTGGCCACCAACCTCCCCGCTCCGGGGTTCTGGAACGGCGACGACCCTTCCGCCATGACCGGCGGCTTCGAGTTCGGCATCGCCAAGGAACTTGCGAAGCGACTCGGCCTGGACGGGGTGAAGGTCGTCAACGTGTCGTTCGACTCCCTGGTGGCCGGCCAGGCCCAGGGGTTCGACCTGGCGCTGTCGCAGGTCACCATCACCGACGAGCGGGCCGAGGTCGTCGACTTCACGGTCCCCTACTTCAGCTCCGACCAGGGCGTCCTGGTACGCAAGGGGACCAAGGTTGCGGATCTGTCCGCGGCCAAGAAGCTTCGTTGGGGGGCCCAGCAGAGCACCACCGGGCAGGCGTTTCTGGATTCGACGGTCAAGCCCGACAAGGAGCCCTCGATCTACGCCGAAACCACCCAGGCGTTCACCGCGCTGCAGGCCAACCAGATCGACGCGGTTCTCCTCGACACCTCGATCGTGCTGGCGCAGGCAGCTCAGGAGGGCTCCCCCTTCGAGGTGGTGGGTCAGTTCCGCTCTGGCGAGTCCTACGGCGGGATCCTGCCCAAGAGCTCGAACAACCTCGACGCAGTGAACGAGCAGCTGGAGGCGATGAGGGCCGACGGCACCCTCGACAAACTGAGCTCTCAGTTCCTCGAGCCGGAGTTCGGAGGGGATCCGGCAAAGATCCCGGTCATCACCACCTAAGCTTCGGCTTGCAGCAGCAAACGACCTTGCCCCGGCGACCCTCCCAAAGGGTCGATGACCCGATCCCGCCTCACAAGGGATGGTTGGTGTTGTGGGGGGTTCTGCTCGGCCTGGTGGTCGTCGTGACGGTGGCCAATCGGGAGGGACTCGGCCGCTTCGGCAACACCTTCCTCAACCCTCGTTTCCTGTCCGACAGCCTGCCCAGCGTCCTGGAGGGGTTCTGGCAGAACGTCGTCCTGTTCACGATCGCCGAGGCCTTGACCCTGGTGTGGGGGTTGTTGGTGGCCCTCGCCCGCCTGACCCCCGGCCGGTCGGCGGCTCCGGTGCGGTGGCTGGCGGTGGCTTACGTCGACCTCTTTCGCGGGCTCCCCGCGCTGGTGACGATCTACCTGGTGGGGTTCGGGCTGCCTCTGACCGGACTCCCGTTCTTCAGCGGCCTGTCGGTGTTCCAGCTCGGGATCCTTGCCCTGACCCTGATCTACGGGGCCTACGTCGCCGAGGTGTACCGCTCCGGGATCGACTCGGTTCACTGGAGCCAGGCCGCAGCCGCCCGTTCGTTGGGGCTGAATCACCGGCAGACGATGCGTTTTGTGGTCGTCCCACAGGCGATCCGCCGGGTGATCCCGCCCCTGCTCAACGACTTCATCTGCCTGCAGAAGGACACGACTCTCCTCTCGGCCATCGGCCTGCTGGAAGGCTTCAACCGGGCGCGGATCTACTCGGGCAACCGCTTCAACCTGTCGCCGGTGGTGGGCCTGGGTATCTGTTTTGTGCTGATCACGATCCCGATGGCCCGGCTGACCGACTACCTCATCGAACGTGATCAGCGCCGGATGAGGGCGCTCCAGTGACGGCGACTCTGGTCGAGGTCCGGGGCGTGAGCAAGAGCTTCGGCGATACCAAGGTGCTCGAGGGAATCGATCTGGAGGTCGGCGAGCACCAGGTATGCGCCCTGATCGGCGCTTCCGGCTCGGGCAAGTCGACGCTGCTCCGCTGCATCAACGGGTTGGAGACCATCGACGCCGGCTTCATCGAGATCGCCGGGGAGCAAGTCGTCCAGAACGACGCCGCTTTGAACCGGCTGCGCCGCAAGGTGGGCATCGTGTTCCAGAGCTTCAACCTCTTCCCGCACATGTCGGTTCTGGAGAACGTGGCCCTGGCCCCCCGGGAGGTGCTCGGTCTATCCCGGGAGCAGGCCAACGAGAAGGCTCGTGCTCTGCTGGCCCGCATCGGACTGGCGGAGAAGGCGGCGGATTACCCGGATCGCCTCAGCGGCGGCCAGCAGCAACGGGTGGCGATAGTGCGCGCCCTGGCCATGGGCCCGAAGCTGATGTTGCTCGACGAGATCACCAGCGCCCTGGACCCGGCCCTGGTGGGCGACGTGCTGGAGCTGGTGCGGGAGGTAGCCGGCGAGGGAATGACCCTCATCCTGGCGACCCACGAGATGGGTTTCGCCCGGCAGATCGCTACGAATGTGTGTTTCCTAAGCGAGGGCCGGATTGTCGAGAGCGGCCCCCCAGAGAGGATCTTCACAGACCCCACCGAGGCGGCCACCCGTCAGTTCTTGAAGCGGGTGCTGGCCTCGGGACGCCTGTAAGACGGCTACAACGGGGCCGGCTGGCCGCCTGAGATCCGCAGCGGCACCTTCACTACCTCCAGGGCTCCGTCCGGCATGATCCCGATTCGCAGGAGCATGCTCGTCTGCGTCACCGAGCCTGCCGTGAACACGAAGTTGCCCAGCGAGTAGGCGATCACCGCCCCCTTGTAGCGCACCACCGGCTGCAGGACGTGCGGGTGGCTGCCCAGGATGATCGACGCGCCCGCGTCGACCAGGCGGTGCGCCAGCCGCACCTGGGAAGCATCCGGAGTTGTCATCCGCTCGATCCCCCAATGAACGGCTACGACCACCACGTCCGAAGAGGCCTTCGCCTGCCGTACCTCGCCGAGCAGCCGCTTCTCGTTGTAGGCGCTGGCGACGCCCGGCTCCCCGGCGGTCGCCGCCCAACCCGGCGGCAGGACCCTCGTCGCCGAGATAAAGGTGATCCGCTTGCCCTTTGCCTCGATCGTCGCCGGCTTGAAGGCGGCATCCTCATTGGCCCCGGCGCCGATCGGGGTAATGCCGGCCCCCGACAAGTTCGCTACGGTGGCCAGAAGCGACTCGTGCCCGAAGTCGTTGGCGTGGTTGTTGGCCAGGCCGGCGATGTCGACGCCCGCCTCTCGCATCGCCGGCAGCGACGCCGGATCTCCCTGGAAGGTGTACTGCTTGCCCGCCGCCGCCTCCCCCACCAAGGAGACGGCACACTCCAAGTTCACGACCGCGATGTCCGCCCGCTGCAGCAGCGGCGCCACCTTGCGCCAGGGCCAGGCCGGCCCGGAGGCGGCGATGAGCTTCCCGATGGTGCCGCCGAGGTTCACGTCGCCGCCGGCAAGGATCTCCACCGCTCCGGCAGGCAGGTCGGAGACAAAGCCGGCCGGTTCCTCGCCCTCGGCGGGCTGAGCCGGAACGGTGGCGGGCGGGGCGGTGGTGGAAGGCGGCTTCGCAGCAGAGGAGGTGGTGGTTGAGGGGACCGTCGGATCAACGAATGTCGATGGTGTCGAAACCGCCGGCACCGCCGGGGGCGGGTCGATGCTCAACAAAGTCACCGAGGCGGTTGCCGACAGCACGACCAAGAACACCAGCCACCCGGACGATCTCCGTCGAGCCATCCGATCGATATTACGAGCGGCCCCCGCCTGCCGGCCGGATTACGGCAGCCCTAACTCCGGTTAGGATATTGGAGACTCATCTGCGGGCGTGGAGCAGCACGGTTAGCTCGCCACCCTGTCAAGGTGGAGGTCGCGGGATCGAAGCCCGTCGCCCGCGCAGCACAAGTCCCTCTCTAGCGCAGACTCTTCTAGTCTGCGCTCAGAGAGGACCAGTGCCTACCAGGACCCCCCTCCGCCGCCGCCCCCTCCGCCGCCGGAGAACCCTCCGCCGCTGAAGCCGCTGCTGCCGGAGGACGAGGGCGTCGATGCGATAGTCCCGGCGGTGGTGGTGGCGAAGCCGTTCATCGACCGGGAGAACGACGTCGTCGTGAACGGGTGGCCGCCGTACCCGACGTACCAATTCTGGGCCGGAAGCTCGCCGTTCAGCCCCTCGAAGCGCTTCGCCCACTGCTTGGTGGCGCCGAACACGACCGCGTAGGGCAGGTACTCGGAGAACAGGTTCTGGCGCTCGGCGAACTGCGCCCGGTCGGCCTCCGACTCCTCGATGAACTTGCGAAAGCCCTTCACCCGGCGCACCAGCGCAGTGCCCTTGGCGGTCCGGCTCGGCATCCGGTGCGCCGCCTGGGCGATGAGGAAGCCGGCGATCGGGAACGGCACCGCCAGCAAGGCAACCTTGGTGAACGCCATCGCCAGGATCAGGACGATGACGCCTACGACCGTCGCCAGAACGCCGATCACCGTCCAGATGGTGCGAGTCGTGTCCGGACGGGCCTTGAACCACCCCTGCTTGACCGCGTCGTTGTACAGCGCGTCCTGCACCTTCTTCAGCTTGGGGGCGAACTTGTCCTCAAGGTCGGAGAGCTGGACCTCCTTCTTGCCGCCCGAGAAGAGGCTGTCGATCAAAAGCGTCTCGTACTCCTTGAGCCCTTCTGCGTCGTCCCGAAGACGGTGAAGTGTCCAGTCGGCCTTGGAGAGCCAGCCCTCCTTGGGAATCTCGTCGATACGCAGGTAACCCCGCACCGCCAGGTCGACGATCGTGGCGATGACGTCCAGCGGGTTGGCGGTCTCGTCGACCAGCATGCCGACCTGGCCGGGGCGCAGGTTGTCGGGCGGCAGGTACTCGACCGGGATCGCCGGCCGTTCGAGCAACCCGACCGGCTCCTCGAGGCCGGAGGTGGCCATGGCGGCGTCGACCGGCGACCCGGCGAACCGCTTGTCCCTCCCCTTCACGAACACGCGCCGGTAGATGAAGGCCAGGAGCGCCCCCATGATCGCCAGCGAGCCCGCCACCGTTAACGGCGTGACCGAGAATGCCCTCCCTGCGCTCCATCGTTCGTCGAGCACCGGCTCGGGGTTGTTCACCGCACCCTTGGGGATCGCAACCACCACGGTGAGCGCCTCGCCGGGGGAGAGCTGCGGGTGGGCGAAGGTTGCCTTGTCTCCCTCCGCCACCCCGAGGTTACACGGCAGGTTGGAGCCCCGGGGCCCGGCGAAACAGGCGACCCGCTGGATGCCGGCGGGCGCGGTGAGGGTGGCGTCGACGCCCTGAATCGTCACCGGCCACTCGAAGCCGATGGCGTTCCAGTAGAGCTCGTCGTGGTCCTCGAAGCCGTTTAGCGCGCCCTCGACCCCGTAGACGATCGTGTAGGTGTGCCTGCCCGAGATCGTCTTGTCCGGGTCACCGATCTTGATGACGAGGTTCTGGTCCTCGTTGGAGGTCTCGTACTCCACCGGAGTCCCCGGCGACCCGGTGACCGAGATCACATCGACCGGGTAGACCCGGTCGTAGCGGTCGTCGTATTGGAAACGCACCGGGATCTTGCGGAAGATGCCGTGGCGCTCGTTGATGCCGAAGTCGTAGTCGATGCGCTCGGTGACCGTCAGGTAGCCGGTCCGCGCGGCGACCTGCATGTCGATGCCGTAGTGGGTGATCTGCTCGCCGGCCTGGGCGGCGGCCGGGAGTGCGGGCAGCAACAGCATCGCCAGGACCGCAAGGGTGCTCAGCGCCCGCCTCATTCCGGTAACCTAACACCGCCAGTATCATGCTGGCACCCTTCGCTCCGAGACGAGGAGGTCACGATGTCGGCCGGGCTTATCGCTGCAATCGTCGCAGGCGTCGTCGTCCTCTACGCCATCTCGCTCTACAACCGGATGCGCACCGGATCCAACAAGGTGGACAACGCGTGGAGCGGGGTCGACGTCGAGCTCAAGCGCCGCTACGACCTGATCCCCAACCTGGTCCAGACCGTCAAGGGGTACGCCGAGCATGAGCAGGAGACCTTCGACCGGGTGACCCAAGCCCGATCGCTCGGTATCGCAGCCAAGAGCGTGCCGCAGCAGGCCGAGGCGGAGAACATGCTCACCCAGGCCCTGCGTTCGGTGTTTGCCGTAGCCGAGGCCTACCCGCAGCTGCGAGCCAGCGAGAACTTCCAGCAGCTGCAGGCGGAGCTGACCCAGACCGAGAGCCGGATCGCCTTCGCCCGGCAGTACTACAACGACGCGGTCCTGAAGTTCAACAACTTGATCCAGGTCTTCCCGAACCTGCTCCTGGCGGGGCCGATGGGCTTCCGCAAGAAGGACTTCTTCGAGATCGACGAGGCCTCCCGGGGGCCGGTCAAGGTCGACTTCTCGACCGATCGGGAAGAGCCCGCGTAGTAAGCTGGGAAACCGCTCCCGCTCGGGAGCGCTTTTCGCAAGGCCAGATAGCTCAGTAGGTAGAGCACGCGGCTGAAAACCGCGGTGTCGCTGGTTCGATTCCGGCTCTGGCCACTACAGCCGGCGGAGGTACGCCATGACGGTTACCTCCGGCGTGTAGGCAATGTCGAGCTCGGCCATCCTCTGAAACCCCATCGACTCGTGCAGCGCGATGGCGCCGGTCATGAACGGGAGCGTGTGGAGCAGGACGTGGGTGCGGCCGGCTGCCGCGGCACGTGAAAGACATTCCCGCATCAGGTCCGATCCGACACCGCGGCGGCGGAAATCCGGGTGGACGGCCAGAGTTCGCAGCGCCGACCATTCCGCCGGCACCCCCTCGCCGTAGGCCGCCCCGTCCGGGTAGTAGATGACGACCCCCGCCGCGGAGCCGTCGACCTCGGCAACCAGAACCTCCGTCGCCGGGTCGTCCATCAGCTCGACCAGCTCGTGGCGAAAGCCTTCGACGAACTCCTCGGTGACGTAGGGAGCGTACTCGGCGTACGATTCGTCGACCAGAGCACGCAGCTCAGGGTGCTCCTCGAGCGGCGCTTCCCGGACGGTGGCCATGGTCGATTCTCTCACCCCGATCGGATGTACCTTTTTGTGGTGATTCCTCGAGTTCTCACGACCCGCTACGTCGCCCCGCTCCGGGAGGGCGGATCGCTGCCCGGCCTGGTCGAGGCAGAGGATCTCGGCACCTACGTCATGAAGTTCCGGGGGGCCGGGCAGGGCGTGAAGGTGCTGGTCGCCGAGGTGATCGTGGGCGAGCTCGGCAGACGCATGGGCCTCCGGGTGCCCGAGATGCGGGCGCTCGAGCTCGACTCCGAGATCGGCCGCTACGAGAAGGACGAGGAGGTCCAGGACTTGCTGACCTCCAGCATCGGCCTCAACCTGGGCATCGACTTCCTCCCCGGCTCCTTCGGCTACGACGGCGTCGCCTTCAAGCCCCCGGCCGAGGAGGCGGCTCGCATCCTGTGGCTCGACGCCTTCACCGCCAACATCGACCGCACCTGGCGCAACCCGAACCTGCTGGTGTGGCATCGCAAGCTATGGTGCATCGACCACGGTGCCGCCCTTTACTTCCACCACAGCTGGGAGACCTCGACGCCCGAGCGCTTCGCCACCAGCCCGATCTTCGACCCCACCGAGCACATCCTGTTGGGGGTGGGACGGTCGGCGGCGCCCCGAATCGATGAGGAGCTGTCCGAGACGATCACCCCCGAGGTGCTGGAGGAGGTTCTGGAGCTGGTCCCCGAGGAGTGGATGGACCCGCCCGACGCCCGGGCCACCTACCTCGAGTACCTGATGGCCCGCCTGGCTAGCCCGAGCTGGAGGCCGCCGTGGTGAGCTACGAGTACTTCGTGCTGCGCTGCGTCCCCCGGGTGGACCGGGAGGAGTTCCTCAACGTCGGCGTCGTCGTGTACAGCCGGGAGGAGGAGTTCCTGGGAGCAGCCTGCCAGGTCGACGAAGACCGGGTCCACGCGCTTGCACCGGAGGTCGACATCGAGGAGGTGGAGATGCACCTGGAGTCGATCGCGTCGATCTGCCGGGGCGACGAAGGCAGCGGGCCGGCGGCCACCTGGGACCTGCGCAAACGCTTCGACTGGCTTTCGTCGCCCCGCAGCACCGTTGTCCAACCGGGGCCGGTGCACCCGGGGCTCACCAAGGATCCGGGGGCCGAGCTTCAGCACCTGCTCCGCAAATTGGTGATCTGAAGCCGCCGGCGGGGCCGAAACTCATAGAGCGCGAGTCGGACCGGAATCTATCGTGCCTTGATGCGGCCCCGATCTAAACCAGGCTTACCGCAGGGCTCCCGTCTGCGGCGACCTCGATGACGCCGATCTGGCGGCAGCGGAAACCCGCCTCGCCGATCATCTCCAGCGCTCGGCCGGCTTTGTTGCCGACTACGACCGCAACCATGCCGATCCCCATATTGAAGGTCTTGAACATCTCCTCCTCAGGCACGCCCTCCGACTGGATCAGGCGGAAGATGCCGGGCACCTCCCAGGACGACTTCTCGACGATCGCGTGGCTGCCGGGCGGGATGATCCGAGACAGGTTGTGCGCCATCCCGCCGCCGGTGATGTGGGCGAAGCCGCGGGCCAGGTTCTCGGTCTGCAGCGTCGCCACCGCCGGCCAGTAGATGTAGGTCGGTTCCAGGAGCTCCTCGCCGAGGGTGCGGTCGAGCTCGGCCGGCTTGTCCTCGAGCGTCAGCACGCTGTCGTTCATCACCTTGCGCACCAGCGAGAACCCGTTGGAGTGAAGGCCCGAGGAGTCGATGCCGATCACCACGTCGCCGGGCACCATCGAGGCCCCGGTCAGCAGCTTGCCCTCCTCCACCGCCCCGACGCAGAAGCCGGCCAGATCGTAGCTGTCGTGCACCATGTGGCCCGGGTGTTCGGCGATCTCGCCGCCCAGCAGAGCGCAGCCGGCCTGCCGGCAGCCCTCGGCCACGCCGACGATGATCCGCTCGATCGTCTCGGGGACCACCTTGCCGGTGACGATGTAGTCGAGGAAGAATAACGGCTCGGCCCCCTGGACCGCGACGTCGTTTGCCGACATCGCCACCAGGTCGATGCCTACGGTGTGATGGATGCCCATCTGCTGGGCGACCAAGACCTTGGTGCCGACGCCGTCGGTCGACGCTACCAGCATCGGACCAACCTTGCGGTACTTCGACCGTCCCAGCGAGAAGAGCCCGGCGAAGCCGCCGATACCGCCGACGACCTCGGCCCTGTGGGTGGTCCGGAGGTGGTCCTTGAGGAGCTCGACTGCTTTTTCGCCGGCATCGATATCGACCCCGGCATCCGCGTAGGAGTGGGTCAATGCGTCAAAGCGCCGGTGAGCCTTCGACCAGGGGCTTGCAGCAGCTAGGCGCCTGCAAAATCAAAGCGCCGGTTCTTCGAGCATGTGCTTCGTCATCTTCACCTCATCCGGAACCGGAATCGGGTAGTTGTGCGAAAAACATGCGGTGCATAGGCGGTCGGCGGGAACCTCGGTCGCCGCGACCATCGCCTCCTCGGAGAGGTACGCCAGCGAGTCGGCCTCGATGAGGTGGCAGATCTCGTCGACGCTCATCAGCCCTCCGACGAGCTCGTCCTTGTTAGCGGTGTCGATGCCGTAAAAGCAGGGCCACTTGACCGGCGGCGACGATATGCGCATGTGCACCTGTGTCGCACCTGCGTTGCGCAGCAGCCGGACGATCTGGCGGGTGGTGTTGCCGCGGACGATCGAGTCGTCGACCACCACCAGGCGCTTGCCCTCGACCAGGTGGGCGATCGGGTTCAGCTTGGCGCCGATCCCCTTGTTGCGCGTCGCCTGGGTGGGCTGGATGAAGGTGCGCCCGACGTAAGAGTTCTTCACGAAGCCGTCGACGTAGGGCAGCCCCGAGGCGTGGGAGTAGCCGGCGGCGGCGCCGCGGCCGCTGTCCGGAACCGGAATCACCATGTCGGCGTCGGCCGGACTCTCCTTCGCCAGGTTCATTCCCATCTGGTAGCGGGTCTTCTGGACGCTCTTGCCGTTGAGCACCGAGTCGGGGCGGGAGAAGTAGACGTACTCGAAGATGCACAGCGCCGGGGTGGCCGGAGCGTAGCGGTGGGAGTGGACGCCGTAGGCGTCGATGGCCACCATCTCGCCGGGCTCGATCTCTCGCAGGAAGGTGGCTCCGATGGTGTCGAGCGCCGCGGTCTCCGACGCCAGCACGTACTGCCCGGCGCTCAGAGTGCCGAGCACCAGCGGCCGCAGGCCGTAAGGGTCGCGGACACCGAAGATCGAGCTTTCGTCCATCAGGACCAGCGAGAAGGCTCCCTTCAGCTTCGGCAGTATCTCGAGGATGCCCTGCTCGACGTTACGGCCGTCGCTGCGCACGATCATCTCGGCGATGACGTCGGAGTCGGTGGTGACGGTACGGAGGTGGGCCTCGTCCCCGTCCAGCTCCCGGGCCAGCTCCATGGTGTTGACCAGGTTGCCGTTGTGGCCCATCGCCACGGTCAGGGGGCGGAAGTGTTTGTAGATGGGCTGGGCGTTCTCCCAGGAGGTCGAGCCGGTGGTGGAGTAGCGGACGTGGCCTATGGCGATGTCGCCGGTGAGGGTGTCAAGGGTGTTCTCGGTGAACGCCTGCGCCACCAGGCCCATCTCCTTGGAGACGACGATCCTGCCGTGCTCGGCCACCGCAATTCCGGCGGATTCCTGGCCGCGATGCTGTAGGGCCAGCAGAGCGTTGTAGGTGAGCTTGGATACCTCTTCGCCCGGGGCGTATATGCCGACTACCCCGCACGCTTCTTGAGGCTTGTCCTGCCGTGAGCTCAAGGAACCTCCTTGTCTCCACCTTAGCTCATACGGGAAATTTCTCGCCGTATGGGGCGCGGGACTTCAAGACTTAACAAAAGGTTGTGTTTGCTCTCTCCGAGCAGGCAGGGCCTCCGAGCTGGAGGCCCTGCCTCTCGATCCCTACCCGGCCGGCTGGCGCGCCGGCGCCTGGAGGGTCAGGTTGCTGGTTCCTTCCGGGAGGACCCAGAAGTCGACCTTTCCGGACTCGATCGCCTTGAGCAGCACGTAGTTCTGCCCCGCCGACGCCAGAGCTTCGTTCAGCTTGGCTATCGCCTGAGCTTCCTGCTCACGCTGACGCACCTCGTTCTGCTTGGTTTGCACCGCGATCTCCGACGTCCGGTTCGACTCGAAGGCCGCCTTCACGCCGTCGGGAATCTCCACGTGTTTGATCACGAAGGTGAAGCCCGGGCAGCCGGTCCCGTCGAAGGTCGGGCCGCAGAAGTACTGGTCGCCCAGGATCTCTGCCACGTTGTCCTTCAAGGCGGCGCCGACCTCGTTCTGGATCTGCAAGAGCGCGCCGGCGTTGGCGTAGACGTCGGCCACGTCGTACTTGCGCGCTTCCCTCTGCAGGGCGAACTCGATCTGCTGGCGGAATGAGTCGTTGAGCATCCGGTTCCAGCCGTACTCCTCCCACGCCTGATACTTGAGACCTATCTGCTCGTGGAACTTCTGCACCTTGTTGGTGTTCAGCTTGAAGTAGGTGGCTATTTGGAAGCCCACCTGGATCCGGTCCTTGGTGGGGGCGATGACCGTGTCCTCGCCGTGGAGATCGCCCTCGTCGGTCCGCTGCGACACGATGTAGTTGCGCTGGGTCACCGGGTAGAGGTACAGCTTGTCGGCAAACCCGTTGACGAACAGGTTGCTGCCGGGCGGCACCACCCGCTGAAAGTGAGCGCCCTCGATCGGCCCTCCTCCGTAGGACACGCCGATCTCGTCCCGGGGCGTCTTCTTCACGCTGTTGACGAGAAGGATCAGCAGGACGAAGGCCACGATGAGGCCCCCGCCTCCGAGGACCCAGCCGACCACTCGCCTCATCCGTCCTGCTTCGTGCCGGTGCTCGATACTGCTCATGAAGCCCTCCTTGGGCCCTCCTGGGCCCGTCGATCGATCAGTATCGCTCCGCCAATTTCCAACTTCTTCAGGTCCCGGACGCATCCGGGCGGCCGCCCCCAACTGAGCCGCCGGGGGGCTTCAGCCGTTGCCTTGATGGCGCCGGAGGCTCGGCGGGCCTGCAGCCGTATGCGATACCAGCGATCGGTCAGAACGGTCCAGACCACGCCACGCCGGCCTCTGATCCAGGCCTGGAGCCAAAACTTCTCAAGAAATATGCGGAAGAGTCCGATAGGAACCGGGTGAACACCCTTCCAATTGAGCCGGTGGGCCGCGCCCCGTTCCGCCGGTCGATCCTTCCCGAGCTGCTCGCCGTCGAGAGCTTGGGGGCAACGGCTCTGGCCGTCGCGGTCGTCGCCGACACGGTCTGGACGATGGCTGCCGCCATCGTCTGGCTGTTTGCTCTGTTCGTGGGGGTCCTGAGCGCGGGCGGCCGGAGTGTGAGCCGGGGGCGCAGCTTTGTGCGGTCGACCGGACTCCTGGTGCTGACCTGCAGCCTGGTGTTCCTTGCCTCCTGGTTCGTCCAGCTCAAGGACGAGATCTATCTATCGATGATGATGATCTTCGTAGCCGTTGCCGCCTCAATGGCTGCGGTGGCGTGGGGGGTCGGGCTCCTCCCACTGGCCCTTCTGCGAGCGGTCCGCCGGCGGACGTCCCCCATCCCGGCGCCGGCGAAATCCTGGAGCTTGGTGACCGTGGCCGTGGCCGCCGGAGTCAGCTTGCTCGCCTTCTCCGTACCTCCGGCATCGGCCCTGCTGGTCCGGCAGAACCTGACCGGGCAAATCGCATCGTGCCCCGACCTGGCGTCGCTGGCTTCCGAGTCCCCCGTGGCGGAGCTGCACGGGTTCGTCGATGCCTGCCGGGGCCGCGCGGCCGGCGATGTTCTTCGATCGGAGGCTGCGGGCATCGCCCTCGAGGTCTACGAAGGGCCTTATTCGGCAGACACCGAGACGGTGACTGAATTTGCGGAGTCCGCTCTGGAACACATGGTCGGGCTGCTGGGCCCGCCCGCAACGGACACGATCACAGTCACTCCGACCGACGGCTACGGGTCATACCGAGGCATGGCCGGACCGGGTTTTGTGTTTCTGGACTATCCCGAGGCCCGCAGTCCCGACGATTGCCAAGAGTTTCGAGCCAGCCGGGGTGAGGACGGTACCTGCGGCAGCTGGGTCATCGCCCACGAGGTAGCCCATCAGTGGCTTCCCGGTCTGGCGGAGGCGTCGAACGGCCGGGACCGGGTTGCTTGGGAAGCGGCCGCCGACTACCTGGCCTGGGACTGGTGGCGAGCCACCTACGGCCCGGCGGAGGCACAGGGGATGGTCGAGGACCTGATCGCCGCCCGGCTGGAGCTCGCCGGGGGCTACGCCGCGTCGCACCTCCCCGCCGAGCCGGCTCTCAGCCTCGACTCGTCACGGGAACGGTCGCTGGTCTACGGCCGGGGATCGGCCGGGTGGGTCGCCGCCGATTTGCAGGCCGGCCGGGCGGCGGTTATGAAGGTGATCAAGCGAATCTCGCAGGAAGCCTCGAAAGGATATCTCAGCGTCGACTCGGTGCTCCGCGCCGCCCGTTCCGAATCTCCGCCGGTTGCCAAAGTGCTCCAGCAGTGGTGGGAGGACGGCGCGTTCGAACCTGTGATGCCTGAAGTCTGACTCTATGCTGCGCGGCTGACCGCTAGCCCACCGATGCCTTGGCCCGCCGCTGCTTCTTCGCCAGCTTGCGCCACTGGTCGTACTTGTCCCGGGCGGTGACGGTGTGCGGGTGGTCTGCGCCGTGGATGCGTGCGCTGTCGTCTGAAACCGACTTCTGGATGTCGGCGCCCCGGCCGTAGTCCCCTGCTGCCACGTAGTAAAAAGCCATGACGCTTCGGTTGTTCAGAGCCCGCGGATCGTCCCGACCGAAGGCCACCTGGAGGCGCTTCAACACCTCCTGCTCGTGCAGGAGCTGGTGGTAGTAAGGCTCGGGGATCGATAGAGGCACCATCTCAAGCGCGGGATCCGGCTCGGCGGGCTCGACAGCTGCAGCTGCAGGTTCCACGGCGGCCGGCTCGCCGGCCGCCGGCACCGGCTCGGGGGCGGCAGCGCGTGCAGAGGCCTCGGGGGCCGGCGGAGGCGCAGCAACCACGACGGTCTCCTCAGCCGGTTTGATCTCCGCAACCGGAGCCTTCTTGGGCTTGCGGCGGGGCTTCGCCGGGGCGTCGGCAGCCGGTGGGGCCGAGTCGACCGCCTCCGCCACCGGCGACGCTGCCGCAGCGGCTGCGCGTGGTGACGGCTGGGGTGGAGTCGAAACGATCGTCTCGAGGGCCAGCTGTGAGGTCCATCTCAGAGGAACGTCGGTGGGGATAGCCGCCGCGGCAGGTTCGGGTTTAGCCGAAGATCCGCGCCCGATGGTTACCGGGTGGGGCCTTTCCGCCGGCCACCGAATCAGCTGAGCGGTGCGCGGATCGGGCCCGGGAGCGAGGCTTGCCTGCTTCTTGCCCCGCTTTGTACCGCTCGCCGGCCGCAGGGTCAGCCAAAGCACCGCCGCCAGCAGGAGGAACCCTGCGACGTGAACCCACGGGGAGAGCCCGCGCAGCGGCTGGGACAACCGCTCGTGGTAGCCCCTCCCGGATACCGCTCCGGCAATCTGGACGATCGAGGTGATCGCCAGGAGAAGGGCGCCGGGAAGAACAATCCACCGGCTCCCGGAAGAGGTGACCCCTATTCCGAGAAGGAGGGCCGACAGCCCGGCCAACGCCAGCAAGAGCCTCGACAGGCGCGTGAGGTCGCTGCCCGACATGAGCACGAGGTGGATGATCGAAGAAAGGATGAGCAGGCCTCCGCCCGCGATACGGGCGATAGACACCAGTGGTGCAGCCGAACCGACCGGTTTTCCGGTAGCCGGCATCGAACGAACCCCCGAACCCGAAGCTGACATTGGCGGTCCTTCCGGGCCTCACCAGGCCCATCGTTGAGCCCAAACCGATGTCATCAATATGCGCTTCGGGAAGGCCGGCGTCCACTCTTCTCGGCGAAAGCTCCTCGCAAAAGCCTCGGGGGTGCCCGCCTACCCCCCCATCAACGCCGGGAATGCTCCTTCGTAGACGTCCCGCAGCTCGGCGAGGTTGATCTCGAACAGGTCCCCGACAATCAGCGACCTGCCCTTCACGTAACCCAGCTCGACCACCGTCGTCCCCAGGTTCTCCGCCAGTGAGCGCAGCTCGGGGACGTCGCCCTTGGCGACCGAGATCAGGTAACGGGAGGGGGTTTCCGAGAAGAGCCAGGCGGCGGGGTCGATGCCGGGCTCGGGGGCTACCTCGGCCCCCGCGTGGCCGGCGATACACATCTCGGCGAGGGCGATGCCGATGCCTCCCTCGGAAAGGTCCTGGGCCGCCAGGATCATCTCCCGGGCGATGGCCTCCCGGATCAGCCAGCCGGCCGCCGACTCCTTGACCAGATCGAGCACCGGCAGCGGGCCCTCCAGCCTGCCCTCGATGGTGCGCTGGTACTCCGAGCCGCCCGGCTCGTCCGCGGTGGAGCCGATCAGGACTATGGCGTCGCCCTCCTCCCGGAAGCCCGGGCGGGGCGGCTGGACGTTGTCGGGCAGGATGCCGACCATGCCGATGGCCGGGGTAGGGTAGATCGCCTCGTCGAGCGTCTGGTTGTAGAAGGAGACGTTGCCGCCGACGATCGGTGTATCGAGCGCCTTGCAGGCGTGGCCCATGCCGTGGACTGCCTCGACGAACTGCCACATCACCTCGGGGATCTCCGGGTTGCCAAAGTTCATGCAGTTGGTGACCGCCACCGGCTCGGCGCCGACCGCACACAGGTTGCGGTAGGCCTCGGCAACCGCGTGTTCGGCGCCCTTGCGGGGGTCGATCTGGCCGAACCGTCCGTTGGCGTCGACGGTCACTCCGATGCGGCTGTTGCTCCCCGGCAGGCGCAGCACCGCCGCTCCGGCGCCGGGACCGGCGACCGTGCCCAGCATCACCTGATGGTCGAACTGCTCCCAGATCCAGCGCTTGGAGCTGAGGTTGGCCGAGCCCAGGAGCTTGAGCAGCGCCTCCCGGGGGCCGTCGACCGGCGCTGCCGCAAACTGCTTCGTTTTGACCTCGGCCGGTGCCGAGTAGGGCCGGTTGTAGAGCGGACCGTCACCCAAGGACTCGGCGGGGACGTCTGCCACCACCTCGCCCCTCATCGTGCAGACCAGGTGGCCGGAGTCGGTAACCTCGCCGATCTTCGTGGCCCTGAGGCCCAGCCGCTCGCACTCGGCCAGTGCCGCCTCCAGCTTGGGAGGCTCGACGATCACCAGCATCCGTTCCTGCGACTCCGAGGTCAGGATCTCGAACGGCTCCATGCCCTTCTCGCGAAGCGGCACCTTGTCGAGGTCGAGCAGCATGCCGGTGCCCGCCTTCGCCGCCGACTCGCTTGTCGCGCAGCACAGGCCGGCGCCGCCGAGGTCCTGGATCCCAATGACCAGGTCCTTCTCGATCAGCGACAGCGACCCCTCGATCACCAGCTTCTCCATGAACGGGTCGCCAACCTGGACGCTGGGGCGCTTGGTGGCGGCGCCCTCGTCGAACGAGGCCGAAGCCAGCACCGACACTCCGCCGATGCCGTCCCGCCCGGTGGTCGAGCCGAGCAGCAGTACCGCGTTGCCGGGGCCGGGGGCCCGGGCAAGCTTGATCCCATCGATCGGCGCCACGCCGATACACATCACGTTGACCAGCGGGTTGCCGGCGTAGGAGGCCTCGAACTTGGTCTCGCCGCCGACAGTCGGCACGCCGATGCAGTTGCCGTAGGAGGAGATGCCGGCGACCACTCCGCCGGTCAGGAAGCGGTTGCGCTCGGAGGTCTGGTCCTGTTCGGTGTCGGTCGGCAGGGCGCCGAAGCGCAGCGAGTCGAGCAGGGCGATCGGGCGGGCTCCCATCGACACGACGTCCCGCACCACGCCGCCGATGCCGGTGGCAGCGCCCTGCACCGGCTCGACGAATGAGGGATGGTTGTGCGACTCGATGCGCAGCGCCACCGCCAGGTTGCCCACCTGGATGACGCCGGCTCCCTCGCCGGGGCCGATCAGGACGTGGGGGCCCTCGGTCGGCAGTTCCTTCAGGTGAATACGGGAAGACTTGTAGGAGCAGTGCTCCGACCACATGACGGAGTACATCGCCAGCTCGGCGTGGTTGGGCTCCCGGCCGAGGATCTCCACGATCTTGTCGAACTCGTCGTCGGTAAGCCCGAGCGAGCGGTGCAGCGACTCCTCGCTCAAGCTCCCTCCCCCACCTCGCTGCCGACCATCGAGGTCAACATCGAGCTCAGGATCAGCTTGCCGTCGGTGCCGCCGACCACCGGGTCGACCGCCCGCTCCGGGTGGGGCATCATGCCCAGCACGTTGCGGCCCTCGTTGAGGATGCCGGCGATGTTCCACAACGACCCGTTCGGGTTCGACTCGTCCGTGGTCTCGCCGTTGGGGGTGCAGTAGCGGAAGGCGATCCTCTGCTGCGCAACCAGCTCCTCCCAATCCTCGTCGCTGGCGTAGTAGTTGCCGTCGAAGTGGGCGATAGGGATCGTCAGCACCTGGCCCGGCCAGAGGCTGTTCGACGTGTAGGGACACTCGATCGTCTCCACCCGGATGTGCACCGGCATACACCGGAAGCGAAGGCCCCGGTTGCGCCGCAGCGCCCCCGGCAGCAGGCCGGCCTCGCACAGGATCTGAAAGCCGTTGCAGATGCCGATGACCAGCTTGCCCTCGGCGGCGAAGTCCTTTACCGATTGCATGACCGGCGAGTAAGCCGCCATCGCCCCGGTACGGAGGTAGTCGCCGTAGCTGAAGCCGCCCGGGAGGACGATCGCGTCGATGCCGCTGAGGTCGGTCTCCAGGTGCCAGATGAAGCGGGTCTCGGCCCCCACGTAGCCGAACGAGTAGTTGGCGTCCCGGTCGCAGTTCGACCCGGGGAAGACGACCACGCCGATCGTCGGCCTCAAGCGGAGTCCTGTTGGAGTTCGATCACCTCGAGCTCGTAGTCCTCGATCACCGGGTTGGCGAGCATCTTGTCGCACATCGCGACCGCGGTCTGCTCGGCAGCAACCTGATCGGCGGCGTCGAGGACGATCTCGATCCGCTTGCCCACCCGCACCGACTGGATGTCCGAGAAGCCCAGGCTCGGCAGGGTGCGCTCTACCGCCTGGCCCTGAGGGTCGGAGATCTCCTCCTTGGGCATGACGTTGATGTGGACGGCGAACTTCACGACCTTCTCTCCTGCATGTAGGTATCGAAGAACTTCCCCGTGATCGCTTCGTATGCCTCGATGTAGCGCCGGCGGGTGCCGTCGATCACGTCCTGCGGCAGCGTGGGCGGAGGAGGCTCCTTGTTCCAGTCGAGCCCGCTCAACCAGTCCCGCAGGAACTGCTTGTCGAAAGAGGGAGGGTTGCTGCCCGGCTTCCACTCGTCTGCCGGCCAGAAGCGGGAGGAGTCGGGGGTGAGGACCTCGTCGGCCAGCACCACCGTCTCACCATCGGCGTCGACCCCGAACTCGAACTTGGTGTCGGCCAGGATGATCCCGCGCTGCTCGGCGTACTCGGCGGCCATCTTGTAGAGCTGGAAGGAGTAGTCGCGGGCGGTCGCCATCCGCTTCTCGCCCAAGATCTCGCCGGCGGTTGCTTCGGAGATGTTCTCGTCGTGGCCGGTGGTCGCTTTGGTCGCGGGCGTAAAGAGGGGTTCGGGGAGCTTGTCGGCCTCCCGCAACCCTTCGGGAAGCGGCATCCCGGCGATCGTCCCGTTGCGCTTGTACTCGGCCCACCCGGAGCCGACCAAGTAGCCGCGCACGACGAACTCGACCGGCAGCATGTTCAGCCTCTTAACGATCATGAACCGTCCCGCCAGCTCCTCGGCGTAATCCTGGACGGCAGACGGGAGGTCGGCGAGCGACATCGAGATCAGATGGTTCGGGATGTCCGACGCCAGAGCGAGCCAGTGCTCGGTCATCCCGGTCAGCACCCGGCCCTTGTCGGGGATCAGCTCGTCCATGACGACGTCGTAAGCGGAGATGCGGTCGGTGGCGACGAAGAGGAGGCTCGAGTCGTCGATCTCGAAGATCTCCCGGACCTTGCCGGAGCCGACCTTGCGGAGTGGCAGATCCATCGTCTGCATGCTGGTCATACTGGGCCCCCGATCGTCTTCAGGCGGTCGATGGCTTGGTCCACGTGCTCAAGATACCGCTCTTCGTCGAAGACGTCGTCGATCTGTGTCGCCCTCATCCGTGAGGTGACCTCCGGAGTCTGGCTAAGCACGCTGCGCAGGTGGACCTGGTTCTCCCAAGCTACCCGCGACGCCTCCTGGACCACCCGGTAGGCCTCGTCGCGCTGCATGCCGGCATCGATCAGCTTCAGCAGCAGGTTCTGCGAGAAGAGCAGGCCGTACGAGAGCTCGAGGTTTTCGAGCATCCGCTCGGGGTTCACGACCATCCCGTCGACCAGGGCGGTCGCCTCGGCAAGCATGAAGTCGAGCGCCAGGCAGGCGTCGGGGAGCATCACCCGCTCGACCGAGGAGTGCGATATGTCCCGCTCGTGCCAGAGCGCCATGTTCTCGATCGCCGGCGTCACCCCGGCCCGCACGATCCGGGCCATCCCCGACAGGCGCTCGCAGCGCCAGGGGTTGCGTTTGTGGGGCATAGCCGAGGAGCCCTTCTGCTCGCCGGTGGCGAACGGCTCCTGCACCTCGGCCACCTCGGTGCGGGCGAGGTGCCGGATCTCGGTGGCGATGCGGTCCAGAGTGCCGGCCAGGATGCCCATCACCGCGCTGAACTCGGCGTGCCGGTCGCGGGCCACCACCTGGGTGGAGATCGGGTCGGGATCCAGCCCGAGCTTGTCGCAGACGTAGCGCTCGATCTCCGGATCCCCGCCGGCGTAGGTTCCGACGACCCCCGAGATCTTTCCCGCCGACACCGTCTTGCGGGCGGTGCGCAGGCGGGTACGGTCCCGGTCGAGCTCGAAAGCCCAGCCGGCCAGCTTGAGGCCGAAGGTGATCGGCTCGGCGTGGATGCCGTGGGTGCGGCCGGTCATGAAGGTCTTGGCGTGCTCCCGGGCCCGGCGGACCACCACATCGATCAAACCGTCCAGCCCTTCCAGCAGCAGATCTGCGGCGTCGCGCATCTGGAGCGCCAGCCCGGTGTCCAGGACATCCGATGAAGTCATCCCGTAATGCAGGTGGCGGGCGGCGGGACCGACGTTCTCGGTGACGTTGTCGACGAACGCGGCGACATCGTGGCGGGTCTTGCGCTCGATCTCCTTGACCCGCTCGACGTCGAACGCCGCTTTCGCTTTGATGATCTCCAGGTCCTCGGCGGGGACCTCGCCCCGCATGACCCGTGACTCGGTCGCCAATATCTCGATGTTCAGCCAGTGGCTCAGCTTGGTCTGCTCACTCCAGACCGCGGCCATCTCGGGCCGGCTGTAGCGGTCGATCAAACCTTCAGCCCCTGGGCCATGTCCCTCTTGAAGGTGCGCAGCTTCTCCTTGAGGTCGGGCCGGCTCGTCGCAAGGATCTGCACCGCCAGGATCGCGGCGTTGGTCGCCTGATCGATTCCGACGGTTGCGACGGGCACGCCGGAGGGCATCTGAACGGTCGAATACAGCGAGTCGGCGCCCCCCAGGTGGCCTCCGTGGATCGGCACCCCGACCACCGGGAGGATGGTGTTGGCAGACATGACCCCGGCGAGGTGGGCGGCCCGCCCGGCGGCGGCGATGATGACCTCCAGCCCCCGCTCCTCGGCCAGCTTGGAGTACTCGTGGGCCTGGTCGGGCATGCGATGGGCGCTGATCACGTTCGACTCCCAGGGGACGCCGAACCGGTCGAGGATGATCTCGGCCGCCTGCATCTTGGGTTGGTCCGACGCGCTGCCCATGACGATTCCCACCAGGGGGGACTCAAGTGCCATCTATACCTCCGAGTTGGTCGGTTCGAGAAGGGTGGCCGCCTCGATGGGGAGTGGTGAAATCGAGCGGGGGCCAGGCGACAAGTCTAGTGCCTGACAAGCCACTAATCGGCGCCGCTGGAAGCTGTGCCGGCTCGTTCGGCCGCCAGCTCTTGTTGCAGGGCAGTGATCCGGCGGGTGAGCTCGTAGGGCAGGTAGTCGTCGAAGACGTTCACGGGAACCTGGAAGTGCTCCAGCAGGTGCTCGTCCTCCTCCCGGACGAAGAAGCGGTTCAACCCGTCGAAGTAGGCGAAGAGGTAGCCGGCGTTCAGCAGGACCGGTTGCCACTCCTCGTGGCTGGGCTGCTGCGTCATCGGCCGCGTCGACTCGACCAGCACCACCCTTGGCCGCCATCTGGTCCAGTCCCCGCTCGCCACCACCTCCCTTTCGCAGCCTTCGACATCGATCGATAAAAAATCGATCTCGTCGTTCACGTGTTCCTCACAGATCTGCTCGAGGGAGGCCGCCCAGACCGTGCGCGTCCGATAGGGCCGCCCGGCGGCGGCGTGTCGCTCCGCCTCCTCACGGCTGAGTGTCGACAGCCCCCAGAGGTCGCCCTCGAACTCGTAGAAGTCGGCGCGGCCGGGGGCCGCGCCGACGGCCAGGTTGAGGTTCGTGTCCTCCGGCCGGCCTGCCGCCAGCTGATCGAACAGAACGCGGTTGGGCTCGATGTTGATCCCGCGCCACCCCAGGTCGTAGAAGTGTTTGGTCACCGACCCGCGATCCGGAAGCCCGGCGCCGGCATCGATGTAGAGACCGGTTCTTCGGCCGGCGAAGCAGCGGCTCAGAAGGACGTCTTCCCGGTTGCGGGCGTAGGAGATCATTTGTGATCCATCATGCCGGCGCGCCCGGCCTTCACGTACCAGTCCCAGATCTGTTCGGGGGCGTCGGGGAAGTGCCCGTAGCCGTGGCGGCGAGTCAGCTCCCAGGGGTAATAGACCTTTTGCGGAGGCTCGTCGAGCACAAGGCCGGCTTCGGACAGCTCCCGCTCGATCGACTCCGGCGTGTGGTAGCTCTGAACATGCGCGCCGTCGTCGGCGTAAGCCAGGTTTTTATCGTCCGCCAGCCGAGCCGCGGGGGCCTCGCCGGTAAGCGCTCGCAGGTAGACGGTGGTGTCGTAGGAAGGCAGGATAGCGAGAAACCGCCCTCCCGGCGCAAGCAGCCGGTGCACACACCTGAGGATGCCGACCACATCGGATCGGGTGGGAGGAAGGATCGAGTTGACGCTTACGACGATGTCGAACTGCCCGGGAATCTCGAGGCTTCGTAGGTCCTGACGGTAGACCTCGGCGGCGATTTCCGCCTCTTCGGCTGCCGCCTCCGCGAGCTCCAGCGACCGCTCGCTGAGGTCGACCAGAGTGATCCGCTCCACCCGGCCGGCCAGGTAGGGCATCAGGTTGCCGGGCCCGCAGCCGAGGTCCGCGACGCGGAGCCCATGCAGGTCCATGGTCCGGAGCGCGTTGAGCAGGAGGTTGCGGCTCTCGACCATCTCGGGAGCGAACGGGCTCAACACATGGTCGTGGTAGCGGACACCGACCAAATCCCAGTCGATGGCGCCGTCCGGCAGCGCAGGAAGAGGTTTCACAGCTAGATTGTGCCCCGCCGCGCGCTTACTATCGCTCCACCATGACCCGCCGCTCGCAGGCAATTCGACCGATCCTGGTAATCCTTATCGCCTTAATCCTGAGCATGACGCCGGCGCCGGCACTTGCTCAGGCCGCCACCGGCAACCTCACCATGCCCCTGTCCGGGGCCAACGACTGGTCATGCAAGCCGTCGGCGGTCCATCCCCTTCCCGTCGTCCTCGTCCATGGCACCTTCGCCAACTCGTTCCTGGACTGGGGCGGGCTTGCCCCCGAGCTCAAACGACAGGGCTACTGTGTGTTCGCGCTCGACTACGGCAACTTCGCCACCGACCCGATCCCGATCTCGGCCGGTCAGCTGGGGACCTTCGTCGACAGGGTCCTTGCTGCGACAGGCGCCCCCAAGGTGTCGATCGTCGGGCACAGCCAGGGCGGGATGATGCCCCGCCACTACCTGCGCTATCTGGGGGGAGCCGCCAAGGTCGCCGAGCTGATAGGCATCGCACCCTCAAACCACGGCACTCAGCACCCGCTGCAACCGCTGGTAGCCCTGCTGTGCGGCGCCTGCCGGGATCAGGGGGCGGCATCGGCGTTCATGACCAACCTCAACCGGGACGGCGACACCGTCCCGGGCGTCGACTACACCGTGATCGCTACTCGTTACGACGAGGCTGTCATCCCGTATCAAAGTCAGTTCCTGACCGGGCCCCCCGAGCGAGTGACCAACGTCACAGTGCAGGACAAGTGCCCCGGCGAGCCGACGCAGCATCTGTTCCTCTCCTACAGCTCGGTTACCACGCAGTGGGTGCTCAACGCGCTGGCGCGTCCCGGTCCGGCCGACCCGGGCTTCCGCCCTACCTGCTAGCGCCTTCTCGAACCGGCCTTCACCTGGGCCGGAACGGATCGTCACCAGGGCGGTCGACCCAATCGTTTCGCAAACTCTTCATCCGAAGCCTGTGGGCCTCATCCGAGGCGTCCAACGCCGATTCGCCGGGCTCGCCCGGTTCTCCCGATGAAGGCTGCCGTAACCCGACGCCCCGTCCCCACTCCCCGAAAACCAGGTTCTTCGGACTCGCCAGCACGTCCCAGATCCAGAACTGACACTGATTCCGATCGTTCTCGGGATCGGGCACCCCCGGAATGAGCCTCGCATCGTTGAGAGAAAGAGCCTGAGTGACGTTCTCGACACTCGGGAGATCATGCTGCTGCCAGCACTCCGTCAGCATCCGGGTGAGCTCTTCTCTATCCGATTCGGTTACCGGAGTTTGCTGCGCCCATGCGTAGAAGTCGGCCAGAGCGTCGACCATCTCGGAGGTGAGCACCGGAAGCCCGGGCAATGCGAGCAACTTGGCCAACAATCTCTCCCTTCCGTGACTACCTCGAGCTACCAGACAGCTATTTCTTCGCGGCGATGTCGCTCCGCACCCGCATCCCCGAAAACTTGATCTCCTCCATTGCCGCATAGGCCTTCTCCCGGGCCCCCGGCAAGCCGTCGCCGAGAGCGCTGACCGCCAGGACCCGGCCCCCGGAGGTCATGATGCGGCTGCCGTCCCGCCGGGTGCCGGCGTGGAACACTACGACGTCGGAGTGCTTCCCCGCCTCCTCCAAACCCAGGATCTCGAAGCCGGTCTGCAGAGGCTCCGTCTCCGGGTAGCCGCCCGACGCCGCCACCACCGAGACGCACGCCTGGTCGCTGACCTCGACCTTCATGCCCGGCAGGGACTTCTCGGTAGACGCCAGGATCAGCTCCCCGAAGTCCGAGGTCAGCCGGGGCAGGATCGCCTGGGTCTCGGGGTCGCCGAAGCGGCAGTTGAACTCGACGACCCTCAGGCCGTACTCGGTCAACATCAGCCCGGCGTAGATCACGCCGACGTAGCGTTCGCCCGACCTCTCCATGACGTCGACGCAGGGCTGCAGGATCGTGTTCAACACCTCTTCGGCAAGCTCAGGGGTGGCGAAGGGCACAGGCGAGTAGGAGCCCATCCCCCCGGTGTTGGGCCCCTTGTCACGGTCGTAGGCCCGCTTGTAGTCCTGAGCCGCCGGCAGCGGCAGCACCGTTTTCCCGTCGCACAGCGCCAGGATCGACAGCTCCTCGCCCTCCATCCACTCCTCGACCAGCACCCGGTCGCCGGCGGCGCCGAAGCGGCGATGCTGCATGGTCTCGACCAGCGCCTTGATCGCCTCCGGGACGGTCATGCACACGGCAACACCCTTGCCGGCTGCCAGGCCGTCGGCCTTGACCACCACCGGGCGGCGGAAGCTCTGGATGTACTCCGACGCCTCGTCGATGTCGTCGAACGACCGGCCCTTTGCGGTAGGAATGCCCGCCTGGTTCATGAGCTTCTTGGCGAAGGTCTTGCTCGACTCCAACCGGGCACCGCTCGCGGTGGGCCCGAACGAGCGGATACCCTTCTCGGCCAGCACGTCGGTCAGCCCTGCGGCGAGCGGCGCCTCCGGCCCGACCACGACTACTCCCGCCTGGATGTCCGCCGCCAGCTCGGCCAGCGCCCGCAGGTCGCCGACCGGCACGTCGTGCAGGATCGCCTGCCCCTCCATTCCGGGATTGCCGGGGGCGGCGTGCACCTCGTCGATGTACCGGCTCTGGGCCAGCTTCCAGACGAGGGCGTGCTCCCGGCCGCCCCCTCCCACCACCAAGACTCTCAAATCGTGCGGCGCACCACTTCGGTCGCCTCGGGACCGACCGAGATGTCGGTGATCGGCGCTCCCACCAGCTGCTCCAGCCGGCGCACATAGTTCTGCGCGTTCTCGGGCAGGTCGTCCCACTCACGGGCGCCGCCGATGTCCGAGCGCCAGCCGGGCATCTCCTCGTAGATCGGCTCGGCGTGGTGGAAGATCGTCTGGTGGGGCGGGAAGTTCTCGAACTTCTGGCCGTTGTACTGGTAAGCGGTGCAGATCTTGATCGAGTCGAAGGCGCTCAGCACGTCCAGCTTGGTCAGGAAGATCTCGGTCAGGGAGTTCAGGCGGGCGGAGTAGCGCCCGATAACCGCGTCGAACCAGCCGCAGCGGCGCTGCCGGCCGGTGGTCGCCCCAAACTCCTTGCCCCGCTGGACCATCTCCAGCCCGTCGCTGCCCCGGTCCTCGGTGGGGAATGGGCCCTCACCTACTCGGGTGATGTAGGCCTTCGTCACGCCGATGATCCGGTCGACCGCCTTCGGCCCCACACCGGCACCGGTGCAAAGGCCCCCGGCGATCGGGTTGGACGAGGTGACGAAGGGGTAGGTGCCGTGGTCGAGGTCGAGCAGGGTCCCCTGCGCCCCCTCGAAGAGCACGTTCTTCCCATCCTCGAGCGCTTCGTGAACGACCGATACGGAGTCGACTATCAGCGGCGTCAGCCGGTCGGCGAACCCGAGGTACTCCTCGATGATCGAGTCGATCTTCATCGGCAGCCGGCCGTAGATCTTGGTGAGCAGCAGGTTCTTCTCCCTGAGGTTTACCTCGAGCTTGGCGGTGAAGATCTTCGGATCGAGCAGGTCCTGCACCCGGATCCCGATGCGGGAGGCCTTGTCGGCGTAACACGGGCCGATACCCCGCTTGGTGGTCCCCAGCTTCATCTTGCCCAGGCGGCGCTCGGTGAGGTGGTCGATCTCCCGGTGGTAGGGCATGATCACGTGGGCGTTGCCCGATATCACCAGCCGGTCGGTGGCGACCCCCCGGGCCTCCAGGGCGTCCATCTCGTCGAGCAGAACCTTCGGGTCGACGACGACCCCAGGCCCGATCACCGGCACAATGTGCGAGTAGAGGATGCCGGCGGGCAGCAGGTGAAGCTTGAACGTCTCGCTGCCGACGATTACGGTGTGCCCGGCGTTATTGCCGCCGGAGTAACGGACGACCATATCCATCTGGTCGGCCATCAGATGGGTGATCTTGCCCTTACCCTCGTCCCCCCACTGCGTGCCGACAAGCGCGATCCCAGGCATTATTGGCCCTCTCTACAAATTGCCCCGGCGGGGGCTGGTCAGGAACGTTCGATCCGGAACTTGATTCGAACGTGCGTCAGGTACTCCTTGATCTGGTTGTTCTCGACGGTACACGAGGTATCCAGGATATCCATCGCCTCGATCCCCCGGAGCGACTTGGCCGCCTCCGAAAGTGCTTCCTGTGCCGCGTCACGCCAGCTCGTGGTGGAAACTCCGACCAGATCGATAGTTTTTACAACCGCCATTTTCGGACTCCCATGGGGGCGGCGGCGCCGCCGGACAGAAGTATCTTAAATCGGCGGGCGGATGAGTGACGCCATCGACGGCTCCTGCTCCTCCCCCACGATCGTGTGGGCCAGCTTGTCCGCCAGCGATTGCTTCTTGGGGTCCCACATAGGCCAGAGACCGTTGAGAAGGGTGAGCAAACTTCCGACTACCGGCAGGATGCCGCCGATCGGAAACACCAGCGCCCGCTTGAAAGCGGTGCCGAAGCCGATGGGGGATCCATCCTCGTTCACGACGGTGATACCGAGCGCCATCTTGCCGACGGTCTGGCCGCGGAAGCCGTGCATCAGCACGTAGTAGAGGGTTCCGAAGATCGTGAATGCGATGGTCAGCTTGAGGATCGAGCCGAAGTACTGGGTCATCACAGTTTGGACGGCCGCCTGGTCGAGCTCGCCGGTTGCCGGGTCGACGCTGTTCTGCACGCCCTGCAACGAGTTGAACATGCTGCCGAAAGCAAACATCGAGAGCGGGATGCCGAGCAGGACGCTGTCGATCAGGTAAGCCCCGAACCGCTTCCCCCAGCTGGCCGGCAGGAAGACAACGGGACGTGGGATGGCCAGCTCGGCCTTGTGAGCCTCCTCCTGCTTCGACCACTCTTCGTACAGTGAGAAATCTGTATATGGCACGGCTCTCCCCTTTTATCGCTCCTTAGGTCTATCGGCAGCTTTTCCATAAATTCCACCGGTGGGATAGCTTGGAGGGACAAACTCACCTCCACCTCGAAAGGCACTCCCCGATGTCTGACGCGTCTGACGCGGACGGTCGCTCTCCCAACCGGTTGATCGACGAAACCTCCCCCTACCTGCTCCAGCACGCCTACAACCCGGTGGACTGGTACCCGTGGGGCGAGGAGGCCCTGGAGGCAGCCCGAGCGGCGAACAAGCCGCTGTTGATATCGATCGGTTACGCCGCCTGCCACTGGTGCCACGTCATGGAACGGGAGTCCTTCGAAAACGAGGAGACCGCAGCGATCATGAACGACCAGTTCGTGTGCATAAAGGTGGACCGGGAGGAGCGCCCCGAGATCGACGCCATCTACATGGACGCGATCCAGGCGATCGCCGGTCAGGGCGGCTGGCCGATGACCGTGTTCGCATCGCCGGAGGGAATCCCGTTCTTCGGGGGGACCTACTTCCCCCCGGCCGACCGGCCCGGGCTGCCGTCGTTCCGAGCAGTGATGGGCGGGGTTTCCCGGGCCTGGCGGGAGAGCGGCGAGCAGGTGGTCGAGGAGGGCAAGCGCCTGGTGAAGCAAATCGCCGCCATGAACACGCCGCCCAAGGGCAAGGGCGAGCTGACCGAAGACACCCTCCTCAACACCGTAACCCAGCTGGCCCGAACCTTCGACGACACCTACGGCGGCTTCGGCAGCTCCACCAAGTTCCCGCAGCCGCCCTCGCTCGAGCTCCTGCTGCGGATGGCTCACCGGGGGGTGGTCGACGCAGCAACGATGGCCCACAAGACTCTTCGATCGATGGCGCTGGGCGGTATCTACGACCAGATCGGCGGCGGGTTTGCCCGCTACACCGTCGAACGCACCTGGCTGATTCCCCACTTCGAGAAGATGCTCTACGACAACGCTCAGCTCGCTCGGGTCTACACCCGGGCGTGGCAGCTGGACGGCTCGCCTCTCTACCGCCGGACCGCGGTCGAGACGCTCGAGTACCTGCTGCGCGACATGCGGGACCCGACCGGAGTCTTCTACGCCAGCGAGGACGCCGACTCGGAGGGCGAGGAGGGCAAGTTCTACGTCTTCTACTACGACGAGGTGGCTGCGGAAGCACCCGAGGCGCTCGATTATTACGGCGTGACGCCCGACGGCAACTTCGAGGGCGCCAACGTCCTGACCGCCGGGGGCGACGAGCCGCCGGAGGAGGCTCGCCGGAAGCTCTTCGACTTCCGGGCCGGCCGGGTGCGGCCGGGGCGGGACGAAAAAGCGCTCACCTCGTGGAACGGCCTGGCGATCGGCGCTCTGGCGGAGGCGGGAATGGCGTTCGACCGGCCGGACTTCCTCGAAGCCGCCGAGAAGGCGGCCGGGTTCTTCCTCGACAACGTGCACGACTCTTCGGGCCGGCTGCTCCACTCCTACAAGGACGGCCGGTCCCGGGTCACCGGCCTGCTGGAGGATTACGCCTACCTGGCGGAAGGTCTACTGACCCTGTGGGAAGCGACCTTCGACCCCCGATGGCTCGACGCGTCGCTGGACCTCACCCGGACGATGCTCGATCTGTTCTGGGACGAGGAGGGCGGGGGGCTGTTCACCACCGGCAACGACCACGAGAAGTTGATCCTGCGCCAGAAGGAGCTGACGGAGAGCGTGACCCCGTCGCCCAACGCCATCGCCGCGCTGACCCTGCTCAAGCTGTCGATGCTCACCGGCGACGAGTCGCTTGCCGAGCGAGCCGGGGAGATTCTCGAGATGGCGAAGGCCTACATCACCGGCGCCCCCCAGGCGGTGTGCAGCTTCCTGTGCGCGCTGGACTTCCAACTTTCGGTGCCCAAGGAGATCGTGATCGTCGGCGACCGGGCGGAGGCGAAGCCGTTGATCGACGAGATCTGGAGCCGTTACCTCCCCAACAAGGTGGTGGCGGGAGCGCCCCCGGGGATCGAGTCGCCACTGCTGGAAGGCAAGTCGGCAATCCGCGGCAAGCCGACCGCATTTGTATGCGAGCATTACGCCTGCCAGGCGCCGACGAACGACCCGCAGGTGCTGGCGAAGGCTCTCTCTTAGAATCGAGCTTATGGAATCCTCAAACACCACCGAGCAGATCAAAGATGCCATGCGATTGTTCCACCGCGGCGATCGTAAGGAGGCCCGAGAGCTGCTGGCCGCCATGTGGGAGGAGCTGTCGGGCTCCGACGATGCGTTCAACCAGGCGGTGGTTGCCCACTACATCGCCGACACCCGGGACGATCCCGAGGAGGAGCTGGAGTGGGACCTGAAAGCGCTACAGGCTGCCGAGTCGGTGAAAGAGGACTCGCCGGCGGCTGCGGCAGTCGCCAGCTTCATGCCATCGCTGTACCTGAACCTTGCCGACGACTACCGCCGCAAGGGCGATTTCATCAGGGCTCGCCACCACGCAGACCGGGGCCTGGACCTGGCGGTTGTCCTCAAGAACGACCACTACGGCCATACCGTGAGGTCCGGTTTGTTCCGGGTCGACACCCAGATCTCGGAGAGCGAGAGCGGCCCCGGAGTGATCTTCGACTTCGACTAAAGGATTTCCACGGCGTCGGAAACCAGGTCGATTGCACCGTAGGCAGCTGCCGCCAGCATCGCTACCCGGCCGATCCACACCACCGCCGGATGCCCGGCAAGCGTTCGAAGCTTCGGAAGCTTGACCACCGCGAAGACCGCCAGAGCGATGACCGCCACGATACCGATCAAGATTCCAGGTCCGACATCTGTTCCGACCGCAAACAGCGGCACGACCAACAAGGCTAGCCCCAACCAGGGCAAGACCTTGCCGGCGGGCCGGGCCAGGAGGCGGTCCACCAACCGGCTCATCAGGTACCCGTAAAGCGCCGGCAGCAGAATGAAGAGAAAGATCGCCAGCACCTGCGGCTTCACCAACGTGAAGTCAACTCCTCCCGGGCGGACGATGGCCGCCCCGCCCACCAGGCCGAAGAACAGGGCCGTCAGCTGCGCCCGCCTGGCTTCGGGAAGCACCTCCCGGAACACGGAGTAGACCGCTCCCAGCAGAGCTCCGCCCATGGTCGTAATGGAGACCAGGAAGATGGTCGCACCGCTCATGGTCCCCATCGTGAAATCGTCGTCGCTCTGGAGCCCGATGATCGACGGACCGGAGGTGAGCCGAAGGAGCAGCATCGCCAGGCGCCCTCCGACCCCGCCGACCAGGAAGCCGGCGACAAACCCGCCCACCACGCCCGAAGAAATTCGATGGCCCAACTTCTTGATGATTTCGATCACGCAATGCCCCCTGAGAATGTGATCGCAAGCATCCTCTTACCAGGGGCGAATAGCTACGTCGGGCCCAGCACCCTCTCGACTTCTTCGGTGATCAGCCGCGCCTGCTTTTCGTGGGTGAAGTAGGACCGGCTCCACTCGAGCATCACCACCAGGCGGTTGCGGAAGCCGATCAGGAACCAGATGTGCACTCCCAGCCAGGCCAGCCATGCGGTCAGGCCGGACAGACGCAAACCCCGGATGTCTGCCACCGCCGAGGCGCGGCCGATGGTCGCCAGCGTCCCCTTGTCGACGTAGTGGAAAGGCTTCAACGCCTCACCCTCCACCGCCCGGACGATGTTGCCGGCGACGTGCCTGCCCATCTGCATCGCCGCCTGCGCCACCCCGGGCACCGGCTTCTCCTTCTGCATCAGGCTGGCAAGGTCGCCGATGACAAAGACGTTCTCCAGTCCGGGCGCCCTCAGCTCGGGGGTCACCTTCACCCGGCCGGAGCGGTCGAGCTCGACGCCCAGGCTCTTCGCCACCGGCGACGCCGAGACACCTGCTGCCCAGAAGACGTTGTGAGCTTCGATCCACTCTTCGCCCAGGCAGACGCCCCGGGCGGTGATGTCTGTGACCATCGAGTTTGTCCGCACCTCGACCCCCAGGTTCTGCAGCTGGATTTTCGCCCGTGCCGACAGCCCCTCGGGCAGCGACGGGAGGACCCTCCCCTCACCCTCCACCAGGATCACCCGGGTCGAGCGGGGGTCGATGTGGCGAAAGTCCGACCGCAAGCTGCGCCGGGAGATGTCGGCGAGCGCACCGGCCAGCTCGACCCCGGTCGGCCCGCCGCCCACGATCACGAAGGTGAGCCACTCGTGCTTGGCCTTCTCGGTTGTCTCCCTCTCGGCAGCTTCGAAGGCGATGAGCATCTTGCGCCGCATCTCGAGTGCGTCGGGCAGGCTCTTCAGCCCGGGAGCGTGCTCCGCCCACTCGTCGTGCCCGAAGTAGGAGTGGGTGGCGCCGGTGGCGAGCACCAGGTAGTCGTAGGGAACCTCGCCGTCCTCCAGGATCACCTTGTGAGCCTCGGTGTCTACCGACTCGGCGTGCCCCAGGATCACGCTGGCGTTGCGCTGCTCCCGCAGCACCCGGCGGATGGGGGCCGCGATCTCGCTCGGGTTGAGCGACGCGGTGGCCACCTGGTAGAGCAGGGGCTGGAACAGGTGGTGGTTGCGGCGATCGACGACGGTTACGTCGACCGGAGCATCCTTCAAGCCCTTGACGGCTTCCAGCCCGCCAAAGCCCGCTCCGACGACTACAACCCTAGGCCTGTTGTTCGCTTCGGCACCCCGTTCAGGAAATGTTGAGCGTCTGCACGACGTAGCCGGCCTCATCGAGCTGTCCGATCACACTTTGGATGTGCTCGTGCCCCCGAGTCTCCAGCTGCATGCTTATCTCAACATCCCCCAATAGCCTGTTGGCCACACCTTCCCGGCGGTGCTCCACGCCGATGACGTTGGCGCCGGAGCGGGAGATCACTCCGGAGAGGCGGTACAGCTCGCCTGCCCGGTCCGGCAGCATGGTGCTGAACGAGAAGTACCGGCCCGCCGACCCCATGCCGTAGCGGAGCACGCGGATCAACAGTAAGGGGTCGATGTTACCGCCGGATAACAGCACCACCACCGGGAACTTGATCTCCGCGCGACGGCTTATGAGCGCCGCGACCCCGGCCGCCGCCGCCGGCTCGACGATCATCTTGCAGCGCTCGGCGATCACCAGCAGCGCCTCCGAGATCTCCTCGTCGTTGACCGTGATGATCTGATCGACGTAGTGCTGCACGTGGGTCAGGCACAGCGCCCCGGCCTGTTTGGTGGCGAGGCCGTCGGCCACCGTCGACAAAGATTCGAGCGGGATCACACTCCCGGTCTCCAGTGCTCGGCTGACGCTGGCCGCCCCGTCGGGCTCGACGCCGACGATTCGGACCGAGGGCCTGAGCGCTTTGGTCGCCGCCGCGATACCCGAGATCAACCCGCCGCCGCCCACCGGGATCAGTATCGTGCCCGCTTCGGGCAGCTGTTCGAGGATCTCCAGCGCGATCGTGCCCTGGCCGGCGATTACGTCGGGATGGTCGAAGGGGTGGACCATCACCGCCCCCTCCTGCTCGGCAAACTTCTGCGCCGCGGCGAAAGCCTCGTCGTACACCGCACCCTCGAGCATGACGTTGGCACCGTAGCGCGTGGTCGCCTCGACCTTGGGAAGTGCCGCCCCCTCGGCCATGAACACCGTCGAGCGGACGCCCAGCAGGGAGGAGGCGAGGGCTACGCCCTGGGCGTGGTTGCCAGCGCTCGCAGCCACGACGCCCCGCGCACGCTCCTCGTCGCTCAGGCGGGCGATGCGGTTGTAGGCTCCGCGGATCTTGAACGCCCCGGTGCGCTGCAGGTTCTCGCACTTCAGGTAGGTAGGACCGCCGGCCCGCTCGGTGATCGCCCGGGAGTACTCCAGGCAGGTGTAGTCGGCGACGCCCTCCAGGAGCGCCCGCGCCTGCTCGATCTCGTGCAGCCCTACCAGATCGGCGCTCAAATCCAACCTCGCTATTCGAATGCGCAGCGGCACAGTGAGACCGAATTGGCCTGCGTGCGGGATCCCGCCGGTCGACGGACGGTCCGGCCGCGCTGACCCCACAGGATAACCGAAGGGGACGCCAGCACCCCGTGCACCGGATCGCGAAGAAATGTGGCGAGGTCGCGAACAAATCTTAAACCCGGCATTGACGGGGCCCGAATCCAAGCGTACTGTTGCTCTTGCCCCGAGAGGCGTGAAGGACCGGCGAACCGCAAGGAACGTAGGTCTGGAAAGTCCCTCGGGGCACTTTTGTGCTGCGCCAAGCTTTCTCGGCCGGTTGCGCAGACCTTTCTTGCCCCTGCGCACGGGAAATCCGACAATCTCCTTAATCTCGGCAGCATTGTGCCGACAAGGAAGTCATGGAGAGACCTCGATTGTCCGCGCTCAAGAGCTGGTCGGCAGGCCAGCTGGCCCTGGTGATCCTGGCCGGCGTGCTCAGCGTGTGGCTGCTGGGTGCCATGGCGTTCAACCTGGTAGCCGACCGCGCGGAGACCCCGGCCCCTGAAGCACGTGAGGTTCCCTCGGCGGCCGCCAGCGTAGGCACGGTCCCCGAGATCGACCGGACCACCATTCCCCAGGCGCCGCAGTCGGCGGTCACCCCGACCATCCCGGCGAGCACCGGGGGTGCGAGCTTCTCGGTTCAGTGCAGCCAGCCCCGGTCGATCCCCCGCCAGAGCAGCGCGAGCTTCGACTGCCGGGTGCTGTCGATCGGAGGGTTTGCCCAGCCGGTGGCGATTTCCTGCACCAACCTGCCGCCCGGCCTGAACTGTGAGCCTCAGCCCACGGTGGTCACCCCGCCGGCGAACGGTGCCGGACTCTTCAAGCTGAACCTGACCAACTACGACGTCGGTACCGGAAAAAACACCTTCAAGGTGGTAGCCGGCACGCCGGACTTCAGCGCGGTATTCAAGTTCCCGTTCGACACCACCGGCCAGTCCCCTGCGCCGGCGGTGAGCCCGCCCGGCCCGGGCCGGGTGGACATCCAGTGTGCGGTGCCCACCTCGACCCTGATCCCGGGCCAGTCCCTCAGCTACAAGTGCTCATACAGCTCGGAGCTTTACTACGGCACGGTTACGACCAGCTGCTCGGGTACCCGAGGCATCTCCTGCGACATCAACCCGAAGACGGTTACTCCCCGTGACGGGCAGCCGGCGGAAGCAACTCTTTCGTTGAACGTTTCCGCAGACCTGTCGTCGGCAGGCAGCAACCAGGTGATCGGCGTCTACGGCGACTCCACCGGCGGCGTGCCTTTTGCGACGCACAAGTTCACGGTCGATGTGCCCCCTCCCGACTACACCCTCAGCTGCCCGAAGAAGACCGCCGAGGTCGTGGCAGGGCAGAGCGTCCAGATCAAGTGCTCGGTCGGATCGGTCCGGGGCTACGTCAACCCCCTCCAGGTCAAGCTGCTCAGCTTCGACGCCGGGGCGCCCGCCGGAGCGGTCACCCCCACGTCGGTTCAGGTGGGCGCGGGAGGCAGCGTCGAGGTGACGGTCGAGTTCCAGGCGGCAGCCGGGACCGCGGCGAACACCTACAACTTCGCCCTCGGGGTGCACGCCGACCCGAACGAGGCTTTTACGCAAGCTACAGGCGACGGCTCGCACAACGCGACGCTTGCTCTGACCGTTGTAGCCCCGGAGCCGTCGCCCACCCCGACACCGGACGGCTCACCCTCAACCTAGTTTCCTCCCTACCCACTGGCGAGGAGGCCGTTCTTGTCACCCCTGCTTCCTAACCTTGGAGCCACTTCCCCACTCGGTGCTACTTCAGGTGGAGGTGGGAGACATGGCTACATGCAGAACGTGCGGCGCAGAGATCCAGGTGCCGGAAGGCTGGTCGGTGGGCCCGGCAGTGCGTAAGCACTACTGGAGCGAACATCCGGACCGGATGGAGGGCAAACGTGCCGACCGCGAGGCTGAGGAGTCGATACCGCGGAAAACCAAGCCCGCGGAATAAGCCGGCGCTGAAGGACCGTCCTAGAGGTAGAGCCCGGTCGTACCCTCGGTGCGGCCGGAGGCTACCGCGTGGATATCCCGCTCCCTGAGAACGATGTACTCCTCGCCGCGGATCTCCAGCTCGTAGGCGCTCTCCGGGCCGAACAGGACCAGATCGCCGGTCTCGGTGCTGCGCACGTGGGGGCCGATGGCCACCACCTCGCCCCAGACAGCCCGCTTGGCCTCCGACTCGACGGTCGCAGGGATGAGGATCCCGCCCCGGCTCTTGCGCTCCCCCACCTCTTTCGGTGTGGCTACAAGAATCCGGTCGGCAGTCATCCGGATCGACTGCCGCTGGGGGTCCCCATCGATCTGCGCATCGTTCATCCGCCGGCAGTCTCGGCCAGGGCCGGGATCGCCGGCCTGCGGGTGAACCGCAGGCCGTTGTAATCGAGCCCGACCTCGACCGTGTCGCCGTCGGCGTACTGCCCCTGGAGAAGTGCCAGGGCCAGCTTGTCGGCGACCTCCCGGGCAATCAGGCGCTTGAGCGGCCGCGCCCCGAAAGCCGGGTCGTACCCGTTGTCCGCCAGGTAGGACAGCGCCTCGTCGGTCAGCTCGAGGTGCAGGTTCTTGGCCTCGAGCCGCTCCGCCAGGTGCGCCACCTGGAGCTTGACGATCTCAGCGATGTGCTCCTTCGACAGCCGGTGGAACACGACGATCTCGTCTACCCGGTTGATGAACTCGGGCTTGAAGGTCGCCGATACGGCGTCCATCACCTTCTCGCGCATCCGATCCTGGTCGCTCTCGGTCAGGATCCAGTCGGACCCCACGTTGCTGGTCATGATGATGATCGTGTTGCGGAAGTCCACGTTTCGCCCCTGGCCGTCGGTCATGTGCCCGTCGTCCATGATCTGCAGCAGCGAGTTGAAGACGTCGGGGTGGGCCTTCTCGATCTCGTCCAGCAGGACCACCGAGTAGGGACGCCGCCTGACCGCCTCGGTCAGCTGGCCGCCCTCCTCGTAACCCACGTAGCCCGGAGGGGCGCCGTAGAGCCGGGAGACCGAGTGCTTCTCCATGTACTCGCTCATGTCCAAGCGGACCATGGCCTTCGGGTCGTCGAAGAGGAACTCGGCGAGCGCCCGAGCCAGCTCGGTCTTCCCCACGCCGGTCGGGCCGAGGAAGATGAAGCTGCCGATCGGCCGCAGGGGGTCGGAAAGCCCGGATCGGCTGCGCCGGATCGCGTTGGCAACCGCGGCCACCGCCTCGTCCTGGCCGATCACCCGCTTGTGAAGGCCGTCCTCCATGTGGATCAGCTTCTCGATCTCGCCCTCCATCAGCTTCGAGACCGGGATGCCCACCCACTTGCTGACCACCTCGGCGATGTCCTGCTCGTCCACCTCTTCCTTCAGCATCGTGCCGGTCGACTGCAGCTCCGCCAGCTTGGTGTTGGCTTTCCAGCACAGTGGGATCCGAAGCTTGGAATTCACGTGACTTGAAGTCGCGGC
>JADMIO011426189.1_pt1 | contig 46470 bp, 20 predicted proteins | sample 8958161 | NCBI WGS metagenome assembly JADMIO01 (sample SAMN16585339, study PRJNA669376) | soil metagenome | isolation source: Crop rotation soil | place: USA: Cullars Rotation, Alabama | collected 2011
GGCCGCGACTTCAAGTCACGTGAATTCCAAGCTTCGGATCCCACTGTGCTGGAAAGTCATAACGCCATAGATCCCAACTGCCGCGAGCGCCAACGCCAGTGCCGCAAAGCCTCCCAACACAAACATCGGGAAGCGTCGCGTTTGGATCGAATCCGTCATCACGTCTTCCATGGTGGCGACATTCGTCGGCACCTGATCCGGATCGAGCTCCTGCACGGTCTTCCGAACGGTCGCAATCATGTCAGCGGGATCGCCCGACGTCCGCGCTACAACGGTCATGAAGGAAACGGCATGTTGCGCGTGCGGCAGGTAGAGCGCCATCGCACTCGGTTTATCTGGTCCATACTGCTTCACATCTCTAACGACGCCTACGACTGTTCGCCAAGGTTCGTTCTCACGTCCCGGATTCCACGGCAGCTTGATGCGCTTGCCGATCGGATCCTGGTTGGGCCAAAACCGCGCCGCCAGACTTTCACTGACCAGCATCACGAGAGGCGCATTCCCGGTGTCTTGTTCTGTCAATTCACGCCCACGTTCGAGTCGAATACCGAGCGCCTGCAGCAACCCGGGCGTCACGATGTAACGGTCGGCCACCGGCTCGTGACCGGGTTGAGTCGGCTGGTGCTCGACATCGAATCCGGTACTGTCGAATCCACCCGCGAGTGGCAGCGGAGTCACAACACCCGCGCTCACCACGCCCGGAAGCGACTGCACACGCTTCGTCAGCTCGTGATAGAACGCGATTTTCTTTTCATCGGTGGAATACCTGAGCGACGGTAAACCCAGATCCATTTTGAGAGCGTGAGTGTAGTCAAAACCCGGATCGACTTTTTGCAGTTGAATGACGGTGCGAATCAGCAAGCCCGCACACATCAGCAACACGAGCGCAAACGCGATTTCCGAGACCACCAGAAAACTGCGCAGCCGCGCGCGTCGCCCGCCACCGCTGAACGTCCTGCCGTCAGCTTTGAGCGATTCGCTTAAATTCGGTTGCGAGCTCTGCCAAGCGGGCGCTAAGCCAAACAGCAACGCCGTTAGCAGAGAAAGGACCAGTGTGAAACCCAGGGCGGGCAGACTGAGCTCGACTGATTGAAGTTGAGGCAGCGTCTCGCTCCCCAGGGCCTTGATCAGATCGACTCCCCAAATCGCGAGCAACAATCCGACCGCGCCCCCAGTGAAAGCGAGCAACGCGCTTTCGGTAAGTGTCTGGCGCAGCAATCGCCAGCGCGACGCGCCGAGAGCAGTGCGAATGCTCATCTCCGACGCTTTCAGAGTCGAGCGCGCCAGCAGCAGATTCGCGACGTTCGCACACGCGATTAAGAGGACAAACGCGACCGCTCCAAATAACACCCAGAGTGTCTTTTGCAGATCGCGCACTGTGTCTTCCTGCAAGCCGGCGAGGTGAATGCCCCAGTTCGTGTTTGACTCCGAATGCTGTGCTTCCAAACGCTGCGCGATGATGCTCAACTCCGATTGAGCCTGCGCTACAGTCACCCCATCTTTGAGCCGGCCGATTGCTCTCAGGTGACGAGCCGAGCGCTGCTTCTCGTTCGTTTCTTCCGCGGCCGGGCGATAAAGAAGAGCCGGTTTGCCGAGCAGTGTCGGAGGCAGAGAATGAAAACTGGCGGGCATCACGCCGACAATCGTGTGTGGTCGCAGGTTGAGGAGGATCGTTTTGCCGACTGCGTTCGGGTCCCCGTTAAGTTGCTTCTGCCACAGCTCGTAGCTCAACACCACGACCTGATCCTTGCCGTCCTGCTGTTCTTCCGGCAGGAAAGCTCTTCCGAGCAGTGGCTGCTGGCCCATGACTCGGAAGAAATCATCGCCGACGAGCGCGCCGCTGATGCGCGCAGGCTCGCCGGTTCCTGAAATCAGCGGCGTCCAGCTATTGTATGTAGAGATACTGTCGAAGAGTGTTTGCTGCCCTTTGAAGTCGACGATGTCCGTGTGTGACACTTGGCTGCGCGAATCACCCTCCGCGCGATCGTCACCCCAAAGCAGCACGATGCGATCGGGTTGATTAAACGGCAGCGGCTTGATCAGCACGGAGTAAACGACGCTGAAAATAGCGGTGTTCGCGCCGATGCCGAGCGCCAGCGTCAACACGACGATCGCGGTAAACCCCGGCTGCCTGAGCAGGCTGCGGATGCCGTAACGGAGATCTTTGATTAGTTGGTCCATGGCTTCTCCATAGGTCCTATACGTCCTATAGGACCTATTCATACCTCAGCGCGACGAGTGGATCGACTTTCGTCGCTCGGCGCGCGGGCAGATAACACGCAAGCAGCGCCACCGCTGCCAGTAGCGTCGGCACGAGAATGAACGTCGTCACGTCATACCCGCTCACGCCAATCAGCAGCGACGACAACACCTGCGCCAGCGCGAGCGCGAGCAGCAACCCGATCCCGACGCCCACCGCCGCCAGACGCATTCCCTGCCGTGTAATCATCTTCATCACGTCGCTGCGATTCGCGCCGAGCGCCATGCGAATACCAACCTCGCGCGTGCGTTGCGAAACGACGTAAGCCATCACGCTGTAAAGCCCAACCGCACTCAACAGGATTGCCACGACTCCAAACGCCAAAGACAAACTCGCCGCCATGTTTGGCGCCCACAGCGCATACGTCTTGTGCTCCTCCATCGTCTTCACTCCGAAGAGCGGAACACGACGATCGAGCGCCTGAATTTCACTGCGAACCGCACCCACTAGCGAACGCGGATCAACATTCCCACGAATCACGAGCGCCATCGTCGCGGGACGTCGCTGGCCCAACGAGTAGTAGAAAAACGGCTTCGGATCTTCCGCGAGCGCGCGGTACTTCCCGGTCTTGACCACACCCACCACCTCCAACGCATCGCGGCTCTCAGCACCGATGAAGATCCGTTTGCCGACAGCGCTCTCGCCCGGCCAAAGCATCTGGGCCATCTTCTGGTTCACGACGATCACGCGTTGTGTTTTTGGCTGGTCGCGCTCGTCAAAATTACGCCCCTCGACGATCGGAATCTGCATAGCGTTGAAGTAACCCGGACTGACCACATTCGTCATGATGTTTCGTCCGGCACTGCCACGCGCCAGCGTCTCACCCTCTTTGAGGATTGGACCATTGGAATTGGAGCTGTCGCCGAGCGGCAGCGTTCGCGCGAGTCCGGCAGCTTCAACACCCGGCACCGACAACACGCGCTCAACCACCTGCTTGTAAAAATTCCTGCTCTGCTCTTCCTCGTAACCAATGAGCTGCGGACTCAGGAACGCGATCAGCCCGTTGGGATTGTCGAAACCCGGATCCATCGTCTGCGCCTTCCGAAAACTCTTGATGAAGAGACCGCCGCACACGAGCACCACGAGCGACAGCGCCACCTGGGCCACCACCAGTACGTTGCGCAAACCAAACGCCTTCAGCTTTCCTCGTTTCGCCATTTCCGGATCGCCTTTCAGCACCGGCACGACGTCGGGATTCGAAGACTGCCAGGCGGGCGCCAGTCCAAAAATGAGTCCCGTGCCGAGTGAAACGATCAGAGTGAAGATGAGCGCGCGTGAATCGAGTGAAAAGAAGTTCTCGACAATCTTGTATTCGAGGACTGGAACAAAACCCTGCATCAGGTCCGTGACCCAAAGGGCGAGTAACAACCCGAGACCGCCGCCAATCAGCGACAGCAACACACTCTCAGTCAGAAGCTGCCGCACGAGGCGCGCGCGACTGGCGCCCAACGCGAGACGAATCCCGATCTCTTTGCGACGCGCGGCGGCTCGCGCCAGCATGAGGTTCGCAACGTTTGCACAAGCGATCAGCAGAATCAGACCGACGATCGCCATCGCGATCACGCCGGCGCTCTTGAACACGCCGCCCATGTCTTCAAAGCGACCCTCAACCTCGCCCATGACTTTCGCCTGAGTGTTACTGGCGCGATTGTCCGAATAAGCCTGATTCAGGCGGGCCGCAATCGCAGACATCTCCGCGGACGCTTGCTCGACTGAAACGCCGGGCTTGAGCCGGCCCACCACATTCATCCAGTGACTGCCACGCTCGTTGAGCATGCCTGGGTTGCGGCGCAGATCCTCAGCCATCGACATCGGCACCCAGAAGTCGAGCGCGAGCGCAAATTTCGTCCCCGCAAAATTCTCAGGCGCAACACCAATCACCTGATAGGCGCGGTTGTTGAGTTGGACCGTCTTGCCGACGACGTTTGGATCGGATGTGAGACGGCGCTGCCAGAAGCTGTGACTCAACACGACGACGGCATTCGCGCCGAGCGTTTTATCTTCATCGGGCAGAAACGCGCGGCCCATGATCGGCTTAACCTGGAGCATGTCGAAGTAGTTGGCGGAAACTACTTGTCCCCAGATCACGTCATTCTGGTTCTCAGCATCGATCGCGGCTTGAAGCATGTCTTCGCCGGACAACTGGCTGAACGACGTGCTCTGGTTTCGGTAATCGAGGAAGTCGGGATACGAGAACTCATCGGTGAGGCCGCGGTCTTCGGCCATCTCCAACGGCCGGACTAGCTCGCCCGCATTGGGAACATCCAGTGGCCGCATGAGAAACGCGCTCACGCCACTGAAAATGGCGGTGTTGGCGCCGATCCCGAGCGCGAGGGTAACGATCGCAACGAGGGTCACACCCGGGTTCTTGCTCAGCATCCGAACGCCATAGCGAATGTCTTTGATGAAGTTTTCCATAGTCTGCATAGGTCCTATCAACTGATCTGTTTGTTCTTCAGCAGCACCGACAACACCCGCCCACGCTCATAATCCGACTTGATCGACTCAACCGCTTTCAAGAACACACTCCGCAACCGCGCGTCTCCGGTGTAAACGTTCGACACCTCAACCAGGAACGTCGCCTTCTCATAGTCGGAAGACATCTCCGTCGCCGACTCGAGCAGCAGCCGCAAAACTTCTTCGCTCTGGTTCTTCGTCCTTACGAGGGCAGTCAACACACCGCGACGCTCGTAATCCGAAGAGATGCTCTTCGTCGCTGAGGCAGCGAGCACGAGTAACGCGCTGCTCGGCGTGCCCTGGTCCACGATCTTCTTGATCACCTGGCTGCGTTCGTAGTCAGACTTGATCGTCGCGACCGCATCGAAGAACGGCTGTATCGCTGTGTCTTTGCCGGTGAGCATCGGCGCCACCGTAATCAGCAACTGCGCCTGTTCGTAATCAGACGAGATGTCGGTCGCCATCTGCCGCAAAATATCGCGCAGGGCAGCGGCGTTGAGATTGGCTTGCTTCAGGAGATGCTGATAGTAAATGCGTTGCGCGTAGTCGCCATTGATCTGCTGGATCTCGGCCAGCACACCCGCCACACCGCGTTGGGCCAGGATCGTGCTCACCCGCTTCTCCGCGTCGATGCCGCCCTGGCGCACTGCGTCGAGCACGAACTTCGCCAGCCACGCTCTTGCGCTCTCGTCGAGTGGCCGCGCGGTGCTGTTAACGAAGAACGCGCGCGTCAATTGTCCGGCTGGGTCGCGTCTGACTTCGTAGCGAAACGATTGATTGTCGCGATGCTCTTCGATAATTACCCAACCGCCCGCGGAGACGTCTTTGACGTCGTTGTAATCGTCAGTGAACTCGGCCTTGCCGCGTATCTCGAGACGACGCTTCAGGCGAGTGTCGGTGTCGGAGTGCTCCCAGCGCGTGATGCTGATGTTTTCATCACGGCTCTTCTGCGCCTGAAAACCGGGCGCCGGCGACGCAAGGAGCAAGGCGACGCATGAGGCGAGCAGCCAGAGGATGCGCGCTTTGATTGAGTGTTTGAGCAACTTCATATCGATCTCCTTAGTTTAGAGTTCAAGCTTTAGCTTGCCTCTTCAACAGCCGCCTAAAGGCGGTACTCTGAACCTCGTGGGGTATTACTGGCCTGCACGTTGATTGTGACCTTCAAGCGCCGGCCGATGATTCCGCGCCCGTAACTGATGCCGAGAGCGAAGCGATCGAGATCAGTCGTAGCGCTGTAGTAAACGAATTCTTCACCACTCGGCGATCGGCTGCGATCCATCTCGTTAACCGCCAGCGACACCGAAACGGTCTTGTCTTTGACAGTCAGCGTTCCTTCAACATCAAGCGAGTCACGATCCCTGCCGCGCCGGACGCTCGTGCTTTTGAATTCAATCTCGGGGAAGTTCTCGACGTCGCAGAACTCGCGCGACAGCAAATGCACATCACGCTTTTTGTTCTTCGTGTTGATCGTGTTGGCCTTGATCGTCGCTGTAACTGACGAGCGGCTAATGTCTTCCTCATCCAAAACGATCGCGCCCTGGACCACGCCGAAACGTCCCTTCACGTTGTACCAAAAGTTTCGGACCGCGAATTCGACCGTCGTATAGTTTGGATCAAACTTCCAAACACGACGGCTCTGGACTTCAACCATCATTGTGATTGCCCTCATTCGTATCTGAGCGCTTTCAATGGATCGACACGCGTCGCGCGCCGCGCCGGCACGTAACACGCAATCAGCGTCACCAAAAACAGCCCCACTGAGACAACGGCAAACGTCACCGTGTCCGTAGTCTTCACTTCAAAGAGCAACGTAGAAATCAAACGCGTTAATAGAAACGAAGCCGCCAGCCCGATGACGATTCCGATCGCGCCGAGCACGATCCCCTTCTTCACCACCAATCGCAGCACGTCGAAACGCTGCGCGCCGAGCGCCATGCGCACACCGATTTCATGCGTGCGCTGCAAAACGGAGTACGACATCACGCCGTAGATTCCGACCGCCGCCATCACGAGGGCCACAAACGAAAAGACCGTCAACAGCGAGGCGCTGAATCGCGATCTCGCCACCGACGTCGCGAGTAAGCTTTCCATCGTGCTGACTTCACCGATCGGTTGTTGTGGATCGAGAGTGTGAATAACGTTGCGCGCCGCAGGAGCAACGGCGCCCGCATCGCCGCGCGTTCGCAGCATCAACGTCATGCCGGAATAGACCAGCTCCGGATGCGGCCAATACACAACCGGCTCGACCGCAACGTCGAGTCCGAGATGCTTGTGATCCGCGACCACGCCGATGATCTCGGTCGGCACGTTCTCTTCTTTCATGTAGATGGTGAGGTGTCTGCCAATAGGATCCTGGCCGCCGAGGTTCTGGCGTACGAACGTCTCGTTCACCAGCACCACGTGCCGCATTTCAGTCGCTTCTTCCGGCGTGTAGAGACGGCCACGAAGCAACGGAATCTGCATGGTCTGAAAGTAGTTCGCATCAGTCACGCAGACGCCGGTCTTTAAGTCCTGACCCGGCGGCAACTTCTGTCCGTCCACCTCGACACCCGTGCCTGGATAAAGGCCCGTAAACGGCGGCATGTTAATCGCGCCCACGGATTCAACGCCGGGAATCGCTTTCATCTGCTCGATCGCGCGTTTGAAGAAGTCGATGCGCTTCTGGTCGGTCTCGTACTTGCTCTGCAATAGATTGACGCGCATCGTAAGCAGATTGTTAACGTTGAATCCGGTATCAACCCCCTGGAGACGTCTGAAACTCTTGAGCAGCAGGCCCGCACCCACCAACAACACCAGCGCCAGCGCGACCTGCGCCACGACAAAAAAACTGCGCACGCGGTGAGCGCCGGTGCTGCCGCCAGTGCCCTTTCCACCTTCTTTGAGTGCGTCGTGCAGATCGAAGCGCGTCGCTACCAGCGCGGGCACGAGTCCAAACACAATCCCGGTGAGGAACGACAGACCAAACGTGAATGCGAGTACGGGCAGACTGACCGTAACGCTCTTGAGATCGATGAGCGCGGGCGGACTTAGAGCAACGAGCGCCCTTGTTCCCCACCACGCGACCAGCACGCCGATCGTTCCGCCAACCAGCGACAGCATCACGCTCTCAGTCAACAACTGCCGCGCGATACGCCAGCGACTCGCCCCCAGACCGGCGCGCACGGCGATCTCTTTTCTTCGGGAGCTCGCGCGCGCCAACAACAGGTTAGCGACGTTCGCACACGCGATGAGAAGTACAAACCCGACAGCGCCCAGCATAATCAACAGCGGGCGCCTGATCTCCCCGGTGACTTGTGTTCGCAAAGGAACAACGTTGACGCCCCAGTTCGTGTTGAACTCCGGATACTGTTGCGCGAGGCGCGCGCCGATCGTGTTCATCTCGTGCTGCGCCTGGTCCATCGAAATGCCGGGCTTCAGACGCGCGACGGCTGAAGCGAAACGCCCGCGCCGCCGCCTCGTTTCATTTGTGACTTGCCATGGTATCCAGATGTCGGCGGGCTTGGACGCTTGTGTTCCTCTTTGAATGTGCCAGCCGAAGTTGGGCGGCATCACGCCGACGATTGTGCTGGGACGTTCGTTGAGAATGATCTGTCGTCCGATGATCTGCGTGTCGCCGCCGAATCGTCGCAGCCACAGGCCGTGGCTGATCACGATGACGCGCGGTTGTCCTTCGCGCCCGTCGTCGTCAACAAAAGTTCGACCCAAAACAGCGTTGGTTCCGAGCACCGAGAAGATATTCGGCGTTGCAAATTGTCCGGGCACTTCTTCGGGTTCGCCGTCGCTGGTGAGATTAAAGCTGCGATCGAAGAAAGCAGCCATGTCGCTGAAAATCTGGTTCTGCTCTTTCCAATCGTAGAAGTTGCCGAGGTTGATCACGTTCTGATCGATGCGCGCGCCTTCTCTCTTCTCCCACACAAGCACCAATCGCTCCGGGTCCGTGTAAGGAAAGCTGCGCAGCAACACCGCATTGACCACACTGAAGATCGCAGTGGTCGCGCCAATCCCCAGCGTCAGCGCCAACAGCGCAATGACAGTCATCATCGGGCTCTTCAAAAGCACTCGCACGCCAAAGCGAATGTCAGCGACTAAGCTGGTCATCACGTCTCCAATCCGTATAAAAATCCGCGTAAATCTGTGTCACTCACACCGTAACGCTTCCATCGGATCGACTTTCGTCGCGCGCCACGCCGGCACATAACACGCCAACAGCCCGACGAGCGCGAGCAACACCGCCACCGCCGCGAACGTGAACGGATCCTTCGCCGTCACACCAAACAACAAACTCGCGAGCAAACGCGTCACGGCGTACGCGCCCAACAACCCAATCGCCAGCCCCAGCGCAATGAGCGTTGATCCCTGCTTGACGATCATCAGCAACACGTCACGAGACTGCGCGCCGAGCGCCAGGCGTATTCCGATCTCGTTCGTGCGTTGGGCCACCGAGTAACTCATCACGCCGTACAACCCGACAACGGTCAACACCAAAGCCACCGCCGCAAAGATCGAAAGCAACGTCGTGTTGAAACGCGGCGCGGCAACGGACGTCGACAAGTACTCCTCCATCGACTTCACGCCAAACAGCGGAATGTCCGAATCCATCGCAGCCACTTCCTTTGTCACTCCCGAAATCAGGCTGTGCGGCTCGTTGACGGTCTTGACCACCGCCACCATCTGGCTGAAAGGCACCTGCGTTTGCGGCACGTAATAGGCAACTCTTGGCGCGGTATTCAGATTACGATTCCTGACGTCGCCGACCACGCCCACGATTTCTCGCATGGTTGAGTCTTCGTCTTCGATAGTAGAGATGCCGGGACGGATACGTTTTCCGATAGGGTCTTCGTTCGGAAAAAACTGCCGCGCAAACGTCTCGGTGATGATGACCACCGGGGTTGAGCCATGTTTATCGCGATCGTCGAAGTCGCGACCCTTGATCACCGGAATCCCCATCGCGCGGAAATAACCGACCCCCGTGGTGAAGAAATCACCTGACGGATGATCTTTCGGCGCCATCGGCCGTCCCTCGATCTCGAACGAGATACCGAAGCGATCTCCGTTCAGCGGCAGCGGAAATATCGTGCTCGCCGACTGCACTCCGGGCATCGACTCGAGCTGGCTCTTCAGATCGATGAAAAATCGGCTCTGCTGGTCGCTCTTGTATTTGACTTCGGGAAGGCCCACGTTGAAGGTGAGGACGTTCTGAGTTTGAAGACCGCTGTTCACGTTTCGCAATCGCCAGAGACTCTGGATCAGCAGCCCAGCGCCTACCAGCAACACGACGGCGATCGCAAGCTCGGCCACCACGAGCACGTTGCGAACGCGATTGCGTCGCGCGCCTTCGCTCGTGCCGCGCCCGCCTTCCTTCAGCGTTTCCACCAGCTCACTCTTCGAGGAATGAAACGCGGGCGCCAGTCCGAATATCAGTCCGGTGAGAAGCGAGATGCCGAGTGTGAATCCGAGCACGCGCCAATCGATGCTGACGTTGACCGCGCGCGGGATGTCGTCTTTGCCGAGCGCGACCAGCAGATCGGACCACCACACTGCCAGCAGCAGACCAACTGCGCCACCCAGGAACGACAGCAACACACTTTCAGTCAGCAACTGGCGAATCACGCGCACGCGGCTGGCGCCGAGCGCAGTGCGAATGGCCATCTCTTTGTAACGGCTCGTAGCGCGCGCGAGCAGCAGGTTGGCGACATTCGCACACGCGATCAGCAACACGCAGGCGACGGCGAAGAACATTATCAGGAGCGCTGGGCGAACGTCGCCGACGAGCGCGGTCAGTGCTGAATCGAGCCGGATGCTCTTGTGGGTGTTCGTGTCGGGATACTGTTGCTCGAGACGCGCGCCTATCGCGGTGAGCTCGGCTTGCGCTTGTTCGGGCTTAACGCCCGGCTTGAGTCGTCCGATCACTTGCAGGAAGTGCGCGCCACGCTGGCCAGTGACGGGCTCGCTTCCCGAAGCGTCGCCGGCAGTCGTGGTCCATAGCTCGACGGGATCGTTCTGGATCGGAAACTCGAACGACGGGGGCATCACGCCAATCACGGTGAAGCTGCGCCCTTCGAGAGTGATGGCTTGATTCAAGATCGACGGATCGGAGTTGAAATGCTTTTGGAAGAGTGCGTGACTGATAATCACGACGCGGCTCTCCGACGGCTTGTCTTCGTCGGGATTAAACGTGCGGCCCAGCACCGGCGCCACGCCGAGTAGCGGGAAGAGATCCGTCGTCGCCACCAGGCCCTGGAGTCGCACGGGCTCGCCGCGACCAGTCATGACGTAGTCGGAGCTGTGATACGAAGCGACGCGCTCGAGCATCGTGTTCTGCGCGCGCAGGTCCATGAAGTTCGGATACGAATGTGATCCGCGTTGCATGCCGCGCTGAGTGTCAGACTCAAATATCGACACGAGCGACTCAGGATTCGGGAACGGCAAAGGCCGCAACAGCACCGCATTCACGACACTGAAGATCGCAGTGGTGGCGCCAATGCCGAGCGCAAGCGCGATAGTAGCGACGATGCTGATGCTCGGCGATTTGAGCAGCATGCGCAGTCCGAAGCGAATGTCTTGAAGTAATGTGTTCATTTTGCTCCTTTAATAGGTCCTGTTGGTCCTATAGGACCTATTCTTCGCGCAACGCGATCATCGGATCGACGCGCGACGCACGCCGCGCGGGCAGATAACCCGCCACCAGCGCAACACTCGCCAGCAACAACGTCGCTAACGTAATCGTCAGCGGATCGTTTGGCTTCAATTCGTACAACAACGACGCCGCCGTTCTCGTCAGCGCCAGCGACGCAATCAAACCCACAACCAACCCGATCACGACGAGCACCAGCGCCTCACGCAACACGAGCCACAGCACGTTGCCGCCACGCGCGCCGAGCGCCATGCGAATGCCGATCTCGTTCGTGCGTCGCGCCACACCGTAGGACATCACTCCGTACAGCCCGACAGACGCCAGCAACACAGCGAGCACTCCAAAGAACGTCGCGAGCCGCGCCACCAGTTTCTGCTGCACGAGGGAACGGCCAATGTGATCCGAAAGACTTACAACATCGTCGACAGGAAGATTGCGATCGATCTGTTTGATCGTCTGCCTGATCTGCGGCACGACAGAACTCGCCGGCCCCGAAAAACGCACCACCAGATTGCCCAGCACATCAGACACCTGCGTGTACGGATAGAAGGCCATCGGTCGAAACTCTTCCTTCAAACCTCCGTACTTCGCATCTTTCACAATTCCGATAACCTCAATGTCCTCAGGCGCGGTCGGAGGACCAAGCCCGAACCGCTGACCGATCGGAGAACCGCTCGGGAAAAACCGCTGCGCCATCGACTCGCTAATCACCGCCACCTTCTGCGATTGCTTGGTGTCTTGTGGTCCAAAGCCGCGGCCCTGCACCAGAGGAATGCCCATGGCGGCAAAGAAATCGGGACCTACGATATTGTTTCTGAGGGCGCGGCTCTGTCCTTCAGGAATATTGTCGCCACGACTGTGAGCGCGGCTGGTCCAGAATCCCTGGTTGAAAACGATGAACGCGAACGAAGCGGCCTGCACGCCTGGAACAGTTTTGACCCTGTCTTCAATGTCCTTCAGCAGCGCCGGCACTTTCGGATCGTCACTCTGTAATCCAGTGGCTGAAGTGTCCACCTGAAGCATGACGGCGTTTTCCTGGTTGAAGCCGCTGGGAATGCTTTGCAGGTTGATGAGGGTGCGCACAAAGAGTCCTGCTCCGACGAGCAGTAAAAGTGAGAGCGCTACTTGCGCTGCCACGAAAGCCTTACCGAGTGGATTTCGCAAGGCGTTGGCAGTCTTGCCACCTTTGAGAGAAGTGTTTGGCTCAATTCGCGAAGCACGCAATGCGGGCGCAATGCCGAAAGCAACCACGCACAGAACCGAAACGACGATCGTAAATCCGAGAACGCGAAGGTTTGGTGTGACGTCTACCACAAGCGCGTCTGGTCCATCCGAAGCCATCAGCAACAGCAGGCGACTGCCCCACCACGCCAGCGCCACACCGGCTAACGCGCCGAGCAAGACCAGCAGCGCGCTCTCAGTGAATAACTGTCGCACCAGGCGAAGTCGTCCCGCGCCTACGGCCATTCGCACCGCAAACTCCCGGCTGCGCGCAGTGCCATGGGCCAGCAGCAGGTTGGCCACGTTCGCACTCGCAATCAGCAGAACGAGCAGGACTAACACCATCAGCACTTCCAGCGAAAATGAAAACTGTTCGCGCAGTGACGATAGACCGCGACTCGCCGGCGTCAGCTCAATGCTCGCGTTTTGAATGTTCTGTTGCTTCTTCTCAGCCGGCAGCTTGCTCTCGAGCGTCCCTAACCACTGTTTGTAAAGTAGATTAATACCCGGGCTGGCCTGCTCCGCTTTGACGCCATCTTTCAATCGAGCGATGAGATACAACGACTGAGCTGCCGGATCATTTCTTCCGTCCCAGTGCGCGGGCGGCAACTGTTTTTCCATCGACAGCGGAACCCACAGATCAGGGGCGTTGCCGACTGTGGTGCCGAAAAACTCTTTCGGTCCAACGCCGACGATCGTGTAATCGAGGTTGTCGATCTTGATCGTTTTGCCGACCGCCGACGGATCGCCGCCGAAGCGCTTTTGCCACCACGCGTAGCTCACGACTGCAACCGGATGCGCGCCTTGATTCTGATCGTCAGTCTCAGTTAAGACGCGTCCGAGAGTTGCGTTAACGCCCAACACTGGAAAGTAAGTGCCGGAGACGAGCTGCACCTGCATCTTTTCGATGTCGCCGCTTGCATTGACGAACCCGTGTACGGTCCAGGGGATGCTCAAAAGCCCGGCCACTCCCGAGAAGACGTCGGTGCGTTGCTGCACCTGGCGATAAAACGGATACGAGTACAGGTCCGTACTCTGACTGGGAAAGGCGTTGGTCAGGCCGGCTTCCTCACCTTTGCCGAACAGGACTAGCTGCTCGGGTTTGCTGACCGGCAACGACTTGAGCAGCACCGCATCAAGCAGGCTGAAGATGGCGGTATTCGCCCCGATCCCCAGCGCGAGCGACAGCACCGCGATCAGCGTGAAGCCCGGTTTCTTGAGAAGCATGCGTAATCCATAGCGAATGTCATGTAGCATCGTGTTCACCTATAAGTCCTATAGGACCTATTCATAACGTAGCGCCACCATCGGATCGACCTTCGTCGCGCGTCGCGCAGGGAGGTAGCAAGCCAGTAGTGCAACGACGAATAAGATCGCTGCGACGCTTGCGAAAGTAACCGCGTCCGTCGGCGTAACGCCGAAGAGCAACTTGCTCATCAGCCGAGTCAATCCAAAAGCTCCAACTAACCCAATCGAAATCCCGATTAGCGCGAGTGAAACTCCACTGCGCAAAACCATCTTCATCACGTCTCGCAACTGCGCGCCCAGCGCCATGCGAACGCCAATCTCCTGCGTTCGTTGCGCGACCGAGTGGGCCATCACTCCGTAAATGCCCGCCGTCGCGAGCATGAGCGCGATAAACGCGAATGTCCCGAGCAACACGAGATTCATGCGCTGCGGCGCCACCGATAACTCGAGCCGCCGGTTCATTGTGCCGACGTCTTCGATCAGGAGCTCGCTTTCCGCACTCTTGAGCTCACGCTGAACAGGCGCCGCCAGACTGAGCGGGTCTCCACTAGTTCGCACCAGCAAAGTCATCTCGCTCCACGGACGTTTCGCGTGGGGCTCATAAGTAGCAAAGTCTGGTTCCGCGTCGAGCCCGGTGTGGTTCACGTTTCCGACCACGCCGACAATCGTCACCCACGGCTCAGTTTCCGCTGGGCCAATCTTGATCCGTTTCCCGACAGCATCGCCGTCAGGCCAGTAACGTTGGGCCATCTTCTGGTTGACGATCACGACGTCAGGCTTGCCGCCGGTGTCGCGATCGTCAAACTCACGACCCTGAAGCAACGGAATGCCCATCGCGCGGAAATAGTTTGGCAGGATGCGTCGAAAGCTGACGCCCGGCGCTTCACCAGTGACGAATGTTCGGCCCTCGATCGTCAAGTCGCCGTGTGGATCGCCACCGCTGATCGGCAAGCGATTCACCGCGCTTACAGCCTTAACACCGGGAAGCGCTGAAAGCCGCCCGGGTACGTTTTTGTAGAACTCGATTACTTGTGCATCGTCAGAATACTTTTGCTCGGGTAGAGAAACTCGAAGCGTCAACAAATGATCCGATTGAAAGCCAGGATTGACGCGAGTGAGGATCCAAAAACTCTTCATCAATAAACCGGCGCCGATAAACAACATCAGCGACAGCGCAACTTCAGCAACCACCAGCACACGCCGCAGGCGATTGCCTGAGTTAATACTTCCCTTTCCTCCTGACTTCAGCGCGTCGTTGACGTCAGTTTTGGCAGCATGTATAGCCGGAGCTAAACCAAACACGATGCCGGTCAACAGTGACACGACAAACGTGAAACCAAACACCGCGGCGTTGACTCCGATCTCGGATGCGCGCGGAAAACCTTCCGGCAAGTGCAGCAGCAGCCACGTCACAATCCACATCGACAGCAGGAACCCGATCCCGCCACCGATCAGCGCGAGCAACAGGCTTTCAATTAACGATTGCCGGATCACGCGCCAGCGACTCGCCCCGAGCGCAACTCGAATCGCCATTTCCCTGCCGCGCGAAGCTGTGCGTGCCCACTGAAGATTCGCGACGTTCGCGCAGCCAATCAACAACACAAAGATCACCGCACCGAGCAATACATACAACGCCGGCTTGATGTCGCCGGCGATGCGCTCGTGCAATGGCGTGATGGTTACCGAGTGCCCCGAGTCTTCGCTCGCATGTTGCTGTTGAATGCCGGCGAAGATCCCTGCCAACTCATTCGCGGCCTGTGATCGATCGATGCCGTGTTTAATTCGTCCGAGGCCAAAGATGAAATGAACGGCGCGATTCTGAAAAAACCGCTCACCGGTATCAGGACCGAATAGCACCCACACGTCCGTCTTGTCGTCCGGAAATTGAAAGCCGGCAGGCATGACTCCGACGACCGCATAATCGCGGTTATCGAGTTTCATTCCCTGGCCGTTGACCGATTGATTCGCAAAATGGCGCTGCCAGAATCGATGACTGACAACGGCGACGCGATTAGCGCCAGGCTTGTCCTCGTCAGGCAAAAACGTGCGACCCTGCGCGGCTGGCGCTCGCAACAACGGAAAGAGGTTTGCGGAAACGCTCATCGCCATAATGCGCGACGGCTCACCACCAATTTCGAGAACGGAGGGAGAGAACGTCACGCCCGCGATGTCTTCAAACGACTTGCTCTGTTGCCGCAAGTCGAGCCAATTCGGGTAAGAAAGCTCGAATGGTTCTGGTCCTTGTTGTGGATTGACTTCGTTGATGACCAGCAGGTTATCTGGTTCGGAAAACGGCAGCGGCCGCAGCAACACGCCGTTGACGACAGTGAAGATCGACGTCGTAGCCGCGATGGTCAGCGCCAGAATGACCACTGCCAACCCGGTGAAACCCGGATGCTTCGCTAAACTCCTGAGACCATAAGCAAGGTCCTTAACTAGTGAATCCATAGCTCTCCTTATAGGTCCTATAAGTCCTATAGAACCTATTCATAACGCAGCGCCACCATCGGATCGACCTTCGTCGCGCGTCGCGCGGGGAGATAGCAGGCCAACAGCGCAATCGCTATCAACCCTGCCGAGACACCAACCAACGTCCCCACACTGTTTGGCTTGACACCGAAAAGCAACGCGCTGAGCAAACGTGAAGAAGCAAACGATGCTGCGAGTCCAATCGCGACGCCAATACAAACGAGGATCACCCCTCGAATCATGATCAGCCGAAAGACATCACGTCGCTGTGCGCCCAGCGCAACACGAATTCCGATCTCACGCGTGCGCCGCGCAACCGAGAACGTCAACACACCGTAAAGTCCAAGCGCCGTCAGCAACGTGGCGAGTATTCCAAACGCCGCCGTCAGCCACGTCACCATTCTTTCCTGGACGAGCGACTCATCGATCTCGGTTGCGAGAGTCTTGATGTCGTAGAGCGGCAAGTGTGGATCGAGGTTCTTCAACTCCGCGCGCAACTGTTCCGCTACAAGCTGTGGCTCGGTCGCAGTCTTTACGTGCAGCGTCAGGCTCGTGAGCTGCGACTCCTGTGAGATCGGAACATAAATATGACGCCGGATATCCTGGCGCAGGTTTATATACTGGGCGTCCTTCACGACTCCAACGATCGTGCGGTCAGGCACATCGTCCATGCCGATGCGTTTTCCGATAACGTCGGTAGTTCCGAAGAAGTGTTTCGCCATCTTCTCGTTGACGATCACGACCTTGGGCGTGCCTATGCGATCGCTTGCGTCAAAATCGCGTCCGGCAACGAGAGGAATTTCGAGTGCTTTGAAGTAGTCGCTCGAGTTGTAGGTGAAGTCAGACGTCATTCGTTCGCCTTCGCGAGGCGTATAGCCTTCGACGACGATGCGGCTCTGATCCCAGCCTCCGGAGATAGGTGAATCTGTCGCAAGACTGGCGAACTTCACGCCGGGCAGCGCACGAATCCTCGTCAGAAAATTGTCGTAAAACGCTGCGGTCTTTTCTTTTGAATAGCCATTGAGCGTGGGGTTGACGCTCGCGAACAGAACGTTGTCTTTGGCGAAACCCGTGTCAACTGAACGGAGGTTTTGGAGTGTCTTCAGTAAAAGCGCCGCACTCACGAGCAGCGGAAGTGAAAGCGCAACCTGGACCAGGATCAACGCACTGCGCAGGCTCAGAAGCCTGCCCGCTGAGGTGAAGCTACGAGACTCGAGTCGCAGGCCGGGTGCAAAAACTTGGCGTGCGGCTTGAATCGCGGGCGCTAAGCTAAACGCAATTCCGATAAGAATCGAGACACCTAAAATGAACAAGTACAAACGCCAATCGGAAGATGCATTCAGATTCTTTCGATAGTCCGGCGGGAGGAAAGCGATCAAACCGACCTTCATCCAGAGCGCGATAAAAATTCCGACAGTTCCACCGATAAGCGAGAGCACCACGCCTTCAGTCAGCCATTGACGCAGTAACCGCAAGCGCCCGGCGCCGAGCGCGAGACGAACAGCGATTTCCGAAGCACGCACGGTTGCGCGGGCCATCATCAGGTTTGCCAGGTTCGCACAAAGGATCAGCAGCACCGCGCACGTCGCGCCGAAAAGCAGCCAAAGCGAGGTGCGGAGCTCACTTTGTAAATAGCGAAGCCCTTGATCACCGGGCAGCGCCGCGATGCGCCCCGACATGAAACGTTCTCGATTAAACTTCGGATTTGAGCTCAGCTCCTGCGCTTCCAGTTCGCGGATCTGTTGGTAAGTAACATCGAGCGATGCCTGGGCCTGTGCGGCAGAAACGTCCGGCTTACGCCGCGCCATCACACTCAGCCACTGATGACGGCGGCTCGTCAGGCGCGTCGGCGGCAATGGACTGAAGACGGGCGTCATCATCAGCGGCACGCGCACGTCCGGATTGCTTGAAAGATCCAGCCCGTAAAATCCTGGTGGGGTTACACCCAGAACCGTCACGGGATTTTCATTGACGAGGATCGTTTTGCCGATGACGTTCGGATCTTTGTTGAACCTGCTTTCCCAAAATGCATAACTCAAGACCGCGACCGGATGCGCGCCGGGTATGCGATCGTCGTCCTGTGTAAACAGTCGTCCGGCCCATGGCCGCACTCCGAGCACTTCGAAAAAGTTTCCACTGACAAGCTCGCCGCGGACGCGCTCGGTTTGATCGCCGTAAGTGACGTTCATCTGCGTGCCGCCGCGCGCGATGACGCCGGAGAAGGCGGTGTTTCGATCGCGCAGGTCCTTGTACATCGCGTAGGAGAAGGAGCTGTCGATGTCCGGACCTTCCTTTGGGTCGTATGCTGAAAGCACCGCGAGCTGATCGGGATTTGCGACCGGCAGGGTCTGTAGCAACACTCTGTCGAGCATTGAAAAGATCGCGGCGTTGGCGCCGATGCCGAGAGCGAGCGTCAGCACCACTACGCCGGCAAACGCCGGGTTCTTCGTCAACATCCTCAGCGCGTAACGAACGTCGTTGATTGTTTCAGCGATCATCGGAAACCTCTGTAGGAAGAAATATTTCTCTCGCAAAGGCGCAAAGAAAGCCTTAGAAACGCGGAGCGCTTTGCGCCTTGGCGCCTTTGCGGGAAACTCTATTCATATCGCAGCGCTACCAGCGGATCGACGCGCGTGGCGCGGCGGGCCGGCAGGTAGCAGGCGAAGACGCCGACCAGCGTCAATCCCACTGCGACAAACACAAACGTGGCGATATCAGTTGTCGAAACTCCAAACAGCAAACTCGACAGCAAGCGCGTCAACGCAAACGCGCCGCCTAATCCAATCACGAGTCCCAGCAGCACGAGCCTCATTCCCTGCCCGATAAACAAGCGCAGCACATGACCTCGTCCGGCGCCGAGCGCCATGCGAATGCCGACTTCATGCGTGCGTTGCGAAACGGAGTAAGAAAGCACGCCGTACACGCCCGTCACCGCAAGCACGAGCGCGAGCGCTGCAAAAACCGAGAAGAGCACTGTGTTGAAACGTCGCGTCGATGACTCGCGAGCGAGAATGTCATCAAGTGTCGCGACTTCCGCGATCGGCAAATCCTTATCAACCTCATGCACGGTGCGCATAACAGCAGCCGTCAAAGCCTCCGCATCAACGTTGCCGGCGCGAATCGACAACGTCACGTTGCGCTGCGGAAAGCGACCCAGCGGCGTGTACATCCTGATCAGCGGCTTCGCCTCGGAGCCGTAAGTCCTGACCTCCGGAACGACGCCGATAACTTCGTGCCAGGTACGGCCGTCGTACGCGATGCGCTTGCCGAGCGCGTCCTGGTTGGGCCAGAAACGCCGCGCGAGATTCTCGTCAACCAGGACCACGGGTTTACCCTCTTCATCTTCATCTCTGGTAAACGTGCGTCCTCTCAAGATCGGTATCTTCATCGTCTCAAAGTAATCGGACGTGACGATGGACCAATCGACGTTGAGCAGTTTTTCATTTTCCGCGCGCTTGTAGCCTTCGACGGCGATGTCGTTTTGCCAGCCATCACTCAGCCCTGGCAGGGCCACCGAAAGCGCGGCTTTCTCGACGCCGGGCTGCGCCTGTACCGGATACAGCACTTCGTGAAGCAGCCTGCTGAGCTCGGCGCGCTCGCGACTGCGCGACACTTTCAATTCCATCGTCAGCACGCCGTTTGGATTGAAGCCGTTGTCGGATCTGAACAGCAGCACCAGACTCTTCACCAGCAATCCCGCGCCGACCAGCAACGCAACCGACAAAGCAACCTCCGCGACGACCAGAGTGCCGCGCAGCTTTTTGCCCGTCGTATCTGTCGTTGTCGCACTGCTGTCTTTCAGCGTTTCGTGCAAGTCAGTCTTGGAAGAGCGCAAAGCAGGGAGAACACCGAAGAGAATTCCCGTGAGCAGCGTGATGAAGAAGTTGAAAGCGAGCACTTTGCCGCTGAGTGACGCGCCGGCCATGCGCGGAACTGTCTCGTGCGCCACTCGCGCGAGCACCGACATGGTCCATGAAGCAAGGATCAAGCCAACGACACCGCCGGCAAACGCCAACAACAAACTTTCAACCAGCATCTGCCTGACGATCCTGAACCGCGACGCGCCGAGCGCAACACGCACCGCGAACTCTTTTCGCCGCGTCGCAGCACGTGCGAGCAGCAGGTTGGCAACGTTCGCGCACGCAATCAACAAAACCAGCCCGACTGCCGCAAAGAGTATCTTCAACGCAGTCCCGACATTTCTGGTGATACTGTCCTGAAGCGACACGATGTTGACAGTGTCGGCGCCGGCATTCGCGATCGGGTGTTCCTGGCGAAGCTGTTGTGCGACGCGGTTCATATCAGCGCGCGCCTGTTCGATCGTTACGCCGGGCTTCAAACGCGCGATGACATTTCCACCCGTGCGCACGTCGCGCTCTTTCCAGTCGAGCCGGCCCATCAGCACCCACAAAGGCGGCGGGCCCTGGTGCTGAAAGCTTTCGGGTAAGACGCCGATGACTGTATGGAGCGTGTCGTCGAGCAGGATGTCTTTGCCGACGATATTCGGATCGCCTGCGAAGCGCTGTTGCCAGAACCCGTAGCTGATTAAGGCGACGGGCGCAGCGCCGGGCGTGTCGTCTTCGGCCGTGAAGTCGCGGCCCAGCATCGGAGCCGCGCGCATGACCTTGAAGTAATCGTAGGTAACGATTCGGCCCATGAGGTTCTCGGCTTTGTCGGCGCCGGTGATGTTCACGGACCAGCCGCGAAACGTCGACATCGCCTCGAAACTCTGATTGCGCTCGCGCCAGTCGACGAAGTTTGGATAAGAAACCTGACGGTTCTGAATCTCCTTACCCGACTCGTTCATCCACACGATGCGGTCGGCCTCGGGATACGGCAGCGGGTTCAGCAGCACGGCATTGATCACGCTGAACATCGCCGTGTTCACACCAATCCCCACAGCCAGCATCAACACCGCCATCAGCGTGAAGCCGGGATTCTTCCTCAACCACCGCAAGCCGTAAATGAGATCCTGAATCATCGCTTTAATAGGTCCTCTTGGTCCTATTGGTCCTATTCATAACGGAGCGCCACGAGTGGATCGACCTTCGTCGCGCGGCGCGCGGGGATGTAGCAGGCGATCAGCGCCACTACCGTCAGCAGCACTGCGATCAACCCGTACGTCAACGGATCGTTAACCTTCACGCCAAACAACATCTTCGAAAGACTGACCCAACTCTCGAGATACTTCGTCAACACCCACGACCCGACCAGTCCCAGCACCACACCCAGGACAGCGAGCGTCATTCCCTGTCGCACGATCATCTTCAACACGTTAGAGCGATCCGCGCCGAGCGCCATGCGTATCCCGATCTCGTGCGTGCGTTGCGAAACCGTGTAAGCGAGCACACCAAACAAACCGATCGCGGCGAGTTGTTGGGCCAGGAGCGCAAATAACGTCAACAGCTTCGCGAACAAGCGTTCCATGCGCAGCGTTTCGTCAGCCTGTTCGACCTGAGTCTTGATGTCCTGCACGGGGAGGTTCGGCTCGATCTCGCGCACCACGTTGCGCACGGCGGCAACCGCGGCGGCCGGATCGCCGGCAGTGCGCACTTCGAACACTGCGCTGCCCAGCGGCCGGTCTTGTCGATACGAGGAGTAAACCGTCGGCGGAATGTCGTCACGCTGGCTTGTGTACTTCGCGTCTTTGCAGATTCCGACGATCTCGAGGTCATCCGGTTTGGCTGTGTCGTAGGTGAAGCGCTTCCCGATGGCGTTTTCGCCGGGAAAGAACTTATTCGCGAACGTTTGATTAACAACTACGACCTTTGGTGAGGTCGCAGTGTCGTGCGGACCAAACGAACGCCCGTAGAGCAACGGAATCCCCATCGCGTCCAGGAAGTTGTCGCGCACGGTGTGACGGTAACCTTCGCCGCTGGGTTTGATACGGCCTTCTGAATCGGGCGTAGCCGACAAAGCCTCGCGCAGAAAGACACTGCTCGAGCTCGAGCTCTGCGACAACAACGGCAAGCGCGAGAACGTGACGGCCTGCACACCCGGAACCGCTTCGATTCGCTCGCTGATCTGCTGGTAAATCTGACGCAGCTTCTCGTCCTTGTAACCGATCAGCGAAGGTTGCACTTCAAACAACAGGAGGTTCTGCGTATTGAAACCCGGATCCACTCGTTGCAGGTTCAGCAACGTGCGCACAAACAGTCCGGCGCCGACCAGCAGCAACAACGACAACGCCACCTGGACCACCACGAGACCGCGGCTCAGGAGCGAACGATGAACCGCGCTCGATCCGCGTCCGCTGTCTTTCAGTGAAGGCGTCAGATCGACTCTGGTTGTTCGCCACGCGGGCGCGAGTCCGAAGATGATTCCGGTCAGGAGCGCGAGCGCGAGCGTGAAACTCAGCACACGCCAATCGAGTTGCGGCTGGAGTGCCGTCATCCCCTGGCCGCCCCAAAGGGTGACGGCGATCAATCCGTCCTTGATCCAGATTGCAAAGAGGATTCCGAGCAGGCCACCCAAAACTGAAAGCAGCACACTCTCGGTCAACAGTTGCCGCATGAGTCGCCAGCGGCTCGCGCCTAACGCCAGACGCAAACCGATCTCTTTTTGCCGTCCGGCTGCGCGCGACAAAAGCAAGTTCGCGACGTTTGCGCACGCGATCAGCAGCACCAATCCAACCACGCCGAGCAACAGGTAAAGCGAAGGCGCGTAATACTTGCGCCGGTACATCTCGCCCTGACCGCCCGGGTCTGCAAAGAGTCGCGGATACTGCTTCGGATCCAGATCGCTGATGGTCGTGGTGCTGCCGGCGGCTTTCAACGCAGCCTGTCGCGCCGTGCGATGCTCGACGACGGATTGATGAAAAGAATTTTCCAGTTGTGCCTGCGCCTGCTCCCTCGTGGCGCCCGGTTGCAGGCGGCCCATGATGCGCAACCACCAGACGTTACCGGCCGTGTAGGAGCGTTTCGGATCGGGATAGAGTTGCGGTTCCTGAGCGAGAGGTATCGTTACGTCCTGAGTGCTGCCGACACCCATCGTGCCGTCAAAACCTTTGGCTGAGACGCCGACGATAGTGAACCCGAGATTGTTGAGATTGATTTGTTTGCCGATGACTGCGCGATCGCCGCCGAAACGTTTCTCCCAATAACGATGACTCAAAACCGCGACCGGAGGCGCGTTTGCTTTGTCGTCTTCGTCAGTCAGCAAACGACCGAGCGCGGGCTGCACGCCAAGCGCTGAATAGTAGTTCCCCGACACGGCTTGCCCGGTTGCGACATCCGCCTGGCCATCAGCACTGACATTCAGTCCCACACCGCCAAACGCGAAGATGTCGGACATCGGACCTTTTTGTTCGCGCATGCGCTGATAGCTCTGATACGCGAACGACGTCATCGTGCGCTGGCCCGTGTCCGGATCCGTGTTCGAGCTGCCGTTGTAACTGCCGGCACTGAACTCGCGCGGCGCAACGGATTTAAATAGGACCAGCCGGTCCGGCTCCTTCACCGGCAGCATCTTCAACAGCATCGCATCGACGATGCTGAACAATGCGGTGTTCGCCCCGATGCCGAGCGCCAGCGAAAGCAGTGCAACAGCGGAGAGCCCTTTTTGCTTGAGCAACATCCGAAAGCCATAGCGGAGATCTTGTAGAAGAGTGTGCATGATTTAATTGGTCCTATAAGTCCTATTGGTCCTATTCATACCGCAGCGCCACGAGTGGATCGACTTTCGTCGCTCTTCGTGCAGGGACGTAACACGCCAACAACGCAACGATCGTCAACAGCACGGTAATCAAGGCCAGCGTCAACGGATCAGTTGCGCTGACTTCGAATAAAAGTGTCGACATCAATCTTGTAAGACCGAGTGCCGCAACTAAACCCACGGCCACCCCGATCAGCACCGGAAACATTCCCTGCCGGATTACAAGCCACAACACGTCGCCTCGTCGCGCGCCCAGCGCCATGCGCAAACCAATCTCGTGCGTGCGCTGGGTCACTGCCGTCACCATCACGCCGTAAATCCCAATCGCCGCCAACAACAGGCCCAGCACCGCAAACAATCCGAGCAGCCACAAACTGAATTTCGCACCGGAAAGCGAGCGGCTCAGCAACTCGTCTACAGTGCGCACCGAGGTGATCGGCTGATCGGGATCGAGCAAACGAACCTGCTCTCTGATCGCCGGAACAACCTTTTCCGGAGGCACAGTCGTTTGCACTGCGAGGGCGAGGGTATTGGTCCATCCTTCGCGACGATATTGAGTCAGCGGCGCATAGACTCCTGAAGGCGATGCCTGGTCCAGGCTTCTGCCTTTGACATCAGAAACCACGCCCACGATCGTGCGCCGGATATATCGATTATCGGGAGTTTGCTGGTCGGCAGGGAGCAGGTGTTCGGGTGGACCCATCCAGATTGTCCTCCCGACAGGATTCTGGTTCACGAAAAACCGCTTTGCCAGAGTCTCATTAATTATTGCGACCGGTTGTGAGCCACTTTTGTCGCCGTCGTTGAAGGAGCGTCCCTGCCGTACTGCAATACCGAAGGTGTTGAAGTAATCACTACTGACGAGGTCAAAACTTACGAGCGGCACTTGTTCGAGTGACGGCGCCTCCTGGCCCTCGATGCTTAGTAACTTGCCCCAACTCTGTCCAACCGCTAACGGCAAACGAGTACCAAACGTCGCCGACTGCACACCGGGAATACTTTCAATGCGCGCGAGCAATTGCTCGGAAAACGCCAGGCCCGCAGGCTCGCGCGGATCCTGTGCGGTCAGCGGAACCGGATATTTCGCATCAGGTAACGGCACGCGCATCGTGATTACGTTGCGCGCATTGAAGCCGACGTCGACCTGGCGCAGTTTGATAAACGTGCGCAACATCAGACCGGAACCGACGAGCAGCACGAGCGCCAGTGCAACTTCAGCTACGACAAGCACACGCCGCACGCGACCTTGCCTGCGATTGCCGATGCCTGCTCCACCACCTTCGTTCATCGCATCGCGCAAGTCAGCACGAGCTGCCTGAAACGCCGGTAACAGACCGAACATCAAAATGGTGAGGAGCGCGAGTAAGAATGTGAATCCCAACACTCTCGCGTTGACGCCGATCACATTTCCACGCGGCAAAGTGTCAGGTAGTAATGTCGAAATAAAATCGATGCCCCACGTCGCCAGGAGCACACCGCAAACGCCACCCAGTAACGCGAGGGGAAGACACTCGACGATTACCTGGCAAATAATGCGTGGCTGGCTCGCACCCAAACTTATCCGAATTGCGAGCTCTTTACTGCGAGCTGAGGCGCGCGCAAGCAAAAGGTTTGCAACGTTGACACACGCAACCAGCAGCACGAATCCGACCGCCGCGAGCAGGACCAACAGCCCTGTTCGTGAATCACCGGTGAGTTGTTCCTGGAGCGGAACGATCGAAACGGTGCTGACAGCCGCCGGTTCAACTTCCGCGACGGCACGCGCGATTGCACTAACGTCTGACTGCGCTTGTGCCGCTGTGACGCCTTGCTTCAAACGCCCGACAAGATTGACGAAGTGATTGTTGCGCGTCGCCATGTTGTCGTCTTTGGCGAAGGAGATCGGCGTCCAGAGCTCAACTTCCGGAAGGTTGTCAAAGAACGGCATACCACGCGGCATCACTCCCGCCACGATGAAAGTCTCGCCGCCGAGCCGGATGTGACGACCGATAACAGTCGCATTCCCGGCGAAGCGTCGCTGCCACAGTTTGTCGCTCAGCAGCACGACGCGATGTTTGCCAAACTCTTCTTCTTCGGGTGTGAAGGTCCGGCCCAACGCGGGTGAGACTTGCAGGACCTGAAAGAAATTGGCGGTGACGTATGCGCCCTGAATTCGCTCTGGCTCTTCGTTTTCCGCGGAGAGATTGAAGTCGCCATAGTAATAGCCGGCGAGTCCGTCAAACACCTTACTGCGATCGCGCCACTCGTGGTAATCGGGCAACGCGCTGCCGCCAGTCGGGACGCCCTCAAAAGTGGACCAGAGAAACACGAGGCGATCCGCTGCCGGATACGGCAACGGGCGCAACAGCACCGCATCCACGACGCTGAAGATGGCCGTGTTGGCGCCGATACCGAGGGCGAGTGTCACCACGGCGATCAAGGTAAAGACCGGATTACGAACCATCATCCGCAATCCAAAGCGCAGATCTTGTAGAAGAGTGTTCATGATCTAAACCTCAATAGGTCTTATAGGACCTATAGGACCTATTCATACCTGAGCGCTTCGAGTGGCTCGACGCGGCTGGCGCGCCAGGCCGGGAACCAGCACGCCAGCAACGCCGCGGCCAGCAACAACAACGAAATGCCGCTAAACGCACGCACATCCAAAGCATCGACGCCGTACAAAGTCGATTGCATCGCACGGCCCACGAGATAAGCACCACCGAGCCCGATCAAAGTTCCACCAAGCGCCAGCAGTGTTCCTTCTTTCAAAACGAGACTGATCACACGCGAGCGCTGCGCGCCGAGAGCCATGCGTACGCCAAACTCGTGCGTGCGCTGCACGACAGCGAAAGCCATCACGCCGTAAATGCCCACCGCAGCGAGAATCAGCCCGAGTGCTCCGAAGCTCGCAAACAACACGACGCTGAATCGATCGATCGCCAGCGTCTCGCTCACGATCTCGTCAACCGTCTGTACACCAGCTAACGGCATATCCGGATCGACTGAATTAACCGCCGCAGCGATACTCTTGATCACCGTCTTCGGATCGCCGCTCGTCTTAATCGCCATCGAAGCCTGTGGCCACGGACTCTGCGCAAATGGAACATTGATCTCTGGAAAGTCTTCACGAAATCCCGCGCCGCGAAGATTGTGATACACGCCCACAATCTGCCACTCGAGTGGCTTCCCTCTCGGCCCACCAGGGACAAGTTCCGGAAACGAGATTCTTTGCGTGAGTGGTTCAACTCCGGACAGAAACTGTTTCACGAAGTATTCGTTGACCGTGGCGACACGCACACTGGTGGAGGTGTCGGAAGCGTCGATGTTGCGGCCGCTTACCATCCGAATGCCGAGTGTGTCGACGTATTCCGGCGTGACCATCTGAACACCGGCGATCATGCGCACTGAAGGATTCGGAGGTTGGCCCACGACTTTGACGGGCGCACCGAGCGATGTACCGAGACCGGGAGAACCAGTCGTAATGGCAGCCTTCGTTACACCGGGAAGAGCCTGGATCTTTTCAAGCATCTGTCCGTAGTACGATCTGATTTGATCTGGTCCATTGAGGCGCTTCTCCGGCACCGGCAAGTGAAATGTGAGCACGTTGTCGGTTTGAATACCGAGATCGATTCGCGTGAGATTCCAGAAGCCACGCAGCGCCAGTCCACCCGTCGCCAACAGCGTCAACGCGAGGGCAAACTCGGCAACGACAAGCACGCGCAGAGCATTGCGTCGCACTCCGCCGGCGCCAGTGCGTCCTCCCAGTTTGAGAACCTCATTCAGATCGACTCGTGTTGCTTGCCATGCAGGCGCAGTTCCAAACAAGAGTCCGGCAAGAGTGGTGACGCCGATCGTGAAGAATAAAACCGGAATGCTGATTCTGATGTTCGCTTCTGATGGAATCATCGTCCCGACAGGCGGCATCACAAACGTGATTGCATCGATGATCGCGCTTGCCAGGAAAACGCCGAGCGCTCCGCCCAAAACAGCCAGCACTAAGCTCTCGGTGAGAAACTGTGCGAACAAGCGGGGTCGCGAAGCACCGAGCGCAGCTCTGACGGCAACTTCTTTTTGACGCGATGTACCACGGGCCAACAGCAGGTTTGCAACGTTGACGCAGCCAATTAACAGGAGAAATCCGACTGCGCCAAGCAACAGCCAAAGATTGCGGCGCGTGGATGCCGTAACAAAATTGAGATGCAGTGGCTCCACGGTCATTTCGCGAACCGAATTTTTCGGAAACTCGTTGTTGAGCTGACCAGCAATGCCACTCATCTCTGCCTGCGCCTGATCGATCGTGACGCCGTCTTTCAAGCGTCCCATCACGCTGATAAAGATCGGCTCGCGAGCGATCTGTTCCGGCGTAAACGCGAGCGGCACCCACACCTGAGAGTTGAATCGATCGTAGGTGCCGGGAGGAAGAATGCCGACTACTGTGTACGGCTCGCCGTTCATTCGGATGTCTTTGCCGATGAGATCGGGATTCGAGTGGAAGCGCGTGGTCCAGATCCGATTACTGAGAATCACGACGTGGTCGCGGCCCGGCTTGCCTTCTTCGGGAAGGAAGTCGCGTCCGAGTAGCAGCGGCAATCCTTCCATCGTGAAAAAGCCCGGCGTGCGGCGCGTGGTAGGAACCTGCTCTGGTCGATCGTCAGTGGCGATGTTGAATGAGGTGCTGGTCCATGCATTCATGTTCTGGAACGAAGTGCTGCGTCGTCGCCACTCAACAAAATCGTTTGCGGGCACGGGTCTTCGCCCACCCGGCAACTTAGCCCACAACATCACGAGCTGATCGGGCTTCGGATACGGCATCGGCTCAAACACCGCATAGACCACGCTGAAGATCGCGGTGGTCGCGCCAATGCCGAGCGCCAGCGTCAACACGGCAGTAATCGTGAAACCCCTGTTCTTGAACAGCGTGCGTATCGCGTAGCTGATGTTTTGTCGAAGTATTCCTGGCATTGTATGTTCCACCCGACCCGACGCTACCGCGTTACGGTACTGACCCGATCCAACAAAGATATTCACTTTGGTCGGGTCAGTGCCGTAACGCGATAGCGTCGGGTCGCCTCGCTCACTCGTCTCTCAAGGCAACTAACGGATCGACTTTTGTTGCTCGTCGCGCGGGCGTGTAACACGCCACCAGCGACACGATCACCAGCAGCACCGGAATCGCCGTAAAGACCACCGGATCCGTTGTGCTCACCTCAAACAGCAAACTCTTGATCGTCTGCGTCAACGCCAGCGCCCCCGCGATTCCGACCACCACGCCCGCCGCCGTCAACCACATCCCCTGACGCAGCACCGCTCGCCGTAACACGCTGGGTTGCGCGCCCAGCGCGAGCCTGATCCCAAACTCCTTCGTACGACTGCCGACGTAAACAGACATCGTGCTGTAGATCCCGACCGCCGCGAGCGTCAACGCAAGAATCGCAAATGCCGTCAGCAGTATGTTCGTGAGCCGTTGCGTGCTGAGCGTCTGTCCGATGATGTCAGTCATCGATCGGACCATGTACAACGGCATGTCCGGATCGACTTGCTTGATCGCAGCCCTGAACGTCGGAATTGCAGCGAGCGGTGGGCCATCAGTGCGCACGATGATTGAAGCGCGCGGAGCCGGCGCCTGGGCCAGCGCGAAGTAGAGGTGTGGCCGCTTGTCTTCAACGAGGCTGCTGTGCTTCACGCCACCGACAATGCCAACAATCGTCAACCACTGCTGATCGCCGGTGGTCTGAATGCGTTTGCCGATCGCGTCACCCATGGGCCAATAGCGGCGCGCGAGCGGCTCGTCGATAACCGCCACGAGAGGTGAGTTGCTGTGGTCCGTTGACGCGAAATCGCGACCCGCCAAAAGCGGGATTCCGAGCGTCTGAAAAGTTCCGGGTGTGACGGCTTCCAGCTCGGCTTGTTCGGTTTCCGTGACGTTGGAGCCCTGGGGCGGTGCCTGTCCCTCGACAATAATTCCATCGACGTTGCCGGCATCACCGAACGGCAAGTTCGTTGTCAGCCCGACTTGCCTGATACCGGGCGCGTTGCGCAATCTCTCGATCGCGCTGTCGTAAAAACGCAATGCCTTCTCTTCGTTGTCGTACTTCGCGCGCGGCAGTGTCGCGACCATCGTCAGCGTGTTTTCCGCATTGAAGCCGAGATCGACTGACTCAAGTCGCTGAAAACTCTTCAGTAACAACCCCGCTCCGATCAGCAAAACGAGTGAGAGCGCAAACTGCACCGCGACGAGCGCGCTGTTCAGTCGCCGGTGCGAGACGGTGCCGCGCCCGCCTTCGCGCATGCCGCTCTCGATTCCCATCCCGTAAGCGCGCAACGCCGGCATGAGTCCAAACAACAAACCCGTCAGGACCGTCAGCCCCGCCGTGAAGGCGAGCACGCTGCCACTCAAACTCACTTCTTCCATCCGCACGATGCCGCTGATCGGCAGCCGGTCGAGCATGCGAACTCCGATCGAAGCCAGACCGACACCGACAGTCGCGCCGATAAACGACAGCAGAACGCTTTCAGTCAAAAGCTGGCGCGCAACGCGACGAGGCGTAGCTCCGAGCGAGACACGAACCGCGATTTCTCTCGTGCGTGAAGTAGCGCGAGCGAGCAGCAGATTGGCGACGTTGGCGCACGCGATGAGCAGCACCAGCGCAACCGCGGCAAGCAACACGAGCAGCGGTTTCTCAGTCTTGCCGAGCAGCACTTCCTTGATCGGCTGGACGATCGTTCTTGGACCATCACCTTCTTTCAGTCCGACTGATTCGCTAACTTTCGGATTTTGCCATCCATAGTTCTGAACTATGGTCGTGGTATCAGCCTGGGCTTGCGCGATCTGAACGCCGGGCTTCAAACGTCCGATTACTGAAAACGCGTAAGGCGCAGTTCGCTTCGTATCGAGAGCGAGTGGAATCCAGAGCTCGATCTCGAGACGTGGAAACTTGAACTCGGCGGGCATCACGCCGACGATCTGTGTAGGCGTGTTATTCAGGTTGAGAATTTTGCCGGCGATGTTTGGATCGCCGCCGAAACGCCGTTGCCAGAACGCATAACTGATCACGCAGACCTGATTCTTGCCCTGCGTGTCTTCACCTTCGACAAACGTGCGTCCGAGCAGCGGGCTGACGCCGAAGACTTTGAAAAAGTCGGCGGTGACATTCGTGACCGGCAAACGCTCCGGTTCACCCTGGCCGGTGAGATTGACGGCGCTGTTGTTCACAAGCGCAACCGTCTCGAAGGAGTGATTCTGATCACGATAAGCGGCAAAGCCCGCCTGCGAAACTCCCCACGTATCAAGACCGAGCTTCGGACTCGCCTGAATCAGTCGCACGATGCGATCGGGCTCACGAAACGGTAGCGGCCGTAGCAGAATGCTATTCACGAGGCTGAAGATCGCGGTGTTTGCGCCGATGCCGAGCGCGAGCGTCACGACAGCGACGAGCGTAACCGCGGGTTGCTTCAACAGAATTCGCACGCCATAGCGGAGATCCTGGAATAGGGTGTTCATCGTTTCCTCCGATAGGTCTTATTGGTCCTATAGGACCTATTCATACCTGAGCGCCACTAACGGATCGATCCTCGTTGCACGGCGCGCGGGGATGTAGCAAGCCAGAAACGCAACGACGAGCAGCAACACCGGCACGCCCATGAACGTCACGGGATCGCGCGGCGTCACGCCAAACAACATGTCTGTCAAAACGCGCGTCACAAATGTTCCCGCAACAATGCCGACAACCAGCCCCGCAAACGTCAAAAACATTCCCTGGCGAATGACGAGCCTGAGCACGTCGACAGGCTGCGCACCGAGCGCCATGCGCACGCCAATCTCATGCGTGCGTTGCACGACTGAGTAAGAAATGACGCCGTAGAGCCCAACGCACGCGAGCACAAGCGCGAGCGCCGCAAACAAACCGAGCATCAGCGCCTGAAAACGTTCCTGCGATATTGCCGCAGCGAAAACCTGGTCCATCGTGCGAACGTTCGACACCGGCTGATCCTTATCCACTGCCCACACCGCTTTGCGCACAGCGCCCGCAATCACCGCCGGATCGGCCTTCGTGCGCACGACGAGATCGCGAGGCGCCATGAATGAGCGCCGTTCCTGCATGTACGGCACGTAAAACTCCAACTTCTGCTCGTACAATCCGGTTTGCCGGACATCACCGACAACCCCGACAACCGTCAGCCACTGATTCGGCGAATCAACTGGTCCAACCTTGAGTCGTTTTCCGATCGCATCTTCGCCGGGCCAATATTTTTCGGCGAGACGGTGGTTGATCAGTACGACGGGCGTTGAATCAGGGGTGTCGTGCACTTCAAAATAGCGCCCACGCTGAAGTGGAATGCCCATCGCGCGGAAGTAGCCAGGACTGACAACACGAAACAGCGCGAACGGCAGGTTCATATCACTCGATGCAGCACGTCCCTCGACGGAGAAGCTGAAGTTCATCCCGTTGAACGACAACGGCAGAAACGTGATCATTCCCGCTGCTTCAATGCCGGGCACCTCTTTGACCTGCCGCAACACCTCATCGTAAAAAGCGCGCCGCGCTTCCTGCTTTGCATACTTCGGAAACGGCAGGACCATCCGCATCGTGAGCGCATTTTCGGGATTGAAGCCGGGTTCGACTTGTCGCAGTAACTGGAAGCTGCGAATCAGGAGGCCGGCGCTGACGAGCAACACGACCGCAAGTGCGACTTCAGAGACAACGAGCACACGTCGAACATGACGGCCCGAAGTTCCACCGGCCATGTCTCGCGCTACATCACTCAAGGTCGTGCCCGGAGTCGTGCGTGAGGCAAGCAGCGCGGGCAGGCCACCAAAGACAATCGCAGTAAGCACACTCACGCCGAGCGTGAACAGCAGCACTCGCGTGTCGATCGCGACACCCTGTAGTTTCGAAAGACTTTCCGGCAGCAACTTCGCGAGTGCCTGCACGCCCCACAGCGCACCAAGCACGCCGAGCAGCCCGCCACCGCACGCAAGCAGTAAACTCTCGACGAGCAGTTGTCGCACGATGGACCAACGGCGCGCGCCGAGCGCGATCCGGATCGCGATCTCTTTGCGTCGCGTGGTCGCCTGGGCCAGCAGCAGGTTTGCGACGTTCACACAGGCAATCAACAGCACAAGCCAAACCGCGCCAAGCAGGATCAGCATAGGCAAACGCAGATCGCCGGCATAATCCCGGTGCAACGAGTGCGCGATAAAGCCGAGCCCTTCATTTGTGCGCGGGTATTCGATCGACAACCGCTGCCCGATCGCAGCGAGATCGGCGTTCGCACGTTCGATACTGACATCAGTCTTCAAACGGGCGACGAGTCGTAGATAATGGTCGCCACGTCCGCTCGCCTGGTCCGGCTCCATGGCCCAGGGCACCCACAACTCCGTCTCGCGCAACGGGAAGAAGAAGCCACGCGGCATGACGCCGACAACCGTAAACGATTCTCCGTTAAGCGTGATGTTTCGGTTCAGGATCGAAGGATCGCGATTGAAACGTCGCTGCCAGAGCGCATCGCTCAACACCACGGCGTGCTCCTGTCCTGGTTGATCCTCATTCGCCAGGAACGTGCGCCCGAGCGCAGGTGAAACGCCCAGGATGGCGAAGACATTTGCGCTTACGAGCTGGCCATCGAGTCGCTCCGGCTCCCCATCGCCCGTCAAATTGACATCGAGTGGTCCATATGCTCCGAGAGCTTCGAAGACCGAGTTCTGATTGCGAAGATCGAAAAAGTTCGCGGGCGCTGCTTCGTTTTGCTGTATGCCGAGCGCAGGGCTGCGTTCCCAGACGGAGACGAGTCGATCGGGATCCTTGAGAGGCAACGGACGCAGCAGGATCGAATCGACAGCGCTGAAGATCGCGGTATTCACGCCAATCCCCAGCGCCAGCGTGACGAGCGCGATAGCAGTCGCCCCCGGCCGCTTCATCAAACTCCTCAATCCATAGCGAATGTCTTTCACGATGCTACCTCTTAATAGGTCCTATTGGTCCTATAGGTCCTATTCATACCTGAGCGCCGTCAGTGGATCGACTTTCGTCGCGCGTCGCGCGGGCACCAGGCACGCGAGCAACGCTACCGCGCCGAGCAATACGGCGATCAGCACAAACGTCGCCGGGTCGCGCGCCTCAACGCCAAACAACAAGTTCATCAAACTCTCCAGGTACTTCATCAACACAAAAGCGCCACCAAGCCCGATCGCGATCCCGACCACAGTCAACGCCATTCCCTGTCGTACAACCATCATCAGCACTTTGCGACGATCCGCGCCCAGCGCCATGCGAATGCCAATCTCCTGCGTTCGCTGCGACACCGCATACGCCATCACGCCGTACAACCCGATCGCCGCGAGCAGTTGCGCGATCACGCCAAAGAACGTCAACAACTTCGCAAACATTCTTTCCATCGCAAGCGTCTGGTCAGCCTGTTGAATCTGCGTGCGGATGTTGTTCATCGGCAGATTGCTATCCACTTCGCGCATGGCCGCGCGCAACGGAGCGATAAACGTCATGGGATCGCCGGCAGTGCGCACTTCAAACACAACCGTGTCCATCCTCCCAAGCGACTGTCGCCACGACTGGTAAACCGTCGGTTGAATGTCGTCGCGCTGGCTCGTGTACTTCGCATCGCGCGACAAGCCAACAATCTCGATCTCATTGAGATTGTCCGTGCCGAAGCTGAAGCGCTTCCCGATCGGGTTCTCATTGCCAAAATGAGCCTTGGCAAACGACTGATTGACGACGGCCACGCGTGGCGTGCGTGCATCATCCTGTGTGGTGAGGCTTCGCCCCATCAGCAACGGAGTTTCCATCGCCGAAAGAAAATTCTCGCGCACCGTGTGGACCTTGGCTTCACTCTCCCGCGGTTTGCCGTCTGGTCCAACTTCTCCCGGTAGATAAACTGAGCTCGTATTCGACGAAAACGACAGCAGCGCATTTCGCGAGAACGTGACTGACTGCACTCCCGGAACCGCTTCGAGGCGGCCGCAAGCCTGTTCGTAGAGCGCTACCAGCTTCTCGTCTTTATAACCAAGCAGACCCGGATCGGCGTTGAAGAGGAGCAAATTGTTGGCGTTGAATCCGGTCTCGACGTGCTGAAGATTTCTCAGTGTGCGAACCAGCAGTCCCGCGCCGATCAGTAGCAACACCGAAACCGAAACCTGCACGACGACCAGCGACTTGCTGAGCCACGAACGCCCGATCGCGCTCGAGCTGCGACCAGTGTCTTTCAACGTCGGCGTCAGATCGAGATTGGTGGAGCGTAGGGCAGGCAGGATGCCGAAGACGATGCCCGTGAGAAGCGACAGACCGAGCGTGAAAGCGAGCACGCGCAGATCAAGCTGCGGATTGAGCGCGGTCATTTCCCTGCCGCCCCACTCCGCTACCACGAGCAGACCATTCTTGATCCAGAGCGCAAACAAAATTCCGAGCCCGCCTCCGATAGTCGCGAGCAGCACGCTTTCAGTCAGCAACTGCTGGATCAAACGCACTCGACTCGCGCCCATAGCGAGTCGCACGGCGATCTCTTTCCTTCGCATCGATCCACGAACAAGCAGCAGGTTCGCAACGTTGGCGCAAGCGATCAGCAGCACCAGTGCGACGACTCCGAGCAACAGGCGGAGCGGCGTGGCGAAACCTGTGCGCGCATCCATCTCACCCTGGCTTCCGGAATCAACTCCCAATCGCGGCAGGTCGCTTGGATCGACGTTGCGAAGCGCACGTGTCGCTTTCGCCTGTCGCATGGCGCGATGCTCGAGCACTGATTGTTGAAATGGTCCAGCGAGAGTGGCTTCCGCCTGCGCGATCGTGGCGCCGGGTTGCAATCGTCCCATCAATCGCAACCACCAGATGCCTGCGCCGAGCATGTTGCTCTGCTCACCTGCCACCTGCTGTTCCCACGCAAGCGGGATGGAAACGTCCTGCGCGGTGCCGACGTTGCTTGTTCCGGTAAAGCCTGCGGACGTAACTCCGACGACTGTGAAGGCGACGTTATTAATATTGACTTGCTTACCGACTATCGACGGGTCGGCGCCAAAACGGTTGGTCCAAAAACGGTGACTCAGCACAGCGACTGGCGTGGCAGCCGCGTTGTCGTCGGCGTCAGTGATTGTTCGTCCGACAACTGCGGGAACGCCGAGCGCAGAGTAGTAATTCCCGGAAACGACCTGACCGCTGACCACTTCCGCCTGCCCGCCGGCGTTGAAGTTCAGATCCATCGGAGAGAAAGCAAACACGTCGGAAAGCGCTGTCGTTTCCTGGCGCAGCCGCTGGAGCGTTTGGATGGGAAACGATGTGCCGACAACCAACCCGGTCTGTCGATTTATCCGGTTGGTGCCGTTGAATCCGCCTGTTCCAAACTTCTCGCCATTCCAGCTCGCCTTGAACAGCACCAACCGATCCGGATCCTTCACCGGCAACTTCTTCAGCAACACTGCATCCACGACGCTGAACAGCGCGGTGTTCGCGCCGACGCCGAGCGCCAGAGTCAAAATCGCCACCGCCGTAAACGCCGGATGCTTCAACAGCATCTGCGCTCCGTAACGCAAGTCCTGCCAGAATGAAGTCATTGTTCTTTCTCCACGTCGTCTTCTCTCATTCTCACCGGGCTTTAGCCCGGTGAGAAGGCGCTCACATTGTTTAAGAAACCGTTTTAACGGTTTTCAATGGCGCCCCCGGAAAACCGTTGAAACGGTTTCCGGCTAATTGCTTCGTCCAACACCGGGCTAAAGCCCGGTGTGAATGAAATGTTTAAGCAAAGCCGTCTATAGGTCCTATTGGTCCTATAGGACTTATTCATCGCGTAACGCTTCGAGCGGATCCACTTTCGTCGCACGGCGCGCGGGTATCAAACACGCGCAAAGAACAATCAGCACCACTACAAGCGGAATTAAAAGGAAAGTAGTGCGATCTGTTGGACTAATTTCATAAAGCAGCCTGGACATGAATTGAGTCAGCCAGAACGCGCCAAACAGTCCTATTCCAATCCCAATCGCAGCGAGCGTCATTCCCTGTTGAACAACCATTCGCAGCACGTCCGCCGCTTGCGCTCCTAAAGCCATCCGTATACCTATCTCGCGACTGCGGGACGCAACTGATTCGCTCATCACGCCATAAATCCCAACCATCGCGAGTATTAAAGCGACACAGGCAAACAGGCCCAGCAGAAACATGTTGAAACGCTGCTGTTCGATCGACTGTGCGACCACTTCCTCCATGGTTGTGATATCCGAGACGGGGAGATTTTTATCGATGGACCAGACCTGATTCTCGATCCCTGCGACAAGCGCGAGTGGATCGCCATCGCTTCGCACCACGAGGGTAAGCGCGCGCGGCGCCGGCGACTGCAAGTGCGGCAAATACATCTCGAGATTTGGTTCCGCAGTCCATTGGTTTTGCTTCAAGGCTTTTACGACGCCGACTATCTCGCGCGGATTTGGACCATCGTCACTGACGTTGATCCGTTTACCTATCGGATCTTCATTCGGCCAATGACGTTCCGCAAACAGTTCATTGACGATCACCACTGCCGGAGCGCCCTCATTATCATGAGCGGTGAAGTCACGTCCTTTGAGGAGCGTGGCCCCCATCGTGCTGAAATAATTAGGTCGAATGATGCGATAAACAGCGCCCTGTTTCTCCCTGGTCCAGGAGCAGGACGGCCTTCGATGGTGAAGGGGACCGTCCACATATCTCCGCTCAATGGCAAATGATTGATAGCGCTTGCCGAATGAACGCCCGGCAAAGAATCGATGCGCTGCAATAGCTCGGTGAAGAAAGCGACTCGCTTCGGTGGCGTCGAATGGGCGGAGCCCGCCAGCGAAACCGTCATGGTCAGCAGGCTGTCAGGAGTGAAACCCGCATCTACTGTACGCAAGCGGCTGAAACTTCGCACCATCAGCCCGCCACCGATGAGCAACATCAAAGCCAGCGCAACTTCGGAAACAACAAGTAGCCGGCGCGTATTGACGCGACTGCGGCCCGCGGACGAAGCGCGGGTGGACTCCTTGAGCGATTCGTTCCACTTCCACTTCCTGGTCTGAAGTATGGGCGCGAGTCCAAAGAGGACTCCGGTAGCCACTGAAAGACCGAGAGTGAAACCAAGCACACGAAGATCGAGACCAATCGTTTGCAAGCGAGGCACGCTGCTGGGACCAAAGGAGAGTAAAACCTTCATCCCTGCTATGCTGAGTAGCAGGCCAAACGCGCCCCCAGCCAACGCGATCAATACGCTCTCGATTAGCAATTGCCGGGCGATACGAGCACTACTTGCTCCGAGCGCCGTTCGTACAGCAATCTCCTTTTGTCGAGATGTAGCCCGGGCCATCATCAAGTTGGCCACGTTCGCGCAAGCGATAAGGAGTACAAAACAGACAGCGCCAAACAGAATCGTCAGTGCAGGCCGTGTCTTTCCTACAACCTTTTCGTGAAGCGGTTCGACTGCCAGGGTGAGTCCCTTGTTCGCTTCCGGGTGTTCCTGTTCAAGCCGGTGGAAGACCGTCGTTACATCGGCCTGGGCGGACGAGCGAGTAACGCCCGGCTTGAGTCGAGCGAACAGCCGCAACGACTGTCCACCTCGATCGTTTGCGCGTGGCGCAAGGTTCAAAGGTGACCACAATTCCGCGCTAGTGGCCCAGAAGGGAGCGAATTGAAAGTCCGGCGGCATCACTCCGATGATGGTGTGGCTTTCGCCGTCAATGGTGACTTGCCGGCCCACTACCCCGGGCTCACTGCCGAACCGGCGCTGCCACAACCGATTACTAAGAACAACGACGTGATCCCGTCCTGGCTGATCCTCATCCGGATTGAAAGTCCGGCCGAGTGTTGGGCTGACGCCCAGCAATTGAAACATCTGGGCCGTTAGCTTCAATCCCCGCAAGTGTTCGGGTTGATCGAGACCAGTTAGATTTGGCTCCCACCATTGTGCGGCAGCGATGCCTTCAAAGCTTTGGCTCTGTGCTGCTAAATCAAAATAGTTAGCGGGCGCAACCGGATTCGATCCCTCGTGCAGGATCGTCATCAGTCGCTCCGGATCGTGATATGGAAGCGGACGCAGAACAACTGCGTTAATGATCGAGAAGATCGCTGTGTTGGCTCCGATCCCCAGGCCAAGTGCCAGCACAGCCACACACGTAACCATGCGGTGTTTAATGATCATCCGAAATCCATAACGCAGATCGTTCAACACGTTCCCCTCCCAACTATTCGTATCTCAGAGCCACGAGCGGATCGACCTTCGTCGCTCTCCGCGCCGGCACGTAACACGCCAGCAGCGCCACGACGAACAGCGCGCCCGTAACGATCGCAAACGTGCTCACGTCGTTCGTGCTCACCTCATAAAGCAAACTGCTCAACAAACGCATCAGACCGAGCGCCGCAAGCACTCCAATCCCAACGCCCAAAAGCGCCAGCACCAGTCCCTGCTTCAACACCATCTTGAGAATGTCCGCCGGGCTCGCACCGAGCGCCATGCGCACACCGATGTAGTGCGTCTGCTGACTGACGGAATACGAAACAACGCCATAGATCCCGATCGACGCGAGCAACAACGCCACGCCCGCGAAGATGCTGATCAGTAATGCCGGAAAACGTCGCATAAATGACGCCGGCGTCTGCGCGATCATCTCGTCCATCGTGCGCAGGTTGAGAATCGCTGCTTCAGGTTCGAGATTGCGAACTTCGTTGCGAATCGAGCTCGCGAGGGCATTCGGATCGCTGTTTGTGCGAGCGACGAGGTTCGCAAAAGTCGAAGGAGACTGGCGGAACGAGTAATAGAGCACCGGCTTGACTGCTTCATCGAGGCCGGTGATCTTGATGTCTCCGACAACGCCGACTATCTCGATCGGGGGCTGGTCCACGCCCGCGTATCGCAAACGCTTCCCAACCGGATCGCGACCCGGAAACAAGCGATCAGCGATCGTCTTGCCGATGATTACAACCTGAGGTGAGTTGGGGTTTTCACGATTGTCAAACATGCGTCCGGCAAGCAACGGAACTCCGAGCGACTTGAAGTAGTCGTCGCTGACGGTGCGAATGTTCGATTCCGTTTCTTTTCCAGGTTGCGGAACCGGATCTCCGTCAACATAGAATCGCGTCGTATTTCCGGCGTTCAACGGCAGAATGTTGACGGTTCCCGCGCCCGCGACACCGGGTAACGACTGCACGCGTTGGCGCAGTTGATCGTTGAAACTAATCATCCTGTTCGGGTCGGTATATTTCGAAGGCGGCAGGACGACGGTCATCGTCAACACGTTTTCCGTATTGAAGCCGACGTTGGTCTGCAACAGTCGCAGCAAGCTCTTCATCATCAGTCCCGCACCGACCAGCAACACGACGGCAAGCGCGATCTCAGTCACAACCATTGCGCTGCGCAGGCGATGACTCGCGCCCGAAGCCATTTGCCGACCCCCTTCCTTGAGCGCTTCGTTGAGATCGAGCTTGGAAGATTGCAATGCCGGAGCGAGGCCAAACACGAGGCCGGTGAGCAATGAAAGACCGAACGAGAAAGCGAGGATGCCGGTGTTGAGTCCGAGCGATTTGAGAAACGGCATCGCGTTCAACTGGCTCTGCGGAATCCATGAGATCAGCGCGGGCACGCCCCAATAGGCAATCAACAAGCCCGCCGCGCCGCCGATCAGTGAAAGCAAGACTGACTCAGTCAGCAGTTGCCTGATGACGCGCCAGCGACTCGCTCCGAGCGCCGCACGGATCGCGACCTCTTTCTGACGTGCAAGCGATCGCGTCAGCAACAGGCTCGCGACGTTGGCGCAAGCGATCAACAGTACAAACCCGACCGCGGCAAGCAGGACCAGCAGGATCGGCCTGACTGTGCCGACGATTTCTTCCTGTAGCGGGACGAGGTAGGTGGTGGTGCCGGCGTGTGAGCCGTTGTATTCCTGCTCGATGCGGCTTGCGATGACGGTCAGCTCCGATTGTGCGTCGGATGGTCCAAGACCGGGCTTGAGGCGCCCGATGAGGTTCGTGCCGTGTATGTAGCGGCGCGTGAGCTGGTTTTGCGTTGGTTGATACGGCAGCCAGAGATCGTTGTTTCTGAGTGCAAACTGAAAGCTCGCAGGCAGCACGCCGATCACGGTGTAGCTTTCGCCGTTGATCGTGAGTGCGCGGCCGATGATTCCCGGATCGCCGCCGAATCTTCGCTGCCAGAAGCCGTAAGTGAGAACCGTTACTTTGGGCCCGCCAGGTTGATCTTCGCCGGCCTGAAATGTTCTGCCGAGAATCGGATCGACGCCGAGCACTGAAAAGAAGTTTGCGCTGACTCGCGGCGCGCCGATGTTTTCCGACTCGCCGGAACTACTGAGAAGCGCGCCGCCGCCGGTATAAGCGGCGAGACCACCTTCGAAGACGTTGTTCTTTTCGTAGTCCTGGTAATCGGGATAGGAGAACTCGCGCTTTGAAAACTTCTCCTGCGGAGTTTTCTCCCAAAGGTGATACAGCCGATCGGGTGACTTGTACGGCAATCCACGAATCAATGCTGCATCAACGACCGTGAAAATCGACGTGCTGCCACCAATGCCGAGCGCTAACGTGACCACCGCGATCGCGGTAAAAGCCCGGTGCTTTAATAGGCTGCGAAGCGCAAAACGGAGATCTTTGATTATTGAATTCATAGCGTTAATAGGTCCAATAGGACCTATTCATCTCTCAATGCGACCAGCGGATCGACGCGCGTCGCTCGCAGCGCCGGGATCAGCGACGCGATCATCGCGATTACAAAAAACACGGCTGACACGGCGACGAACGTCACGCGGTCAGTCGGCGTTACACCAAAGAGCAACGTGGTCAGAAAACGCGTGAGTGCGAGCGCGCCCGCGATGCCGATCGCGATTCCCGTCAGCACCAGCATCAGCCCGTTCTTCATGATCAAACTCAGCACGTTGCCGGCTCGTGCGCCGAGCGCCATGCGAATTCCAATCTCGTGCGTGCGTTGCGTTACTGAGTAAGAGACGATGCCGTAAATACCGACCGCGCCGAGCACCAACGCCAGCAGCGCAAACGCCGTGAACAGCACCATCAACGAACGCGACACAGCAGACACTTCATTCACGCGTTGCGCGAGTGTCTTCACTTCGTAGATCGGCTGGTTCTTATCGATCACCAACACTTCATTGCGCACGGCCCCGACGAGCGCGAGCGGATCTGATGAGGTGCGAACCATTATCTGCATGCCGTTCATTGGCAATTGCGCAAACGGCACGTAGATCTCAGGTATCGCAGCGTCGGTGATGCTTTCCTGTCGAATGTTCCCGACGACTCCGACGATCGTCCGGCACAAACCTTCGGACTCTTCACAACCAAAACCGACTCGCTTTCCGAGCGAATCGCCATTCGGGAAAAAGTGCCTGGCAAAAGCGTCGTTGACGATCGCTACTTTTTGCCCTTCCTTCACGTCGCGCGTGTCGTATTGACGACCACTGAGCAGCGGTATCTTCAGAGTCTTGAAATAGTCGCCGTCGATCACGCCGATGCCGATTGCCGGATCCTTCTTTCGATCGAGCGTATGTCCTTCAATGCCGATGAAGGCGATCAGTGCGTGGCCCTGGAGCGGCGAGTGATTGATCGTTCCGGCGCTCTGCACTCCCGGCAGAGCGTTGAGTCGCTGCAACAAGTTTTTATAAAAAACTTCCGTTTGCTCTGGTTTGGGATAAGTTGAGCGTGGCAGGCCCACTCGAAACGTCAGAACGTTTTCACGATCGAAGCCGAGATCGACTGCTATTAGCTTGTTGAAGCTTCGCACCAGCAGTCCCGCGCCGAGCAGCAGCACGACTGCGAGCGCGAGCTCGACGACGACGAGCCAGCCGCGGAAACTGCGCAGTCCAAAACTCATCAAACCAAACGAGCGGCTGTTTCGCAGTGCATTGATCAGATCAGGCTTCGAAGCCGTCAGAGCCGGAGCTAACCCAAACACAATTCCGGTGAGCACCGAGAGTCCTAAGGTGAAGGCAAACACGCGCCAGTCAAGGCGGATGTTGTTGAAATCGTAAACAGAGGTGGTGAAACCCTCCGGGACCAGGCTCGCAATCGCACGTGTGCTCCACACTGCAATCAGCAAACCTAACGCACCCCCAATCAGCCCAACGATGACGCTCTCCGTAAGTAGTTGACGGATCAGTTGCCAGCGTCGTGCGCCCACTGCCGCGCGCACCGCCATCTCACGTTGACGCGCAAGTGTGCGCGAGATCATCAGGCTCGCAACGTTGACACACGCGATCAGCATCACGAGTCCGACAGCGACCCACAGGATCAATACCGTCAGGCGAACACCGGAAACGAGTTGCTGGTGCAGCGGCACAACTTCAACCGCTGCCGGCGACAGTTCTTTCATTAGCTCTGACGTTTGCCGAGCGATCGAGCTCAGTTCAGTTTGTGAACCGGCGAGCGTCGCTGATGGTTTGAGACGGCCGACGACTTCGACTATAGAGAAGAAATCGCCCTTAGTTTCTTTCACCGGATCCAGAGCTATCGGCAGCCAAACATCGAATTCACCGGGGAAACGAAAACCAGCGGGCATCACGCCGATGATCGAGTAAGGCTTGTCGTCGAGCGTGAGAGTGCTTTGCAGAATTGCTTCGTCGCGCCCGTAGCGTTGTTGCCAAAAACGTTCGCTGACGATCGCGACTCCGGTAGCGCCAGGCTTGTCTTCTTCAGGCGTGAAGAAGCGACCGCGCACGGGTTGCACTTTGAGAGTAGTGAAAAGGCTGGCAGTCACTTGCGCGCACGAGAGTCGCTCGGGTTCGCCGAGGCCTGTGAGGTTGAAGTTGTTGTCACTGAAAGCGGCGAGATCGTCGAAGCTCGAGTTTCTTTCCTTCCAGGCTAAATACTGATAAGCGGCAAGACCCGGGAATCCGTCCGGCTCAGCGACTTTCTGAACCGACACGAGTTGCTCCGGTTGCTGGAATGGCAGCGCTTTCAACAGCACGGCGTTGACGATGCTGAAGATCGTGGTGTTCACGCCGATCGCGAGCATGAGCGTGATCACCGCCACCGCCGTGAAGCTCGGATGCCGCAGCAAGCTGCGAATGCTATGTCGCAATTCTCTCAGCAAGTTTTCCATAGGTCTTATTGGTCCTATAGGACCTATTCATAACGAAGCGCTACCAGTGGATCGACCTTCGTTGCCCTGCGCGCCGGTATCAAACACGCCACGAGCGCAACGCCGATCAAGACTGCCGACACAACAACTATCGTCAGTCCATCCGTCGGTGTTACTCCGAACAACAAGCTCGTCATCAAACGCGTCAACGCGAAAGCTCCGGCCAACCCGACGGCTACACCAATGCTTACCAACGTGAGTCCGTTACGGACAATCAATCTCACGACGTCAATCGGGCTGGCGCCCAACGCCAGACGAATACCGATCTCCTGAGTTCGTTGCGTTACCGCATTCGACATCACGCCGTAAATTCCGATCGCGGCCAGCACCAGAGCCAGACCGGCAAACAGCGACAACAGCGACATGTTGAACCGGCGTGCGGCAAACGAACTTGCAGCCACTTCACTCATCGTCTCAACTCTGGTTACGGGTAGCTGCGAATCGACTTTCCAGATCTCCTGTTTGAGCGCCTGGGCGTCTGCGTCGCCCTGCGTTCGGGCGGCGATCGACATCCATCGTTTCCACGGATTGATTTGCGTGTAAGGCGTGTAGAGGGCCGGCTGCTCCGGCAAGTCCAAACCGAAATGCTTTACATCTCCGACAACGCCAACGATCGTTATCCACTCAACCTGGGGGTTACGCGCCCAACGAACGCGTTTGCCGAGTGGATCTTCATTTTGAAAATACTGGCGCACGAGCGATTCGTTCGCGATGCCGACGAGTGGCGCCCTCTCGTCGAAGTCCTGTGGTCCAAAGTCTCGGCCTTGCCGCAAAGGGATCTGCATGACTTTGAAGTAGTCGCCCAGCACACTTCGGGTTTCGAGGCTCGGCTCGTCACCGGGCGCGATTGGCGGCCGGTTCTCGATCAGAAAATCGTGATTGAGAGAATCGCCGCTGAGTGGAAGCTCACTGATCATCGCGGCTTGCACGCGCGGCAGTGAATTCATGCCGGCCAGGATTTGTTTTCGAAAGCGCGTTTGCGGAGCAACTTCTTTGTAGCGAGTTTCGGGCAGCTCGACTCGCATGGTGATCAAGTGATCGGGATTGAAACCCGGCTCTACTGAGCGTAGCTTCCAGAAAGTCTTGATGAGCAGACCAGCGCCGACGAGAAGAACGAGGGCCACTGCGAGCTCGGCAATAACAAATGCGCTGCGCAGTCGTTGTCGCGCACTTCCGGCAGTGCTGCTGCGGCCGCCTTCCTTTAGTGCGTCGCCAACTCTGCCTCGCGAAGCGGCCCACGCAGGCACGAGGCCGAAGATCAGTCCGGTCAATATTGAAATGCCGAGGGTGAACCCAAGCACGCGCCCGTCAACTCCAATCTCAGTTAAGCGCGGCAGGTTTTCCGGCTTAAACGACACCAAAAGGTTAGTGCCCCAAAAGGCGAGCAAAATGGCCGCGGCGCCGCCGGCAAGTGATAACAACAGGCTCTCGATCAGCAACTGGCGCATCAATCGCCAACGTCCCGCGCCGAGCGCACCGCGAATTACAAACTCACGTTGTCGCTCGGCGGCTCTTGCCAGCAGCAAATTCGCGAAGTTTGCACATGCGATCAGAAGCACAAAGCCGACCGCGGCAAACAGAATGATCAACGACCGGCGCGTCTCGCCGACGATTCGCTCGTGCAATGCAAAGAGGACTGTGCTGCGATTCTTATTCTCGGCTGGATACTGCTCGGCAAGGTTGCGATCGATGACCTGCATTTCCGCGCGCGCCTGCTCGATCGTGGCGCCCGGTGCGAGCCGTCCATACGTGCGCAGAAAATGAACGCCTCGAAAGTTCGCGGCGACGGGGTTCGAGACGTGTACCGGCGTCCAGGCTTCGGTGTTGTCACGAGGAGTGACGAAGGTTTCAGGCATAACACCGATCACGGTGTACGTGTCGCCGCTGAGCGGAATCGCTTTACCGACGATCTGCTCGTCGCTGTTGAACTGTTTCACCCACAAGTTGTGGCTCAAGACAACTACGAACGGAGCTGCGTTTTTGTCGTCGTCGTTGGTGATAAAACGTCCGCGCTCAGGTTTTACTCCGAACGTTTCAAAGAAGCCGCCGGTCACTTGTCCGATCTGAAATTGAATCGGCTCGCTGCCGCCGGTGTAGGCCAGCGGCTGCATAACCATGCCGCCAAGCCTGCTGAATGTCTTAGTCTGCGACTCAACGTCGGCAAGATCGGGCGCTGACTGATTCGATCTGAAACTGATCAAGCGGGACGGATCGGCGTAAGGCAGCGGTCGCAGCAGCACGGCGTTGATGACGCTGAAGATTGCGGTATTGACCCCGATGCCAAGCGCGATCGTGACAACAGCGATAGCCGTGAAAGCAGGTCGCTTCAACAAGCTGCGCAAACCGTAACGGATGTCTTTGATGATCGAGTCCATAAAGCTATTCCCGATTTGGGCGCCTCCTTGGAGTGCGGCGGCCTGGCGCCGCTTTGTTATCGATGGCGCCTGAT
>JADMIO011121667.1_pt1 | contig 46467 bp, 48 predicted proteins | sample 8958161 | NCBI WGS metagenome assembly JADMIO01 (sample SAMN16585339, study PRJNA669376) | soil metagenome | isolation source: Crop rotation soil | place: USA: Cullars Rotation, Alabama | collected 2011
CCGCGACTTCAAGTCACGTGAATTCCAAGCTTCGGATCCCACTGTGCTGGAAAGAGCGCGAAATATCCGAAGACCGCGACGCCGAGGACCGCGGCGGCGATTTGCATCGCAATCAGCACGGCAACGCGCATGTCAGGATTTCCGCCCCCAACGGCAACCGGATCGCGGCAGCGCGTGCCAGCCTAGCGCGGACGCCCCGCCAGCCAGACCTGGAAGCGGCGCCAATAATACCGGGTGTAGCCGGCGAGCACGGCGAGCACGATTCCCAGCACGACGATCGGCAGCCAGATCAGCACCACGCCCGCGAGCAGCAGGAAAGCGCCGGACACGACGAGGCCAACCACCATCAGCGCGAAGATGACGGTCGGCAAGCCAAACCGCCTGACATAGATGCGGTGGATGCCGTCGTCATCGTCCATTCCCGCCCAGGCGCCCTCGGGCGCGCCACGCGGACGGATGCGCTGGCCCGGCGGAATGATCTCCGGCTCGGACCGTGGCTGCTCGGGACGGCGGTTACGATCGTCGGGCATGGCCGTGATGTGGGAACCCTCACCCAGCCGCGCAATGCGGCAGGTCGTCTCCCATCAAGCCATCGCCGCCCCGTTGGTTCACCGGCAACCTCGAAAACATCGGCGTCCGGAGACCCGAGGGTTACTTCGGCGTCAACGTTTCCGAGCCGGTGCCGTCCTGTCCGGCCAAAGTCCAGCGGCCGTTGAGCTCTTTGCTGTCGTGATCGTAGGCATAGAGGACCACGCCCTTAATCCCGCCGCCTTCGTAGGACGCCGCCAACAGGTCTTCCACGCGCATGCCGAAGCCGCGATAGGTGGTGTTTCCCACGCGCCACACGATCCTGAAGGTCGTGTCCGAGATGACGTCGATCTGAACGGAGCCGCTGTATTCGCTGCCGTTCGGATTCTTCCCTTCGACGGCGTAGTTGTGCGCCAGTCGCAGCACATCGTCTTTCGCTTGCGCCGGCAGCACGCACACCGCCGCAAACATCAACAGACCCAGCAGAATTCGCATCGTCGCCTCCCATATCCCAACGCCCGTCCATCTGACGACGCGGCGTCATGGACCGCAAGTGGTCTGCGGCCGCCTCCCAACAGATATTCGACCTGTCCGCTAGACCGGCCGCTCGCCCGCAATGGTCACGCGATTGCCGTAACGCGTGTGCGGCCAGTAGTCCCACATGGCGCGATGCTGGGTGCAGCGATTGTCCCAGAAGGCGAGTGCATTCTCGGTCCAGCGGAAGCGGCACTGAAACAGCGGATTTTCCATGTGCTGGTAGAGATAGGCGAGGACCGCGTCGCTCTCGTCGCGCGGAACGCCGACGAGGTGCGTGGTGAAGCCGCGGTTGACGTAGAGCGCTTTCTTGCCGGTGACGGGGTGCGTGCGCACCACCGGGTGCTCGGCACGTGGATACGCCGGCTTGTCGGCGACGCCGAAATTCGCGAACAGGCCGCGGTAGACAGGCTCGCCATCGTGCACGGCGATGAGGCCCGCGAGATACGCCTTCAGGCGGTCGGACAGGGCCTCATAGGCCGCGTACATGCTCGCGAACAATGTGTCGCCGCCATGCGGCGGGCACTGCTTGATGTAGAGGATGGAACCCATCGGCGGCTCCACGTCGCAGGAGACGTCGGTGTGCCAGCCCTCGCCGTTGGCGCGCGGCGAATTCTTGTCCGCATAGACCTTCATCAGGGCCGGCTCGCCGTCCTCATGCGGCGCTGCGGGATGCAGGTGCAATTCGCCGAACAGGCGTCCGAAGGCGAGATGCTGTTGCGGCGTGAGCTGCTGATCGCGGAAGAAGATCACGAGATTTTCGGCGAGCGCGCGATGTATTTCGTCGAGCTGACGGTTGCTCAGCGAGCCGCCGGACAGGACCTTGGCGAGATCGATGCCGCTCAGCTCTGCGCCGATGACCGGTGTGAGCTTGTCGACGCCGATGGTCTCGTAGGGTGCGGCTTCGTCCACGACGTGACGGATGCGGGGACCGTCTTTTCCGGCGAGCGACGACATCTGGTTCTCCGGCGCGAAGGCCAACGGTGTACCGCGGATGGGCGCATTGCGCGAGGGCGTGTCGCCCGGCGGGAGGCGCAGCCCCCGCGCAGCGAGCCTCGCAAACTCGCTCCCCGGGGGGCCCGCCTCGGGACGGGTCTCGCAAAGCTGTCGTGCCGGGGCGCGGCGGCGCCGGTCGCAAGACACGACAATCAGGGATAGGAATACAGTCTGATCATATTCGGCTCGCTCGGAGCGGCGCAATCGTGGTTATGATTGGACAGCCTGCCCGCCGGCGATCCGCTCCATGGATTTCGACGTCTTCATCAGTTACGCGCACGACGACAAGCCAATCGCGGATGCGGCTTGCGCGATCTTCGAACGAGCCGGCGTGCGCTGCTGGATCGCGCCGCGCGACATCAGGGAGGGCATGGAGTATCCGATCGCGATCGAAGAAGCGCTCGATACATGCAAGGCTCTGGTGCTGATCTTCTCGGGGCATGCGAACGAGTCACCGCATATCCGGCGCGAAGTCGAACACGTGGTGAGTCGCGGAATCGACCTCATTCCGGTGCGGATCGAGAACATCGAGCCGGCCGCCGGCCTTCGCTATTACATGAAGGTGGTTCATTGGCTGGACGCGCTGACGCCGCCGGTCGAGCGGCACCTTGAGGGGCTCGCGGCGCGGCTGAGCGCGAGGTTCAACGGCACCGCCCCGGCCACATCCCTGCGCCTTGAAGCTGAGCGCCCTGCTCCACTTCCCGCGGCCGCGCCCCCACCTGCCGGCCAGAAGTTAACGCGCCACCTGCTGTTCGCCCGCATCGCGAGCGTCTGCGGCTTGGTGTGCGGCACCATCAACATTCTGGCGCTCGTCGCCCTGCACGACACGGTGAACTTGCTGCTCGCCGTTGTCGGCGCCGCGACCTTTTACGTGCTGGTCTTCCGGAATCTGACCCGCGATATCACCATGGCGAGAACGGTGAATATCGTGTGCACCGCATTGCTCGGCGTCTCCCTGATCAGCGTCGTCAACATGGGAAACTTGTTTTTCACGACCACCGAGGGGATCAACATGATCTTCTCGTCGTGGCTGATGTACGAGATCAACGTGCTGTACAACGAAAAGAATCGAGCCGCGGCGATGGTGAATCCATAGCGCGCGACGATCGGATCACTCCGCCGCGGTCCGCCTGTCGCCGCCGACGCCGAAACGGCGCTCGATGTAATCGATCACGAGATTCTTGAAATCGGCCGCGACCGTCGCGCCGCGCAGCGTCACGGCCTTCTTGCCGTCGATGAACACCGGCGCGGCCGGCGTCTCACCGGTGCCGGGCAGCGAGATGCCGATGTCGGCGTGCTTGCTCTCGCCCGGGCCGTTCACGATGCATCCCATCACCGCGACGTTGAGCGTCTCGACGCCGGGGTATTGCGTCTTCCAGCCCGGCATCTCGTCGCGGATGAAATCCTGGATGTCGCGCGCCAATTCCTGGAACGTGGTTGATGTGGTGCGGCCGCAACCGGGGCAGGCCGCGACCAGCGGCACGAAGGTGCGGAAACCCATGGTCTGGAGGATTTCCTGCGCGACCTTCACCTCGAGCGTGCGGTCGCCGCCGGGCTCTGGGGTGAGCGAGACGCGGATGGTGTCGCCGATGCCTTGCTGGAGCAGGATGCCGAGCGCGGACGACGAGGCGACCACGCCCTTGCTGCCCATGCCGGCCTCGGTGAGGCCGAGGTGGATCGCGTAGTCCGACCGGCGGGCGAGCTCGCAATAGACGGCGATCAGATCCTGCACCGCCGAGACCTTGGCGGACAGGATGATGCGGTTGCGCGGCAAGCCCATCTCTTCCGCGCGCGCGGCCGAGAGCAGCGCGGATTGCACCATCGCCTCGCGCGTGACCTCGCGGGTGTCGCGCGGGGTATTGGATTTGGCATTCTCGTCCATCAGGTGCGTGAGCAGTTCCTGATCGAGCGAGCCCCAGTTGGCGCCGATGCGCACCGGCTTGCCGTATTTCATCGCCATCTCGATGATGGCGCCGAATTGGCGGTCGCGCTTCTCGCGGAAGCCGACGTTGCCGGGATTGATGCGGTATTTGTCGAGCGCCTCGGCGCAGGCCGGATGCTCGGCGAGCAGCTTATGACCGATGTAGTGGAAGTCGCCGACAATCGGCACGCTCACATTCATCTTGGCGAGGCGGTCCTTGATGTGCGGGACGGCCGCCGCGGCCTCGTCGCGATCGACGGTGATGCGCACGAGCTCGGAGCCGGCGCGGGCGAGCGCGGCGACCTGGCGCGCGGTCCCTTCGACATCGGCGGTGTCGGTGTTGGTCATCGACTGAACGACGATCGGCGCACCGCCGCCCACGGTCACGCCGCCGACGTTGACGGCGACGGTCCGATGGCGCGGCTGCAGCGTCGCGATGTCGTGCGCGGTCTCGCTCATGGGCATTGCTCTCCTCAGCGGCGGTTCACCAGCGCGAGACCACCGATCACACATAATACCGCCAATCCGAACGGCAATGTGACGGGGTCCCCGAGCACCAGATGGCCGGCCAGCACCCCCGCCAGCGGGGTGATGAAGGTAAACGCGGACAGCCGGCTGGCCGAATGGCGCAGGATCAGGGTGAACCACACCAGATAGGAAAATCCAACCACCACGATCGCCTGATAGGCGAGCGATCCCACCGCCAGGGCGGACGGATGCGGGGAAATCTGCTCCCCGAAGAGCCAGGCCCCGACCGCGAAGAACGGGATCGAGACCATGAGCTGATAGAGGAATGTCACCTCGGCCGGGGCCTGGTTCAACCGGCTCGCCTTGATCACGAGCGTGGTCGCCGCCCAGGAGATCGCGGCGAGGATCATCATGGCGTCGCCGAGCATCTGGTGCGGGTCGGACGCCGGCGTCGGAACGCCGAAGGCGATCACCAGTCCGGCAAAGGCGAGCGCGACACCCCACCATTGCAGCGCGCTGAAGCGGTCCCCGGGGATGAGCCAGCGCGCGCCCAGGATCACGACGATCGGCGCTGAATAGATGAACAGCACGGCGCGCGACGCCGTGGTCCAGAGCAGGCCGCGGTAGATCAGGATGAATTCCAGCGCGAAGAACAACCCGGCGAGCGTCCCGCCAACCATCGTGCCGCGAAATGAAATCTTCACGCCGCGCGCCCGCGCGATGCCCGCGGCCATCGCGCCGCCGACGAGCGAGCGGATCAGCGCCTGCGTCAATGGCGGAATATCGGGGAGCGAGAGCTTCACCGCGACCTGGTTGAAGCCCCACAACAGGCACAAAAACACGACCAGACCGATGATACTGGCGTCGAGCGGCTGAGCGAGGGCGCGACCGGGCGCCCCGGTGGACTGCGTGGACATCGGGAAGTGGCCTCAGCCGTCGCGGCAGTGGGAGCAGGTGCCGGTGATCTCGAGCACCGGCGTCTTGGGCGCGAATCCAGCATCGCGCGACGCCGTGCGCAAGGCATTCACCACGCCGGCGGCAGCGCTCTCGCCAACGGCGCCGCAGCGCTCACAGATGAAGAACACGACGAACTCGCCGTCGGCATGATTGTGCACGCAGGCGACGAACGCGTTGCGGCTCTCGATCCGATGCACCAGGCCGTTCGCGATCAGGAACTCAAGCGCGCGGTAAACCGTGATCGGCGCGGGGCGTGTTCCGTCATGGGCGAGGCGGTCCATCATCTCGTAGGCGCCGAGCGGATGATGGCTTGCCAGCAGCGTCGCCAGCACGCCGCGGCGGATCGGCGTCAGGCGCTCGCCACGGCCCGCGCAAATCGATTCGGCGAGCGCCATGGCGTCGCTCGAACAGCGCGCGTGGTCGTGGCCGGGCGCGGGAAATACCGTCGCGGGCGGAGCGCGGCCGACTCGGCGCTGACGGGCAGCTTTGGCCATGGACAACCTTAGCCCCGCTGCCCCAGAGGAACCATATTGCATTGCAATATTTATATGCCGCAATGCAAACAAGAACAACCAGGGGTTCCGCCTTCCATGAGCACCCGCCCGGCCGACCGCAACTTCGCCTCCAAGCTCCGCTGGCCCCGCCTGCTCCGACGCCGCCTGCCGCCAACCCAGCCATCGGGACCGCCGCGCAAATCGATCAACCTCGCCCTGCAAGGCGGCGGCGCCCACGGCGCATTCACCTGGGGCGTGCTCGACCGGCTGCTGGCCGACGGGCGGCTCACCATCGAAGGCATCTCCGGGGCGTCGGCGGGCGCGGTGAATGCGGCGATCCTCGCGGACGGACTGACCCGCGGCGGACCGGCCACGGCGCGCGAGCGCCTCGCCGCCTTCTGGCGCGCGGCCAGCAGCGACGGCAATCTCACCGACCTGCAACGTCACGTCGTGGGACGGCTGTTTCCGACCTTCCCCTTCGACGGAACCCCGATCACGGCCTGGTTCGACGCCTGGGCGCGCACATGGGCTCCGCCGGAGATCAATCCGCTCAACATCAATCCGCTCAAGGAATTGATCGAGCGCTTCGTCGACTTCGAGGCATTGCGCGCCTCAAAGCGCGAGCTATTCGTCGCAGCCACCAATGTCAGCACGGGCGCAACGCGCATCTTCACGCGCGCCGAACTCAGCGCCGAAGCCGTGATGGCGTCAGCCTGCCTGCCGCTCCTGTTCAGCGCGGTGGAGATCGATGGCGTGTCGTATTGGGATGGCGGCTATGCCGCGAACCCGCCGCTGACGCCGTTCCTCCAGGCGACGGGCACCGAGGACCTGCTGATCGTGCAGATCGATCCGGTGGAACGCCGCGCCGTTCCGGTGACGAGAACGGAGATCATCAATCGCGTCAACGAGATCAATTTCAACGCGACGATGCTGTCGGAGTTGCGCGCGCTCGATTTCGCCGGCCGGATGATCGACGAGCAGCGTCTGCCGCGCGGCTTCGGCAACGGTGAATACCGGCGTCCGCGGCTGCACCGCATCGCGCTCGAGGACCCGGGCGACCGTTTCGCCGGTACCAAGCTCAACACCAGCTTCGAATTTTTCTCGCGCCTGCACGAGCTCGGGGCGGCCGCGGCGCAGCGCTTTATGGACGCGCATTTCGAGGACATCGGCGCCCGCGCGACCCTCGAAACGACGCTTGATGCGCGCCCTGACACGACGCGCGACGCGTCTCCCGATGCGGCCGTTGCCCTTGACGCCGAAACCACGGCGGCCTGAACTCCGCTCATGAGCGAACCATTGGTGGTCGTCGCGCATGGCTTGGTGCGGCTCGACGTGCGCGTCGCCGACATCACGACCCTCGACGCCGACGCGATCGTGAACGCCGCCAATACCTCGCTGCTCGGCGGCGGCGGTGTCGACGGCGCGATCCACCGCGCGGCGGGACCCGAATTGCTGCAGGAGTGTCGCACGCTCGACGGGTGTGAGACCGGCGATGCCGAGATCACGCGCGGCTATCGCCTGCCGGCGCGGTTCGTCATTCATGCGGTCGGCCCAGTGTGGCACGGCGGGAGCGCACGCGAGGAAGAGCTGCTGGCGTCCTGCTATTCGACCGCGCTGACGCTCGCCCGCGAGCACAGCCTTGCGTCAATCGCATTTCCGGCGATTTCGACCGGCGTGTACCGGTTTCCCCCCGAGCGCGCGGCGCGCATCGCGATCGGCACCACAGTGGCGGAGATCGCGGCAACGCCCGGCACGCTGCGGCACGTCATCTTCTGCTGCTTCTCCGATGCTTCGGCGGCGCATCACCGCGACGCGCTGGCCGAGATGGGGCTGATCTAGCCGCGGTGATGACGCCTGAGAATGACGGCCTAGAGCTCCTCCGCCTCGCAGGCGCAGCCGAGCAGGCCGGGCTCCGGATAGGTGATGAGCAGCGTCGGAATTTTCGCCAGCAGTTTATGGTAGGGCGGATGGGCCTCGAACGCATTGCGAAATTCGGGCTCATCGAGCAGCGTGCCTAGGCCGCGGCCGACGCCGCCGGCGAGATAGACGCCGCCGATCGCTTCGAAGGTGAGCGCGAGGTCGCCAGACACCCGGCCGAGCAGCCGCACGAAGAGCCGCGCGGCCGCGAGCGCCGCGGCGTCGCCCTCGAGCGCGCGCGTGACCACCTCCTCAGGCTCCGCGAGCGGGGTCGCAGGATCGAGGGCTTGCGCCAACCGCAACAGGCCGCGCCCCGACAACACCGTCTCGATGCTGACACTGCCGTGCTGTGCGCGCAGGCTGGCAAACACGTCGTATTCGTCGGGCTCGTGGGGACCGAACAGCGCGTGGCCGCCCTCGCTTGCGACCACACGCCAACGCGTCTCGATCGGCACGAGCGCGGCGACGCCGAGCCCGGTTCCCGGACCGAGCACCACCTTCACACCTGCGGGCACGCGCGCCAGGGCGCCCAGCGGGCGCACGTCGTCCGCGCCGAGGCGCGGCAAGGCCCGCGCGACCGCGGCAAAATCGTTCAGCGCCCGAATTGCGCGAAAGCCGAAGCGCCGGGCGAGGGCAGCGAGACTGAAACGCCACGCTGGGCGGTTGGTGAGCGTAACGATGTCGCCCGTTACCGGACCGGCAACCGCCAAGACGGCCGCCTCGGGTTTCGCGCCGGTCGCTGACAGATAGCCGGCCATCGCGGCGTCGAGATTGGGCACCGAATCGGCGTCGACCGTCTCAATGCGCTCGGGCCGCCCGCCGGGATCGGCCAAGGCGAAGCGGCTGTTACTACCGCCGATGTCGGCAAGGAGGATGGAAGGCATCAGGCTCGTGGGGTGAGTGACAGGCCGGGGATACCAACGCCCGGGATGCGGATCGGGCAACAGAGATATGCAGTGCGACATCTGGTCATTATTATAAGCTAGCTTATTATATGCCGAACTAGGAACGCATATGCCCCCAACCCCGCACGCACGCGAATTCGCTTTTCTTCTCAGCGATGTAGCCCGCCTGCTCCGCACCTATGCGGACCAGGAGGCACGCCGATTTGGGATGACCCGGGCCCAATGGGCTGTCCTGGCGCGGGTTGAACGGGCCCAGGGCCTCAAGCAATCGGAACTCGCGGAACTCCTCGATCTGCAGCCGATTACGCTCACGCGGCTGATCGACCGGCTGTGCGACAGCGGCCTGATCGAGCGGCGCAGCGACGCGAGCGACCGCCGCGCCAAGCGGCTCTATCTCACGCCCGGTGCACGCCCCGTGCTCGAGCACATGCGCGACGTGGGACTCGGGATCATGGACACGGTGCTCGCCGGCGTCGATCCCGCGGCCATTGAATTGATGATGCCGAAACTCGAACAGATGAAAGACAACCTGCGCGTCGCCATCCAACGCAAGCAGGCGCCGCTGAAACAGACGACCGTGAAAGAATTGGAACGTAGCTATGGCTGAGACCGTCCTGAAATTTCCGCCGGAAGACAAGAAGGAAGCGGCGGCCAACACGCGGCCATCCGTTGCGGGCCGGCTGAAGGCGCGCCGGCGCATGATCCTGCTGGTGGTCGTGCCCCTCGTCGCCGTGGTGGTTGGATTCTGGTTCTACTTGTCCGGCGGCCGCTACATTTCGACCGACAACGCCTATGTGGGCGCGCCCAAGGTGCTGATCACGCCGGACATCTCCGGCAAGGTCGCGCACACGGCCGTCAACGAAGGCCAGCGCGTCAAGGCCGGCGATGAGCTGCTCACGATCGACAAGTCGCCGTTCGAATATGCGGTGGCGCAGGCGCAGGCCAAGGTTGCAGCCGTCCGTACCGACTTCGCGAATCTGAAAGCGACGCTCGCGACTCTCGGCCGCCAGATCGATCTCGCCAAGGAAGCCGTGTCGATCCGCCAGGCGGACGTCGACCGCAAGAAGGCGCTGCTTGCCAATCACAGCGCCGCCTCACAGGCCGATGTCGACACCGCGACCTGGAACCTGATGGGCGCGAAGACGCAGCTCGAAACGCTGCTGCAGCAGCAAGCCGCGGCGATGAATCAATTGCTGGGCAATGCCGATCTGCCGATCGAGCAATTCCCTGCCTACCAGCAGGCGGCGGCCGCGCTCGACCAGGCGAAGCGCGACCTCGACCACACCGTGTTGCGGGCCCCGATCGACGGCATCGCGACGCAGGTCGACAATGTGCAGCTCGGCCGTTTCGTGACCGCGGGGACGCCGATCCTCAGCGTGATCGACGACCGGCATCCGTGGATCGACGCCAACCCGAAAGAGACCGAAATCACCTATCTCAAGATCGGCCAGCCGGTCTCAGTCACCATCGACACCTATCCGAACTGCGAATTCCACGGGAGCGTCGCGTCGGTCAGTCCCGGCACCGGTGCGCAATTCGCGATCCTCCCGCCGCAAAACGCGAGCGGCAACTGGATCAAGGTGGTGCAACGCGTGCCCGTGCGGATCAGCCTCGAGCCCGGCAACGACCGTTGCATCCTGCGTTCCGGCATGAGCGCCAATGTCGAGATCGACACCGGGCGCAAGCGCACGCTGTTTTCGGTGCTGGGCTTGGGCGCCGCGGCCAAGGATCCGCACCCGTGATCGCAGGACTTCTGGCGCCCGAAAACGCCGGGCTCCGGCGCAAGCTGCTGACCGTCTGCCTGATGACGGCGACGATCATGCAGGCGCTCGACACGACCATCGCGAACGTGGCGTTGCCCTATATGCAGGGCAGTTTCTCGGCGGCCTACGATCAGGTCACCTGGGTGCTCACGTCGTATATCGTCGCAGCCGCGATCGCGACCGCGCCGATCGGCTGGATTGCCGAGCGCTTCGGCCGCAAGCGGTTGTTCATGGTGTGCGCGGGCGGCTTCACCGTCGCGTCCGTGCTGTGCGGTGTCGCGCAGAGCATCGAGCAGATGGTGCTGTTCCGCGTGCTGCAGGGGCTGTGCGGCGCCGGGCTCGTGCCGTTGTCGCAATCGGTGATGCTCGATTCCTACCCGCCGCAGCAGCGCGGCATGGCGATGGCGATCTGGGGCATGGGCGTGATGGTCGGCCCGATCATGGGGCCCACGCTCGGCGGCTGGCTGACGCAGAATTACAGCTGGCACTGGGTGTTCCTGATCAACGTCCCGTTCGGCATCGTGACGGTGGTCGGGCTCTTCTTCATCATGGAAGAGACCAAGCCGCAGCACTCGAATCGCTTCGACTGGATGGGATTCATCGCGCTCAGCGTCGGCATCGGATCGCTGCAACTGATGCTGGACCGCGGCGAACAGCTCGACTGGTTCTCGAGCAAGGAGATCATCACCGAGATGGTCGTGGCGATCGCGGGCTTCTATTATTTCTTCGCGCATTCCCTCACGACGCAGAACCCGTTCATCAATTTCAAGCTGTTCCGCGACCGGAATTTCGCGATGGCCTGCGCCTTCATGGTGATGATCGGCCTGGTGCTGTTCTCGACCATGGCGCTGATCACGCCGTTCCTGCAGACATTGCTCGGCTTTCCGATCGTCGACGCCGGCGTCATGATCGCCGCGCGCGGCGTGGGCACCATGATCTCCATGATGGTCGCGGGACGCTCGGTGCAGTTTTTCCAGGCGCGCAACCTGATTTTCATCGGTTTCGCGCTCAACGCCCTCTCGCTCTATGTGATGAGCGGCTTCACCGATCAGACGACGCAGTTCAGCGTGATCTGGACCGGGCTGGTCGGGGGCTTCGGCCTCGGGATGATTTTCATCCCGCTCAACACCGTGGCGTTCGTCTCGCTTTCGGGCCCGCTGCGCACCGCCGGCACCACTGTGCTCACGCTGATGCGCAACGTGTCGAGCTCGATCGGGATTTCGCTCGCGATCGCCACCTTGAGCAGCACGACGACGCTGATGCATGCGCGCCTCGCCGAGCACATCACGCCGTTCAACGACGCGTTGCAGATGCCCAACGTCGCCAACACGATCAATCTCGCGACCGATCAGGGCCGCGCGATGATGGATCTGATCCTGACTCAGCAGGCGACGGTGATCTCGTTCGAAAACGTGTTCTGGGGCATCATGTGGATCTTCATCATGGGGATGCCGTTCCTCGCCCTGTTCGGCTCGTCCCGCGCCGCGATGCGCGGGGGCGCCGCTGGCCCGCCGGCGCACGCCGCGGCGATGGATTAAGCGGCGGCCGACTCGGCGACGCCTGCCCGATCACAGACGCAATGCTCTCGGGCTGCCCTCCCCCAAAAAAGGGGGGGGGAGGGAATGGAGGGAGTGTACCGTCCCTCGGCCTAGCGAGGGATCGTCAGCCCCACACCTCGTTCGCAACCTCGACGATGCGAGCGAGCTTCGCCCATTGCTCATCCTCGGTGAGCGTGTTGCCCTCCTCCGTCGAGGCGAAGCCACACTGGCCGGAGAGACAGAGCTGATCGAGGCTCGTGTATTTCGCGGCCTCGTCGATGCGGCGCTTGAGCTCATCCTTGCTCTCGAGCTTGCCGCTCTTCGTGGTGACGATGCCGAGCACGACCTGCTTGCCCTTGGGAAGCAGCTTGAGCGGTTCGAAGCCGCCGGAGCGCGCGTCGTCGTATTCCATGAAATAGCCGTCGACGTTGATCTTGTGGAACAGGACCTCCTGCTCCGCCTCGTAGCCGCCCGAACCCATGAAGGTCGATTTGTAGTTGCCGCGGCACAGATGCATCGTCACGGTCATGTCGGAAGGGATGTCCGACGTCGCCGTGTTGATGAGATCACCGTAGAGCTCGCCGAGCGCTTCCGGATCGTCGCCCCGGTCCTTCATCTGCTGGCGGTATTTCGGATCGCACAGCATGGCGATGAACACTTCGTCGAGTTGCAAGTAGCGGCACCCGGCGTCCGCGAAGCCGCGCACGGCTTTCTTGTAGGCCTGGCCGACATCGTCGAAGAACTGATCGAGCTTCGGATAGACGGTCTTGTCGATCGGCGTCGCCAGCGGGCGCCCATAGATCGCCGAGGGCGACGGGATGGTGATCTTCGGCGTGCGAGTGGTGTGATCCTTCACGAATTTGAAATGCTCGACCATCGGGTGCGGGCCGTGCATGCCGACCTTGCCGGTGACCTTGATACCTTCGTTGCGCGTGTTGACCGCGGCGAATTTGACGCCCGTGTCCATCACATGCTTCTCGACGCCATCGAGGCCCCATAGAAAATCGAGGTGCCACCAGGAGCGGCGGAATTCGCCGTCGGTGATCGCCTGCAGGCCGACCTCCTCCTGCTTCTTGATGGCGCGCTCGATCTCGCGGTCTTCCACCGCCTTGAGCGCCGATGCGCCGATCTCGCCCTTGGCGAATTTTTCGCGCGCCTCTTTTAGCGCGGCGGGACGCAGCAGCGAGCCGACATGATCGGCGCGGAACGGCGGCTTGGTGCGTTTGGTCATGCTTCCTCCAACTCCAATCTGTGTCACGCGCCGCGAAGGCGGGGCATCTTGTATCCACCGGGCCAGCGGCGACTACCGGATCGTCCGCCCTCGCTGACAATGAGAACAACGGCAGACGATTTCATCCCCACACCTCCTGCGCCACCTCGACCACACGGCGCAGCTTGGCCCACTGCTGCTCCTCGGTCACGGCGTTGCCCTCCTCGGTCGAGGCGAAGCCGCATTGGGTCGAGAGGCAGATCTGGTCGAGCGGTGCGTATTTCGTGGCCTCCTCGATGCGGCGCTTGATCGCGTCCTTCGCTTCGAGCTCGCCGGATTTCGAGGTGAGCAGACCGAGCACCGCCTGCTTCTTGCCCTTGGGCAAAAAGCGCAGCGGCGCGAAATCGCCGGCGCGGTCGCTGTCGTATTCCATGAAATAGCCGGTCACGTCGGTCTGATTGAACAGCACGTCGGCGACCGGCTCGTAGCCGCCCGACGCGACGAAGGTCGATTTGAAATTCCCACGACAGAGATGCATCGACGTGACCATGTCGGCCGGCGCATCCTTCACCGCCGCATTGATCAGATCGGCGTAGACGTGGAGCATCTTGTCCGGATCCTCGCCGCGCGCGGTGAGCGTCTTGCGCTGCTCGGGATCGCATAGATAGGCGATGAACACCTCGTCGAGCTGCAGATAGTGGCAACCGGCATCGGCGAACGCCTTCACGGCCTTGCCGTAGGCCTTGCCGAGATCGGCGAAGAATTCATCCATGTCGGGATAGATCGATTCGGGGATCGTCTGGCGTCCGCCGCGGAAATGCAGCGCCGAGGGCGATGGGATCGTCAGCTTCGGCGTGCGGGTGGTGTGCTCCTTCACGAAGCGGAAGTGATCCACGAACGGATGGTTTGAAAATCCGACCTTGCCGACCACTGTCGGCTGGATCGGGCGCAGCGTCGCGCCCTTGAACTGCCAGCCTTGCGCCAGCTCGCGATATTCGACGCCATCGAGGCCGATCAGGAAATCGTAGTGCCACCAGCCACGACGGCATTCGCCATCGGTGATCGCCTGGAGGCCGACCTCCTCCTGCTTGCGGATCAGCTTCTCGATCTCGCGGTCCTCGATCGCCTCAAGCTCGGGCGCGCCGATTTCCTCCTTCTCGAATTTCGCGCGCGCCTCCTTCAGCGACGGCGAGCGCAGCAGCGAGCCGACGTGATCGGCACGGAACGGCGGGGTGGCGCGTTGGGTCATTGCCTCTCCTGCGGCGCGGCTTTCACTCTCGACGCGGCTTTTCTCGCCTTGACGGCCAGCCGCGCCGGTCATTCCATAGCGCAATTGGCGCGGATGGGAACAGGGCGAACGGGGCACCGGCGATGACGCACAGGCCGGAACCAGCGCGAATCCCCGCCGCACTCACGATCGTGGTTGCCGCCCTGGCCGCAACGGCGGGTGCCCACGCGCAGGAGTCTCCGCCTCGGATCGTGTTCGATCCGGCGCTCAACATCGCGCAGGCGTTTCACGTCAGCTATCGCTTGAGCCAAACGACGCCTGGGTCGGCCGCGGGCTCGCGCCTCCTTCTGGGCGTCGGCTACCGTCTCGAGGCATTGGCCACGGCACGCGAGGGCGACGGCTACCGCCTGCGGCTGTCGACCAGCGAGATCACGCGGTTGGGGCCGCCGGAAGGAATGGACATGGTGGTGGCCGCCGCGCTGATGCTCGACGGCATGGCCGTCGACGTGCGGGTTGACGCGCGCGGCTTCCTCAAGGAGGTGATCGATTGGCCCAGCCTGCAGGGCACCCTGCAGCAGCGCGCCAACTCACTGGGCGGCGTCTTCGGCGGAATCGGCCGCAGCGTGGTCGACGATCGCACCGCGCAGCAGGTTGGCTGGGTGCTCTTCCCGGCGTTCGACGCGATGAACCGGGCGCGGTCCTATTACGATGTGGCCAAGGTCACCGGCGCGTCGACGGTGTCGTGGTTCGGGTCGCCGATCGACATGACAATTGGGTCCGAGGACGGGGCGGTCAGGATGAGTTGGGTGTCGCCGGCCGCGTCCGGAAACGCGTGGGTCAGCAAGGCCAGCGTCCAATTCCGCCGCGACGGTCTCGTGTCTCACATGACGATGACCGTGCGCGACCCTGGGATATCGCGGCAGTCCACCACGATTATCGATGAAGCTGCCCCGCCCTAGCGCCCGCCCCATACCTCGTCGGCGAGCTTCACGATCATTTCCAGCTTGGCCCACTGCTCGCCCTCGGCCAGCTCGTTGCCCTCCTCCGTCGAGGCGAAGCCGCATTGCGGCGACAGGCAGAGCTGGTCGAGGGCGATGAATTTCGCCGCCTCGTCGATGCGCCGTTTGAGCGTATCGGTGCTTTCCAGCACGCCGGACTTCGACGTCACGATTCCGAGCACGACCGTCTTGCCCTTGGGCACGAAACGCAGCGGCTCGAACCCGCCGGCGCGATCGCTGTCATATTCCATGAAGTAGCCGTGCACGTTGACCTTGTTGAACAGGATTTCCGCGACCGGCTCGTAACCGCCCGATGCGACGAAGGTCGAGCGGAAATTGCCGCGGCACAGATGCATGGTGATGACCATGTCAGGCGGAATGTCGGACACCGCGGCGTTGAGCATGTCCGCGTAGGTATGCGGGAGCTTGTCGGGGTCCTCGCCGCGGTCCGCCACGACCTTGCGCAGGGACGGATCGCACAGATAGGCGAAGTTGACCTCGTCGATCTGCAAATAACGGCAGCCGGCGTCGGCGAAGGCGCGCACCGCTTTGCGATAGGTCGTGCCGAGATCGCTGTAGAATTCGTCCATCTCCGGATAGATCGACACCGGCACGGCGTCGCGGCCGTAGCGAAAGTGCATCGACGACGGCGAAGGAATGGTCATCTTCGCCGTCGCCTTGGTGCGCGCCTGCACGAACTTGAAATGCTCGATCATCGGATGGCCGGTGAAGCCACCCATCCTGCCGATGACGCGCACCATCTTGGGCCGCGGCTGCGGGCCCTGAAACTTGATCTTGCGCTCGCCGAGATAGACTTCCGCACCCGGCAATTCGCCGAGGAAATCGTAATTCCACGAGGCGCGGCGCAATTCTCCGTCGGTGATCGATTTGAGCCGGACGCCCTCCTGCTTCTTGATCACGTCTTCGATGGCGCGATCCTCCACCGCCGCGAGTTCGGCGGCCGACATCGTGCCGGCCTCGTGCTTGGCGCGCGCCTCCTTCAGCGCGTGAGGACGCAGCAGACTGCCGACGTGATCGGCGCGAAACGGGGGTGTGGTGCGTTGCATGCGATCATTCCGATGTTGCGAGGGTGGCCAAAGTTGACTTACTTGCCCCACACTTCGTCGCTCAATTCCACAACCTCACGCAATTTCGCCCATTGCTGCTCCTCGGTGAGGATGTTGCCTTCTTCGGTCGAGGCGAAGCCGCATTGCGGCGACAGGCAGCATTGATCGAGCGGTATGAATTTTGTCGCCTCGTCGATGCGGCGCTTGATGTCGTCCTTCTTCTCCAGCGCGCCGCTCTTCGATGTCACGAGCCCGAGCACGACCTTCTGCTTGCCCTTGCGCACGAAGCGCAGCGGCTCGAAGCCGCCGGCGCGATCGGTATCGTATTCGAGGAAGAAGCCGTCGTAATTGACGCCGAACATCATCTCGGCGACGGGCTCGTAGCCGCCGGACGAAATCCAGGTGGAGCGGAAATTGCCGCGGCACACATGCGTGGTGATCGCCATGTCGGCGGGCTTCACCGCGAGCGCGGCGTTGAGCACGCGCGCGTAGGTCTGTGCAAGCGTCGCGGTATCGAGGCCGCGCGCCTTCGCTTTGGCCATTTCCTCGGCTGAGCAGAGATAGGCCCAGACCGTGTCGTCGAGCTGCAGATAGCGGCAGCCGGCGTCGTAATACACGCGGATGACCTGCTGGTAGACGCGCGCAAGATCCTCCAGGACGGCCGTGCGGTCCGCGTATTCCTTCGTCATGATCGCGTCCGGCTCGAGCCGGAAATGCAGCACGCTCGGCGACGGCACCGTCATCTTCGGCATCACCCGCGTGTGCGCCTGCACGAACTTGAAGTGCTCGACGAAGGGATGGGCGGCGGAAAAGCCGAGCTTGCCGGTCACGCGCACGCCGCGCGCACGCGTCGCGGTGCCCTGAAACTGCACCGGCGGTCCCTGGTACATTTCAGCGCCGTCGAGCAGGCCCTGGAAATCGAATTGCCAAAAGGAACGGCGGAATTCGCCGTCGGTGGCGAGCTTGAGCCCGACCTCCTCCTGCTTGCGGATGACCGCCGCGATCTCGCGATCCTCGACCGACTTGAGCGCCTCGGCGGTGATCTCGCCACGCTCCCGCTTGGCGCGGGCCTCCTTGAGGGCCTCCGGGCGAAGAAAACTGCCGACGTGATCGGCACGAAACGGCGCGGCTTCCTGCGGCATCGAACCCCTCCCAATGCCGGCATCCGGTCCGCAGGACGCTGACAATCGAGGTCCCTATGCCGCCAAAACCGCCCCCGATGCAAGGCGCTGCAAGTGTTGGGCGGCATTCCTTTTTTCCGTCCGCCGCCCACCCAGCCGTTGGGCCGATTGCTATGGCGAATAGCAATTGAAAAGTCCGCCCAGACACGATATTGCCCGGGCACGCTCACAACCGGTCGGCGTCTCGGGCTTTCGATTTCCCGACGCTTCCGTTCGCGTGGCGGCCGCCCGGTTGCGCCGGCATGATCGGCGCCAATTTTCAGCAGTCGAAGGAGGTACGCTTCATGGCCTACAAGAACCTCGAGGAGGCGGTCAAAGCTTCCGGCAACATCGTCCAGATGATGCGCAATTCACAGATCGGCGCTTACATCTATCCGGTGGTCGCTCCCGAATTCACCAACTGGCGCGACGAACAGCGCGCGTGGAAAGAAAGCTGCGTGCTGTTCGATCAGACCCACCACATGGTGAACCTGCTCGTCGAAGGTCCGGACGCGCTCAAGCTCCTCTCGCATCTGTCGACCAACTCGTTCAAGAATTTCTCCGTCGACAAGGCCAAGCAAATGGCCCCGACCAACTACAACGGTCAGGTGATCGGCGACGGCATTCTGTTCTATCTCGCCGAGAACCAGCTCGCCTTCGTCGGCCGCAACCCGACCGCGAACTGGATCCAGTTCAACGCGCAGGCCGGCAAGTACGACGTCAAGATCGACTATGACGACCGCTCGCCCGGACGCCCGATGGGCAAGCCGGTGTTCCGCCGCTGGTACCGCTACCAGATCCAGGGCCCGAACGCGCAGGATGTGATCAAGAAGCTGAACAACGGCGTGATGCCGGACATCAAGTTCTTCAACATGGGCCACATCACGATCGCGGGCCGCAAGGTGCGCGCGCTGCGCCACGGCATGGCGGGCGCGCCGGGTCTCGAAGTGTGGGGCCCCTACGAGCAGGCCGAGGAAATCCGCCAGGCGATCCTCGACGCCGGCAAGGATTCCAACATCGTGGCGGTGGGTTCGCGCGCCTATGCGACCAACACGCTGGAGTCCGGCTGGATTCCGTCTCCAGTGCCGGCGGTCTACACCGGCGACAAGATGAAGCCGTACCGCGAGTGGCTGCCGGGCACCAGCTACGAAGCCAATGCCTCGCTCGGCGGCAGCTTCGTGTCGAACAACATCGAGGACTATTACACGACGCCCTACGAGCTCGGCTACGACACCTTCACCAAGTTCGACCACGACTTCATCGGCAAGGAAGCGCTGCAGGCGATGGAGGGCAAGGTGCACCGCAAGAAGGTGACCTTCGCGTGGAACGACCAAGACGTGAAGAAGATTTGGGATTCGCAGCTCGCGCCTGCCGGCGAAAACTACAAGTTCATCGACCTGCCGCTGTCGAACTACGCGTCGTCGTCGTTCGATACGGTCCTAAGCGGCGGCAAGGTGGCCGGCGCGTCGATGTTCTCCGGCTACAGCTTCAACGAGCGCAAGATGCTCTCGCTCGGCTTCGTCGAGGAGCAATATGCGAAGCCCGGCACCCAGCTCACGCTGGTGTGGGGCGAGGAGAACGGCGGCACCAAGAAGACGACCGTCGAGCGCCACAAGCAGACCGAAGTCCGCGTCGAGGTAGGCCCGACGCCGTACGGCTCCCAGGCGCGCGAGACCTACCATCAGGGCTGGCGTACCGCGGCCGGCGCGCGGTAACGCGGCGCGCACAACGGATCGAAGAAAGCCCCGGTGCTCGCACCGGGGCTTTTTCATGTGAGATGCCCGCGCCTCCGGCGGCCGGTCTGAGGGCCCACGACGCCTGGCCGGACGGATCGACGCGGACAACCCTGAATTCGTAACAACGGGAGGCTGCGCACCGACGCCTGCGCCGCCACGTCCACTGGCGCCTTTGCGGCGCGCGTGAGAAGATTTCTCCTCGGCGCTGGCGCCGGGCGCACTCGGCCCGGGCAGGCGTCACGCAGGGGAGACTTCCGATGAACATCCGCCACAGCGTGTTGCTGGCCGTCCTTTCGCTCGCCGTTGCACTCCCATCGGCGGCCTTCGCCCAGGGCAAGGGCACGCTGCGCTTCCTGGTCGGCGTTCAAGCCGGCGCGTCGCTCGACACCATTGCGCGCCTGCTCGCCGAAAAGCTGCGGGTCAGCCTGGACGAAAACGTCGTGGTCGAGAACCGGCCCGGCGCCGCGCAACGGATTGCGCTCGGCGAGTTGAAGAAGTCGGCCCCCGACGGGCACACCATCATGATCACGGCAAGCGCGGCGTTCTCGATCCTGCCGCACATCTATGGCGACAAGACCGGCTACGACGCGCTCAAGGACTTCGCGCCGATCACGCGCGTGGTGAAATTCCAGGTCGGCCTCGCCACCGGGCCAATGACCGGCGCCAAGAACCTGAAGGAATTCATCGCGTGGGCGAAGGCACACCCCGATAAGGCTTCCTATGGGACCCCGGGCGCCGGCACCAGCTCGCATTTCGTCGGCATCATGCTGTCGAAGGCGATCGGGGTGAACATGACCCACGTGCCCTACAAGGGCGGCGCGCCGGCGCTGACCGACCTGATCGCCGGACATATCCCGCTTGTCTCGACGGCGTTCTCCGATCTGCCGACCTATCACAAGGCCGGACAGATCATCATCATCGCAACCGCGGGGCCGGAGCGGAATCCGGCCGTGCCGGATGTGCCGACGTTGAAGGAGAACGGCATCGACATTTCCTTCGACGTCGGATTCGACATTCATACGGTCGCCGGCACGCCGCCCGACGTGGTGAAGCAGCTCAACACCGCCATTGTCGCAGCGATCAAGTCGCCCGATGTGAGCGCGAAGCTGAACGGCATGGGTCTGCAGCCCGCGGGGATTTCCGTTGAGGAATTCACCGCCAAGCAGGCCGAAGAATACAAGCTCTGGGCCGAGCCGGTGAAGGAAAGTGGTTTCAAGGGCGAGTGAACGGCGCGCGCCCAACGAGACGCGCGTCAAAAAGGGGGAGAGATGCACATGAACGTTCGCCGGAGTCTGCTGATTGCGGTGGCTTCGCTCGCCGTCGCGTTGCCGTCCGCCGCGTTCGCGCAAGGCAAAGGCACGCTGCGCCTTCTGGTCGGCGTGCAGGCGGGCGCTTCGACCGACACCATCGCGCGGCTTCTCGCCGACAAATTGCAGGTGAGCCTCGGCGAGAATGTCGTGGTCGAGAACCGCCCCGGCGCCGCGCAGCGCATTGCGCTGGGCGAGCTCAAGAAAGCGGCGCCCGACGGGCGAACGATCATGCTTGCCGGCAGCGCGGCGCTTTCGATCATTCCGCACATCTACGGCGACAAGACCGGTTACGACCCGTTCAAGGACTTCCTGCCGATCACGCGCGTGGTGAAATTCCAGGTGGGGCTCGCCACCGGTCCGATGACGGGCGCCAAGAACCTGAAGGAATTCATCGCCTGGGCGAAAGCAAATCCCGAGAAGGCGTCCTACGGGACGCCGGGTGCGGGCTCGAGCTCCCACTTCGTCGGCATCATGCTGGGCAAGGCGATCGGCGTCCCGATGGTGCACGTCCCCTACAAGGGCGGCGCGCCGGCGCTGACCGACGTGATCGCGGGACACATCGCGCTCATCTCGACCGCGCTCTCGGATTTGCCGACCTATCACAAGGCCGGGCAGATCACGATCATCGCGTCGGCCGGCCCGGAGCGGAATCCCCAACTGCCCGATGTGCCGACCCTCAAGGAGAGCGGCATCGATGTCGCCTTCGACGTCGGCTTCGACGTTTACACGGTGGCTGGGACGCCACCGGACGTCGTGAAGAAGGTCAACGCGGCGCTGGTCGAGGCGATCAAGTCGCCGGACGTAAGCGCGAAGCTCAACGCCATGGGTCTGCAGCCCGCCGCGACCTCAGCCGAGGAGCTCGCGGCCAAACAGGCCGATGAATTCAAGCTGTGGGCCGAGCCGGTGAAAGAAAGCGGCGTCAAAGGCGACTAAAGCGCTGCCGCGGCACCTCGCCCAGGCACCGAGGCCGCCATCCATGCTGGCTTCACAAGAGCCGGCGCGCGAGCCGACGACACGTAGCTAAGCGTGAGCCTTGCGCTGCGGATCGACCATCTGTTCGAGCTTGCCGAGCGTGTGCATGCACGGAAGCAATTGCGCGAGGCTCGCGTTCGGCTCGCGCTTTTCCCTGATCGCGGCGATGAACTCGCGATCCTCGATCTCGATGCCGTCCATCGATACGTCGACCTTCGAGACGTCGATCTTGTTGTCCTTGCCATCGGAGAGATCGTCGTAATAGGCCTTGAACGTGCCGTTGTCGCAAATGTAGCGGAAGAAGCTGCCCTGCGGCGCGTCGTTATTGAAGGAGAGCGACAGCGTCAACATCCCGCCCGACGGGACCTTGGCGACGATTCCCATGTCCATCGCGATGCCGAGCTGCGGATGGATCGGCCCTTGCACGGCGTAGGCTTCCGAGATGCTCTCGCCGCACTGATAGGCGAACAGGTCGATCGTGTGCGCGGCGTGGTGCCATAGGAGATGATCGGTCCATGAGCGCGGATTGCCGGCCGCATTCATGTTCTTGCGCCGGAAGAAGTAGGTCTGCACATCCATCTGTTGGATTTTGAGCTCGCCCTTCACGATCTTCTTGTGCACGTATTGGTGGCTCGGGTTGAAGCGGCGCACGTGCCCGCCCATGGCGACGACACCGGTCTCCTTGGCGATCTTCACCAGGTTCTCGGCGTCCTCGACGCTATCGGTCACTGGGATTTCCACCAGCACATGCTTGCCGGCGCGCATCACTTGTTCGCCCTGGCGGAAATGCATCTTGGTCGGAGTCGTCAGGATCACCGCATCGGCGCGCTTGATGCCCTCGGAGAGATCGCCGGTGTAATGCGGGATACCGTATTTCTTGGCGACCTCGGCGGTGGAATCCTGATTGCCGCCGACGAGCGACGTGACCTCGACATCGGGAATGCGCTTGAGCGCGTCGAGATGCTTCTGGCCAAAGGCGCCCTGGCCGGCGACACAGATTTTCATAGCGGACCTCTCAAAGCCGATGCGAATTGACCAAACTGCTCTCGATTGTCATCGCCGGGCCTGACCCGACGATCCCACCCAGGAAGGCGGTGCATCCCGAAGCGAGATGGCCGGGACGTCGCCCGGCCATGACACATCAGTTGCGCCCGTGCCCCACTAACTCCGGATGCGCTCGACCTTCTGCCGCGCCGCGGCGGCGCCGCGGGTGGCGCGCCGCAACTTCGAGGCCGCAGCCGGACGCTTGCCGACGAACGGGTCGCGGGCGCGCGCCTTGCCTTTCGCCGCGCCGTCACGCGCGCTGAGCACGATGTGTCCGACCGCCGTGTTCGAGGCCGGCACGGTGTAGAAGCGATAGAGCTCCTCCACATTGTCGCCGAGCGCGCCACGCATGATCAGCCACATCACCATCTCGATGCCTTCGGCGCCGGCTTCGCGCATGTAGTCGAGATGCGGAATCTTGGTAAGCTTCACCGGGTCCTTCGACAGATTGTCGAGGAAATTGCGGTCCCACTTGCTGTTGATCAGGCCCGCGCGCGGACCTGAAATCTGGTGCGACAGCCCGCCGGTGCCGAAAATCACGACGCGCAGGTCTTCCGGATAGGATTCAACCGCTTTCTTGAGCGCCTTGCCGAGCATGAAGCAGCGATGGCCGGTGGGCGGCGGATACATCACCACATTGACCGCGAGCGGGATCACCGGACACGGCCATTCGCCGTCCTTGTCCTGCTTGCCGAACACGAGGTTCATGGGGACGGTCATGCCGTGATCGACTTCCATCTTGTTGCAGATGGTGAGGTCGAATTCGTCGAGGATCACCGATTGCGCGATATGCGCGGCAAGCGCGGGATGCCCTTGCACCACCGGGACCGGGCGCGGGCCCCAGCCTTCGTCGGCAGGCGGGAATTCAGCCGCGCAGCCGAGCGCAAAGGTTGGGATCACTTCGACGGAGAAGGCGGATGCGTGATCGTTGTAGACGATGATCGCGACATCGGGCTTGAGCTCGCGCATCCACTTCTGCGACCACTCGAAGCCGGAGAACACGCGCCTCCAATAAGGCTCCTCGGTGCGGTTGTTGTCGAGCGCCGCGCCGATGGCGGGCACGTGCGAACTTCCGACGCCTGCAATGATCCTAGCCACGTTTCGACCTCGACTTGCTGGAGGACTTCGCTTTTGCCTTGACCGGCGCCTTCGAGGCCGGCTTGGAGGTTGCCTTGGAGACGGCCTTTGATTTCACCGGCGTCCGGGATGCGGCCTTGGCCTTGGGCGCTTGAGCGCGCGATGCGGCGGGCTTCCCGCGTTGCAGAGCTTCGGCCATGAACGGCGACGGCGTGTTGTGCTTGCCGTCGCGACTGCGGTTGCCGTCGACGGGGCGGCCACCGCCAAGCATCATCTCGGCATAACCCTGCTGGCTGTTGCCGGTCATCACCGCGGCGAGGTGCTGAAACGAATGGCCGTCGGTCGCGCCAAGCTTGGCGGTGTAGTAGATGTTGGCGCCGAGCTCGAGCATGCGGTTGTAATCGCGCTTGAGGATCGATTCCTCCTGCTCCGGCGTCATGTGCCATTTCTTGAGATACGCCGCCTCGTCCGCCTTGAACGCCCGGCGGTTCTCGTCCTTCATCAACGACATGCAAAACATGTTGATGGCGTAGCCCTGGCGCGAGCGCTCAGCATCGAACACGTAGGTGCCGGGAATATCCTCGTAGGCCTGCTTTTCGCGAGGCATGGTCCTGCTCCTCATCGCGGCGGTTCCGTCACCAATATATAGGCGGGACGGCGGTGGCAACCACCTGTTGTGCCGCGCATTTCAGCTCCAGTAGAGCCGCATCGGATTGTCGATCAAAAGCTTCCTTTGCTGTTCGGCGGTTGGCGCAATCCTTGAAATCATATCAACGATCACGCCGTCGTCCGGCGCCACCTTGACCATGTTGGGATGCGGCCAGTCGGTTCCCCACAGCACGCGGTCGGGGAAGCGTTCCACGATGGCCTTGGCGAACGGAACCACGTCGTCATACGGCGGACCCTGGACGCTGAAGCGCTCCGGACAGGTCACCTTGGTGATCCAGCTCGTGTTGGCGTCGAGCGCCTTGAGCCAGGCCTGGAAATGCTTGCCCTCAACACCTTCCTTCACGATCGGGCAGGCCATGTGGTCGAACACCAGGGTGGTGGGCAGCGATTTCAGGAATGGGCCCATCTCATCGAGATCGGCATGTTCGAAATAGATCACGATGTGCCAGCCCAGGTCGGCGATGCGCTTGGCGATGCGCTGCATCACGTCCTTGGGCGTGGAGTCGGTCAGCCGTTTGATGAAATTGAAGCGAACGCCCTTGTTGCCGGCGCGGTCCAATTCCTTGAGCTGCGCGTCGGTGAAGTCCTCGCTGACGAAGGCAACGCCCTTGGCGCGGCCGTTGGAGCTGACGAGCGCGTCGATCATCGCGCGGTTGTCGGTGCCGTGGCAGGTCGCCTGCACGATCACGTTCTTGTCGAAGCCGAGGAAATCGCGCCGCTGCCATAGCGTCTCCTTCGGCGCGTCGCACGGCGTGTATTTTCGCTCCGGCGCGTAGGGAAATTTCGCCTCCGGCCCGAACACGTGGCAATGCGCGTCGACCGCGCCCGCCGGCGGCTTGTAGGTCGGCTTCGAGGGGTTCGGATCGAACGGGATGTAGCCTGCACTCATCGGCACGTAAGTAGCCTCCTACAAATTGATCAATTGTCATCCAACCGGGAAATGTTCCCGTACACGTCCCATTGAGTCAGTTGTTGCTGCAGCCAGGCGATTGATCTGGGACGAACTGCTTCAACAACGTATTCGCGATCGTTCAATTCCTGAATCGTTCCACATGCCGCCATGCCGGAGACCATGGACTTCACCGCGTCCTCGGAAAGATGCTCGTTGAAGCGGACACGATATCTGACCGACGTCACTTTGACCGACGTCACTAAACGCGCTCCAGCGCCAGCGAAACCCCCTGCCCGACGCCGACGCACATGGTGGCGAGGCCGCGCTTGCCGCCGGTCTTGGCGAGCTGGTGGGTCGTGGTGAGGGCGAGGCGCGCGCCCGACATGCCGAGCGGATGGCCGAGCGCGATCGCCCCGCCGTTCGGGTTCACGTGCGGCGCATCATCCGCGACGCCGAGCCCGCGCAGCACGGCGAGCGCCTGGGCCGCGAAGGCCTCGTTCAATTCGATCACGTCGAAGTCGGAAATCTTCAACCCGAGCCGCGCCATCAGCTTCTGCGTCGAGGGCACCGGGCCGACTCCCATCACGCGCGGCGGGACACCGGCCGCCGCCATGCCGAGGATGCGGGCGCGCGGCGTGAGGCCATGGCGCTTGGCCGCGTCCTCGGTCGCGATGAACAGAGCCGCGGCGCCATCGTTGACGCCTGAGGCGTTGCCGGCGGTGACTGTGCCGTCCTTGCGCGTGATCGGGCGGAGCTTGCCGAGGGCGTCAAGGCTCGTGTCGCGCGGATGCTCGTCCTTGTCGACCGTGACAGGCCCGGCCTTGCCGCCCGGCGCCGTCACTGCGACGATCTCCTCGGCGAAATAGCCGGACGCTTGCGCCGCGGCGGCACGCTGCTGCGAGCGCAGCGCGAAGGCATCCTGGTCCGCGCGCGCGATCTGATGCTCCTGCGCGACATTCTCGGCGGTCTCGGCCATGGAGTCGGTGCCGTAGAGCTCTTCCATCTTGGGATTGACGAAACGCCAGCCGATCGTGGTGTCGTGCATTTCGGCATGGCGCGAGAAGGCCTCGCCGGCCTTGCCCATGACGAACGGCGCGCGCGTCATCGACTCGACCCCGCCCGCGATGGCGAATTCCATTTCGCCGGTCCGGATCGCGCGCGCCGCGTCGCCGATGGCGTTGAGACCCGACGCGCAAAGGCGATTGACGGTAACGCCGGGGATCGTCGCCGGCAGACCCGACAGGAGCAGCGCCATGCGCGCGACGTTGCGGTTGTCCTCACCGGCCTGATTAACGCAGCCGAGGAACACTTCCTCCAAAGCCGCCCAATCGACCTTCGGATGCCGCGCCATCAGCGCCTTGATCGGCACGGTGGCAAGGTCGTCGGTGCGCACCTTCGACAATGCGCCGCCGTAGCGGCCGATCGGCGTGCGTACGGCGTCGCAGATGAAGGCTTCGGGCATGGTAAGGCTCCTGGCGCCAGCCGGGTCTTTACGGGCCCGTCCCGGCCGGGTCAAATGCATGCATGCTGTCCCAACAACCGATTTTCCATATCGACGTCGAGGTGGCCGATGCGCTCCGTTACGGCACCACGCCCTACGGCGAACGCCGCGTGGTTCCGATCCTGAGCGGGCGCGTGAGCGGGCCGAGGCTGAGCGGCAAGATTCTGCCGGGCAACGACACCCAGATCATTCGCCCCGACGGAGTCGCTGACCTCACGGCCCGTTACACGATCGAGACCGACGCCGGGGGGCTGATCCTGGTCGCGAGCGACGGCCTGCGTCACGGCCCGCCCGAGGTGCTCGATGCGATCGCCCGCGGGGAGGATGTCGATCCGGCGCGCTACTACTTCCGCAGCGTGATGCGCTTCGAGACCGCCGATCCGGCGAGCGCGTGGCTCAACCGCATCATCGCGCTGGCGCGCGGACGCCGCGACAAGAACGGCGTAAAGCTCGACGTCTACGAGGTCATCTAAGTCAGGCCGCGACCGCGCCGTTCATTCCGATGACGCCCTTGCGCGGCTCGGCGTACCAATCCTTGACGGCGCGCTTGAACGCATCGCGCGCCGAGATGCGGGCATACCAGCGCTCGACATTGGGAAATTCGTTGAACGGAAAGTCCGAGCGCAGCAGCGTCGTCATCGAGGGCGCCCAGGAAATATCCGCGAGCGAGTATTCGCCCGCGATCCAGTCGGCGCTGCCGAGGATGGCATTGAGCTCCGCCATGGTCTGGCGCAGCGCGGCGAGCGCGCGCTCGACATCCTCCTTGGGGAAGCTCGCGCCGCCGTCATGCTTGGCGTGGAAGGCGAGCATCTCGGGATCTTTCTGAAGCTGACAGTAGCGCGCGATCTCGTCCGGTGTCTTGGCAAGCAGCGCCGCGTTGACCTTGGCGTACATGTAGGTCTTCACCGCCGGCACATGCATGTCGGCCGAGCGCTTGACCCATCGCAGCATCGCCTCACGCCGGCCCCGCGAATTGGGCGTGAACGACGGCGTCGGGAACTTCTCCTCGAGATAGAGCAGGATGTCGTTCGACTCGACGACCACCCGGCCGTCGTGCACCAGCGTCGGCACGAGGCCCTTGGGGTTGATCGCGAAATAGGCCTCGGTGATGTTCTCGCGTCCGTGGATATCGACGTAGTGGCTGATCCAGGGCAGCCCTTTCTCCTCGATGAGGAGGCGCACCCGCGCCGAACAGTTCGAGCGGCCGGCGTGATAGACATGCAGCCCGGTCAACGTCTTGACGGTCCGGTCAAGCGGCTCGATCACGCCCATGGCGCCTCTCCTGTGCTGGCTTCTTGCTTGACGCCGTTCTAGCGGCGGTGGCGACCCGGCACAACGCGGCCGCGACGAGGCGCGGCGGTCCTTGACCCACCCCGGCGGACCGGGGAAATTGGTATCGACCATAACGATTGCCGCAAACCTGTGAGCCTCACGTGAGCCGAACCGCCGTCACCCTGCCGTCCTCGCTGACCGCCGAATATCGCGGCGAGGTCGCGTTGATCCGCCTGTCGCGGCCGGAGAAGCGCAACGCGCTCAACGAAACGCTGGTGGTCGGGCTGGAGCAGTTCTTCACCACCCTGCCGGATGAAACGCGCGTGGTGATCGTGCATGGCGAAGGCGAGCATTTCAGTGCGGGACTCGACCTCTCCGAGCTCACCATCCGCACCAACATGGCGGACTCGATCGCGCATTCGGAGGAGTGGCACCGCATCTTCCACCATATCGAGTTCGGCAAATGCCCGGTGGTGGCGGTGCTGCATGGGGCGGTGATCGGCGGCGGCCTGGAGTTGGCCGCGGCCTGCCACATCCGTATCGCCGAGCGCTCCGCCTATTATGGTTTGCCCGAGGGAACGCGCGGCATCTTCGTCGGCGGCGGCGGCTCGGTTCGGATTCCCCGTTTGATCGGCACCCATCGCATGATGGACATGATGCTGACCGGGCGCATCTACGACGCAGACGAAGGCCAGACCCTCGGCATTTCACACTACCTCGTCGATCCGGGAACGGGCCTCGCGAAGGCGGACGAGATCGCCAAGCGGATCGCCGCCAATACGCCGATGACCAATTTCGCCGTGACGCACGTGCTGCCGCGCATCGTCGAGGCCGGCCCCGAGGCGGGCTACCTCACCGAGGCGATGATCGCGGGCATCGCATCGACCGATGGCGAAGCGCAGGCGCGGCTGCGCGCGTTCCTCGAAAAGCGCGCGCCCAAGATCGTACGGGGGTGAGGCAGCAATGTCGCCGATGAGATCGGTGAGTGAGCGGCACGCGCTCCCGTTATCTTCCCTTCAAAAGGGGGAGGCCGGATTGCAAGGCAATCCGGTGAGGGCCTCGCGATGACCACCGCTTCAACGATGACTCCCATCCTCCCCCTTTCGGGCGGAGAGAGGAATGGAGAGGCGCCCCGCACCCGCGCGGTGCGGCTCGCCGCGCCCGAAGTCGTGGCTGACCGCCGGCCCGATGGCACGATCTATCTGCAATCGCCGCATGCGCTGCCGGCCTACCCCGACAAATTGACCGAGCGGTTGGAATATTGGGCCGCCCACACGCCGGATCAAACCTTCATCGCGCAGCGCGACGCGAGCGGCGGCTGGCGCCGGCTCAGCTACGCGCAGACGCTCGCAGAGGTGCGCCGCATCGCACAGGGGCTGCTGCGCCGCAATCTCTCGGCTGAGCGCCCGATCGCGATCCTCTCCGGCAATGACATCGAACACGCGTTGCTCGGGTTCGCCGCGATGGTTGCGGGCATTCCCTACGCGCCGGTATCGCCGGCCTATTCGCTGGTCTCCACCGATTTCGCCAAGCTGCGCCACGTGCTCGGCAAGCTGACGCCCGGCCTCGTCTTCGCGGCCGATGGCGGCGCTTTCGCCCGCGCCATCGACGCCGTGGTCGCCCCCGACGTCGAAATCGTCGTGACGCGCAACCCACTCGGCAGCCGGCCGACGACACCGTTCGCGGCGCTCGCCGAGGAGCCGACGGCGGACGTCGATGCCGCCCACGCCAAGGTGGGTCCCGACACCATCGTCAAATTCCTGTTCACGTCGGGCTCCACCGGTCAGCCCAAGGGCGTCATCAACACCCAGCGCATGTGGTGTTCGAACCAGATGATGATCCTGCAGGCGATCGCCTATTTCGCGGATGAGCCTCCCGTGATCGTCGACTGGGCGCCGTGGCATCACACCAGCGGCGGCAATCACGATCTCGGGCTGGTGCTGTTCAACGGCGGCACCTTCTACATTGACGATGGCAAGCCGCTGCCCGGCGCGATCGAGACCACCGTCAGGAATCTGCGCGAGATTCCCACCAATTGGTATTTCAACGTGCCGAAGGGCTTCGAGGCGCTGGTGCCGTTCCTGCGCAACGACGCCGCTTTGCGGCAGTCGTTCTTCAGCGAGCTCAAGGTGCTCTGGTTTGCCGCCGCGGCAATCGCGCAACACGTGTTCGACGAGATCCAGGAGCTCGCGGTGCGCACCGTGGGCGAGCGCATCCTGTTCTGCACCGGGCTGGGCGCGACCGAGACCGCGCCGTTTGCCATGAGCCGTACGTGGCCGACCGAGAACGCCGCCAATGTTGGCCTCCCGGCCGTCGGGCTCGTCTTCAAGCTCGTCCCCAGCGAGGACCGCTACGAGGTGCGCCTGAAGGGCCCGAGCATCACGCCCGGCTATTGGCGCGAGCCGGCGCTCACAGAGGCCGCGTTCGACGAAGAAGGGTTCTACAAGCTTGGCGACGCCTTGAAATTCGCCGACCCGCACGACCCGGCGAAAGGACTGCTGTTCGCTGGCCGCATCGCGGAAGACTTCAAGCTTGCGACCGGCACGTGGGTCAACCTCGGCCCTTTGCGCGCACAGATCATCAATCACTTCGCACCCTTTGTGCGCGATGTGGTGATCGCGGGGGCCGACCGCGACTTCCTCTCCGCGCTGGTATTTCCCGATCTCGACGAATGCCGCGCGTTCGCCGGGCTGGGACCCGACACCGCACCCGCCGCCGTTCTCGATCACGGCCGCCTGCGCACGGAATTCGCGCGACGGCTGGACGCGCTCGCCAAAGCGAGCACCGGCAGTTCGAACCGTATCGCACGGCTGTTCCTGCTCGCCGAGCCGCCCTCGCTCGATCGCGGCGAGGCGACTGACAAGGGCTCGATCAACCAGCGCGCCGTGCTGCGCCAGCGCGCCGACATCGTCGAAGAGCTTTACGCGACGCCGGTCTCGCCGCGCGTCATCGCCATCGAAGGAGCGACATAGCCATGCAAATCTCTGGAGCCCCAACCATCGTGACCGGCGGAGCCTCCGGGCTCGGCGCGGCAACCGCTGAGGCGCTCGCCAAGGCCGGCGCCAAGGTGGCGCTGTTCGACGTGAACATCGATCTCGCGAAACAGACCGCCGCCAGGATCGGCGCCATTGCGATCCGCTGCGACGTCGCCGACAGCAAGAGCGCGACCGACGCCATTGCCGAGGCGCAAGCCAAAAACGGCGGCACGCGCATTCTCGTCAATTGCGCCGGGATCGGCCCGCCCAAGCGCATCGTCGGACGCGATGGACCGATGCCGCTGGAAGAGTTCGAGCGCGTCATCCGCGTCAACCTCACCGGCACCTTCAACATGATCAGGCTGGTTGGCGCGGACATGTCGAAGCTCGAGCCGATGGCCGACAACGAGCGCGGCATCTTCATCTCCACCGCCTCGGTGGCAGCCTACGAGGGGCAGATCGGCCAATCGCATTACGCCGCGTCGAAGGGCGGCATCGTCGCACTCAACATCGTGGTAGCGCGCGAGTTCGCCCAATTCGGCATCCGCTCGATGGTGATCGCGCCGGGCATCTTCCACACGCCGCTGCTCGGCTCGCTGCCGCAGCCGGCGCAGGACAGCCTCGGGGCGTCTGTGCCCTATCCGCGCCGGCTCGGCCAGGCGAGCGAATATGCCGCCCTGGCGCTGCACTGCATCACCAACACCTATCTCAACGGCGAGGTGATCCGCATCGACGGCGCGCTGCGCATGGCGCCGCGGTGACGTTCGCCTGGATTAGCGCGTGGCACCATACCTCCCCTTGCAAAGGGGAGGTCGACCGCCGCAGGCGGTCGGGTGGGGATCAGCCTCTTTCAGACCCCCTCCCCGTTTTAGGGAGAGGGAGTCGAGAGACCGTGGACTGGTGAGGGATTGACGCAGATGCTCGTGAACACCCGGCCGGTGACGATCGAGTGGTCGCAATGCGATCCGGCCGGCATCATTTTTTATCCGCGCTATTTCGAGATGTTCGACAACGCCACCACCGCGCTGTTCGAGCGCGCGCTCGGCATGACGAAATACCGCTTCCTCAAGCATTACGATTTTCTCGGCTACGCGCTCGGCAACACGCAGGCGAATTTCATCCTGCCGCTGCGCTTTGGCGATAAAGCCACGATCGAGAGCTCGGTGAAGGAATTCCGTCGCACCAGCTTCGACATCCACCACCGCGTGCTGAACAACGAGGGCGCGGTCGCAGCCGAGGACACCGAGACGCGCATCTGGGTGGCGCGCGATCCCGACAATCCGGAGCGCATCAAGGCGCATCCCATCCCGGCCGAAGTGATCGCGAAGATGAGTGTGTGAGCGCGCGCCGCTCTTGATCCGTCACCCGGAGCTGCCGAGCCGCGAAGCGGCGAAACTCAAAGGACGACGCCGCATCCGTCGACGCCCTTTTATTCCAGAAATACCCCGCATTGACTGCGACCTCTTTGCCATGGCGGATGGAACGGTCCCGCGATAGGGTCGCGCCACCACAAGAAACCCATGAGGAGCGCCATGAAGAGAGCTTTCCTGGCCGTCGTATTTGCGGCCTGCGCCGCCTTCGCCGGTTCCGCGTCGGCGCAACCGATCGGTCTCGGCACGAGCCCTCAGGGCACCTTGACCTACGGCCTTGGCGCCGCTGTCGCCAAGGTCCTGCAAGACGCAGGCATCCAGTCACGCATCCAGCCGCAGAGCGGCACCAGCACGATGCTGCCGCTGGTGCAGAACGGCGAAATCGACGTCGGCTTCGCCAACGCGGCGGAAATCTACGACGGCTTCCATGGCGTCGGCACCTTCGACAAGCGCGCCAACCCGAAAATCCGTACGGTCGCAGTGATCTTCCCGCTCGACGTCGGGCTGTTCGTCAAGGCCAGTTCCGACATCAAGTCGATCAAGGACCTCAAGGGCAAGACCGTCGCCTATGGCCTCACCAGCCAGGAGATCGTGCGTCTGACGATCGACGCCATGCTGGCGACCGGCGGCCTGAAGCCGTCCGACATCAAGCAGGTGCTCGTGCCGAACGTGATCCGCGGCGCGGACGAACTGATCGCCGGCCACGTCGACGCCGCGGTGTTCGCCATCGGCGCCGCCAAGGTGAGCGAGGCCGATGCCGCAGTCGGCATCCGCTTCCTGCCGCTGGAAAATACGCCCGAGACGCTGGCCGCGATGAAGAAGGTGTTTCCCACCGGCTATATGGGCACGATCCAGCCCGCTCCCAATCTCGCCGGCGTCAAGGAGCCGATGGTGGTGATGCACTACGACTACACCGTGTTCGCGAACGCGGATGTGCCGGCCGACAAGATCAAGAAGCTCACCGAGCTGATCGCGACGCATCAAGGCGAGCTTGCAAGCTTGCAGCCGTCGTTCCGCGGCCTCAAGCCCGACCGCATGTACACCGATACCGGCGTGCCCTATCACGAGGGCGCCATTGCCTATTACAAGGAAAAGGGCATTCAGCCGGGCAAGTAGTTCGCCCGGTTGCCGAAGGCGCGCTCCGTCCGCGCCGGGCGGGCGGGGCGCGCGAAGGACGCAGGCATGCAGGTGAAGTGGATCAAGGCCGCGATGGCCGTGCTGCGCGCGGCGGTGGTCCTGATCGTCGTCGCGTGGATTCTCAACATTCCGGGACAGCTTCAGATCCCGCTGTTCACCGAGCAGATGCTCGTCGCGGTGCTCGGCCTCTCCCTCGCACTCACCTTCCTGACGTTTCCGCTGTCGCTCGGTGAAACCGGCGAGGAGGCGGTCGCCGCCCATGTGATCGAGCGGCGCGAGACGACGGCCGGGCCGATCGATCTGACGCTCGCCGGCCTCGCCCTGCTCGCCTGCTTCTACGTTGCCATCCGCTATCCCGATCTCATTCGCGAATTGGTCAACCGCCCGCCGTTTGGCGTCGCGGTCGCCGCGGTGATCGTGCTGCTGGTGTTCGAGGCTTGCCGCCGCGTGGCCGGCCTCTCGCTGGTGCTGATCGTGCTCGTGCTCTGCCTGCACGCCCTGTTCGGCTGGATGCTGCCGGAAATGTTCGCGGCGCGCCCGGTCTCGCTCAGCCGCCTGATCGTTTATCTCGGTGTCGACACCAACGCCCTGCTTGGCAACACCCTGCAGATCGCCATCACCGTCGTGGTGCCATTCATCATCATGGGTCAGGTGCTCACGCGCTGCGGGGGCTCCGAATTCTTCGCCGATCTCGCCGCCGCGCTGATGGGCCGCTTTCGCGGCGGCGCCGCGAAGATCGCCGTCGTCGGCTCGACCTTCTTCGGCATGGTGTCGGGCAGCGCGGTCGCCAATGTCGCGAGCGTCGGCACCATCACCATTCCGTTGATGAAGCGCGCCGGCTTCCCCGCGCAGCTTGCCGCGGGCATCGAGGCGGTCGGCTCGACCGGCGGCCAGATCTGTCCGCCGGTGATGGGCGCGGCCGCCTTCCTGATGGCCGAATACCTGCAGATTCCCTACGCGCAGGTGATGGTCGCGGCGATCATCCCGGCGCTGCTGTTCTATGCGGCCCTGTTCTTCCAGGTTGATCTGGAGTCGGCCAAGCGCGGCATTCTTGGCCAGCCGCGGGCGACGCTCCCCTCGGCGTGGAAGGTGCTGCGCGAAGGCGGCCATTTCCTGCTGCCGTTCGTCGTCCTGGTGGTGGGCCTGCTGTGGCTCAACATGGAGCCGGAATACGCCGCCTTGCTGGGCACCGGAGTGCTGATGGTGCTCGCGGTGATTGTTCCCTACAAAGGTCAGCGCCAGTCGGTCGGCAGCGTGATCGGCGCGGCGATCTCGGCGGGTGGTGCGGTCACCGATATCATCGCCATCACCGCGATCTCCGGCATCCTGATCGGCGCGATGAACCTGACCGGCGTGACCTTTTCGCTCACGCAGCAATTGCTCGCGGTGTCGGGCGGCAATCTCGCCCTGCTGCTGATCATCACGGGAATCGCAGCCTTCATCCTTGGGCTGCCGCTGCCGACGGTCGGCGTCTACGTCATCCTCGCGGTGCTGGCCGCCCCGGCGCTGGTCACTGCCGGAATCGCGCCCATCCAGGCGCACATGTTCGTGCTGTTCAACGGCATTCTCGGCATGGTCACGCCGCCGGTCGCGCTCGCGGCCTTCGCCGCAGCGACCATCGCGCGCTCCGACCAATGGCTGACCGGCTGGACCGCGACCCGCCTGAGCTGGTGCGCCTATTTCATACCGTTCCTGTTCGTCTATTCGGGCCCGCTGGTAATGCACGGAAGCTGGTTTGCCATCGGCCTCAACACCGCGACAGTCCTGCTCGGCATCTTCATGGGCACGGTCGCCGTGGTGGGTTACCTGTTCGGCCCTGTGCAGCTCCCCTACCGCCTCGGCTACGCCGTGATCGCCGTTCTTCTGCTGGTCCAGCCAGCGATGTTTTCAGCTGCCATCTGGCTCAATGCGGCCGGAGCGGTCGCCGCAGTCGCCGCGCTAGCGCGCGAGCTGCTGCGCGCGCGGGAGGCCCCGAAATTGCGACCCTCCCCCAACGGCTGATGATGGACTTCATTTGCCGGACGGGCTAACGACATCGCGGCCGGCCGCGAGACCAACGAGAAACTGGCGGCCACGCGGCAACAACCGGAGAACGCTCAATGCGCATCGACGCGTACACGCATTTCATCCCCGAGAGATTTTTCAATGAAGTCCTGTCCGCCGGCAAGTTCGCCGACATCGGCAAGCGGGTGTCCAATATTCCCGCGATCCATGACGTGAAGGTGCGCCTCAAGGTCGTCGACAAATTCAAGGACTATGCGCAGATCCTGTCCTACTCGATGCCGCCGATCGAGGTGATGAGCCCGGACAATCAGCAGCGCGAAGACTATTGCAAGATGATCAACGACGGCTTCGCCGAATTGTGCGCGAAGTATCCCGATCATTTTCCGGGCTGGGTCGCGCAGACCTGCCTCGCGCTGCCAGACGCGGGCGTGCGCGAAACCGAGCGCGCGATCAAGAACGGCGCGCTCGGCGTCCAGATCTACACCAACGTGAACGGCGCTCCGCTCGACGATCCGCAGTTCGATCCGTTTTTCAAGGCGATGAACAAGAGCGGCAAGCCGGTGTGGATGCATCCCTCGCGCGGCGCGAACTTCCCCGACTATCTGACCGAGAAGAAGTCGCAATACGAGATCTGGTGGATCCTCGGATGGTCCTATGAGACCGGCGCGGCCATGGCGCGGCTCGTCTTCTCCGGGATCATGGACAAGTATCCGAACTTCAAGCTGATCACCCACCACTTCGGCGGCATCGTGCCGATGCTCGAAGGACGCCTCGGCAACGGCGCGGATCAGCTCGGTGCGCGCACCTCGGACGTCGACCTGACCAAGGTGCTCAAGCGGCTCAAGAAGCGCCCCCTCGATTACTTCAAGCAGGACTTCTACGCCGATACCGCCGTGTTTGGCGCCAAGCCCGCCACGGTCGCCGGCCTCGATTTCTACAAGGCCGATCACGTGGTGTTCGCGTCGGACTGCCCGTTCGATCCCGAGAAGGGCACGATGTACATCCGCGAGACGCTCAAGATTCTCGATTCGCTCGACCTCTCCAAGGCCAAGCGCAAGGGATTCGACCGCGGCAACCTCGAGCGCATCTCCGGCGTGAAGCTGAAGGTCTAGGCAGGGCCCTTAATCCCTCACGCGCGGGCACGGCCCGCGCGTCCATTGGGAAGCGTCATGGCCGGATACCCGCGCGACCCGGAGCGTGAACCGGCGCGCCGCATCTGCTAGCATCCCACGTGTGCACGCGCCGAGACGCTCAAACGGTCGCGGCCAAGGGAGATGACGATGAACGATGTCGTGACCAAGAAGGCGATCGGCTCCTCGCTCGCGGCGAAGCTGATCGCTGCGGCCCAGGCCAAAGCATCCGAGATCGGCAAGCCCATGGTGATTGCGATCGTCGATGAAAGCGGCGTGGAGAAAGCGTTCGCGCGCATGGATGGAGCGCCGCTCCTCAGCGTCAAGATCGCGATCAATAAGGCGAAGACGGCGGTCGGCTTCGGAATCCCGTCGCATGTCTGGCACGACTTCATCAAGGATGATCCACCGCTGGCTCTCGGTGCGCCGCACATCGAGAATCTCGTCATCTTCGGCGGCGGATATCCGATCAAGGTGGACGATGTCGTGGTCGGCGGAATCGGCGTGAGCGGCGGGCACTATTCCGACGATATGAAAGTGGCAGAGGCCGCCCTGGCTGCGATCGGAAAGTGATCCGGGCGAGAGGCCGCGCCGGCTCTGCGGTCCGCGCCGATCCGGAACCGAAAGCGGCTTGTCATCTCACAAAGCGCTCGACGACCCCGAGAGGACCTGCGCGCTGAAGCGCCCATGCACAACCATGGGTCGGGTTCCGCGGCATCGTCATGGTTTGGATTCACGTTTCGATTGGATACAGTGAACCCATTGGGTCGCTGAAGAACCTGCTGGGAGGAACAGAATGACGAGGTTGCTGGCCGTCGCGCTCGGTGCCGCCGCTTGCGCAATGTCGTCCGCCGCATGGGCGGAAGATCCGTATGTTGTTGGGGTCGCAGGGGCCGTCACGGGTCCGGCAGCGGGGAGCCAAGCTCCGGTCGTCGAAATGATGAGGATCTACGTTGACCGCCTGAACGCAAAAGGCGGCGTCAACGGCCATCCGATCAAGCTCATCATCGAGGACGATCGCACCGAACCGTCGCGCGCGGCCGCCAATGCGATCAAGTTGTTGAGACAGGACAACGTCGGCCTGTTGGTGGAAACCAGCTTCTCGACGACCTACGGACCGGTCATCGCCGAAGCGACGCGCGCCAACGTCCCGCTGCTGTTCGCAGGCTCGGTCTGTCCGCCTGAGACTCACCCGCCGGCAAAGCCATTGCTGTTCTGCTCGACGAGCTTCGACTTCGGCAACGACATCCCCAACGCCATTCAGTCGATCCGCGATGCCTCGAAGGCGGGGTCGATCAATTTCGCCGTCGTGACGATGTCTGCGGCGCTGGGACGCATCGGCGCCGACCTCGCGAAGAAGAAGGGTGAAGAACTCGACATGAAGCTGGTCGGCGAGGAATTCGTGCCTCCGACCACGACCGACTACACGCCCTTCGCCACCAAGATCAAAGCCGAGGACCCGACCTGGGTGTTTGCCTATGCGCCCTGGATCACCCAGGTGAAGACGTTCGAGGCGCTGCGCCGTCTCGGCTGGAACGGGACCTATCTCGCGGCCGGTCTGGTCCAGGCAGAAGACGACCTCACCCGCATCAAGGACCCGGGCTTCGAGGTGCTGTCGGCCAATGCGATGTTCGGCGACGAGCTTCCGGTTCAAAAGGAGATTCGGGAAGCCGCCGAGCAGGGCAAATTCAGCTATCCGCTGACCTATGCCACCGAGGGCTGGATTTCGGGAATGGTGCTCGAAACCATCCTGACCAAGGTCGGCTGGCCGATGACCACGGAGAAGCTGCTCGCGGTCATGAACAGCTTCGAGATGGATACGAAGGGTTTGCGGGGCGGCCCGCTGACCTGGACCAACGACAATCACTTCCGTCCGCGCACCTACTACCGCGTCTACGGCTGGAGCAACGCCAAGCAAGCGGTGACGCGCGCGAGCGAATGGCGCCCGGTCGACGTCACGAAATAACCGGCAAAAGCGCGCGCCGCCTCCGGCGGCGTGCGCATTCCCGGTGCCGCTCACTCTGCAAATCGTTACCAACATCGTCGTGCTCGCGGCGATCTACGCGCTCGTGTGCGCGGGGTATGTGCTCGTCTATCGCGTGAGCCGCGTGCTCAACCTGGCGCATGGAGAGCTGCTCATGCTCGGAGCCTATCTCCTCGCCGCCACGGCGGGCGCCATGGGCGAGCATCCAGCCATCGCTCTGATTGTCGCCGGGATTTTGTCCGCCATCGTCGGCGTGCTCGTCTACGCGCTGCTGATGCGCTGGATGACGGGGGGCTCGGTCCTCGCGGCGATTCTCATCACGATCGCGCTGGGAATTCTGTTGCGTGGCGCAATCGTGCTCATCTGGACCGGCAAGCCGTATTATCCGGCGGCCATGTTCGGCTGGTCAAATCCCCCGGTGCACGTCATGCCGGGCGTGAGCGTATCGAGCGCGAGTCTCGCCATTCTGCTGGTCAGTCTCGCGGTCTATGTTGCGCTGGTTCTCTTTCTCCGATTCACGACGTGGGGAATTCGATTGCGCGCCGCGGGCCAGAGTCCGATCCTCGCGGAGCAGCGCGGCATTCGTCTCAACGCCGTTTATGCGCTGGCCTGGGGCCTCTCGACTTTCACCGCCAGCCTGGCGGGCATCCTGCTCGCGCTCGATTCCGGGGTCGAGCAATCGATGGCGACGATCGGCCTCAAGGCGTTTCCAGCGGTCCTGGTGGGCGGATTGGACAGCCTTCTCGGGGCCTGGGTGGGCGCGCTGATCGTGGCCGCGGCGGAAGTCGTCGCGATCCAATTCGTCAGCCCGCTTCTCTCCGACGTCATTCCTTTCGTCGTTCTCCTGATCGCCCTGACCATCCGGCCGTGGGGCTTGTTTGGCAGCCGCGAACAGCTCGACCGGGTCTAGCGCGATGAGTCCGCAGGATCGCGCCAGCGAGTATCGCCGTGAGATGTCGCTGATGCGCCAGCTCGGCCCAAAGCGGCTGGCCGTGGCCGCGATCGCCCTGGCCGCGTTTCCCTTCGTGGCCTCGCCGCTCCAGCTCGATCTCGCAAATCAGGTGTTGATTGCCAGCATCGGGGCGCTGGCAATGACCATGCTCACGGGCTTTGCGGGATTGATCTCGCTCGGCACCTCCGGATTGCTCGCGGCGGGCGCCTACAGCGTCGGCGTTCTGGTCAAGGAATTCGGCGCGCCGTTCTGGATCACGCTGCCCGCGGCGGCGATCCTCGGCGCGTTGCTTGGCCTGATCTTCGGGCTGCCGTCCCTGCGGCTGCGCGGCGTTTACCTCGCCATCAGCACGCTCGGTCTGCACTTCATCGTCGTCTACATCGGCGGTGAGTACGAGACACGCGCCCTGCTCTCGACCGGACTGATGATCGACTCGCCCTCTCTCTTCGGCACGCCGCTGACCAGCGACAAGGGGTGGTATGCGGTCCTGCTGCTTTTTGCGGCCCTGGCATTGCTCATCACGTTCAACCTCAGACGGTCGCGAACGGGCCGCGCCTGGCGGGCGTTGCAGCATCACGACATCGTCGCGGCAGCGCTCGGCGTGGACGTGCAGCGGTACAAGCTCCTGGCGTTCACCTTGAGTGCGACCATGACGGCCGTGGCGGGTGCGCTCCTCGCGTATTTCCGCAACTTCGTTTCGATCGATGCATTCTCGCTCTACCTCACCGTCGAATATCTGGCGATGGTGATCATCGGCGGCATGGGATCGATCCCGGGCACGATTCTCGGGACGATTTTCGTGACGGTTTTTCCCTACGTCATCTCCGGCCTGGCGCAGTACCTCCCCGCGCGCTTTGGCGACGCGGTGTTTGCGCTCAACTATTCGGCCTTCGGCCTCGTGATGATCGGCTTTCTCTTGTTCGAGCCGGCTGGCCTCATCGGAATCTGGCATCGGCTCCGCGCTCAACTGCCGTCGTCCCGCTCGCTGATTTCGAAAGACGGAGAGGCGCGATGACCTCTCCGTTGCTCGAGATCAAAGACCTCGTGGTTGCCTACCATCGCGCCGCGGTCGCGTTGCACGGGGTGTCGATGGTCGTGGCCCCAGGGTCGGTCGTTGCCTTGCTCGGCAACAACGGCGCGGGAAAGACAACCACGCTCCGAGCGATCTCAGGCTTCATTGCCCTCGACGATGCACGGGTTACCGGCGGCAGCATTTGCCTCGCCGGGCAGCACATCGAGAGTCATCTGCCGCACGCGAACGCGGCGCGCGGCATCGTGCTCGTGCCGGAGCGTGAGAAGGTGTTTCCGAACCTCACGGTCGCCGAGAATCTGTCGGCATCCCAGGCGCGCATATCATCGGCGGAGCGGCAGAGGCTCGAGGACTTTGTCTTTCAGAGCTTTCCGGCATTGGCGCCGTTGCGCAACCGGCTTGCGGGACTGCTGTCGGGCGGCGAGCGCCAGATGCTCGCGATCGGCAGCGCGATCGTTTGCAAGCCCAAGCTGCTGCTTGTCGACGAGCTCTCGCTCGGCCTCGCGCCGGTTGCCGTCGAGGATCTGATCGGCCGTCTTCTCACCATTCGTGACGAGCTCGGCATCACCATCCTGCTCGTCGAGCAGAACGCGCATGTGGCCTTGCAGGTCGCCGACTATGGCTACGTCCTTGAAAATGGGCGCGTCTCGCTCGAAGGACCGGCCATCGAATTGCGCGGCAGGGCCGAGATTCAAAAGGCGTATCTCGGACAGGGAAGCGCCGAGGAGAGGATCAGCTACCGCGATATCGCCAATCGGGGCGGTGACGAGGGCGGCTATGCCTGAGTTGACCGTTGAACGCTTGTCTCTCCAGATCGGCGGCCTGACCGTGCTGTCCGACGTATCGTTGTCGGTCAATTCCGGCGAACTGCTGGCTCTGATCGGCCCGAACGGCGCCGGCAAAACGAGCGTGTTCAATTGCATCAGCGGCATCTATCACGGGACCGGCCGGATTTGCCTTGGTGAGAAAGAGCTGAACGGATTGCCTGCCCATGAGATTGCCCAACTCGGCATCGCGCGGACGTTTCAGCACGGAGAGCTCTTTCCGCAAATGACCGTTCTCGAGAATCTGCTGGCGGGCCGGCATTCGCGCATGCGCACCGGCATTCTGTCCGAAATGTTCTTTTTGCCGGGGGTCGTTCGAGAGGAAATCCGGCATCGCGAAACGGTCGAGGAAATTCTCGAATTTGTGGGCCTCGCGCGCTTGCGGCATACGTTGGTCGGTTCGCTCCCGTTCGGCGCCCAAAAGATCGTCGGCTTCGCCCGCGCGCTTGCGCTCGAGCCGCGTATTCTCCTGCTCGACGAACCGTCCGCCGGGCTCAATCGGTTCGAACGTGAAGATCTTGCCAGATTTATCTTCCGGGTGCGGCGGAGGCTCGGCATCGGCATCATCTGGATCGAGCACGACATGCAAATGGTTGCCGATCTTGCCGACCGCCTCCATGTGCTCAACTACGGCAAGACACTGGCAAGCGGATCAGTCGCGGATGTCCTCAACGATCCATTGGTTGTGGCCGCCTATATCGGAACACAACCCGTCGCGTGAGTGTCGAACTTCCTGGGAGATGAGCTTCTCTTGACGGACCTTCCGCCCGCAGACCGCTTCGATCCGAGCGCCTTGTTTCAACCAATTCGGTTGGGAAACCTGGACTTGCCGAATCGGATCGTCATGGCGCCCATGACTCGCCGGACCACGGACAACGGCGAGCCGGGACCCGACTTCATCGAGTTCTATCGCCGGCGGGCGGAAGGCGGCGTTGGTCTCGTCATCGCGGGTGCGATCTACATTGCGCACCCCGCCGCCGGCGACGATCCGGCGGCGCCGCGCCTCGACGATGACGCGACCACAGCCGCCTGGCGCCGCGTGGTCGAGGGCGTTCACCACGCGGGCGCACGGATCGCCGCCGAGCTGTGGCACATCGGCATCCCGACGACGAAGCGGCCGCCCGCCAGCAGGCCGGTTCGTCTGATCGGCCCGTCCGGCATCAGCAGCGAAGGAGATGAGATTGCGCCGCCGATGTCGGCGCGCGACCTCGAGGACGTGATCGCCGGATTTGTGAAAAGCGCGCGGGCCGCGGTGGACGCAGGATTCGACGCGATCGAGATTCACGCGGCGCACGGCTATCTCCTCGATCAGTTCCTCTGGGAGAGGACAAACCGGCGGACCGACCGCTATGGCGGGGACGCTGCGAAGAGAGCCGGCTTTGTCGCAGAGGTCGTGCGCGAATGCCGCCGTGCGGTCGGGCCGCGAGTGCCGATCCTGCTGCGCCTGTCTCAATGGAAGGTGGCCGACTATGCGGCCAGAATCGCCGTCAGCTCCACGGAGCTTGCATCTGTCCTTGATCCGCTGGTGGATGCCGGCGTCGATGTCTTCGATTGCTCCACGCGGAGATTTTGGGAGCCTGAGTTCTCCGGCAGTGATCTCAATCTGGCCGGATGGGTGCGCAAGCTGACCGGCAAGCCGACCATCACGGTTGGCTCGATTGGGCTCGACGTTGACGTGATGGAAAGCCTGAAGCCGAACACGACCGCGCCCACGCGCGTGAGCGGCCGGCAAACCTTGCAGGCCCTGATGCCGATGCTCGCGCGCGGCGACTTCGATCTGGTCGCCCTTGCCCGCCCGCTGCTGGCCGATCCGGATTGGCCGCGCAAGATCAGTCAGGGCGCGCTGGACTCGATCACGCCATTCGAGCGGTCCCATTTCAAGCAGATGGGACGCGCGTAAGAACGACTACTTTGCGTTCGCCACGAGAGCCGCGCCGACCGCGGCGAGCCGTCCGTCATTGACCGCGGACTTCGCGCCGGACACACCGACTGCGCCGACGATCTCTCCCTTGACCTCAACCGGGACGCCGCCCTCGGTGGGAATGGCCCCAGGCACCGCGAGAAAGCCGAACTTGCCCTGGCTGATGTAGTCTTCGAGCGCTTTGCTGGGGCGCCGGTACAGAAGTGCGGTGCGCGCTTTGTCGACCGCGATGCTGGGCGTGCCGAGCTCGGCCCCGTCCATGCGCACGACCAGGATCGTGTTCCCGCCGTCATCGACGACGGCGATCGAGGGCGTGAGCCCCTCGGCGGCGGATGCTTTCTCGACGGCGGCCACGATCTTGCGCGCGCCCGCCAACGACAATCCGTGCTTCTGAATGAGATCGCTCATGATGTTCCGGCCTTCCCTTGCGCAGACTTACGTCAATGCGGGCAAAATTTCTCGGGCGACACGTGCCTGATTGTCCATATCCGTGCAATCGACCCGGAGATAGTTGATGCCCCAGGATTCCCATTCCGCCAGCGTGGCCAGGCATTCCGCCGCGGTGCCGACGACGTTCGCCGCAAGGAAATCATCAAGCTTCATGGATTGCTTGGGATCTCCCGCGAGCAAATCCATCGCCTGACGGATGGCCGCATCGCGGCTCTCGGCGACCAGCATGCGGGTGTTCTTGACGAGAGTCATGGGTCGCGATGGCCAGTCCGGCGCGCTCATCAGTTGCTTCAGACGCGCCTGGGTCCCGCTCGTCAACATGACCCAGCCGTCGGCAAGCTCGCGCACCGTCTGGAGCGTCGCATCGGATTCGCCGCCCATCCAAATGGGTGGACGCGGCCGCTGATAGGGCGCGGGATTGAACGCAAGGTCCTGGGTGTGAAGCCACCGGCCCTTGAAATTGACTCGCTCGGGCGCCGGGTGCGTCCAAAGCTCCTTCATCAGGCGAACGACCTCGCGCGCAAATGCGGCACGGTCGTCGTGATCGTCGAGAAGCGGGATGCCGTACGCGACATATTCCTTCTTGAACCATCCCGAACCCAGCGCGCAGATCACGCGACCCTTGCTGACATGATCGAGCGTGGTCAGCATCTTGGCGAGAACGGTCGGGGCGCGAAAGCTCACGTTGAGCATACCCCACGCGAGCCGCACCCGCTCCGTTCGCGCGCCGAGCGCGGTCATGAGCGTGAAGGCTTCGAAAGGTCCGTCCGGCGTGTCTTCTCCCGTAAAGTTCGAGAGATGATCGGCCAGCCAGATTGAATCGAACCCTTGGCGATCGGCGGTCACGGCCTCGTTGAACACCGCGTCGATGCCCCGCTCAGGATGCAGGCGGATGCCGATCCGCATGGTTCACGATCCGATCGCCCGGAGGTGTCCGGGCCCGCGCCCTTCAATGAAAGAGAACATCGCATGAGTCCAGCCTGCCTGCGCGGCTCCGGGCGACGCTCTGCGTGCCGGTCCCGGGCGAGGAGAACGTTTATCCGATCGAGGTGGAAACCGTTCTGTCCAAACATCCTGCCGTATGGGAGGTGGCGGTTTTCGGGCTACCGGATGAACGATGGGGCGAAGTCGTCGTGGCGGCGGTCACTCTGCAGCGTGGGGGTGAAGACGACGCCGGCGCCCTGCTCGCGCACGGCCGCAATCATCTGGCGAGCTACAAGGTCCCAAAGCGTATCGAGGTGATTTCCGGCGAGCTTCCCAAGACGGGTCCTGGCAAGGTGGCCAAGCGGGTCCTGCGCGAGCAATTGTTGCCCTGAACGAGCATCGCGCTACCGCTTCCCAAGCGGCTCGCTCCGTTCATCGCTCCCTCTGAAAACGGGAGCGGCTACTCAGCCGCCCGGCTCGAGACCGCCACGCGCTCACGCCAAAGCGCCGAAAGCTCGCTCAGGGTCGGGACCACCCCGAAAAAGCGCTCGATATTTCGGCATGTCATCGCATGGTCGTCCGGTGTGCATGAAGCCGTGCCGTCGGCCGGGACCACCACATAATAGTCGCGGACAAACGCCTCGCGGGCGGAGGTCTCGACGCAAACATTCGCGAGCACCCCGGTGAGGACGACCGTCCGGATGCCGTGCGAGCGCAGGATCAGGTCAAGGTCGGTGTTATGGAAGGCGCTGTAACGGTGCTTGGACACGACAACGTCACCCTCTCGCGGCCGGACGTCGCCGTAGAAATCGCCCTCCCAGGTTCCTTCCCGGCAAATGGGATATTCAATTCCAGCGCCCGCGCGCTGACGCGCAGCCTGCTCAAGGAAAACGTCCGAGAGATAGAAATTGAATTCCGAAGAATAGACGCAGCGAACAAACACGATCAGATTGCCCGCCGCGCGTGCCATATCGATAAAGGCAGGCAAACGATCGCCCAGCTCCGCCAGCGGCTTGCGATCCCTCCCGGCCCGATCGATCAAACCGCCGGCCGCGCAGAAATCGTTCTGCATGTCGATCACGAGCAAGGCGGTGTGGCGCGGATCGACTTTGTCCTCGAGCGTCTTGAGCGGCTTCACCCGCGCAATCCGATCGACCCCTTCGTGCTGGCTGAGGGTCATGTCGCGCTCCGAAAGCTGCCTCCGAGAGCCGGAGCTTACGAAATTCGCGAGGGCAAGCAAGAGCAAGAGATCGAAGCCGTCGCTGCTCACCTCGCAGCATCGGGGATGACGGTCAATCTCCTTGCCGAACTGGGGGAGGAGGCATGGGGCGGGGATGCGACGCTCAGCCACGTCCACGCGGCGGCGCCCAGGCCAGGAGAAGAACCGCGCGGCTCGCGCAGATCAATCTCTCAGTCCACGGCCTGCTAGGCTCGAGAACCGGCGGCTTTGAGCAGACCGGCTGCCAGACCGATCCGGCAAGCCGCCGTTGCAGCCATCAAAGCGACCGTCTGCCGTACCAGCGCCCACGACCATACCAGCCGCCACCGAGCAGAAGCACGAGCACAAGAATGATGAGAAGCGTTTCCATATGTGTCTCCAATCGGCGGG
>JADMIO010976135.1_pt1 | contig 46465 bp, 44 predicted proteins | sample 8958161 | NCBI WGS metagenome assembly JADMIO01 (sample SAMN16585339, study PRJNA669376) | soil metagenome | isolation source: Crop rotation soil | place: USA: Cullars Rotation, Alabama | collected 2011
CCGCGACAACTTGTCCACGTGGAATTCTAAGCTTAGGATCCCAATGTGCTGGAAAGGTTTCGATGTCATCCACGCCTGGGGCGCCAAAGCCCTCACCGCCGCGGCCATGGGTGCTCGCGGGCCCCTGGTCTATTCGCCTCCTCCCGATTTGCAAAGACGCAGCGCCAAATGGCTCTCGGCCATCACGCAATACCGAGACGTCGAAGTGATCGCCCCCAGCGCCACCCTGCGCAACGCCCTCCTCCGCAGCGGCATCGCTCCCACCAGATCTCATCTCATCCGCCCCGGCGTGGATTTTGGCCGAATCAAGCGGCGCAGTCCGCAGCTGCGCGAAGCGCTTGGTCTGGGCAAAGACAATGTCGTCCTCCTCGCTTCCGGCGAATCCACCCGCGCTGCCAACCATCGCCTCGCCGCCTGGGCCGCCGCCATTCTGGGCGCGATGGACGAGCGCTGGAAATTGATTCTCTGGGGACGCGGCCCCGATGCTCCCCGCGTCATCCAATTCTCCCGCCGCGTCTATCGCGGCTCGATGCTGATCGTCGCCGAAAACTCCAGCCGCCGAGTGGAGTACGAAGAACTTCTGGGTGCCTGCGATATGGTCCTGAATACTTCAAAAGGCGGCACCGCCACGCTTCCCCTCGCCATGGCCATGGCCGCCGCTGTTCCAATTGTCTCAACCGTCACCTACACCGCCGGAGAATTGCTGGAAGACCACCACAACGCCCTGCTGGTCCCCAAGCCCACCGCTCGGCTCCTGGCGCGGCGGACACTGGAATTGAACGAAGACGGCGGCCTCAAATGGCGTCTGACCGACATGGCTCGGACCGAAGCCTATGAATATTTCTCCCTTACCCGCTTCATCCAGCAATGGCGCGACGTCTATCGTCAGGTAGTCGCTGGCGAACACGTCCAAGTCGTCGAACGGGAAGGCGCCGGCGCGCGATTTCACGGACGGGCTTAGGCCGGATCGTGCTCGGTCCCAGGGCGGAAGTAACCGGTGCTCTGCCCAATCTTTTGGAATCCGAATTTCTGATACAGTTCAATGGCCGCCGAATTCTTTGGATTTACCGAAAGCAAAACGTGCTTGAACAGCGAGCGCGAGCAAATCTCCAGCACACGCGAAAGCATCAGCGAGCCAATTCCCTGCCTGCGTTGTGATTTTGCCACATAGACATTGTCGATTCTTCCAATCTCGCCGGCTGCCAGCACCCCGATGTACGCAACCGGCTGGCCATCCTGCAAAGCCAAAAGTGCATCCCAATGTGGATCATCCAAATGAAGCAGATCAGCGTCGGCCAGTTGCGGCGTTTTATAGCGCGCCGCCGATTCCTCCAGAAGCTGTCGCGTATGCCGAAAGCTGGCTCGAGCCGGAATGATTTTCAGGCCTTCGATGGACGGCATTGAACGTCCCACGGCCTGGCGCAATGCCATAACATCGTTAGAAAAAATCTTGTGACCGTTCGAGACCAACAGGTCCGCCAGCGGCTGCGTGCGCGGCGCGGGCGCGGACGTATTAAATGTCCAGTAATGGCATTTGGTGTTTTTCGCCGCGTAGTGCGCTTCAACCTGCGCGACCGCTTCCTGGGCCGACAATTCATCAGGCAGGGCAACGTCGCGAATGTTGTTGGCATCGAATACATCCGACAACTGGGGATTGGTGAAAGCAGTGCCAACATCCAGAGATTCCGCCTCGGCAATCTGCTCGGACCAGAGGTTGTCGGTTTTGTGGAACAGGCGGATCAGATCGGAATGCGAAGGCTCGTGGCGCGAGTTGAGAATGGGAAGCGGCATCAGTGCATTTTAGATTTGAAATCCCGAATTTGCGATTGCCCAACATCAACGACGCCCGGTTGCCCGAAATTCATCCAGTGGTTAGCGTTTGGCACCGATGAAGCTGTCGATCTCGACGCTCGTATGCCCAAACTGGAGCTGGCCTCAAATCGTGGGGGCGGCCTCAGCGCATGGCGTGCAGGGCGTCGATCCGCGCGGCCTGGGGCCGGAAATCGACATCACCAAACTCACCACCTTCGACGTCGAGCTCGACGCCTCGATGGCGCTCCTCCACGAGCATGGCCTCCAAATGCCTTGCCTCAACACTTCGATTCCCCTGGTGACGCCCGCCCCCGAGCGATGGGAGATGATGCTGGCGGAATGCAATCGCTACGCGCGTCTCGCCGAGCGCTCCGGCGCAAAGTTCCTTCGGGTTTTCGGCGGCTCGGTTCCCAAAGGAATGAGCCGCGACGAGGGCGTGATGATGGCCCGCCGGCATCTCAAGCAGCTCGCCAAAATGTGCCTCCCCCACGAATGCATGGTGCTGGTGGAAACTCACGATGAATGGGCCATTGGCGCTGATGCGATGGAACTGCTCGATGGATTCTCTCCGCACGAAGTCGGCGTGCTTTGGGATGTCGAGCACCCCGTCCGCAAAGGGGAAGAGCCACGCGTGACGGCCGAGATGCTCAAAAAATTTATCCGGCACGTTCACTTCAAGGATTCGATCAAGGAAGACGGCAAGAACATCCCGCGCCTTCTGGGCGAAGGCGATCTCCCGCTGGGCGAGGCGGTACGAGCGATGAAAGACATCGGCTATGACGGCTGGGTTTGTCTCGAAACCGAGAAACGCTGGCATCCCCAGGCCGCCCCCGAACCCGAAGAATCCATCCCCCAGTTCAAGCGCTGGATGGACGAGCATTGGAACGGAGGAATGTAGGTGCGGGGTGTCCCGGCCCTCTCCATGACGACCAACAATCGATACTAGGGCGGGGAAGCCCCGCCCCTACTATCCAATATAAAAGTCACCGGCCCATCATTCGTCAGTGACACTTTCATATCCGCCGCAAACTGCCCCGACGCTGTGGGAATCTTCAACTCCCCCACTGCTTTCACCAGCTCATCAAACAATTTCCTTCCCACCTCCGGCGCGGCCGCCTTTTCAAACGAAGGCCGCCGGCCCTTCTTCGTCTGTGCCGCCAAGGTAAACTGACTCACCAGCAGAATCGCCCCGCCCACCTCCCGCACATCCAACTCGAAATGCTTCTCCCCATCGCCGCTTCGAAACATGCGGATCGACGCCAGCTTGTTGGCCATCCACTTCACATCCTCCGACGTGTCCTCCTGTGCGACCGCCACCAGCGCCAGCATTCCATGCCCGATGGCGCCGACGACATTGCCGTCCACCACCACGTTCGCTTCCAAAACTCGCTGGAGAACGGCAATCATGGATGAACCAGCATCCCAAACGTCCGCTTCTGATTGACCCGATCGATGCGAACAGCGACCGATTGACCCGTCAGGTCCGCATCCGACTCGAAATAAACAGAGAAGTACCGCTCGCATCGCCCATGCTGCATCGGCTCATCCTCGCCCCGCCGTTCCACCAGCAAGTTGACCTCGTCGCCGACAAAGGATTGCCGGAAGGCCAGACTATGCCCCGACGCCAACTCTGCCAGCAAATCAATCCGCTCGTTCACCACCGGGCCATGCACAAAATCATCCTTCCACCGCGCTGCCGCCGTCCCCGGCCGCGGCGAAAACGGAAAAGCATGGATGTGAATGAACTTTGCGTAATCCACCACCTCCAGCGTCCGCTCAAACTCGCCGTCGGTCTCCCCCGGAAAGCCGACGATGATATCCGTGGTGAGCGCCGGGCGATCGAAGGCGGAATGGAGCCGATCGACCATTCTTATATAGTCATCGCGCCCATACTGACGGTTCATCCGCCGCAGGATTGCATCGGATCCGCTCTGAAGCGGCAAATGAAAATGTGGCACGACCTGCTGGTGATCTTTCAGAATATCCACCAGTTCGTCGTCCAGATCACCCGGCTCGAGGCTTGAGAGCCGAACTCGCAGTAAGCCAGCGACCTCCTCGCAGAGTCTCTCGATCAATGCACCCAACGGATTCCTTTGCTCCGTTTGCCGCCGCCGAAGCGCCGTCGCCTGTCCATAAGCGCTCAAGAAGATCCCCGTCAGGACGATTTCGCGATGACCCGCATCCACCAGCGCCCTCGTTTCGCTGATCACATCCTGAATCGGCTTGCTCCAAAGCTTTGGCCGCAGGTTGGGGATGATGCAGTAGGTGCAATGGGCATCGCATCCATCCTGAATCTTCAGGAATCCGCGCTGGTGCATCGTCTGATGCTCGCCGAGCAGCGGCAGCGTGCTGGTTCCGATCAAATTGCTCTGCTTTTTGGCAACTTTTCCGTTGACCAGGATCGATGCGTGTGGTTTATTAGATACAGTGAACTCGGCCGCTGGAGTCCCTGCCTGGATTATCCATCCTTCATCCCCCACAGGCTCCGGTAGCGATTCATGACTGGTGAGGCGAGTATTGCTGCTCGCCGTCAACCGAGTGTTTGTGTCGGGAGGATGTAGGTTTTCGGAAAGCCACAACTCAAGAAGCTCCTCGAGTCGCTCGGCGACGTTGTCGTGATGCGTAATCACCGCACTAACGCCGGGAAGCTTCGATGCCGCTTGAGCATCGCTGGTTGCCCAGCAACCGGTGACGATGGTTCGTGACGAATTCGTGGAAGAAGCCCCGGATGTACATCCGGGGTTCCGATTGGGATCGAGGATCGGAAGTCGCACCGATTGCCGAACCGTCTGCCGGCTTTTGCTTGCAGCCTGAACCGTCACGCTGCACGTGTTGACGATGCGAAGGTCAGCGCCTTCTGGATGGTCCACCTGGCGCAGGCCCTTTGAGCGAAGCAAAGCTGCAACCTGCTCGCTCTCATACTGATTGACCTTGCAGCCCAATGTGGAAATGCAGAAAGTTTGCATGATTTACAATCTATGACGCCTGCCGCTCCGCAATCCGTGCTTTGCCTGCACGAGGCACTCGAGCTTCTCGATAGCGGCCATGCCTAACTCAAGGCGACGATGCCCGCAAGTGTTCTTCACCATGATTTGCACCGATGGCGGCACCTGAGCCAAAGGCGAGAGCGGGTTGCGGACCGGCCGGCGTCGTGGATGTAACGCCAATGTAATAGGTGCAACAAAAACGCCAGAAATTCGTCCAAAACTCCAGGGATAGGTTAGAATTGTAGTTTGCGTGTTGACGTTGTAGCATCATAGTTCCGACACCCGGGAAGCAGCAATCGGCAAATGCTGCCATCCCCCAACCAAGCTCCCCTCTGCTTTGCTCTCTGGCCGACAACGGCTAAATGGGATCCGAGAGCGATGGCGCAGGGCTAGCTAAGGAGTCTCTCATGCCAAGCGCTCGTTCCGCCTGGGGCATCGACATCGGGAATCGCGCACTCAAAGCAATCAAATTAGTACGAGATGGAGATCGCTTTCGTGTGGATGATTTTGAAATTATCGAGCACGAGCAGATCCTCTCTCAGGCCGGGGACAACAAGGAGTCAATGCTCCAGACTGCCCTGGCCCATTTCATGGAGCGACACGAGACCAAAAACTCGGTCGTGGGGGTGAGCGTCAGCGGCCAGCAAAGTTTTGCCCGCTTCATCAAACTCCCGCCCGTCGAACCCAAGAAGATCCCTGAAATCGTCCGCTTCGAGGCGATCCAGCAGATTCCCTTCCCGCTGGATGACGTCGAGTGGAGCTATCAGCTTTTCCAGGAACCCGATTCGCCCGACGTCGAAGTCGGCATCTTTGCCATGAAGAAGGAATTGGTGAATCGGCAGATTGCCTATTTCACCAACCTCGGCCTGAACGTCCAAGTGGTTCAGATGAACCCCCTGGCCGTCTATAACTCGATGTTCTACGACGACCGCGTCGGCCAGACGACGATGTTCATGGACTCGGGTGCAGAAAACACCGATCTGATCATCGCCGAAGGACAAGGTGTCTGGCTCCGAACCCTCCCCATCGGTGGCAACAACTTTACCGAAGCCCTCGCCAAGAGCTTCAAGCTCACTTTCGCCAAGGCCGAGGAATTGAAGCGCAACGCCGCCACCAGCAAATACGCAAAACAAATCTTCCAGGCGATGCGCCCCGTTTTCGCCGATCTGGTTGCCGAGACGCAGCGCTCCATCGGCTTTTATGCCTCGGTGCATCGCGATGCCCGAATCGGCAAGATCGTTGCCCTCGGAAGCACCTTCCAGCTCCCCGGCCTTCAGAAATATCTCCAGCAAAACCTCCAGTTGCCTGTCGAGAAGCTCGACGGCTTTAAAGCCAACCCCCCCACCGATGCCAAGCTGGCCGCTCCTTTCCAGGAAGGGATTATCACTCTTGCTGGAGCCTATGGATTGGCGCTTCAGGCGATGGGGCAGTCGAAGATCACCAGTTCGCTGCTCCCCCAGACCATTCGGCGTCAGAAGATCTGGCAGGAAAAGACCAAATGGTTCGCCACCGCCGCCGCACTCTTTGTGGTTGGCGCGATGGGCGCTGGCGCCAGCTGGTATCTCAACGATTACATGTACGAGCAGGCCGCCCCCGTGCGGTCGGAATATCAGCAGAAATACGCCCAGGCCAAGCACCTCGCCAGCACCTGGCAACAGGAAGTGGAAGGCATGGGCAAGGAAGACCGCGACAAGCTGCTGAACATCAATGCTCTTCAGGAATATCGCGATCTGTGGCCGACGCTGATGACCCAAGTGCTCTCGTCCGTCCCCACCGCAGACCTCCAACAGCTCAAGCAGGTGAAGCGCGAGAACCGCAAACAGATCGTGCTCGACAGCATCACTTCGCGGTATTGGCCGGACGTTCGCCCCCCCTTACAAGCGCCCGGTGCTGAGTTCGTGAAGTTCATGGGCAAGGATGTTGCCCTCGGAGAAGTGGCCCCGCAGCAGCAGCAGACCTATTTCAATCCTGAGGGCGGGTATTACCCCCGCGGGCGCATGATCGAAGGCGGCAGAGCCCGCGAAGGATTCGGAGGCGGCTATGGTGGCGGCGGCTACGGAGGTTACGGCGCCGCCGGCTATGGCGGCGGCTATGGAGCCGCCCAAACCGAAGAAGGCGGATTCGAGTCAGACATGGTGCCCGGCCAGGAAAAAACCATTGGCACCGCCATCCGCGGCTATCTCGTGACCATTCGTGGAACAACCCCCAACAAGGGCAAGAGCGCCTTCGTCGATTCCGCCTTTGTCCAGAAGCTCCTCGAAAACACCGCGGAACAGCAGCTGAAGCTCAATAAATCCTGGTACGTCGCCCGCGCGGAAATCGTCCAGATCGGACCGCGAAATCCAAAAAACCAGCCTCAATATGACGAGGCTGGCGAGGAAAGCGCGGAACTGACAGGCGAGGCCGTGCAGCTCGATAAGAACGGCAAACCGATTTTCGATAAGAATCGTGACCGGCTCTTTACTGATGAGGTGATCACCGCCGATGTCGAATTTGTCGTGCTGGCAGTCATCGCCATGGATCCAGACAAGGCGCCGCCTGATCCAAACAAGAAACCGGCTACGCCTCAATGAACGCCTCTGGGATAGCGATGGATTATCAATCTCAATGATTTGCCAGGAGCAGTTATGGACATAGTCAAGAAAAACATGTGGAGCATCGTGTGCGGCGTGATCGCCGTGCTGGCGGTGGTCGCCACTTACTGGCCGCTCAGCGGCAGGTTTGTCGAATTGGATACCAAGTTGCAGGCCAGCGCTGCGGAGCATGGAAAATTCAACCAGCTCAACAGCCTCAATCCGAACATGCCGGTCATCGATCCGAAAAAGTCGGAGGTGCCCAAGCTCAATCAATTCCCAACCGAAAGGGCGATTGAGAAGGGCAAAACGGCCGTCGGCAGAGTCCACACCGAGGCCGAAAAGCTCGGGCAACGGGCGATGGAGATGAACAAGCGTGACGCGCTGGTGGCCAATGCCCTCACGGTTGGCCGCGAGCCGTGGATGAGCTCATTCAAACAGGAGTATTACGGCGGCCTGGATGAGATGCGCAAGGCCATGAATTCCACCACCATTCCGACCGATGATGAGATTCGCCAGCGGGTGGAAGAGATATGGAAGAACGATTACGAGCCCCTGGTGAGAAAAGTCGGGGACGTGGCCCAGAACGAGCAGCAGGTCAAAGACGAATTTGAGGCTCGCAAGAAAGACATTCCCAAGCAGATGCGCATGGAGCGGGCCGCGCAGCATGTGATGTATGTCAATCCGGAAAAGCCCGGCGCCACGCCCGGCACCACCAATGGCATGACCACATCGCTCGACTATCACCCTGGGATTCCCGCCCTGGACGTCCGCGACCTGCCAAACCCGATCGATGTGTGGGCGGCGCAGGTTGGCTACTGGATTCAGCAGGATGTGGTCAACGCCATCATCGAATCCAACAAGGGCGCCAAGTCGGTAGATGATGCTATCGTCAAGCGCCTCGTCAAGACCGACATCAAAAAGGAATACATGACGCAAGCCGGGCCGCTGGCGATCGCCTCGGCGATCAATCAATCCAATATTCAAGCGCCTCCGCCGATGGCGGCGCAGGATGATGGATCGCTCGGCCCCAAAAAGTTCTTCGGCTACACCGTGACCGGCCGCGTCTGTAATCCTCAGTACGACGTGATGCACTTCACCATAACCGTGGACGCCGATGCGCAGCGGTTCCAGACGTTCGTGAGCAACCTGACCCGCGGCAAGTTCATCACCGTGATCCGCATCAACCTCCGCGGCTTTGATCGCGAGCTGCTTCAGCAGAGAGGATATTACTACGGCAAAAACCCGGTGGTGCGAACGGAGATCAAGTGCGAAGCGATCTTCTTCCGCTCCTGGACCTGCGACCCGCAACATGCACTGATGCCCCTGAATGTGCAGAAGCTGCTGGGCGTGAAGCAGACTCCAACTGGCGTTGCCGAAGCTCGATAAAGGAAAAACAACCAGATCGGATGCATTTCGATCAGAGGTGACATATGAAAATCGGCGAATTCTTTGAAAAACACGTGCAATGGATCGCATTGGGACTGGCTGGCGTGTGGCTTCTGTGGGTTGGATGGGCTTATGGTGTGAATCGCCCGGAAGTTGAAGTCGGCGGCCAGAAGTTCAGCGCTGGCAGCGTCGATGAGCACATTCGCGACACCGACATGGTGACGCTGTCTGGAAAGCTTGGCAATCCGAACGTCCCGGCGATGGAAGTGCCGGATTTCACGGAAGCGTTTGCCAGCGCGATGAACGGCCAGCCGCCGACGCAGATTCCGGCTCTGGTGCTTCAGAGCCCTCCGCCTTATCAGCTGACCGAGTGGACGGGAGGTAACCTGAAACCCCCGCCAAAGTGGGTTGTTACTGAACTGCCCAAACCCGTTGTCCCCACCGACGTCACGGTTCTCACCGGTCGCTCACTGACCTCCTCGCCGCAAACTCCCCCGATCCTGTTGGCGGTCAACAACAAGAACAATGCCAACAACGGCGACAATGCCAACGGTGGCAACCAAACCATCTTCACTGACAATGCAGTTCAGGCCCAGCCGGCCGCCGGCGGAGGCAACGCCGCTGCCGCCGACGGTGGCAACGGCGGTGTGCAGCAGGTGGTTGGGCGCGATAGAACCTGGGAAACCGTCTTTGCCAAACTGAACTTTAATGAGCAGGACAAGGAGTTTGCCCGCGTCAAGCTCCCGCCGTACCTGATGCAGAAGCAATACATCGAAGTGCAGCTGCAGCGGCAGGAAGTTTTGCCCGATGGAACCTTTGGCGACATTCAGCTGGTGCAGGGCCTGTCGATGAACAAGCCGCCGGTGGATCGCAAGAACGCCGCGGATTTCATCAAGTGGTCGGCCGATCCGGAAGCCCAGAAGATCATTCTTGCCCCTCCCTTCTACAATGTCGTCAAAGGCACCTCCTGGGAAGTTCCTCACAAGGATATTCCGCAGGTCGCCCAGGCTGCTGATCAGCAGCAGGATTTCAACCTGGCCCAGAAATACCAGGATTGGAAAAACCTCAAGACCGACGCCGAGAAAGCCAAGTTCACCGATGGCTGGACCGCTGATCAAAAGCGGGCGTTTTACAACTTCCGCCGGGCCGAGATGGAAAAAGAAGCGGCCCAGAAGAGCCAGCAGAACAACACGCGGCAAAATCAGCAAAACGGCCGCTATGCTCCGGGAGGCAGAGGCTCACCCCCAGCCCCACCCAGTCGCCAACCCCGCGGCGGCGAAAATGACGCCGTGGATCCGCAGTTGCTTCGCCAGATGTATGCTGATGGCGGGCCTCCGATGCGCCGCCCCGGCTATCCCCGTGAATATGAAGGCGCCTATCGCCGCCGCGACGTTCGACGCCCCGAAGGCGATAGCCGCATCCAGCCTTACCAGCAGGACTACCAGCAACAGCAGCAAATCCTGGTCAATCTTCAACCGGACAACCAGGGGAACATCGATATCTGGGCGCATGATGAGAATGCCGTGGCCGGACATACGTATCGCTATCGTCTGCGGGCGATCATCAAGAACCCGCTGTACGACACGAATATCGGCAGCCCGGTTGAGCTGAACAAAGTGCCCTATCTGCCCGGCGATCCCAAGGACGGCACGCTCGATATGACCAGCGCATGGAGCGCCTGGTCCAAGCCGGTGGCCATCCCGACCAACGTGGACATGATGCTGGTTTCGGCCTCCAATCTTGGCGGCAAGGAGACGGCCAAGTTCCGCATCAAGCGGTTCCAGGAAGGCCAGATCAACGAGGCGTTGGATGCCGGTGGCAGACCCAAGCCCTTTGAGGTTGCCCCGGGCGACACCATCGGCGGGCCTGAAAAGATAAGCGTCGCAAATAACAATGCGAACACGGGTGTCGCTACCACCAAGCAGATGGTGGTGGATTTCACCACAAGCTGGATGCTGGTGGACATCCGCCAGATGGGCAGCGACTACCGCGTGCGCATCATGGATGCCCAGGGACGCATGGAAACCCGGACGGTCATCGGCGATCGTGGCAAGTTTAAAGACGACAGCACGGTTAAGCCGACCGCTGCCGGGCCTGGCAATACCACCGTTGGGCTGGTGCGCCAGCCGTAGAGTCGAAATTGTTTCGTATGAACTCCTCTGGCGGCCCGAAAGCCTTTTCGGGCCGCCTTTTTTTATTGATATTGAAGGAGAATCACGTGGTTTCAGAGGCCGCCTGCCGCCCAGCCGACTCACTTGTCGCCCATCCTCATCGCCCATATCATCCCTTGCCACATGAGTTCCCCCAGCGATTCAGACCGGAAAATCATCATTCGCATTCGCCGCCAGGATGGACCGACCGCCGCATCGCGCTGGGAAGAATTTGCCGTGCCCTGGCGGGCGAATATGAACATCATCTCCTGCCTCCAGTACATCGCCGCCAACCCGGTGACGACGTCCGGCCAGCAGACAACGCCGCCGGTGTGGGACAGCGGCTGCCTGGAGGAAGTCTGCGGCGCATGCACCATGATCATCAACGGCAAGGTGCGGCAAAGCTGCTCGGCGCTGGTGGACAAGATCAGCCAAAACGGCCAGCCGATCACGCTGGAGCCGATGAGCAAATTCCCCATCCTTCGCGACCTGTTCGTCAACCGCCAGCGGCTGTTCAACGACCTGAAAAAGACCAAATGCTGGGTGCCGATCGATGGCACGTATGACCTTGGCCAGGGGCCGCCGGTTTCGCTGGAATTGCAGGAAGAGCGATATCCGCTTTCGCGCTGCATCAGTTGCGGCTGCTGCCTGGAAGCGTGCCCGCAATACACGCCAACGAATAAATTTATCGGCGCGGCGGTCATCAGCCAGGTGAGGCTCTTCAACGATCATCCCACGGGCGCAGCGCTTAAAAATGAGCGGCTGGAGACGGTGATGGGAGAAGGCGGCGTGGCCGACTGCGGCAAGGCGGGCAATTGCGTGGAGGTTTGTCCAAAGGACATTCCCCTGCTCGAATCGATCGCCCACGTGCAGCGGCAGGCGACGGTGTTCGCGATCAAGCGGTTCTTCGGCAGGTAGGGAGTGAATTTGCGATTCGCAATTTGCAATTTGCGATGGCGGGTCGGCGTCACGCTCGCGATTCTGGCGGCATGGCTGATTGCCGGATGCGCTTTAAAAAATCAGCCGAAATCAAAATTCACCGACTCGAGATCGAAAATCGGTGAGAAGCTCCCCCGCCGTGGCGATGAGATCATGGTGTGCGGCCAGCTTTTTCACACCGGCGCGCCCGTCATCCTCTGGACCGATCCGGGCGGCTATGACGCTTATCGCACCGAGCGGCGCTTTTCTCCGCTCAATAAGTCTTCCTACGCCGCCACCACGCAGGAAGTGAAATTGATCAACAGCCCCAATCGCTATGGAATGCGGCAATCGGTGCTGACCACGCAGCAGGCCGAGCAGGTGCGTGGCGGCGGCTGGCCGCTGGAATTGCTCCAGCAGAAGGTGGATCAGTTCGTGATTCACTACGATGTGTGCGGGACCAGCGCCCAGTGCTTTTTCATCCTGCACGACGTTCGCGATCTGTCGGTGCATTTCATGCTGGACATCGACGGCACGATCTATCAGACACTCGACCTGAAAGAGCGCGCCTGGCACGCCACCATCGCCAATTCACGATCGGTGGGCGTCGAAATCGCCAACATCGGCGCTTATCCGGTCGAATCGAAGCAGGATCCGCTCGATCAATGGTATCCACACGATTCGAGCGGCCAGCGCCGCATCGGGCTGCCGATTTACGTGAAGCGGGGAAATCTTCCGAGCGATTTTGTCGGCCGCCCCATTCGCCAGGAGCTGGTCACTGGAGAAATTCAGGGACAAAATCTGAAGATGTACGATCTGACGCCGCAGCAGTACGACTCGCTCATCAAGCTCACCGCCACGCTTTGCAAAGTCTTCCCGAAGCTCAAATGCGATTATCCCAAGGATGAGCAGGGGCATCTGATTCCACACAAGCTGTCAAAAGAGCAGTACGAGGCGTATGAGGGCGTGCTGGGACATTATCACATTGACCTGGGCAAGACCGATCCGGGCCCGGCGTTTGATTGGGACCGGGTGATCAACGGCGCGCGGGCCTTGATGAAGTGAGGGAGCGAATGCGATGAACGCGAGGCGACTGGCGGCATTGCTGCTCATCGGCCTGCTGGCCGGCTGCTCTTCGCATCCCACCAATCAGCCCCCGACACTGGAAAATCAGCTTGATTTGGTGCTGAATCGCAACGCTTCCAGCGGCGCGAATTTTTCGGCGCGGGTTGTCGATCTTCAGACCGACCGCGAGCTTTATGCACGATCGCCGGATCATCCCATGATGCCGGCGAGCAATATGAAGCTCTTTGTTACGGCCGCGGCGCTGGATTTCCTGGGGGCGGATTATCGATTCAAAACTTATCTGGCGATGGACGGTGAAGATTTATGGGTCATCGGCAGCGGCGATCCGGCCACCGGCGATCCGCGCATGGCCAAAGCCGCGAAACAAAAGCCCACGGCGCTTTTTGACGAATGGGCAGACGCTCTGCAAAAGCGTGGCATCACCCGCATCGCCAGCGTGAACTATTATGATCGCGCGCTCGATGAGCACTGGGTGCATCCGTTGTGGAACAAGTCATTTCTGGTCGATTGGTATGCCGCGCCGGTGTCGGGTTTGAATTTAAACGACAACTGCGTGGATATCAAAGTGACCGCGGCGGTTGGCGCGCCGACCAGGCTGGATGTGATGCCGCCCACGCGCTCGATCCGCATCAACAATAAGCTGGTCGTCTCCGGTAGCGAAGCGCCGCAGATCGATCGTGCGCCAAAAGAGAACCTCTACACCATCACCGGCGCGGCCACGCGACCAACCGATCTGGAAAGCAAGCCGGTCGTCGATCCGGGTGCGTTTTTCGTCGATGCCATGCGGACTCACTTCGCATCGCGCGGCTTGGAGATCAGCGGACCCACGCGGCGGGCGGATTCGTTCGATGATTCACTGCTGTCTGCTCCAAAACTCATCGCTGTGCACGAAACCCCCATGAAGGACCTGCTCTTTCGCCTGAACAAGAACAGTCAGAATCTTTTTGCCGAGGCGCTGTGCAAGATTCTCGGCCGCGCCTTCGAAGCGGCGCAAGGGCATGACATCGCCGGCTCCTGGGAGGCCGGCGGGCGCGCGGTTGGGGCATTTTTTGCCAAGTATGCGATCCCGCCCAATGGTTTTCGCCTCGTCGATGGCTCAGGGCTCGCCCGCGAAAATCGCATCACCGCTCGCATCGCAACAGACACGCTGACGATCATGTTTCACCATCCATCGGGGCAGCTCTATCGCGAGAGTCTTTCCGTCGCCGGCCAGGACGGCACGTTGGCCAAGCGCATGAGCGATCTCAAAGGCCACGTTTTTGCCAAAACCGGCTACATCGGCGGCGTGCGCACGCTCAGCGGCTATGTTCAGACACGCTCCGGCCGCTGGCTCTGCTTTTCGATTCTGTTCAACCAGGTTCCCGGCCCGGTGAAGGCTTTTGAAGATTTGCAGGATGAAGCGGTCCACGTGCTCTTTGATTATCGAGGCGACTGATGCACCCCAGCGAGCCGGCGCGAATTTCGCTTGCGTTGCTCCCCACGCCGATGGTGGAGATGCACAATCTCGCGCAGCATCTGCACATCGATCGCATTCTGCTCAAGCGCGATGACCTGACCGGCCTGGAAACCACTGGCAACAAGGTCCGCAAGCTCGAATACGTCGTCGCCAGCGCAATCAATCAGGGCGCCGACACCCTCGTTACCCACGGCGGCTATCAATCCAACCACTGCCGCGCCACGGCCGCCATCGGCGCGCGGCTGGGCCTGCGGGTGCGATTGATTCTTCGCTCGCCGGAGCAAAATCCTCCAAACGATGGCAATCTTTTTCTCGATCGCCTGATGGGCGCGCATGTCACGCTGCATTCGCCGGATGAATACAACCAGAACAAAAAGAAGCTGATCGATCAGGCCATGGCCGCTGAGCGCGAGGAGGAGCGACGGCCGTATTTCTTCCCCGTCGGGGCATCCACGCCGTTGGGCTGCTGGGGTTACATCCGCTGCATGCACGAGATGGTGCAGCAGCTTGGAAAAGAAACGAAGGTCGATGTCTTTTCCGCCGTCAGCTCCTCGGGCACTTTCGCCGGCCTGATGATTGGCAGGGCTCTATTCGCTTCCGACAATTGGCGGCTGGTTGGCATTCCTGTCAGCGACAGCGTCGAGTTCTTCAAAAAAGATCTCCGCGACCTGGAGCGCCGAACCGTCGCGGAATATGAGCTCAAGCTCACAGAGCAGCAAACTCCCATCGAATTGATCGACGGCTTCATCGGCGAAGGCTATGCAGTGCCTTATCCGGCCGCTTTGGAGACGCTAAGACTCATCGCCCGCCTCGAAGGGGTTCTCCTCGATCCCACCTACACCGCCAAAGCCCTCACCGGCATGATCGCCACCATCCGCGCCGGCGGAATCCGCCCGGGTGCGATTCCCGTCTTCGTTCACACCGGCGGAATCTTCGGCCTGCTGGCCCGACGCGATCTGTTCTGATTTTTCTTACCTCCATCACCGCCGCCCACGGCGTATCCTGCAGGCGGCACACCATGAACTCAGTGCACGAGCGAGCTTCGCGCTCACCTCTGGCGGTGACCATCGGCCGCCAGCCCGGAAGCGGCGGCGCAGAGCTGGGCCGTCGCGTGGCCGTGCGATTGAACGCCGCCTATCTCGATCAGGAGATTCTGCAAGCCGCGGCCAAACACCTGGGCGTCAACGATCAGAGCCTTGCCGATCGAAAAGAATGCGTTACCCGATTCTGGACGCGCATGCTCCGCGCCTTCGCCATCGGCGCGCCCGACGACACCTACACCGCCTACGCCGAGCGCCGCGACGCTGTCCCGATCATTCCCGACGAGGCGCTTTTCAACGCGCAATCACAGGCCATGCGCGAGTTGGTCGAGCAGGGCGATTCGGTGATCATCGGCCATGCCGGTTTTCACGTCTTGCGCGATCATCCCTGCCACGTGAGAGTCTTCGTCCACGCTCGCGCCGATCTGCGTGCTGGGCGAATCGCCCGCGACCGGAATCTGAGCATCGCTCAAGCTCGGGGCATCGTGCGCCAGGGAGACGAGGATCGCCGCGCTTTCATTGCGCGGATTTCCGGTTGCGACTGGACCAACGCCCGCAATTACGATCTGTGCATCGACAGCGGCCGAGTGAATCTGGATTTTGCCGAGGAAATGATCGTGCGCCTGGCCGAGGAGAGCCGCGCCCGCTGTGCCACCGGCTAATGCGCTGCCACCGCACCCGGCTTTGCCCGGACCCGCTGAAACACCAGCACGGCAGGCACGCAACACAGGGTGAGAATCGCCATCAGGCGAAAAACATCCATGTATGAAGCCAGGTTGGCCTGCCGCAGCACCCGCCCATAAATCAATGCGAGTGCCCGCGGAGACAGCATGCCACCATTGCTCCCAAATACGCGTCCCAGCACGGCCGCGTAATGCGCAAACTGCGGATCGTACGGATTCACATGCCTCACCAGCGTCGTCTGATGCGTCTGCGCCCCGCGGGCAAGCATGGTCGTCGCCATGGAAATTCCCACGCCGCCGCCCAAATTGCGCATCAGGTTATAAATCCCCGTTGCGCTGCCGATCTGCTCGTTTCTGAGCGTTCCCATGGACGTCGTCGTCAGGGGCACGAAAATGAACGCCATCGCCAGGCCATTGAAAATATTTGGCCACATGACGTTGGTCCAGCTGATCTCCAGGTTCAATTTTGAGAGCGTATAGGTGGAAAGCCCCAGCAGGGTAAATCCGAACATGATCAGCCACCGCGAATCTATCTTGCCGATCAACCGCCCGACCACCACCATCGCCACAATCGATCCAAACCCGCGCGGACTGAGCGTCAGGCCGCTTTGCAAGGCTGGATATCCCAGCAGCGTCTGCAAAAACAGCGGCAATAGCGCGGTCGAGCCATACAGCACCATCCCCATCACCGTCATCAGCATCGTGCCCAGCATGAAATTTCGGTCCTTCAGCACGCGCAGATTGACGATCGGATGTTTTGTCTTCAGTTCCCAGATGAGGAATATCACCAGCGCCGGGATGGCGATGATCAGCAGCACGCGAATGAACGGCGAAGCAAACCAATCCTCCTGCTGCCCCTTGTCGAGCATGATCTGCAGGCTGCCGATCCACACGATCAGCAGGCCAAATCCCACATAGTCAATCCGCGATTCGGGCGCCCGCCGCAGCCACGGTGGATCTTGCAAATAGCGGCTGCACAGGAAAATCGCCAGCGCACCGATGGGAAGATTGATGTAAAAAATCCACCGCCACGCGTAATTGTCGGTGATCCATCCGCCCAGGGTTGGCCCGATGATTGGCGCAACCACCACCCCCAGCCCAAACACCGCCATCGCCATCCCCCGCTTCTGCGGCGGGAAGCTTTCCAGCAGCACCGCCTGCGAAATGGGCTGAAGCGCCCCACCTCCTGCGCCCTGAACGATGCGGGCGATGATCAGCATCGACAGGCTGGTCGCCGCCCCGCAAACCACCGATGCCGCCGTGAAAATCAAAATGCACGTGATCAGGAACTTTTTGCGGCCAAAAAAGCTGCTCAGCCAACCCGTCGCCGGCAGCACCACCGCATTGGCCACCAGATAGCTGGTCAGCACCCAGGTTGATTCATCTGTGGTGGCCGAAAGTGTTCCCGCGATGTGCGGGAGCGAAACGTTCACCACCGTCGTGTCCAAAACCTCCATGAACGTCGCCGCCATCACCGCAGTTGCGATGAGCCAGGGGTTGCCCATCGGCCGCCAATCCAGCGTCGAAGGCGCACTGCTTGCCGAATTCGCGGTAGCCTCGGCCATATCACCTTCCCCCGGCCGACGGTGAATCAGATGCAGAGGTTGTCGCCGCATTCGCTGGCTCGCGCGGCAACGCCACTGGCGGCGGCCCCTCGCGCTCTCCGGCAATATGCACCCGCGGCACCGCCGACATCCCCGGCCCCAGCAGCCAGCGCTGCGCATCATCGCGCTCAAAGACAATCTTCACGGGTACCCGCTGCACCACTTTTACAAAATTCCCCGTCGCATTTTCCGGTGGCAGCAGGCTGAATGCCGCCCCACTGCCCGACTGAATGCTGTCCACGCGCCCCACAAATTCATGGTCCGGATACGCATCCACTTTTATCCGCGCCTCCTGGCCCGGATGCATGTTGGTGATTTGCGTTTCCTTGAAGTTGGCCGTCACGTACACATCCGGCGGCACAATTGCCATCAGCGGCTGACCAACATTCACATACTGCCCGACCTGCACATTTTTCTGTGTGATCCGTCCCGCCACCGATGAACGGATCATCGTGTAAGACAAATCCAGCTCCGCCGCCCGCACCGCCGCCTGCGCCTGCTCGATGCGCGCCTGCGCTTCGCCCACCGCCGCTTTGGAACCGCCCAGCCGCGTCTGCGCTGCTCGAAGCTGCGCATCGGCCGTCTGCGCTGCCGCCCGCGCGGCATCAAGCTGCTGCTGCGAGATCACGCGCGGATCCAGCGATTGATATCGCTTCAAATCCGCCGCCCGCCGCTCCGCATCGGCCTGCGCCGCCGTCACGTCCGCCTCGGCCGACGCCACAGCCGATTTGGCGGTCTCGGTCGCTGCCTGGGAAACTGCCAATCCCGCCCGCGTCTGATCCAGCCGCGCCTGAATATCCCGCGGATCAATCTCCACCAGCACCGTCCCCGCCGCCACATCCTGATTATCGCTCACATACACCCTCAGCGCCACGCCACTGATCCTCGGTGTCACCGGGGCAACGTGCGCGGAGATATATGCATCATCCGTCGATTCCCATTGCCGCGAATGCAGCCACCAGATTACACCCACAACGATCAGTGCCAGCACCGCCACTCCCAGCACGCCCATCACAATCGGCCGCTGATACCACCGCCTGCGCACGCGCCCCTCGTGCACATCCTCGCCTTGGCGATGTGCTTCGCCGCCATTGGGCCCGTTTCCGCCCATGCCAACGCCGCGCGATCTTTCTTCTGCTGTTTCAGCCATCGCCAATCCTCAACGCGGAATCAATTCAATCTCCCACCCGCCACCCAGCGCTTTATACAGCGCAATTAAATCGGTCAGCACCAGCCGATCCGACTGCGCCAGCGCATCCTCCGACGCAAACAGCGACCGCTCGGCATCCAGCACCGCCAGAAAATCCACCAATCCCTGCTGATACATCTGATTGGCCATGTCCATCGATTTTCGATCGGCCGTCACGGCCTCATTCAGACGCGAGCGACGATCCTGCTCATATCCAAACGTGGTGATCGCATCGCGCACTTCGCGCACGGCGTTAATCACCGTGATCTGGTATTGCACCAGCGCCTGCTGCTGCTGTGCATTGCGCACGTCGATCGCGGCCCTGAGCCTTTCTCCCTCAAATATCGGCCACATCACACTGGGCCCGATCCCGAAGCTTCGGCTGTTCCAATGCGTCAGCGATTCCAAATCCCCCGATTGCAGATTGAAATTCCCCGTCAGCGAAAATCGCGGAAACAAATCGGCCATGGCCGCGCCGATCCGAGCTGTCGACGCCGCCAATTGGCGCTCCGCCCTGCGAATATCCGGCCGACGCCGCAGCAAATCGGACGGCAGCCCCACCGGCACTTCCGACGGCAATTTCGGCAATTCCGGCAGCGCCGCAACTCCTCCTTGCGCGCTGGCTGGCTCCTGTCGCAGCCGCGGCTCCAGCTCGCTCACATCGGTTCCCAGGATCACCCCCAGCCGCGTCAGCGCTTGTTCCACTTCACTGCGCAGCAGCGGAATCCGCGATGATGTCGTGGCCGACTGCGCCTGCGCCCGCGTCAGATCCAGTTCCGGCGCAACCCCGTTGGCCACGCGGTTGCGCGTCAACTCCACCGTCTGCTGCCCAAGGCGATGATTCTGCTCGGCGATCGCCAATTGCCGCTGAAATCCCCGCAGCTCCGCATAATTTCGCGCCGTCTCGGCCAGAAGCGACAGCAACACCTGCCGCCGCTCCTCCACGCTCGCGCCCACCGTCGCATCGGCCGCCTGCACCTCGCGGCGCACGCGGCCAAAAACATCGATCTCCCACGAAGCATCGAAGCCAGCCTGATACAGGTCAAATTCCCACGGGAATCCCGGAATGGAAAAAGCGTTGTAGGGCGGCGCGTTCTTGCTCAGGCGATTATACGAATATGCCGCCGAGGCGGAGAGACTGGGATACTCTCCTCCACTGGCCACCGCCCGCAGTGCCCGCGCCTCACGCACCCGAGACTGAGCGAGTCGAAGATCCAGGTTTGATGTCAGCGCCTGATCTATTAACCAATCCAGCGCTGGATCATTGAACAGCGCCCACCACTGCGTCACCCGCCCCGCCTGCTCACTGATCGACGTCGCCCGCGATGTGGGGCGCGTGCTCGCTCCAGGCCGCGAGAAATAACTGCCGGCCACATTCACCTGCGGCGGCTGATAGTCGGGGCCCACATTGCAACCGCTGATGACAAGCAGAACCACCGCCGAAATTAGCAGCGCAAAATCTCCGCATACCACCGCGTCGTACCGATGGGCTCTGGGAAGAGAAAGAGGACTAAAAACAAGCATGCAAACGCGTCTGCGGTGGTCGCTGATCGTAGCGCCGCTTACAAACCCGCGCGAACGCCCAAAATGGATGGAGCTACCTAAAACCTTATGCGCATTCCATCGCAAAGATTGCAGCGAAAACCAGTCCCCCCACCTCCAACTCCCGGCCACATGATCAAGGGCGAAGGCAATGAATCAGTCATCGACCAAGAGGTGTCCCATGATGAATATCGATAACCGGATTTTGATGGAAGCAATTGAGTCTCGACCACAGTATCCCGACGACTACTGCGACATCCCATGCGAGCCCGCAGCCCACCCTGTCCCCCTTCGCCCCGAAGGCATCGGCGCCTCGCTTCAGCCCGATGAGTTGGCGCTTCACGAAAAGCTCCTGGAGATCGCCCACGCCCGCCCGGCCGCGCCTTCCGAATCCTTTTTTGGCTAGCCGGGAAACCGGCGCTGGTGGTCGCGCAGTCCCCGCAACTTTAGATATGAACTAAATGGGCCCGACAAGATTCGAACTTGTGACCTCGTCCTTATCAGGGACGCGCTCTAACCAACTGAGCTACGAGCCCGCTCGGCAAATCGAACGCGAAATCTTATACCCACCTCTTTTCATGTCAACGCCGGCTGTGTGATCATCCAAACCTTGCACCCACGCCTACAATCACACAAGATGTCCCTCTCTTTCGCCCGGAGGTTGTCATGGCGACATTCAGCGTGCTGCTCCTGACCTCTCCGCCGGCCGGAGGGGCCGCGGAAGCCGGCGGACCGTTCGTCAAAATTGACGGCCGCGAATCGCTGCTCAAAACAGTCGAGCTGTTTCTGAATCGCGACAACATCAAGCAGATTCAAATCTGCTTCCTTCCCGAAAATCTCGAAGAGGCCAAGCGCAAATACGCCCCCCACCTCTCCTTTTCCGGCGTCAAGGTGCTCTCCGGCGGGCCACGCTGGATTGACCAGATCGCCGCCGCCAGCGGAAAAATTTCTCCCGAATGCACCCACGTCATCATCCACGACTCCGCCCGCCCCGCCGTCGCTTACGCCGACATCGACGCGCTGATGGGAATGGCTGAGAAGAATTCCGCTGTCACCCTCGCCGCTCCTACGCGTAACGCGCTCATCGAAGTGGATGAAGGCGGCAACGCGCTGGCCATTCATCCGGCCAGTCAATACATGCAACTGCTCACTCCCCAGGCCTACGACAAAGCCACTTTTGAAAAAATGGCGTCCACCAAACAGGAAGTTCATCCCTCGCAATTGAAGATCCTCAAAGGCTCCTCCCTCAACATCCGCGCCGGCGGCGGCGAAGCCGGCCCGGGATTGATCAAGGCCATGTTGAATCTTCTCCCCAAGCCCAAAATCAAAGGCCCCACATCGCCTTTCGAAGAAGCCCAGTGGTAAACATAATTGTAGTGCAGGTTTTCAACCTGCACGTGCAGGCTGGAAAGCCTGCACTACAACCAAATGCTTTCAGACAAACTCCAATCTCTCGGCATTGAATTACCCGCTGTCTCGGGACCGTTTGGCGCTTATGTTCCCGTGAAACGCGCCGGCAATCTCCTCTACGTCGCCGGTCAGCTCCCCATGAAAGATGGCAAGCTCCTGGCCATCGGCCAAGTCCCCTCGCGCTGCTCGATCGAACAGGCCAAACTCGCCGCCCGCCAATGCGTGATCAACGCCCTTGGCGCCGTCAAAGCCATCGAAGGCTCCATCGACAAACTCACCGGCTGCCTCCGCGTCGGCGCGTTTGTCAGCTCCGACAGCAATTTCACCCAGCAGCCTCAAGTCGCCAACGGGGCCAGTGAACTTCTCCTGGAACTCTTCGGCGACGCTGGCAAGCACGTCCGCGCCGCCGTCGGCGTCAACACCCTTCCGCTGGACGCCAGCGTCGAAGTCGAATTCGTCTTCCTGTTGTAACACAGGCTTTCCAGCCTGCGGCGTGCAGGTTGAAAACCTGCACTACAATGAACCATCGCGATCTGTCCTGCATATATGTTATGATGAGGTATTGGAGGTAGTCGCTCTTCAATGATTCGTTCCGCCACCGTCTACGACGTCCCCCGCATTCAGGAAATAATCAATTCCCACGCCGAGCTGGGGAGAATGCTCTTCAAAAGTCTGGCCCAGCTTTACGAGGACCTGCGCGACTTTGCCGTCTACGAAGAAGAGGGGCAAATCCTTGGCTGCGTTGGCCTGACCATCATCTGGGCCGATCTGGCCGAAGTTCGCTCTCTGGCCGTTGATGGCAACCACCAGGGCCGCGGCATCGGCAAAAAGCTTGTCGAATGGACCTTCGCCGAAGCCCGCCGCCTGCACATCCGCAAGCTGATGAGCCTGACTTACGAGCAGCGTTTCTTCGAAAAACTGAGCTTCGAAGTCGTGCCCAAGGATTCCCTGCCGCTGAAAGTTTGGTCCGACTGTGTTCGCTGCCCCAAGCGCGAAGGCTGCGATGAAATTGCCATGGTGCGGGTGCTGGAAGATGTGCCCGTGGTCGAGCTTCCCGCCGCCACGCCGACACCCAAAGGTGTGAGCATCCCGGTTCTGGAATATGCAGAGGAGGACTAAGCTCCGTTTGCATTTTCCGCTGCCAAGCCTAGAGTAAGATGATGATTCACGAAAACCTCTCCTCCTCGATCGAATCTCTTTCGGCCCGGATGATCGCCATCCGGGACTCTCTTTGACCTCCCCACAAAACAGAAGCGACGCAAAGAACTCGAATCAAAAATGGGCGAAGTTGGCTTCTGGGACAACCAGGAGGCCGCCAAACCCGTCATTCATGAGCTGAAGCTTCTCAAATCACAGATCGATCCGCTGGATGCGCTCCTCAAAGGCATCGATGACGTCCGCGCTCTCTATGAACTGGCCGAAGAAGCCGGCGATGCCGATTCGCTGGCCGAGGCCGACAAGATGCTCAGCGACCTGGAGACCAAGGGCGAGCGTCTCGAGCTCCAGGCGCTTCTGGGCGGCAAAAATGATCCCCTCAATGCCTTTTTCCAAATCCACGCCGGCGCAGGTGGCACAGAAGCCCAGGATTGGGCCGAGATGCTGCTTCGCATGTACCTCTATTACTTCGAAAAGCGCGGCTGGGATGTCAGCGAAGTCGATCGCCAATGGGGCGAACAGGCCGGGATCAAGGGGGTGACGCTTCTGGTCAAAGGCGAATACGCCTACGGCTACCTCCGCTGCGAGGCCGGCGTCCACCGCCTGGTTCGGCCATCTCCCTTCAACGCCCAGGGCAAGCGCCAAACCTCATTCGCCTCGGTCGATGTGGTCCCAGAGTTTGAGGAAGACGACAGCGAGGTGGAGATTCCCGACAAGGACCTGGAGATCGTCTCCTTCGCCCGTTCCGCCGGCCCGGGTGGACAAAACGTCAACAAAGTCGCCACCGCCGTGCGGATCACCCATATCCCTACCGGAATTCAGGTCGTCTGCTCGGTCGAACGATCCAATGCCCAGAACAAACGCCTTGCGATGTCGCTGCTCATAGGCCGGCTGGAAATGATGGAGCAGGCCAAGCGCGATGAAGAGCTCAAAAAGCTCTACGGCGACAAAGGGGCCATCGCCTGGGGCAACCAGATTCGGTCCTATGTCTTGGATGATCGCCGGGTTAAAGACCACCGAACAAACGTCGAAACCACCCAGGTAGAGGCAGTACTCGACCGGGGCGAGCTCGACCAATTCATCGATGCGGAGCTTCGCCGCAAGAAAGCGGCAGCAAAGTAATCTATGCAACAGTAGCGGCGGACGAGAGTTAGGGCATTTTCTGCTCCCGCTCGTCCGCTTTGCTCATTTCACGCCTTGCTCCACAGGACCCCATCCTTACAATGTTGTTCTCGGACGGTGCGGCAAGGAGCCTGGGGCTTAGTAAGGATTGTTGTAAGTTCGCAGAAATGGACTTCGACGGGCTCGACTGTCACGTTGCCGCGTAATCACCGGACTGGGAAGACATCTCATGATCGTCGATTGTCACACGCATGTCTGGCAGTCGCCGGACCAGCTTGGGCAGCTCGTTCTGGGCGACATGTTCCGACATTCAAAGAACCGTCAGGCCCGCGCCACTCTGGCAGCGCCCATCCTGCGCTCCATTCCCAGCGCTGATGCCGACCACCACTGGTCGCAATCCGGCACTGTGGACAAGGCCATCGTCCTGGGCTTTAAATCCCGCTACCTGAATGCCGAAATCCCCAACCGGTACGTATCGGATTATGTCAATCGCTTCCCACAGAAGCTGATCGGGTTCGCGGGTATCGACCCTACCGAAGGTGGCTCGGCCGCCGAGGTGCGGACGTGCAAGAATGAGCTTCGACTCAGAGGCATCACCGTTTCACCGCCCACCCAGGATTTTCACCCCAGCGACAGCCGCGCCATGGCGGTCTATGCCGCGGCCGAAGAATTGAACATGCCGGTCCTCTTTCACCCTGGTGGCACCTACACCGAACAAAGCAAAATGGAATTCGGCCGCCCCGTCCTGCTCGATGAAGTGGCCCGCAATTTCCCCCGCCTGCGCATCGTCCTGGCCCAGCTTGGTCAACCTTGGATCGATGAAACCATCGTCCTGCTCGGCAAACACGCCAATGTCTACGCCGACGTCTCCGGCCTGCTCCGCCGACCCTGGCAGGCCTACAACGCCCTGGTCTCCGCCTTCCAATATGGGGTGATCGACAAACTGCTATTCGGCAGCGATTTCCCCTACACGGATGCGGCCGAATGCATTGAGGCGCTTTACAGCCTCAATCAAATCGCCCACGGCACGAATCTCCCGGTCGTCCCGCGCGAAGCCTTGCGCGGAATCGTCGAGCGAGATACTCTGACGCTTCTGGGTCTGTCTTAACGGCAAGACGACTACCGCTTCTCGTACTCTTTCAAAAATCCCTCGAACTCGCGCAGGTGACCTTCTTCATCTGCCAGGATCTTTGTCACCATATCCGCGGTGACGTAATCCACTTCCTGACAGGCCCGGATGATGTTGGTGTAGTGATCGATCGCTCCCTGCTCGGCCTCGATCACGCCCTTGATTACGCTCACCACATCCGTATTTTCCGGCGGCGGCTGGAGCGACTTCTGCTCGGCCTTAAATTCAAAGCTTCCCGGGACCTTGCCATAAAGCTCCTTGATCCGCTTGCCATAGAGCTGGGCGTGGCCGATTTCGTCGGTGATATCCTGGCCGAGGGATTTTTTGATCTCCTCCGCGCGAACGCCATCGAGGTTGTGCGAGTTGGCGATGTAACTCATCACCGTCTCGATCTCCATCCAATAGGCTTTGGTCAGCATGGAGACGATTTCGTTGCGTTTTTTTTCATCTCGAATAATGGGCATGGTGGTTCCTTTTCCTTCTTAAGCGGAAGTCGCAGACAGGTGGATTTTGAGGGGAAATGGCCGAAACAGGAACGGCCAAAGCAAGCCACAATCGCTCTAATTCGGCGGGACCATCGCGCGGGCGATCAGCAGAATTCCCGGCGCTGCAAAAGCAAGGCCGAATTTAACAGCGAGTCTCATGCGCACGCCCGACCATGCCAGAAAAGCCAGCAGCACCGCCGCCACAACACACAGCCCTACGCCGATCAGAACCTGCCGCAGAATCCAGGTTGGCATGGGCTGATCGTCGGCACGAACTTCATCCGCGGCCGCTCGAACGCGCGAACGAATCGCAATTGCCATCATCAAAATCAGTCCCAGCGCCACGAACAGCGAAATGCTCACGGCCGAGCCGGGAACCGATCGATCTCCGGCAATGGCCATATAGGGCGCGATCAAGGCCACAGGCAAAGAGAACAATGCAACCACCACCAGCGCCAGTTGCCATGTCACGTGAACCTGGCGGATGTCGCGAATGGTGCGCTGGTCATCAACCCGCACTTTCCGCCGCGCGGCACTGGGGGATTTGGGATTCAGGCGCTTGGGACCCTGTGGAAATGATCGTCCCTTTTCTGTCATTGGCTCATCCCCCTCCACATATACCAACTGCCCACGGTTCGCCAAGGCCGCCACTTCTCAGCAATTTCGGTCATTTTCTTGGGCTTGGGCTCCTGCCTCAGTCCATAGACCTTCTGAAATCCTTTTCGCACCCCCAGATCATCCACAGGGAGCAGATCGGTGCGGTTGAGGACGAAAATCAGGAACATTTCGGCCGTCCAGCGGCCAATTCCCTTGATGGGAATCAGGCTTTGAATGATTTCTTCGTCGGTCATTTTGGAGAAGCGCCGGGTGGGAATCTTGCCGTCGGCAAAATGGGCTGCCAGATCGCGCAGGTAACTCAACTTCTGTCGCGAGAGACCGGCGGAGCGGAGTTGCTGGTCGCTCAGCGTCAGCAGATGCTTTGGGGTCGGCCGCGAGCGTGGAAAAAGTTTCTTGAAACGATTGGTGATCGCCTTGGCGACGACTCCGGAAATTTGCTGCGCGATAATGGCGCGGCACAGCGCGATGAAGCAGTCGCCGCCAGGTTTGAGCGTGCACGGGCCGGCGCGTTCAATGACGGCCGCCAGTTTTCGATCGACGCGACAGAGATGGTCGATCGCTTCGGTCCAATCGGCTTTAGATTTTGCGGCCAGTAACATTCAGCCCTCCGTAGGGTTCGCTGCGCGAACCTCGGTTCGCGGAGCGAACCCTAAATCACCAAATCCCTGCCTAATTATTCGCCGCTCCACCCTCGCCCGGCAGCCGATTGATCCTCACGCCCAGCGCGTTGGCCACCGGCCGCTCCTTGCCGTCGCTGGGGCGATTCAAAATCTTCCAGTTGTCCGCGTTTGGGTCGCGCATCACCATCGCGGTGCTGCCGCCGCCGTCGAGGTTCATGGCCGAATAGCAGCCGAGGCGGACGAATTCCGCCGCCAGATCGGCGTAAGTCATTCCCTCGCTCACACCCGAATTGCGCCCATCCACGACCAGGATCACCAGCTTGCTTCCCTTCTCGTCCACGCCCACGGCCGTGCGCGGATGGCGCGCGGGTTCGGTGTGATTCACCGCTTTACCCTTTACCACCAGCATGACATTCCCCGAAATCACCTGCTGCAAGTCGGCCTCGGGCACGCTGACCTGCTCGATTGCCGCCTTTCCCCCCCGCCGCACCACCAGAGCCGGCCGCGGCTTGAGACTCTTTGACCAGACCTTTCCATCCGTCACCGCCGGTCCTTCCACCAGCGCCCACTGATTCGCCTTATATCCGCCGGGCAGCGCAAAACCGCCTTCATTCTTGAGCGCCTGAAAAAAATCGCCATTCACCGCCAGATCAAAATGCTCGCGCTGCGCAATCGCGCTGGTCTGCATCAGCGTGGTCTGATATTTCCCCTCGCCATCCGGATCGGGCCCGCCGGCGCTGACGCGCACGCTCACGTGCGGATCGGAAAGATCGATCTCCACCCAGAATAATTTGTTAGGCGGATTCTGCCGCGTATCGCTGTGAAACGTGATCCCCGGATAGGGCTTTTCCCCCGGAAAATCCGCCCGCGAAAGCGGGGCAAGAAGCAACAACACCAGCCCGGCCATGATCGCGGATCGAGTGCAACTCATGAGGGCAAGTATAGCGGATGCGCGAGAGATGGCAGACAAGAATGTCGGCGTTGCCGCATGGCTGGGACCTGTTGGCGTATCCAGGATGATTCCTCTACAATGACTTGAGGAGCGGGGGTAGAGGAGCATCATGATGCGACCAGCGCTGAAACTGAATGCAATCGAACAGGAACATTTACAGGAGTTGTACGATGCCGCGGGGGTGGCACGGGATGAGTTGCCTTACACCGAGCAGTTCACCCAGCTTTGCCAGGATTTCCAGGACCGGACATTCAAGAACGCGGATCCCGAGCAGGTCTTTGGCGCGATCCTCAAATACGTTCGCAGCAGTTCCAACGCGGCCGGCGACATCGGCGAGGCCGTGCTCGATCCCGAGCAGGTCAAAACGCTGAAGCTGGTCCTCAAGCGGCACGCCAAGGGCGGAAAAGTGCTCCCCTACAGCAGCGAGTTTGATTCAGCCCTCAAGGAATTCACCAACATGGCCAAGAAGGATCTCAATGGGCGAGACTTCTGGCTTTCAATCGTGCGCACGCAGGGGCGCTCACGCCGGCCGCCAAAGCGGGCGACGAGCAAAGCGGTTAAAGAGGATGATGGATCCGATGAGGATGGGGAATAGCGCCGGCTCCGGCACATTCGCCTGATAAAACGCCTGAAGCTGTGCGGCCTCCGCCGGATCGATGGGGAAAACTTCTCCGGCATAATCCGTATTGAAATTGGCGGCCAGGTCGATGAAGTCGGCGATGGTTACGCTGCCATCGTAGTTGACGTCGCCGTCCTGCCAGCGGGCGTTGGTCTGGTTGAAGTGGGCGGCGAGATCGATGAAGTCGGCAATGGTGACGGCGCCGTCGAGGTTGAGGTCGCCGATTTTGGTGGGGCGCATGAGGATGTGGCTGGTGCCGAAGGCATCGGTCTGGACTGCCATACCGATGGCGGAGCCGGGGTGAGAGGCGAGTCCGGAGTCGAAGATGCCATCAGCACGATTGGTGCGTGCGTTGGCGATGGCTGAAGTGAGGGTAGCAATCTCAGAATTAATGTTGAAAGGGTAGATGCGCACGGAGCGGAAAGCGCCAGGGGTGGCCGGAGAGTTGAGATCGATGCTTTGCAAGCCGGGATCGGTGAAGACGGAGCGAAGAAGTCGCAGGTCTTGATCAGCGGCTAGACTGACGAGACTCAAGGCTGGCCCCCCGCTTGGGCGCACGGCATTGACGGTGAGGGGAGTGAGGGCGGGGGAGTTGCCGGTTGCGGGGGTTCCGGAATTGAGGTTGAGATTCAGCCGTCCCTCAACGACGTCCCAAGTGCCGCTACTATTAGTCATTGGCCCCGCGATGGTGAGTGTGCCGCCGCCGATCTTGACCGTGAAGCCGTCAGTAAGAGTATAGGGGCCTGCGAGGATCAACTCGGCACCGGTGGCGACCTCAGCGCTGCTGTTGGAGGAAATAGTCCAGGCAAAAGGCGCGGTGATGACGTGGCTGCCGCGGAGGACGGAAATGCCGGGAGGGCCGACGCGGAGAGTTCCGCCGCTGCCTTGTTCGATGATGTAGCGGTTGGGATTGCTGATGATGAGCTTGTTGACGCTCCGGTCGCCGTCGAGGGTGATAGTAGCCGGGCCATTGGTGCGAGTGAGACGGTTGAGGAAGCGGGCGTCGTTTGTCGAGCCAGGTATCGAGCCGTTCCAGTTGGCAGCGACACCCCAACTACCCCCGCCATCGACGTTCCAGGCATTCGTGGCCAGCAGCTTGTCCACCGCGCCGGTGTTCATCATTGCGTAGAGCTCGCCGTCGGCGTCTTCGCCGAATGCGTAGAGGGAACCGCCGCTGAGGGCGTTGTTGAACTGAAATATCGGTCCGCCGTTTTGGTCCATATAAAAAAGCCGGCCAGCGTTGGCGTTGCCGGTGTAGTCGCCGAAGATGTATTTGCCTTGCCATTCCGGGACGGAGCCGTGATAGATGAAACCGCCGGTGATGGAGTGGCCGTCGGCGTGGGTGTATTCGCCAATCGGGGGAATCGACTTGAATCCATCAGGAATCGTGCGCCCGGCCAGGGTGTTGAGGCGCGTGCCTTCCAGATATGCCCAGCCGTAATTTCCGCCGGAGGTGACGATGTCCACTTCCTCGCGCTGATCTTGGCCGACGTCACCGACATACAGCTTGCCGGTGGGCCGATCGAAGTTGATGCGGAAGGGATTGCGCAGGCCATAGGCGAAGATTTCTTTCAGGGCGGTAGTGGAATTGACGAAGGGGTTATCCGCGGGAATGCCATAATTCCCATTGGTTGAGTTGCTTCCCGTCGGATCGATGCGAAAGATCTTGCCATGGGGGACCGTCAGGTCCTGGCCGTTGCCATTGGGGTTGGTGTGACCGTCGGTGGTGCTGGTGACCGAGCCGTTGAAATCATTGCCGCCCCCCCCATCGCCCAGCGAGATGTAGAGCATGCCATCATTGCCGAAGCGCAACGCGCCACCGTTGTGGTTGGATTGCGGGTGGGCGATGCGCATGAGCACGCGTGAGGCGACGGTTGCATCGGCCACATCGGGATTGGAGGGGTTAACGGTCCATTCGCGAATGACGCTCTGGTTGTCGCCGCCAGTAGGCCCGATTTCGGGATTATAAAAGTCGGCATTGCCGACCTTGGGCTCGGCGGTGAAGGTGTAAAACTTGCCACTGCCCGGCGTGCCAGAGGGCGCATAGAAGTTCGGACTGAAGGCGATGCCCAGCAGGCCGCGCTCGTCGCTGCCGCTGCCGCCGAGAATGCTCACGCCGCGGGCCGCCAGATCGAGAAACGGTGTGGCTTGGAGTGAATTGTCTTTCACCAGTCGAATATCGCCGTGATGCGTCGCCACGAACAGCCGATTGCCGACGTCGCCGGGCGCGGTCACCAGATCGATTGGCTCGCCCTGCGTGGCCGTGGGAATCGTGGCGATGCGGAACATATTCGCCTGAAGCGTGCCGGTGGTAATGGGGCTAGTCTGGGCGCGCAAAGCGCCGGTCAGGCAAAGCGAGGAGGCAATAGCAGCGGCAAATCTGAGCCTTCTCATGTTCCGCTCCTTGGGGTGAGAGAGCGAAATTGTAAGAGGTAAAATGTCAAACGTGAAGCAAATAAAAGACAGGCGGCGGTAAGATAACTCGATGAGAATTGGGCGGGGCATGATGTTTCATCTGACTTGCGCCGTTTCGCTGCTGCTGGCGGTGGCGATGGGCTGGTTGTGGATCAAATCATTCGGCCGCGAGGTTGAGCATCTCGATTTTCAAAAGGGGCAGGAAAGGCTGACGCTCAGATCAACTCGTGGGCAATTTGTTGTTGTCGGGCCGGCGGATTTGCAAGTTTCCGACCCAGAAATTACAGATTGGGCCGGCCGCATCAGCAACCATGATTTTGAATGGAACGCGACCGCCAAGTTCAGAGGCTTGGTTTACGTGGAAGGTGCGCTGCGGGAGGGAACGGCGACATGGCAACTATATCAGCACTGCTTGAAGCGCGAGCGCGAGGGCAAGGGGCTGGAGATGCCGACGCTCAGGGCACTCCAGACGGCCATGGAAAATCCCGAGCGATTTGCCGCGGCCCATTTCATTCTCGCCTATGCAATCAATGAGAATCGCAAAGCTTATGAGATCTTTCAGCAATCACGGTGGCTCGATCACTTTTATACGATGCGTTCGTCGCAGGGAGACCAGCTGAGCGTATCCATGCGAGCTGATCCCGGTGGGTCAAGCCTTCGATCCCGAAGTGGGCCGGACTTTTCGTTACGGCTGGATATGCAGCCGGAACTCCGCGAGCTGAAGCAGGTGGAGCGGGCAAGCCTGTTCCATGGCTGGATTTTTTTGGCGTTGCTGGTCTTGCCCTTCGCGTGGTTGACCCGGCCGAGATGGCGAGATCAATCGTGGCGCAGGTGGTCGTACAATTTCGTCACGCTGGTGCTGTTGGTTTTATGTGCCGGAAGCGCGGCCATGTGGGTGCGCAGCTATCGGATTTTTGAACAATTCTTCTTTGAACGGCGCCCGCTAAAAAATCTTGCCGGTGATTACGGTGACTTTTACTCCTTTTGGTCGGCCGGCTCATCCAGCGGCAGACTACGGCTTCTGGATCTCGAAGGCGCTTTTGGATTCGACGCGTTCAATTACGGATATCACAATGGAGCAAACGCTGTCCTGTGGCCAACGTCGGGTGTTCCTGCTTCAGGCGAGAAAGAACTGAACCTCCCCGGGATTCAATATCATCAGCTCCCGCTCTCACTCACGCCTGCGGCCTCGTCCTCAGGGCAGTTTGGCGGACAGTGGCTCGCGGTTGGCTGGTGGCTATTGACCGCACTGACTGCGGTCCTTCCCATCATCTGGGGCTGGAGTGCGCTCCGCTGGTGGAGACGATGGGTTCGCGAGCGACGACTTCAGAGGAAATTGTGTCCACGGTGTGGCTATGACATGCGCGCCACCCCGAATCGATGTCCCGAATGTGGAGACATGTTGGCGGCGAAACAGGAAACGGCCGTAGCGGCATCGACAAATTAAAGCGCCCGCGCGAATTGCGCGGGCGCTTTCGACACTGAAACTAATTGTGCCAAACCCTCCGGCAAATGCCGGATCGAATAATCAAACTTACTGCGCGTTGCCGCCGCGGTTCTGCCGATTGGGGCGATTGCCGCCGGCTGCGCCGCCCTGGCCGCCGCCACGGGCGGGGCGATCGGCAAGCTTCAGGCTCACCGTCGCGCTCTCATCGGGCTTGACGGTCACGCGCTCGCGGGCCATGCCTTTGCCTTCAACGCGCACCATCAAGGCATACTCACCCACCGGCACATCCTTGATCGTGAACTTTCCATCGGCATCGGTGGTCGCCTTAAAGAGCGCCTCGGGACGCTGCCGATTGCCACGACCGCCATTGTCGGCAGGAGGCGCCGGCTTGGGATCTTCGGCCTGATTGGCAGCACCGTTACCGCCGCGCGCTGGCCGATTGCCGCCACCCGCGCCGCCGCGGCCCATGGGCTTAAAGACGCCCACTTCCGCGCCCGAGACGGCCTTGCCATCCTTATCCAGCACGGTCCCGGTGATGGTGCCCTTCTTCACCTCTGCGCCCGCGGCCGGTTTGTCTTCGGCACGAGCCATGGGAATCGTTGCAAATCCCACCAATCCAGCGGCCACAACCGCCGGAATCACGCACTTACGCAGAAAGCTAAGCATACGGGTTCCTTTTGTTCTGAGGCCCGTTCATCCCCGCCCAACACGGCGAGTTTGACCAATTTGAACAGGCCGGAGTTAATACCATGTTTGAAACGTCTGGGGGTCTGGATTATTGCGAAAAAGGATCTCACCGCGAAGCTCACGAAGGCACGAAGAGCAAGTCATAAAATAGAGGCCGCTTAGGCAATTCAGCACCATAAAAATGATTGATTGATAATTCGAAAGGCACAGACAGCCTATGGGCGCAGTGCTTCGGCACGCCCTTCGTGTTTTCGCGAACTTCGTGGTGAGGCTCTTGGCTTAGTGCCGCAATTCATCCCAGAGATCGCGCAAATCGGCATCGCAATAGACCGTGACGCTTCCATCCGCGTTGTATTGAATCTTATGCGGACTGATGCCATCGATTGTCCGTGAAATCGCGGCAGCAACCCGCGGGTCCTGCCGCGCGGCCTGGCCCAGAGTCACGTTATTATCCAGCTCGAGCAGCTCAATCCGATCTCTCAATTTCGTCTGCGCATCGCGCTCGGCGGCGCGTTGCGTCTTGAGTTTCCCGCCAACTTGCTTCGAATTGCCCACCACGGGAATTGATTTACTGATCCACGCCGGCGCATGCGGCGGAAGATGCACGACAATCACCGCCGGCGTTGCCTTTGCCTCGGTCGCGTGCGCCCTTCCTACGGCGGGCACGGCCTTGGTCAGAAAATCCTTCTCAATATCGCGCCAATCTTCCGGATGCGATGGCAGCGGATAATGCTGGCTGCTCAGCGTCTCGTGAAACACGTCAAAAAGGTCTCGCGGCTCGGCCGCCAGCGCCACTTCCACGTCCAGATTCTCCCCAAATTCAACGCGCGACATTGGCCGCGAAGTAATCCAGTTGCGGATGCGATTGCCAATCGCCTCCTCGGCAAATGCATCCCCCACCGTTTTCTTATCGCCCAGCGGAATGTCCTTGACGCTGTCCATCACCCGATGCGCCGCGTCGAGCGCCGCATCATCCAGGGCGCGCTGGCGAACATCCGTTGCCACCGTTGCCCAGCGGCTGTCCCGGCGCGGCCGAATGTCAGCGCCCGCGCCAACAGCCGATCCAGTTGCGCCAAAAACCGTTTGCGGCCACCGCCGCGCTGCCCGATCGATCTCCACGCCGCTGATCGGCGACTTCCTGGGATTGGCATCCGCAAACTGCCGCAGCGCATAGCTCACGCGCGTGGCCGGAATTTCTAATTGGACCTGGCAGGTCGATCTCACCCATCGCGGATCGCCGACCTGTTCGGCCGACTGAAGCGTCTTGAGAAACTCATCCTCCATCTTCATCGACCGCAGATAAGTCCGCACCGAGAGATTGTCAGTCAGTTGCTGGCGGCCGACTTCCTCATACAGATTCCGCACCGCATTCGAAGTGGCCGCCCGAACACATTCTGAGCGGGATGTTTCGTCGTATTGAGGCGCATAGCGGCGCGTCGTGTCAGCGCCGAGAATGGGCGTGGCCAGCCAAAACAACAGCGACAACAAGAGAGGCACACGCATTAAAGGCACTCCATGCGAGCAGAGTAGCTCATCTTAGTCTAAACAATTAGACAGCGGGCCGATGGCAGGCGTTAGGTGGTGGTTTTGGTTTATGCTGTTGATCATAAGTCACCCTACCGACTGAACTAACCGATCCTGTGGTACCGTTGGCTGTCCCATAATCCAACCATGCAGATGAGAGTACCCGCTCGCGACCGGGCGGCCATATAGGGGTACAGGCATCATCAGCCCATCAGTCAGCACGCGTCGAGGGTTGGATGACCTGTCACTTTTGGAGGTATTCATGGCCGCGGTAGGAATTAATCATGTGGAAAACCTGGAGGGTCGGATGCTGTTGTCGGCGAATGCCGTGCTGGAGCATGGCGTTATTCGCGTTCACGGCATCGAAGATTCACCCAATACGATCGTGGTGGGAAATAGCGCTGACGGCCTGAGCGTCAACGTCTCCGTCAACACCGTCAAGAAGAACGGCGTCACCAAGACTTTCACCGCCTCATTCCCCAAGACCCTGACGATTAACAAGATTCGAATCAACGGCGGCCATCAGGCCGACAATATCAGCATCGACCAGACCACGTCGGCTTTTGCCATCAAGACCCAGATTGACGGCCGCGGCGGCAAGGATGTGATCACCGGCGGCAACGAAGACGATGTGATCGTCGGCGGCGCGGGAGATGACAACCTCGCCGGCGGCGGCGGCAACGACCTGATCTTCGGCCGCCATGGCAACGACACGCTGGTGGGCGGAGAAGGTAATGATACGCTGTGGGGCGGGGCTGGCAGCGACAACCTCGACGGCGGTAACGGCGATGACGTGCTCGGCGGAATCCTGGGCGCGCCCAATACAATGATGGGCGGCGCAGGCCACGACACCTTCTGGGTCCGCGACATCACCAAGAACCCAACCAACGATTTCAATTCGGCCGAAGACATCATCAAGACGCCCAAGACCAAGCATCAGGGCAAGGTTGAAGCGGCCTGATATCGGAAGCGAAACCACCAACACGGGAAGCGCCTCACGCTGCTTTGACGAGAGCGGAGGCGTTTCTTTTTTCATCAGGGCGGATTGTCCACGCTGCTGGGGAGCGTGCGCTGGTGGCGGTAGGGATAGACGGTGGTGAAATAAAGCGTCAGCAGCGTACCGACCCAGAGGACGAAGATAATCGAGAGGATCATGAGCAGCTTCGGATGCGGCTTGAGCGCCGTCGTGTAAGCAACCTGCCCGGGCGGCAGCGGCGCGGCCGATGCGGCCTGGTTGGCAATTCGGCGGTCGCGGTTTTTCTTGCTCATGATTTGGAGGGAATGCGATAGTTTTCGTCAAAGGCCGTGGCGAAGTCGAAGACGTTTTTGAAGTCCTCGATCGTATCGTTTTCCGTCTTGGACATGTGCCCGTTTTCAACCAGGGAAAAGACGATCCGCCCAAAATCTTCGGTGCGGGTGATGTTCCATCGCTTCAGCACCGTGCGCGCCAGCATGCCCCAGCGAAGCAACGCAAATTCGCGCAGCCCTTGGGAGAGATCGCGGCCGGTGACGTGGTAGCTCTTCTTTTCTTCCGCCTTGAGCGTTTTTGGGTCCTTGATCTGCCCGTGGATTTTTTGCACCGTGTAGGCCAGGCCGGAATGGATGAATTCGTAGGCTTCGATCGGATACAGCCCAACCTCCTCGACAATCTGCTCCAGGGGCTTGAGCGGCTTCTCGGGGGGCTGCGGCGGCTGAGGCTCGTCAGGGGGCATATCAGAAATTTAGCAAAGCCGAGGCGAATTTGCGATTTGCAATCTGCAATTTGCGAACTGAAATCAGGTTACCTGCGGGAAAAGGGGCGAACCTTCCCCAAATTGATGGCCGACCGGTAATGGCGTCGAGAGGAGCTGAGCCAGGCTTTTGCCCGCGATATCAACCTTGAGCTGCCCCAACCCCTCCGGCGATTTGTGCGGCAGGATCGGCAATAGAGCGATCAGACAACGATGAATCGCCTGGGCCGAGAGGTTGAGGATGGTGTCAAGGCGGGCCGACTGGGTCGGGTCGTCGGCCAGCTTGAAGGGTGCGGTGGCGTCGATGTAACCGTTGGTCAGACGCGCCAGCTCGATAGGAAGCGTAGCACAGTGCTGGAGCGCGCATTGGTCATAGGCAGCTGCCATATCGGCTTGAAGTTTATCTATGTGAGACTGGAAAGTGCGGTCGATCTCTTCCAGGGGCGCTGTAATGGCCGGTAGTTTTCGATCGCGGTAATTGCCGATCATTTTCAGCACGCGATTGAGCAAATTGCCCAGGACTTTACGAAGCTCGTTGTATGACTTGAGAAAATCCGCATCCGACCAGTCCAGATCATGCCCGAACGGCGCCGCCCGCAGCAGATAAAACCGCAGCGAATCCTGGCCATAGGTTTTGATCACACCGCGCAGCTTTTCCAGGTCGATGAAATTCCCCATCGACTTACTCATCTTCCGCCCGCCGCTGGTCCACCAGCCGTGAGCGTACACTTTTTTCGGCAGCGCCTCGCCCAGCGACATCAGCATGGCCGGCCAGTAGACCGTGTGAAACCACATGATTTCCTTACCGATCAGGTGCAGATCCACCGGCCAATAGCGGCGAAAACGCGCGTCGCTGTTGGTGCCATAGCCCAGTGCGGTGATGTAATTGCTCAGCGCATCGATCCAGACATAAACCACATGATCCGGATCGTGCGGCAGCGGAATTCCCCATTTGAGGGTTGCGCGGCTGATGGATAAATCATCGACGCCTGCTTTCAACTTGCTGATCACCTCGTTGCGCCGCGTTTCCGGATGAATGAAATCTGGATGACTCTGAATATGCTCGAGCACCTTCCCCGCATATTTGGCGAGCCGGAAAAACCACGTCGGCTCCTTGTAGCGCACCAGTGGCCGGCCACTGATCACCGATTTGTACTCGGCCGCCTTGGCTTCGGTTTCGGTGACGAATTCCTCCTGCCCCTCGTCATACCATCCTTCATAGGCGCCCAGATAAAGATCGCCGTTGGCGTGCAGTTTTTTGACAACTTCCTGCACCGCCACCTTATGCCGCGGCTCGGTGGTGCGGATGAAATCGTCGTTGGTGATTTCCAATTCCTTCCAGACCTGCTGAAATACCGAAACCACCCGGTCCGCCAGCGCCTGCGGCTCAATTTTCTGGTCCTGCGCTGTCTTGACCATCTTGATGCCATGCTCATCCGTGCCGGTAAGAAAAAACGTGTCGTGCCCGGCCAGGCGGTGATAGCGGGCCAGGGTGTCAGCGCAGAGCGTGGTGTAAACATGCCCCAGGTGCGGCTCGGCGTTGGGGTAGTAGATCGGCGTGGTAATGTAAAACTTTTCTGGCATTTGGGGCCGTAGTGTATCGCCTAATAGAATGGTGGGTATGGGTGCTGAGTCAAATTGTGAGCTTTGCGGCCGGGCGATTCCGCCGCATCAGCACTATGTCGTGCGGATCGATGTCTTTGCCGATCCCTCGCTGCCCGAACTGTCTGCCGAGGATGTGGCCAAGCTGAATTTCGATCAGGAGCTGAAAAAACTGGTCGAAGAGATGAAGCACATGAGCGAGGACGAGTTGCAGGATCAGGTGCATCGGCGGTTCGAGTACATAATCTGCCGGCCGTGCCAGGTCAGATTTTTGGCCAACCCGCTTGGCAAGCCTCGAGGCAAAAGCGCAGGCGAAAACTGAAGTTCAGCCCAAAGCCGCAGAAACGCAGAGAGCAAATTGATGAATCGCATTCTCTGCGCCTCTGCAGTATTTCCTTGTTTGGGTTTTTCATGAGCGAGTTTGTTTCCAGAGCCGGCCAGAAGCTTGAACACGCACTGCTCACCTTCGGCATCGACGTGAGCGGATTCATCTGCGCCGATCTGGGCTCCAACGTCGGCGGCTTCGTGGATTGCCTCTTGCAGCGCGGCGCAAAAAGGGTTTATGCGATTGATACCGGCTACGGCGTCCTTGACTGGAAACTCCGAAAAGACCCGCGCGTCATCGTCATGGAGCGGACCAACGCCATGCACGTGAAATTGCCCGAGCCGGTGAACCTTGTCAGCATCGACGTCGCCTGGACCAGACAAAAAAATATCCTTCCCGCTGCCCGCAAAATGCTTCAGAACGACGGCCTGGCGATATCTCTCATAAAACCGCAATACGAAGCGGGCGTCGAGCGATTAAGAGAGGGAGTTTTGCCTCCCGAGCACCTTGATGCTGTTTTGCAAGCCGCGAAGTCGGCCATCGCGGCCGGCGGCTTTCGATTGCTCGACCTGATCGAAAGCCCAATTCGCGGTGGCGAGGGGAACATCGAAATGTTGGCGCACCTGCGCCCCGCATAGCCGCCGGTTTTTTTCTGCAATCTTTGCAACGCTCTCACTCTGCCCTCATAGAATCCGCTGGATACATCGGGAGATTTGCAACATGAGTCGAATCAGAATCGCCGTCGCCGGTATCGGAAATTGCGCCAGCTCGCTGGTGCAGGGAATCGCCTGGTACGCCTCGCAAAACGGCGATGCCCCCGGCCTGATGCACCCAGACCTGGGCGACTACCGAATCGAAGATATCGCTGTGGTCGCTGCCTTCGACATCGATCGTCGCAAAGTCGGCCGGCCGCTCGAAGAGGCCATCTTCGCCGCGCCCAATAACACCAAAACCATCTGCCGCGATCTTCCCCGCAGCGGCGTGACTGTTCAGATGGGCAACATCTTCGACGGCGTGGCTGACCATATGCACGAATTCCCCGCCGCCGAACGCTTTGATCCTGCCGATCTCGCTCCGGTCGATGTCAGCAAAGTTCTCCACGAAACTCGCGCGGACATGCTCCTCAACTACATGCCCGTCGGCGCCCAGCGCGCCACCGAGCACTACGCCCGTGCCTGCCTCGATGCCGGTGTTGCTTTCATCAATTGCGTCCCCTGCTTCATCGTGTCCGACGAGAATTGGGCCGCCGAATTCCGTCGCCGCCGCCTCCCCTGCGTCGGTGACGATGTCAAGGCACAGGTGGGCGCAACCATCACTCACCGCACGCTGATTCGCATGCTCGCCGAGCGCGGCATGAAGGTTGATTCGACCTATCAGCTCAATGTTGGCGGCAATACCGATTTCCTGAACATGCTCAACCGCGATCGTCTGGCCAGCAAGAAAATCAGCAAGACCGAAGCCGTCCAATCGCAGCTTGAGCAGCCGCTGGATGAGCGGCAAATCCACATCGGCCCCAGCGACTATGTCCCCTTCCTCAAGGACAACAAAATTGGTTTCATTCGCCTCGAAGCCATCGGCTTTGGCGGCGTGCCCATGAACATGGAGCTTCGCCTCAGCGTCGAAGACTCCCCCAACAGCGCCGGCGTTGTCGTCGATGCCGTCCGCTGCTGCAAACTGGCCCTCGATCGCCGGATCGGCGGCCCGATCATCCCGGTTTGCGCCTACACGATGAAACACCCACCCGTGCAAATGACCGATCAGGAAGCTCGCGCTGGCATGGAACAGTTCATCGCCGCCGCTTCCTTCTCCGCTGCCGTTGGGTCCCCTGTAGCCTCCGCCTCAGCAGACGGCTCGGCCGCATTTTGACGAACCATGTGTGGAAAATTGGTCGAAATTGGGCCGGTCCGGCGGGCGTGGGGTAAAATACCGTTATGAGCAGCCTTGGTGGCTCGCTTGCCGCGATCCCGCTCTTTCCACTGCCCAATGTGGTCCTCTTTCCGCGCGCTGTTTTGCCACTCCATATTTTTGAGGATCGGTATAAGGCGATGACCTCCGATGTGCTGGCCGGAAATCGCCTGATCGCCATGGCCCTGCTCAAGCCGGGTTGGGAGAAGGATTACTATCAGGCTCCAGCCATCGAGCCGGTGGTTTGTGTCGGCGAGATTCTCAGCTGGGAGCAGTTGCCGGATGGCAAATACAATTTTCTCCTGCAAGGCCGGACCCGGGCGCGGGTGATCAGCGAGAACAAGTGGAAGGCCTATCGCGTGGGCGAGCTGGAAGCGCTGGAGGAGACGGCGACGCTGGAGATCGATCTGGAGGATCAGCGCTCGCGCATGGTCGAGCTCTTTTCGGCCGCCCCATTTGGAGCGCTGCCCATCGCCAGGCAATTCCGCGAGCTCCTCAATGGGCCAATCCCCACCGAAGCCATCGCCGATCTAGCCGCCTTCAACCTGCTGGAAGACATCCCAATGAAACAGAAGCTGCTGGAAGACATGGATATCCCGCATCGCATCGGTCGCATCGTGGAGGAACTGCGGGTCGTCGCCGGCCACGTCAACCCAGGCTTGAGAGGTTTTCCGGCCGATCCGGGGACGAACTGATTTTTCCGTCCTCGCGGAGCTCTTGAGAAGTCATTTCACTGCTTGATGTTTCACTTCCCGCCGCATCTGCATTACGCTTTGCCCGCATGCGGTACGCCTTTCTCCTGCTCCTGCTGCCCACACTGGCCATCGCATCGCAACCCGACAAAGCCCCTCCCAGGCTCGATGTTCCCTCAAACCTCACCTTCGACATCCGCGGCCATACGCGAGCTTATATCGACGCCGTAACCCAAAATTGGCTCCTCCGCGCCTCCATCGATAATCCGGCTATGCTCGGCATGTTCGCTGACCGGGATAAACAGCCGTATCGCGACCTGCTCCCCTGGTCTGGCGAATTCGCCGGTAAATATCTCACGGCCGGCACGCAGGTCCTCCGACTAACTAACGATCCTCGCCTCCGCGCTCATCTCCAGAAATTCGTCAACGATCTTGTCGTGCTGCAAGCCGAAGATGGCTACCTCGGCCCATTCCCCAAAGACTCCCGCCTCACCGGCAAAGCCCCCAACTGCCCCGCCACCTGGGATGCGTGGGGACATTATCACATCATGATCGGCCTGCTCCTCTGGAACGATCTCACTGGTGACGAAAGGGCGCTCACCTGCGCCCGTCGCATCGGCGATCTGCTCTGCGACAAATTTGTCGATCCGCAAAAGCGTCTCTTTGACATCGGCAGCAGCGAGATGAATTTCGCGCCGGCCCACAGCCTTGCCCTGCTCTATCGTAAAACCGGCGAGAAGCGCTATCTCGCGCTCGCCGAAAAAATTGTGAATGAATTTGCTCTCCCCGGCGCTGGCGACTACCTGCGCTTCGGCCTGGCGGGCAAGGCGTTTTATCAAAGCCCCAAACCGCGCTGGGAATCGCTCCACCCCATCATGGCCCTGGCCGAATTGCACCGCATCACCGGCAATGACGATTACCGAAAATCCTTCGAGCAACTCTGGTGGTCCATTGCCCAATTCGATCGCCACAACAACGGCGGCTTCTCCTCCGGCGAACAGGCCCAGGGCAACCCCTATCACGGCGGGGCCATCGAGACCTGCTGCACCATCGCGTGGATGGCCATGTCGGTCGAGATGCTCAAAACCACCGGCAACAGCCTCGTCGCCGACGAGCTGGAACTCTCCACCCTCAACCAAATCCTCGCCCTGCACTCTGCCGACGGGAAATGGTGTACCTACAACACCCCCATGGACGGCTTGCGCAAACCCAGCACCATCGACATCGCCTTCCAAAAACGCCCCGGCAGCGAACAGCTCAACTGCTGTAGCGTCAACGCCGCCCGCGGCTTCGGGTTGCTATCTCAATGGGCTTTGATGCAGGAAAACGACGACACGCTGGTGCTCAACTGGTATGGCCCATCAAAGATGAGCACAACCATCGCCAAGTCACCGATCACGATCGAACAGCGAACTGAATATCCCCGCGATGGCCGAGTTAGAATAATCTTCGATCTAAAGCAGCCCGTCAGATTTAAGCTCAAACTCCGAATTCCCCAATGGTCAAACAACAATCGCATTTTCATCAGAGACCTGGGGTGGATGACCGTGGACCCTATCTTGCCGGGCACTTACGAAACCATCGCACGCGAATGGGTGCCGGGGGACTGGATTACACTCGACCTGGACGTTTCCCCCCACATCTGGGCTGGTGAAAAGGAGTGCGCCGGCAAAGCCTCCATCTATCGAGGGCCGATTCTTCTGGCCCTCAACCTGCCCCAGAAGACTCCTCTTCCCACGCTCGCTGCAAATTTTTCACATACGTTAAAGCTCCAACCGAACCTCGCTTGGCTGGCGCTCAACATCCAAACTGAAACCGGCCAGTCGACTTTGATTGACTACGCCAGCGCCGGTGCAAATGGCGTCCGCTACGCCACCTGGCTTCCCATGAAGGATGCTCCGCGCGCCATGTTCTCAAAATCACATCCCCTGCCGACCGCCCAGGCGGCATCGGCACGATGACTTTCCTGAATAGGAACCGCCGCACGTTCCTGATAAGGTGGAGCGCGACCAGCCTCTCCGCTCATACTTAGAGAGAAAACCATGAGCAGCCAAAACGAATCACGTAACAACTCGTATCCAGACAAGCACCGCCCGCATCAGCCGATTCATCGCAGCGTCCACGACCAGCCCAACACCGGACCATTGCCACCCGGCGTCGCCGCTCCGGCCTTTGAGCTCAACTGCACCCCCGATCAGAAAGTCGCCCTATCCGAACTGCGCGGCCGCCCAGTCATCCTCGCCTTCTATCCGGCCGACTGGAGCCCCGTCTGCGGCGATCAACTTGCCCTCTACAACGAAATCCTCGAGGAGTTCAATCGCCACCACGCCCAGCTCCTGGGCATCTCCGTCGATGGCGTCTGGTGCCACGCGGCCTATTCGCGCGACCGCAAGCTCCACTTCCCGCTTCTGGCCGATTTTGAACCCAAGGGCAAAGTGGCCCAGGAATTTGGCGTCTATAACCACCAGCACGGCACTTGCGAGCGCGCCCTGTTCGTGATCGACGGCAACGGCATCATCCGCTGGTCCTATGTTTCCCCCATGGGTGTCAACCCCGGCGCTGATGGAATTCTCAAAGCACTCGAAGAACTCGATTCACCGAAGGAGGCATCCCATGCCACGGCGTAATGAATCAGAAGCCAGTCTTTCTCTCCCCGTCTCCGATCGTCGCGATCACATCCGCGGCAATCCCTCAGGCGCAGTGACCCTTGTCGAATACGGCGATTTCGAATGCCCGCATTGCGGAAGGGCCCATCCGATTCTCAATGAGCTGCTGGAACGAATGGGCGATGACATTCGCTTCGTCTTCCGCCATTTCCCGCTCACCCAGATTCATCCCGACGCTGAGCCCGCCGCCGAATCCGCCGAAGCGGCCGCCGCCCAGGGAAAATTCTGGGAAATGCACGATGCCCTCTTCGAGAATCAGCAAGAGCTCGAGCCGCAAAGCCTTGTTGGCTATGCCTCCGACCTGGGCCTGAATCTGCCGCAATTCCAGCTGGAATTGGCGGAGCGCAGCCACCAGCCGCGCGTCCGCGAGGATTTCATGAGCGGCGTCCGCAGCGGCGTCAACGGCACCCCCAGTTTCTTCATCAACGGCCGCCGCCACGACGGCGCATGGGATCTCGATTCACTGATGACCGCCATCGAAGAAGAAATGGAACAGGAAAGCGAAGCCAGCTAAAAGCATTCACGGCATCACCAGCACGCCAGTCCCGCTGATTCGATCCGACTTCAGATCGATCAGGGCCCGATTCGCTTCTTCGAGCGGATAGGTCGTCGTGTGAGGATGAATGGGAACACTCGCCGCCTCGGCCAACAGCTCCATCCCATCCTCACGCGTATTGCACGTCACCGAGCGTAAGTCGCGCTCGTAAAACAGGTGCTTCTCATAGTCCATCGCTGGAATATCACTCATATAAATCCCCGCCAGCGCCAGCGTGCCTCCCTTTTTCAGTTTCTCTATCGCCCCCGGCACCAATTCCCCCACCGGCGCAAAAATGATGGCACTATCCACCAGCTCCGGCATCTGTTGGGCACTTTCTCCCACCCAAATCGCCCCCAATTCCCTGGCCAACTGCCGATGCGACTTGCCGCGCGTTGCTACATACACCTCATACCCGCGCTTGCGGGCAATCTGAATCACCACATGTGCCGACGACCCAAACCCATAAAGTGCCAACTTGCACCTGGGCTTCGGATTCGCCCGCTTCAGCGATCGATACCCAATAATGCCCGCACACAGCAGCGGCGCGGCCTGCACATCGCCAAAACCTTGCGGAATCCGATACGCAAAATCCTCCCGTGCCACCGCGTACTCCGCGAATCCTCCATCCGCGTCATAGCCGCTGAACTGCGCGAATGGGCAAAGATTCTCCCGCCCGCTTGTGCAATATTCGCACTCGCCGCAGGTCGATCTCAGCCACGCGATCCCCACCCGCTCCCCCAAGCGCAGCCGCCGACATTCTTTGCCCAATTGCTCAACGATTCCCACCGCCTGATGCCCTGGAATCACCGCCCGCTTGTGCGGCGGCAACTCACCCTCAACGATGTGCAAATCCGTTCGGCAAATCGCGCAGCAGCGCACCCTCACCAGCACTTCATTCGCCTTGGGCGCGGGTTTTTCAATCTCCTCCAGCCCAAGCGGCGAACCGCCGATCGGAGCCGTCTTGTGCAGCACCATTGCTTTCATAAAGAATGATTGCCAGCGAACAATGGACCATTCACGGCTCGCCCGCCGCATCCAGCGCCTTCCACACATCCGCCAGATGCCGCACGTGCGTCAGGTGCGCCTGGGCATCCGCTCCGTCATATCCCCAGACATGAAAATGCCCGACATCGCAGCGTGTCAGCAACGGAAACTCCGGATCGAGCGTGGCCGGCAGCGATCCCCGCGGCACTTTCACCTTCGGTCCCCCAACCGCATCGATCAGCGCATTGGCGCATGACGCGGAATTGGCATAAGTGGACGTCGGCACCTGCGAGTGCGTAAACACGAAGGTCTTCTCCCCCTTCGCGGCCATTTTTGCAAAGGCAATCCAAGGCTCCATGTGCTCGGCGGCCGGCTGCGTCGTCGAACCGGGCGCAAAACTGGCATACATCGAATCGCACAGCACGATCCGCCGAATCATCTGTCGATACTCCGGCGATTTGACGATTTCCCGCACCGCCCCATATCCAGCGCTGAAGCTGGAAATGTTCAGCGCGATTACGCGCTTCTGCAACTGCTTTTCAACCTTCTCCAAGAGTTGCGAAAGCTTCTTCTGATTCTCAAAAGGAACGCGATAGACGCTCGATCCCTGCCCCAGCGTGACACACAAGAGCGGCTCCTCAGATCCTCTCCGCAGATGCTCCTCAAGAACAAACCACGGCTCGCCATGAAAGTGAATCGTCAGAGTGATACTCGAGCTCGATGGCCCGTGGCGGATCTGCGGAACCAACAGCGTATATCCCGGCTCGATCTCCAACTGAACCCAGGCCGGCGGCACCTCCGGTCTGGCAATCGCCCGCCGCGGCATCGGCGGAGGGACCGCCAAGTTTGCAGCTTTCGGCCCGCTGCTGCATCCGGCCGCGCACCAAACCAAAATGAGAAACGCGATGGAGTATTTCATTTGTAAATCAAGTACTTCCCCCGCACCCTCTTGAACTCCTCCAACCCCTCTTTCCACATCGCCGGAATCTCCCGCGGATCGTCCACTTCCGAAATCGCCTTTAACGTCCGCGCATTGCCCAGCAGCCGCGAGATTTTCTGAATCTCAAATGCATCGCCAAAAAGATTCCTCAAATGCCAGGCAATGATCACCGAAGCCTTCGCCGGCTCGACGATCGTCCGGTCCGTCACCGTGATATAAACTCCCTTGCACACTTTCCCCGAGAATTTGCTCGAAGTCGGCGTGAATTCAATGGGCACAAACCGCAATCCCGGCAACTGGGCGCCATTGAGTGCGTTCGCCAATTTCCGTCCGTCGATCCACGGCGCTCCAAAAACCTCAAACGGCTGATCCGTCCCCCGTCCCACCGAAATATTTGCACCCTCCAGCGTCCCAATTGCCGTATACAGCAGCGCCTGCGTCGGGTTCCGCATGTTCGGCGATGGATTGACC
>JADMIO012731088.1_pt1 | contig 46464 bp, 40 predicted proteins | sample 8958161 | NCBI WGS metagenome assembly JADMIO01 (sample SAMN16585339, study PRJNA669376) | soil metagenome | isolation source: Crop rotation soil | place: USA: Cullars Rotation, Alabama | collected 2011
CCGCGACAACTTGTCCACGTGGAATTCTAAGCTTAGGATCCCAATGTGCTGGAAAGGTACCAGTCAATGACCTGCTTGCGGATCAAGAACCCGCAGGCAAGCGCGGCGATCACAAGGAGCGCAATGACCCAGTAGCGTTTCCGCCGCCATGCGGGCGCCTGTCGGCCGTAGGAGAGTTCGAGGGGTTCGGTCACGCCCTAAGGAGTGTGACCGGAAGGGACGGAAGTTCAAGCCGCACACGGCGCGAGATCGCCGCTGCCCCCGGGCAGTCGCTGCGTTTGAAGGCACAACGCGACAAAGATGTGACGAAGGCGATCGATCGGCAAGGTGCCGAGGTAATCAGCCGTGAAATCGACCGGGAAGTTGGCCCGATAAGTCTTGAGGTGCGAGACCAGCGCATCGCGGTTCAGGCCCGACACCAAAGCGATCAACTCTTCAACCTGATTCAACTGCAACATATCGGTCAATCCTTCGAGCAGGCCTTCCGCGAACACCTGTCCTTGTATAAATATCGGGCCAAGAGCCTTACATCTTTATGCGGATGATGGGGGAGAAGTTCGGTTGCGGGACTTGAAACTGGAGAAAGTTTGCGGACTGACGAGCTGGATTTCGACCTTCCGCCGGAGTTGATCGCACAGGCGCCGACGCCGGATCGGGCGGCGTCGCGGCTGCTGCATTACCGACGGGACAATCAAAGCATTTCCCATCGACATTTCGCCGATCTCCCGACCCTGCTGCGAAAGGGCGATCTGCTGATCTTCAACGATGCGCGGGTCGTGCCGGCCCGGTTCATGCTGACCAAGACCCAGACCGGCGGGCGCGTCGAGGGGTTGTTCCTCGGCGAAGCATCGCGCGGCCAGTGGCGCGTGCTGCTGAAGAATCTCGGTAAAACCGATCCATCCATGCACCTGACCGCCATGCCGGAAGTAGGCGTGCGCGTGATCGAGCGCTTGCAGGAGGGCGAATGTCGCATCGTTGTGGAGAGCGATGAGCCCGCGCTGGTGCTGCTCTCGCGCATCGGTCGGATGCCGCTGCCGCCGTACATTCGGCGGGAGAAAGAGGCGGATGAGCGCGATGCGCTGGATCGGGACCGGTATCAGACGGTGTACGCGCGCGCCCCCGGCGCGGTGGCCGCGCCGACGGCGGGGTTGCACTTCACTGATGCGATCCTGCGACAACTCGATGAGCAGGGCGTTGAACGCGCGTTTGTCACGCTTCATGTTGGCCTTGGGACCTTCAAGCCTGTGACGGCCGACTCGCTGGAAGCTCACGCGATGCACGCCGAGTTCTATTCGATCCCGCCTGCAACGGCCGATGCGCTGAATCGCGCCAAGGCCGAGCGCCGCCGGATCATCGCCGTGGGTACAACGTCGGCGCGGGTGCTCGAAAGCCAGCCGGCCGAAGCGCCGTTCATCGAGAAATCGGCTGAGACATCGATCTTCATCTATCCGCCATACACGTGGAAACACGTCAACGCGATGATCACGAACTTCCATCTGCCGCGCAGCACGCTGATCGCGATGATCGCGGCGATGGTGGGTTTGGAGGAGCAACGGCGGATCTACCGAACCGCAATCGAGGAACGCTATCGCTTCTTCAGCTACGGCGATGCGATGCTGATCGACTAACTCCCTCTCCCCTTGTGGGAGAGGGCGGGGGTGAGGGGAAAAGGTGCAGACTTCGCACGCGAACGCACGCCTGCATTCGGATCGCGATGCACCCCTCACCCTAACCCTCTCCCACAAGGGGAGAGGGGACCAGAGATCACTCCGTCGCCGATGCGGTGCGGACGGTGTAGAGCTTCTCGCTGTAGTTGACGAGCTTCTCCGCGATGGCCTGCGGCGGCGGGGGGAGATTGGGGCTGGCGGGGACTTGAAGATACGCGAGGCAACGCTCCAGAATTCGCCCGGCCGCGGGCGCGCTGACGGTGCCGCCGTAGTGGCCTAGGCTCTTATCGGGTTCGTGGATGACCATGGCGATGACCAGGCGCGGGTTCTCCGCGGGCGCTCCGCCGATGAAGCTGGAGTTCAGCCGCGTCTCGCTGTATCCGCCCCGACCTTCGCTGATGTGCGCGGTGCCGGTCTTGCCGAAGAGGTTCCACGTGGCCGAACGAGCCTTGGTTGCGGTGCCGCGGACGACGGTGTCGCACAGGATCCGCTTCATCGCCGTCGAGGTGATCGGATCGATTGCTTCGGGCATGAGCTTGAGGCTCTTGCGTTCCTGCCGGCTGACCACGTTCCCTTCGACATCGAGCGCGCCCTTGACGATGTGCGGCTCGATCAGGCGTCCGCCGTTCGCATAGGCACAGAAACCGCGCGCTAACTGCATCGGCGTGACCATGACTTCATAACCCTGGGAGACGGAGATCGTGCTGTCGCGACCCATCTTCGCCAGCGGGACGACCATCCCGGGATCCTCGCCGGGCAACTCCACGCCCGTGCGACTTCCAAAGCGGAAGCTGTCCAGGGCCTGATGCAGTCGCGGGTTGCCCATGCGCATGCCGAGCATCGACATGCCGATGTTCGAGGACTTGACCAGCACGTCCCAGGTTGCCAGCGGGCCATAGTGATGCACGTCGGTCACGATGCGCTTGCCGAACGGGTTCCACTTGATCGCGCTGATGGGCCAGACTTCGTTGGGGCGGGTGATGTTCCACGCCATCGCGGGTCCGGCGAGGAACGGCTTGATCGTCGAGCCGGGCTCGTACGGATCGGTCAGGCAGCGGTTGCGACGCACGGCGGGCTTGGAATCATCCAGATTCTGCGGGTTGAACGTCGGCCAGTTCGCCATCGCATAGATGTCGCCGGTGTGCGGGTCGATGACGATGACCTCGCCGCGGTTAGCCTTGTAGTGTTCGCAGGCGGCGGAGAGCTCCTGCTCAGCGATGAGCTGGATGTTGGCGTCGATGGTGAGAATCAGATGCTGTCCATGCTGCGGCGGGACGTAATCCTCCGCGGCGACACCCAGCGGCCGGCCGCGGAAGTCACGCAGCGTGCGCTTGTATCCATCCTTGCCGGCGAGCTGCTTCTCGAACCTCAGCTCCAGCCCTTCAACGCCGATGCCGTCCTTCTGCATCCCGCCGAGCACGTGCGAGGCCAGGGAACCCATCGGATAATAGCGCTGGTTCGTCGGGATGAGTCCGACGCCGGGCAGATCGAGCTTCTCGATCTGATCACACGTCCCGTCGTCGAGATTCTCGGCGATCTTGACGAACCGGCTCTCGGCGCGATCGCCGAGCATCTTGCTCAGCTCGAACGGCGGCTTGTCGATGATCCCGGCCAGCCTGGTGATCTGCTCATCCATCTCGACGAGCGAATGCCCGTCCTTCTGGAAGCAGGTCTGCATGAACTGCGGATCGATGAAGAGCGTGCGCGTCTGCACGGTCCCGGCCATGAGCATGCCGGTGGAATCGAAGATCGCGCCACGCCGGGCCAGCAGCGCCTCTTTGGTGTGCTGTTGCCGCTCCGCGCGCTCGAGGGTCTGCTGCCGCCCGTAGGTTTGGAGATAGCTCACGCGTCCAACGAGCGCGGCCAAGAGGACGGCGATCGTCACGAAGACGGCGGTGGCGCGAGATGAAGAAAACGTGGGCATCGGTTGCGTAGGCAGTCCGATAATTCATCGGCAAACCCGCCGGCGTTTCTACATGCGCATAAAGAGCAGCACGAGGACGATCAGCGCGATCACAATAATGACATACCACGCCGCCTTGGGCAGCGGACGCTCTTGCGCGGAGATGTGGTTTCCGCAATGCGGACAGCGTTCGGCATCCTCATAGATCAGCTTGCGGCAATGGGGGCAGACATCCAGGTCCGATTCTTCGCTGTAGTCCATCTCCGATGGATCGGGACCCTCGGGATCGTGTTCCTGTACGTCGTCATCCTCGTCGCGGACGTGGGGCATGCGCGTGGGAAATCTTACTCCGGGGCGGGTTCGCTCTGCACGCCTCGCGCGTCGATCCAACTGGTCTGCTTCGCGGTCACAGGCGTGCGGGGAACGAGCTTGAGCGAGTGATCCCCGACGGTCTTGGAAATGGCATTGGGCGCGGTGTAGACGGCAATCTGAAGCTGCTGATTCCACAGCTTGGCCTGCTGCGCCTCGATCTGGTTGTGCAGCAGGTTCGCCTGGTGATCGAGCTCCAACCGCTGCTGGCGAAGGTGCAGCATCGCCACGGCGATCAGGACGGCGCAGACGAGACAGATCAGCAGTTTCAGCATCGCAGGCTATTCCGCTGCCGCGACCGGCTTACCGGGAAGACGCAGCTTCATGTTCGGGCGAATGGTCGTCCCGCCCTTGAGGACGTCCTTGTTGAGATCGATGATCGCGTTGACGGCGCCGGGGGTGCCGCACTGTTCAACGGCGATTTTCGTAAGGCTGTCGCCGGCCTTGACGGTGTACGTGTTGCCCGCCGGCTCCGAAGCGACCGGCGGCTTATCCGCGACGATCGAGATCCTCGTCGGCTGCGCCGATGGGGCGCTGGGCGCCGCGGCTGGAGTGGATGAGCCACTTGCCGGAATGTTGTAAGTCTTCCCGGCGATCACCATGTTCGCGTTCTGCTGAAGCGATGGATTGGCGGCGATGATCGCATCGAGATTCTTCTTGCCGCTGCTCCCCATCGTCCTGGCGGCGATCTTCGAAAGGCTGTCGCCGGGTTGGGCCGTGTACTGCTTCATTCCCGCGGGGACCGCCGCGGTCGCGACGGGCTTCTGCGCGGCGGTGTCGGTATGCGCCAGCGTGCTTGCACCCCCCGCGGGGACAACTTCTTCACCAAAGCTCTGGCAACGCTGTTCAGCGAGCCATTGACCGGCTCGGTCGGACGCGCCACGACGGTCGGACTCCCTTCAGGCGATTGCGGCGTCTGCGGGGCCGCTTGCGGCTTAGCGCTTTCCGCCGGACCGACGCTCTTCGGCGCGCCTCCCCCAATCTGAATCACCTCCACGGGAGGCTTCGGCGGGGTCAATTCGTCCTTCGTGGGAATGACAGTCTGGGGCGCGACGCTCGAGGTCTGCGGCGCAACGGCGGCGGGCGGCGGATTCGTCGCGCTGGCGCCGGGAACCGCAACCCCGGTTCGCACGTTTCCCGCAACCTGCGCCAGTTGCGCCTGCTGCGGCTCATTCGTCTGCGTCAGGTGATCGGAGAGCAGAATCCCGATCACGATGATGAAGGCCAATCCAACCAGCAGACCGATTTTGGTTTCCCGCGTCATGACGCACGCTCCGGGGGGCGATGGACAACAACTCGAACGCTAGATTTTCGAAATCACGCGGAGCTTGGCCGAGCGCGACCTGGGATTGCGTGCAAGTTCTTCTACCGACGGAGTGAGGGGCTTCTTCGTGAGACTCTTGAATTGCCCGGTCTGCTCCGCCGACCGAAAGGACTGCTTGACCTGTCGATCCTCGCCGCTGTGAAACGCGATCACACCGAATCGCCCACCGGACGCGAGGTGCTGGGGAGCCTGGTGCAGCAGTGCATCGAGGTTCGGCAGCTCCTGGTTCACGGCCATTCGCAGGGCCATGAACGTCCGGGTGGCGGGGTCGATCTTCTCGTGTCGGGGACCTCCGCCCCGTATTGGCGGGATCGCCTGGCGCACCAAGTCGGCCAGCCGCTCCGTTGTTCTTATCGGTTGGAGCTTGCGCGCCTGTGCAATGTTTCTGGCGATCCTGCGGGAATGGCGCTCCTGCGCCAGTTCATATAGGACGTTGGCGAGATCGTCCTCGCGCATCGTGTTCACGAGATCGGCTGCGGTTTGCTCGATCCGCGGATCGATGCGCATGTCCAGGGGCATGTCTTGAGCGAAGGAGAGTCCGTACTGAGCATCGAAGAGTTGATTCGTGCTGATCCCCAAATCCGCGAGCACCCCATCGACCAGCAGCAGGCCTGCTTCAGCAAGCACATCTTCGATCTCCGCAAAATTGGCGTGAAAGAGTCGAACGCGACAGCGGACCGTTGCCAGCGCAGCTTTTGCGTATTCGAGATTCTTCGGATCGACGTCTAAACCGATGAGCATCCCCGACTCACCCAGCCGATGTGCGATCGCCGATGAATGACCGGCCCGGCCGACGGTGCAGTCGATGAATGTCTCGCCGGTCTTCGGATCGAGCAGGCGCAGGACCTCGTCGAGCAAAACGGGGTCGTGGCCGGCGTCCGGTAATGACATGAAAGTCAGGCTATCTTCAAGATTTACGCTTGCAATTGCATCGCTGGAGTGTGAGAATGCGTTTGGCCGATGTTTGCCTGTTGTGGATTACCTGACGGCAAGCTTGTGGCAATGGGGCTGTTGAATGGCCTTCCCGATATTCTGATTTCCCACCGGCTCGCTTAGACCGCGCGGCGAAGGATAGCGCAAGAAAAAGCGATACGGCAGAGTCGGGCGTCCGTTCCCCCGCCATTCCCAGGTCGGCGGGTCCCCATCCGTAAGGACGACACTGCGTCGTATCGCTCGTTGAAAGCCCGCGTCGCCCCAATCCCTGCGGCGACGCGGTGGTGCGTATCTCGGGGCTCCATCCCCGGACTTCGCTGCGCTACGCCCGGGGCGTAGCGCAGCAGAGCCCAGGGATCGATCTCCAAAAGAGCAAAGCTCGCAAAACAAAACACCGCCCATTGGTTGCCGGACTCCTCCGGCATCATCACACTCCGTCGCGAACCGCTCCAACGAGCAGCAACCGACGGGCGGTGAACTTCCATCACCCTCGCGTTATCAGGCGCTACAACCCGAATCGCCTGCCGACAACAAAGGTGATCTTCATCGCTTCATTCCGGAATTCACCGGCTCCTTAGGCTGATGGATCCCGCTCCCACTTGCTCCCACGAAACATCCGTGAAGGGCATCCTTGCCCAAGAGCAGCGGGGCGGTGCAGCGAACTTGCTCATCCATGAGCAGTTCCTGCGCCCATCTCCCGGTACAAAGCCTGAAGTCTCGATCTCACTATTCAGTTTTTTACGAATCGCTCCAGATCATCCTTCCCGGATGATGTGTCCCGACGTACCCTTCGAAACCGTACAGCACTTGCGTCCCTAGCCCTGCGATATCGCGGGGGGCGCGGAAGGCGGCGCTTGATCCGGCGCCTTGACCGCGATCTCACCCTTGCGTTGTCGCAGCCATTGTCGTTCTGCTTCCCACTCGGAGCGGTTCCAGAGCTCGAGATGGTCATTCACTCCGACCAGCGTCACCTCTTTGCCGAGCCTCGATTCCTCGAGCGTTCGCTCGGGCAGGAGAAGACGGCCTTGTTTGTCCAGTTCGATCGTCTCAGCCGCGCCCAGGTTCCACCGGTTGTATGCCAGCACGTCCGCTCCGGGCATCGCTTGAGCGCGTCCCTGGACGAGGAGCGCGTCGTAGTAGTTCTCCGGGTAGAGGCAAAGGCGGCCGTCGACTCCTTCGATTGCGATGAACGCATTTCCGTCGCGCTCCGGTTTGATCTTTTTTCTGATCGCCAGGGGGACAAGAACTCGATGCTTCTCGTCCATGCTGAGGTCGAACGACCCTTTGAAGACCAGATGCTGAATCAGGTTCACATACCACTCGGTCCCAGCGACAGCCATCTATCTACACCAAGCCCCACCGACCGCCAAGTGGAAAACCACTTCATGACGAGAAATTGTTGAAGAAATCCGTGGAGACAGTGCGCGCACAGCGAAAAGCCCGCGAAAAACGCGAGATGCCGTCCGATAATCGCGCGAAGAATTTTCGCTCGCGCGCTAAATTCGTTTGTGGATAACTTGTCGATTGCTGTGGATGATTTCAGCGGGATCCCCACCGACCGCCACCGAGCACTCCGCGAGCCTTCATCCGAGCATTTGGAGTGTTAGTACCAGCGGGGAGAATTGGGCGATTGCCGCTTGCTTGCCGAAGTCCATCGCAACGTACCAGAGAACCAACCCGCCGAGTGTGAGCAGATTCGCAAGAGCGACAATCGTTGCGTGAAATGACCTGGGAATCTTCGCGGCGAGAGCCAGCAGCGTGAGCCATATCGCAATGACGATCCACGGGAGGATACAGGTCGAGACCGCGACGCCCGATTGATGGGCCGCCAGCGCGAGCATCACGCCGGCCGTGAGAATCATCGACCCAGCCCGGCGAAAATCACGCAGCAGATATGCGAAAAACATCCCGCCTGCGGCGAATTGAATGATCAGCGTCGCATGTACTGCAAAACGACCGGCGAGTAACGCGAGCAACTGAAGAAACATCCAGAGCAGCAGGGGGACAGCCATCAGCGGCATTGTCCACGAAGGACACGAAGAACATGAATAAGATTTCCTCTTCGTGGCCTTCGTGCCCTTCGTGGGAAAAAGTGATTCTTAGCGTTGCAACTCAGCCCCAGCGGTCTGCGCCGGACCAATCGACGGATGCGTCACCGCATCAAAGCGGATATCGACCCAGGGAAATTGCCCGTCCACCCGCCCCTTTTCCTTCACGATCGCTTCCATGTACGCCAGCTTCTGTGCAGGCGTGACTTCGACGAAGTAATTTTCGTCCGTGACCGTGACCGGGATCCCCCAGCGGACTTCCGTGTTGTACTTGGTGATCAATACGAGCTGCGACGCCTTGGGATCGCGGCGCCGGCCGAAGTTGCTTACATCGACCTTCTGCACCTCTTCCGCATACGGCCGGCCGAACAGCAGCTTGACCAGTTCCAGCCCCGCGTGCAGATCCTCACCCGGCCACTTCGTTCCAGATTCCGGCGGCGGATGCGCGACGCCCTCGACCACGCGGATATTCATCCGCCGATCCTGACCCATCACAATGCGCGGGATATCGGCCGCCGAAAATGCTTCGGGCAGCTTGATGCCATCGCCATCGACCAGCCAGAAGTAGTCTTTCCAATGCACCAGCGCGACCGGCGCGCGGTATTCACAATCGACCTCGAGCGTATCGCCCGGTTTCTGCCCGTAGGCGCGTCGGACCTGGTGCACATCGCGAATCCACGGATTCGCTTTCAGGAGCGAAACCGTGTCGACCAGCAGTTGATGATCAAAGGCCGAGTGCATCCCGGCGGGTTGAGCGGATCGGGCGATCTGCTCGGCGAGAAAATCGCTCATCCACACCGGCCGATTCTTCAGCACGACGTGTGGCGATTCCGCCGCCGGGATGATCTTCTGCTCGACGTACCCGCGATCCGCATACACGCACAGACCCAGGGCGCCCGCGAACAAGATCGCGGCGACTGTGTGGATCATCACCCGCCTCAGGCGCGCCGCCGCCTCGGGATCGCGGGGCTTTTTCACTGCAAGGGGCTTGGGTTTCTTGGCTTTGGCCATTGCGACAACACCACCCTCCATGCGCACTGCAACCACAAACTACTGCGCTGTTGTTCCTATCGGGTGAAGAGGCGAACCTGCTGTAATGCGAAGTCGGAAGATTTTGCGCCACCGGGATGGTGAGAGCTCTTAAAACGCGCCCCACAACGCCGCGAAGAAGAGCACGATTCCCCCGGCAACCAGCGGTGGCGTCACGCGCCACACCAGATCGATCGGTCGCGCCCGCGCCAGCGTGGCGCACATGATCGTCACCGGCGCAACCGGGCTGCTCGTCCGCCCGAACTGCGCCGCGATCGCGTTCACGCCGCCGATGCGAAGACCGGTCGCCAATGCCGCCGCGTTCTTGACGTCGCCGCCCATCGCGATCGGCAGGAGGATCTTGATCACTGCCGGCGCCGTGCCGACCGCGGTACCGGTCACGCAGGCCGTCACCCACGGCAGGATGACGCTGGCGGCGAGGACGGCGGTTGGCGCATCCTTCAGATGGAGGGAGACCAGCTTGATCAATCCGTTGGCTTCGACCGAAGCCGCGAACATCATCGCGGCGGCGATGACGGTGATCACATGGGCGTAGGCGAAACCGGCGCCTTCGAAGAAGGTCGCGGGGATTCTCGAAATCAGCCGCCACGACGACAGACCCGCGCACAGCGCGCCGATCAGCATCGCCGACGCGATGGCCGCCTGCTCGCCGATCGGATTCGCCGGGGAAGTCACCAGGGCCGAGGGAAAGAGGTTCGCGTTGACCAGTAGTTTGCGGACCGCGATCAGGAGAAAAATCGGAACCAGCGGGACGATCGCTTTGAAGGGATTGACGCGTTCGATGCTTGAGGCGAGCGAGGTACTCATCGTTGCGGCGATCGAGCCTGGCGCGGCCTCGGGGATGTCAAGGACGTCTTCCTTCCCGCCCTCCGCCGTGGGGGCTTGTCTCTTTGCGAGATTCTGTTTCTCGCGTGCTTCGTACCAGAAGGACATTCCCCAGAAGACCAGGAGAGCCGTTCCGCTGGCGAGCATGTTGTAAGGGAAGAGATGCGCGATGATCGTGGTCGCGTCGTGATTGGTGACCGACTTGATCGCTGCCACCTCGACCGCAGCGGGATTGAGCAACTCCCCGCCCATTGATCCCCCCAGCAGCAGCAGCGAGCCCGCGGTCGCGCGCGAGATTCCCGCGGCCATCAGCAGCGGGATGATCACCGGGCCCACGACCGACACCGTGCTGGTCTGGGAGACGATCGCCGAGTTGACGAAGAACGCGACCGCAATCCCACCGGGGATCAGCAGCCAGCGGATCTTCCTGATCGGCCCGATGAGAAGGTGAACCAGATGCGCATCACATTGGGTCAGCTTGCAGACATAGGCGAACCCCATGGCCGAGCAGATCGGCACCACCGCCGAGGGATAGGTGATCCCCTTGGCAAACTCGACGAAAAACTGCGCGAAGGCGTCGAGTCGTTTGCCCGCCACATCGTCCTGCATCGCCCGCACTCCAAAGAGGACCGCGGCAGCGCCCATCAGCACAAGGCGGATGTCCATGCGTTTGGCCAGGGCGATCGCGCCCAAGATCAGCACGACGATGGCGACCGGGATGACGGGAGGCGCGGGCATTGGTTCGGTCGTCCTTGGGGCGAGCATGGTACACAACTCGTCGCCCGGCGTTAGACTTCTTTCACCAATGCGCCAATTACCCATCCTGCTCGGATTCCTAGTCGCGCTCCTCTTTACCCAGTTTGCCCGCGCCTGGAACGATACCGGCCACATGACCGTCGCACTGATCGCCTATCGCAACCTGGATGACGCGACGAAGCAGAAAGTGTCCACGATCCTCAAGGCCCATCCGCACTATCAGCTCTATCTGATTGCCAACAAGCCTGACAATGTGAGCGAGGATGAGTGGGCGTTCATGCGGGCGTCAACGTGGTCCGACTTCATCCGTCCGGCACGGCCGGGGAGTGAGTATGAGCTTTTCAAGGGGCCGGAGATCACGCGCTATCATCAGCCGTACTGGCACTTCATCACGATCCCCTTCGTCCCGCCGTTCGAGCGGAAGCATTTGGCGACGACCACGCCGGTCGCTTCATCGGGAACCTCACAACCGGCAACCTCTCAGCCTTCTTTCACGCTGCCCGCAAAACCCGCCGAGCCCAACGCGCTGACCGCAATGAACGACAACGCGAAAATCCTTTCGGGCACAGACACCAACCCCGAGGACCGCGCCGTCGCACTCGCGTGGATGGAGCACCTGATCGGCGACATCCACCAACCCCTGCACGCCGCCTCGCTTTTCTCGCCCACCTATCCCACCGGCGACAAGGGCGGTAATTCGCAGGCCATTCGCGTCGATGGCTGGGTCATGAACCTGCACAGCTTCTGGGACGGCATCCTGGGCAACTCCGACGGCTACAGCGCCGTCGCCTTCATCGCCGACGAAATCACCAATGATCCCCAGCTGGCCAGGGACAAGCTGCCCGAGCTAACGAAGGACACGAGTTTCGATTCCTGGATCGCCGAAAGCCACGAATACGCTGGCTCCCTGGCGTACCTCAATGGCCGTCTCCGCAGCGCGAGCAACGACGCGTGGCAAGCCAAGCAGCTCACGATCGAAGAAGTCCCCAGCCTTCCGCCGAGCTATGCGATCAACGCCCACGACCTCGCCAAACGCCGCGCCGCCCTGGCGGGGTATCGGTTGGCGGATCAGATCAAGCATTTGCTTGGCAACTGATCGAAGAGTCCCATGCCGACTTCGCGCCGCGTGCTGCAGCCGATAGGCTCGGCGTGGTGCCGATGCTCTGGTCCCTGCTCCTCGTCCCGGTCCTGATCGCGCTCAACGCGTTTTTTGTGGTCAGCGAATACGCCGTCGTCGCGCTGCGGCCGGCGCAGATGGTCTCGCTGGATGCCAAAGGCAGGAAGCGATCGGCGGCGGCGATGGCGGCGCTGCAGAGCGACCCGGCCAGCGCCATCGGCGCGATCCAGGTCTGCATCACGATGACGAATCTCCTGCTCGGCTGGCTCGGTGAGCCGGCGATGTCGAGCGCGCTCTATCGCATCATGCCGGGTCTGCCGCACTCGATTTCTCTGATCCTCAGCTTCATCGTCGTGACGTTTCTGACCGTCGTTTTCAGCGAACTGTTGCCCAAGGCGTTGACGATCCAGTATGTCGAGTGGGCCGCCGGTCTGACGGCGGTGCCGGTGCTGGCGATCCGCCGGGCGATCTATCCCCTCGTCTGGCTGATGAACGCGACGGCGAATCTGGTCACGCGCCCGCTCGGACTGGGGCGCGTGCAGGACCTGGAATCGTCGGCCGTGTCGGCCGAGGAATTAAAGCACCTGGCGATGCGCGCGGCCGAGGACGGCGTGGTCACCCCGCGCGAGCGGCAGCTCATCCTCAACAGCCTCTCGATCGGCCGACGCCGCGCCAAAGACATCATGGTCCCGCGCGTCAAGGTCGGGTATGTCGATCTGAAGCACACCATGGAGCAGAACCTCGCGGCCGTCGAGCAGCATCTCTTCAGCCGCGTGCCGCTGTGCGACGGCGGGATGGATCATGTCGTCGGGATCGTCCTGACCCGCGAATTCCTCACCGCGTTCGATCCGCAGGGCGACTCAAGCGTCCTGTCACTGATCGTCCGCCCGGCCATCTTCATGCCCGAGAACCTCACGCTCGACAAGCTGATCGAAGCCTTCGGGCGCGAGCAAACCCAGATGATCTTCCTGGTAGACGAATACGGCGGCGTCGAAGGTCTCGTCACCCTGCGCGATGTGATAGACGAGATGTTCCGGGAAACGTAGGGGGCGCAAATTTCAAATTCGAAGCTCCAAGGTCCAAACAAATCGCAAAAGGAGGAAAAGTCCAAATTGAGATTTGTGATTTGAAGTTTGTTTGGAACTTGAGCTTTGCGCAAGTGATCATTCCCACGAGTGACGATAGAATCTGCGGCATACTATCTCGCACCGCCGGGCTGGTTAAAACTACGCTATCCCGCAGGAGGAGTCTGCATGTACGAGACGAAGACCGACACGTCTGCCCTGGCATGGTCGCCAACGGGGTGGCCGGGCGTTTCCATGAAGATGTTGCAGCAGGTCGAGTCGAGCGGCGGGATGTGCGGGATGATCCGGATGGAAGCAGGCAGTTCAATCCCGGCCCACAGCCACACGCACGCCGACCAGGCCGTGTTCGTGATTGAAGGAGACCTCGTCGAGGAGGGCGTGACCTACGGCCCGGGGAGTTTCCTGCTCGCCAAGGCGGGCACACCGCACGGCCCGCACGGCTCGCCGGGCGGCTGCGTGTTGCTCACCACGTATTTCGGCAAGCCGGACTTCGTACCCGTCGAGTAAACAACCGGGCCGCGGCTTAACCACCACTATCCATTCCGCTTGTGGTCAAGGGGCGCCTTAGCGGACCGCGGCGGCCTTGCGCTAGAGGAGCGAATCCGCCAATCGCGCGATGTTCTGCAAGGTTCGGCGCAAGACCGATCGTTGATCCCAGGCCTCGCGCGTCAGCTCATCGCTGTTGGCGAAGTAGCGTTCCTGGATCGCGCGCAGTTGCGCGACGACCGCGGGATCGTAAACCAGCAAACTCACTTCCGCGTTGAGCGCGAAGCTGCGGATGTCGATGTTGCTCGAGCCGACCAGTGCAACGTCGTCGTCAATGCTCAGGTGCTTCGCATGCAGAAAGTGCGGGCGATAGAGATGGATCTTGATGCCGGATTCAAGCAGCTCGGCGTAATAACTCTGTTGGGCCAAAAACGTGAGCCGCTGGTTCGATCGCGCGGGGACGACCAGGTGCACTTCCGCGCCGCGCAGCACGGCGGTCTGCATCGCCTGTAAGAAGGGCTGATCGGGGACGAAGTAGGGCGTCGTGATCACCACGCGCTTCTGAGCGGCGTGGATCAGATCGACCATTAACGCCTGCGCGTTGGCCCGGCCGTAGCCGGGGCCGGAGGGGAGAAGCTGGGCGACGGACGTTCCCGCTGCGGCAAAGGGCGGATCGGGGAAGAGCTCGGGTTCATCGAGCATCTCGTCGGTTTCCATCGCGCGATCGACGAAGAAGATCGCCTGCAAGTGCGCGACAACCGGGCCCGTGACCCGCGCGACCAGTTCTTCATTGGGACACCCCCGGATGAACAGCGGCTCGACGATGTTCTGCGACCCGGTGTAGCCGACGCGGCCGTCGATGACGGCAACCTTGCGATGGTTCCGCAGATCGATCCGCGCGCCGCGCTTGGGATAGCGGCGGAAGATGCTGACCGGCATGACGGCGGTCACTTCGACGCCGTTCATGCGCAGCGCGGGCGCGAGATGGCGGAGGGCTCGCCCGGAGCCGACGGCGTCCATCAGCACGCGGCACTTCACGCCGCGCCGCGCCGCCGCCGCCAGTGCATCGGCCACCCGTTTCCCCGCCTGGTCGTTCTCAAAGATGTAATAGAGCAGGTGAACGTGGTAGCGGGCGGCTTCGATGTCGGCGATGAGCAACTCGAGCGAGACGTTGTAGTCGGACAGGAGTTGGATCTCATTCCCGCCCAGCGGCTTGAAATCACCCAGGCTGCTCGCCAGTGCCGCCGCCCGTTCGACTTCGTGCGATGCTTGTTCGCCGCTGGCGGCCGACACCGATCGCAGTTGAAATCTCGCCGCGCGAATCTTCTGCGACGCGAGATTCTGCTGCTCGATCCGCTTCTTGGGCAGGTAGATCCGCCCGATCATCGCGTAGAGGATCAACCCCGGCCAGGGAAGCAGAAAGATCAGGAGGAGCCACGTCCGCGCTGCCGCGGGGGTTCGGCGGTTGGGGACGTAAAAGAGCATGATCAGCCGGATCAGCCATTCACTCGCGTAATAGGCGGTGGTCCAGGTGAGCATGGTAAAGGCAGTGATGAATGATGAGTGATGAGTGATGAATCTAGTCAGCACTCGTCAATCATCACTCATCAATTCCCGGCCATGGAGGCTATCGCGAATTGATGGGAATTGCGACTGTTACGCGGTCTTGCGCGAGGCTTGCGGCTTCTCTCGCACGCTGGGCGCAATCCACAGCTCTGGTTGTCGCGGCGCTTCCCCGCCCCGCGCGAAGGCACGCTTGACCAGTCGATCGCAGAGCTGGGCGAAGGAAATGCCGGCGTGTCGGGCGGCATCGGGCAGGAGGCTCATGGGCGTGAAGCCGGGCATGGTGTTGATCTCGAGCAGCTGCGGCTTGAGGCTGCGATCGATCATGAAATCGACCCGCGCCAGATCGCGGCAGCCGATGATCCGGTTCGCCTCGCGCGCCAGGTCGCGACAGAATCGCCCGACTTCCATCGGCAAACCGAGGTCGAAGTGATGCTCGGTGCCGGTGTTCTTGTACTTGGCGTCGAAGTCGAAGAACTTTCGCTTCACCACGATCTTCAGCGGATCGAGCGGCTCATCTTCCAGGATGCCGACCGTGATCTCCGGCCCATCGATCAATCGCTCGACCAGCGCGTCTTCATGCCGCTGAAGGATCGAATCGCACGCCAGGTCCAGCTCGATCGGGGTGTGGCACAGGTGACAATCGAGGCTGGAGCCCGAATCAATCGGCTTGACGACCGCCGGCGTGCCAATGGTGGCGGCTGGCGCGGCGCGGGTGATGACTTCCCAGTGCGGCGTGGGAAGGCCGGCGCGCTGCCAGAGCTTTTTGCAGGCGACCTTGTCCATCCCGATGCGCGAAGCGTGCGATCCGGACCCGACGAAGGGGATGCCGCGCTCTTCGAGGATCTGTTGAAGCTCCCCCGATTCGCCGAACGCGCCATGAAGAACTGGGAAAACGACATCGCAAGGGCGATCGAGTCCGGAGAGATCGGCGGGGGAGATGTCGGATGGGAAAACCTCGTGCCCCATCTGACGCAGCGCGTCGATGACGCCTTGCCCGCTGATCAGCGAGATTTCACGTTCGGCGCTGGGGCCGCCGTAGAGAACTGTGACCCGCATGCGGTTCCTCCATGAACCTTCGCGAAATCCGAATGACCAAACCGCGAAATCCGAAAGAATGACGAATGACGAAACCCGATGGAAGACATCCTTCGTCATTCGCACCTTCGTTATTGATTCGTCATTCTGGTTTCGTCATTCGGATTTCCTGCCCGCTACCAGATCTGCACTTCTGACTCCAGATGAATCTCATTCTTGTCGAACACCTTTTCGCGAATGAGCTTCACCAGCTTCATGACATCATCGGCTTTGCATCCGGGGTGCGCGATAATGAAATTGGCGTGCTTCTCGCTCACCTCGGCGCCGCCGACCCGGAAACCTTTCAATCCGGCCTGATCGATCAGAGCCCCGGCGGAAAGCCCGCGCGGGTTCTTGAAGATGCACCCGCAGTTCTTGGTGTTCAGCGGCTGGGTGTTCCGCTTGTACATCCAGATTTCCTTGGTCTTCTTCATGATCCGATCCGGATCGTCCTGCTCGAGCTCGAGCCTTGCCGAGAGGATGAACGGCGCGGAGATGTTGGTGGAGCGATAGTCAAAGACCAAATCATCCTTGTGACGATCGAAATGATGGCCGGTGGAGTCCATCACATCGACGCGTGTGACCAGGGCGCCGATGTCGCCGAATTTTCCCCCGGCGTTCATGCGGATCCCGCCGCCGATCGTGCCCGGGATCCCGGCAAGGCATTCGATGCCGCTGAGGCCTTCCTTGACGGTGCGGATGAGAAGCTTCTGCATGTCCACGCCCGCGCCGACTTCCAGTGAGTTGCCTTCAAACTTCACACGCCGCCAGTAGTCCTGATCAAGGCGAAAGACCGCGCCATCGACGCCGCTGTCGCCCACGAGCAGATTCGCGCCCAGACCCAGCACGTAGATGCGGATGTTGTTCTCCGCGCAGCGCCGGGCGGCTTCCTGCAATTCCTCGGGGACGCGCGGGCGAACGTAATACCGCGCCGGCCCGCCGATCTTGTACCACGTGTGCGGCGCCAGCGGCTCGTTCTCGCTGACGATCTCTTCGAGCCCTGAGAATGGATTGGCGGTGGTCAAATGCATTTCACGAAACCAAATCGCGTCCGATTTCCCACACGTTCCCCGCGCCCATGGTGACTACCAGATCACCGTCGTGGACGTTGCCTTTGAGGTGCTCGACGATCTGCGCGAACTCAGGCAGATGGATCGCCCGGTGCCCGTTCTTGATGATACGCTGCACCAGGTCATCGGAGCTAACCTTATGCCGCTCGGATTCGCTGTCGCGGACGAAATAGATATCCGGGACAATGGTTTCATCCGCGGCGGCGAAGCTGTCGGCGAAATCCTCCAATAGAAAGCGCGTGCGGCTGTGTTGATGCGGTTGAAAGACACAAAGGACCCGCTTCGGTTGGTATTTTTCCCGCAGGGCCGCCAGGGTCGCGCGGATTTCGGTGGGGTGGTGGCCGTAGTCGTCGATCACGGTCGCGCCGCGATAGGTGCCGGCGACCTGCATGCGGCGATCGACGCCGGTGAATTGGTGGAGCTGCTCGGCGGCGAGTTTCGGCTCGACGCCGCAGGCGGCGCAGGCGGCCAGGGCCATCGTCGCGTTCATGAGGTTGTGTTCGCCGGGGATCGATAACTTCAGCGTCACCACCGGTTTGCCGTCGCGATGGACCACGCCGGTGGGGCAGCCGTGCTCATTGGGCCCGGCGAAAGTGCTCCACGTCGTGCCGGGCGAGAGGGAAACCGATTGCACTTTTGCCCGCGCGTCCCTGACTGCGTTGGCGACATTCACATCACGCCCGTTGGCGATAATGATCCCATCGTCCGGCAGCAGCGCCACGAACGCGCGAAATGCTTCGACGATCTGGTAGATGTCCTTGTAGCAGTCGAGGTGGTCTTCCTCGATGTTGGTGATCAGCGCGACCTTGGGGCGAAGGTAATGGAAGCTGCGATCGTACTCGCACGCCTCGGCGACGAACGCCTTGCCCGTTCCCGATCGGCTCCCGCCGCCCAGTTGTGGCACGGTTCCGCCGACGACCCAGCTCGGATCAACCCCGCACTGGGTCAGCGCGAAGGCGATCATCGCGGTGGTCGTGCTCTTGCCGTGCGTGCCGGCGACGGCAACGCCGTAGCGCTCGGCCATCACCTGCCCGAGCAGCTCGGCGTATTTGATCGTCTGGATGTTCCAGCGCTGCGCGGCCTTGTATTCCAGGTTACTGTCGGGAACGGCGGCGGTGCGAACGACCAGATCGACGTTCGCATCGAGCAGCTCGCCCATCTGATCGCGCGAGATTTTTACGCCGCGACCGGTCAGCTCGAAGGTCTGTTGATTGGGTTTGGGTTCGGAGCCGGAGACGATCGCGCCGGCGTCGAGCAGCATGCTCGCCAGCCCGTTCATTCCGCACCCGCCGATGCCGATGAAATGCACCCTCTGACCAGCAAATTTGCTGGCCGAGCGCGACTCCATTCGCGGCTCGCGGACAACGGATGACATCTGGGGGGGCATACTACACCTCGGTGCGAGTGAGTCAATGGAACGTCGAGCGTCAAACTGAAACGTGATGAGTGAAACGTGAAACAACAAGGCGCGATTCACGCGCGTCTTTAGTGTTTCACGTTTCACTCATCGCGTTTCATGTTTGAATTATCGGCCGTTCCCGCTCATCTCGATGACGATGTTTGCCACCGCTTCGGCCGCGTCGGGCCTGCCGATCGTTCGCGCTGCATCGGCCATCGCGGTGCGCTTGTTTTGTTCATAGAGCAGCGGGCCGACGATCGTCGCGAGTTTGGCGGCGTTTTTCTTCGCGTCTTTTTCATCATCGACGATCACCGCCGCGCCCGCGGCTTCCAGCACCCTGGCGTTGGCGCGCTGGTGCATGTCCTTGTGATACGGATAGGGCATGAGGACGGAGGCGACGCCGCAGGCGGTCAGCTCCGCGCAGCTGCTGGCGCCGGCTCGGCTGATGCACAGGTCCGTAACCGACCAGACATCCGCCATCGCCGGCGTGAAATCGACCACGCGCGCGTCGATCTCCAGCTCGCGATAGCCTTCGCGCACTTTGAGCGCGTGTTCGCGCCCGGCCAGGTGCAGGATCTGCCAGCCTTGAAGCTTCACATCCTTCAGCATCGCAAGCACGGCTTCGTTGATCGTCTGCGCGCCCAGCGACGCGCCGGTGATCGCCAGGGTCATCAGCTTGGGATCGATTCCCAGTCTCGCCGCCGCCTCATCGCGCGGCGGGAGCTGGCGGATGTCCGAGCGGATCGGGCAGCCCGTGACGAGGGCCTTGGATCGATGGGCGGAGGGAAACCGCGCGATGGATTGCTCGAACTGGCAGCAGATCGATTGCGCATACCGCGCGAGATATTGATTGGCGCGACCGGGGATGACGTCGGGGTTGATAATGGCGGTTGGGATTTTCTTCAGCGCCGCGATCTTCACGCCCACCCCCGCGGCGTATCCGCCCAGGCCCAGCACGACGGCGGGCTTTTGCGCTCGGATCTGCTGCTTGACCAGGTCCCCCGTCTCACGCCACGCACGCCAGAACTTGATCAACCCGCCGACGGTTTTGACCGGCGGGACGATCGGCTGCTGGATGAACTCAAACCCCGCCGCCTCGAGAATGACCCGATCGATCTCCTTCTGCGTGCAGAGAAAGACCGGGCGACAGTGCGGCAAGCGCTGGCGCAGCACCTGTGCGACGGCGATGCCGGGATACAAATGCCCGCCCGTCCCGCCGCCGGCGAGGAATATGGTTAATGGTTCAGGCAACGGAGGGTACGGAAGGTTCCACGGCGAATTGCAGCTGGGGTGTCTCCGGTTCGATGGTATCGAAAGGGGTCAGCGGCTCGGCCGCCTTGGGCTTGTGCTTCGTAATGCTGTAAAGCAATCCGAGTGCTGCACACGTAATCACCAACCCGCTCCCACCGGCACTGACCAGCGGCAAAGATAAACCCTTGGTCGGCACGCTGACGGTCGCGACCGCGATGTTGATCGTCGCCTGCAAGCCGATCATCGAGCCGATGCCGAACGCCAGCATCCGGCCGAAATCATCACGCGCGTGCTGTTTCACCACTTGCCAGGCGACGTACAGGATTCCCAGATAGAGCGCCACGGTCAACAGCGCGCCGAATAATCCCAGTTCCTCGCAAATGACGGCGAAGATGAAGTCAGTCGTGTCCTCGGGCAAATAGCCCAGCTTCTGGATGCCGTTCCCCAGCCCCTTTCCCGTGACGCCGCCGGTCGAGAAGGAGAGAAGGCTCTGGATCATGTGATAGCCTTCCTTCTGCGGATTCGCCCAGGGATCGGTGAAAGCGATCATGCGCTTCCAGCGATATTCCTTGTGCATGATGAACCAGAGCCCGGCGCCCAGCGCCGGCGGAATGATCAGCGCGAGATGCCACCATTTCACCTTGCCGGCCATGAGCATGGTCAGCGCGCAAATGGCAATCAGCGCGGCCGTTCCGAAATCCTGGATCACGATCAACAGACACATCGCGCCGATGGGGATGAGCGTCGGCACAAAACCGGTCCAGAATTTTTCAACCGTGCTTTCCCTTCGCGTGAGCCACCACGCCAGGAAGATCACGATCGCCCATTTCGCCAGCTCCGAAGGTTGAAGCTGCGTAAACCCCAGCGGCAGCCAGCGCCGCGCGCCGTTGCGGGTGATGCCGACGTGCGGGACGAGCACCAGCATGTTCAACACGAAGGTTACGAGCAGCAACCAGAGCACCGGGCTGCGCAGCCAACTCGCAGCGCTGCCCAGGCGGGTGTAGTGAAGCTGACCGACGAGAAAAAACGCGCCGATGCCGGCGATGCAGAAACCGAACTGTTTCAGCGCCAGCGGGTTGAGCCGAAACCCCAGCCGGCCCGAGACGTTCATCGACGCGGACTGGACCATGATCATCCCTAGGCAAAGCAGGGCGATGACGCAGAACGCAAGGACGTCCCGCTGGCGCAGGCGGTAAATCGACGGGTCCATAGACTGCATTTATCGGACGGATAAGCACTTACGCTTGAAAGGGCTGGTCTATTGCAAAATGATCTTGTTTGTGGCTTAATAGTGTTTAACATGAGTAAACATGTCTGAACCGGCCTCGGTGTTGGATTATCGTGAGCCCGAATGGGTGGCGAAAAAGCTCGGGCTCGATAAGAACACGGTCTACAAATACCTCCAGGAGGGCTGGCTCCCCGGCGTGCAGTTGGGGCGGAAGTGGCTGATCTCCGAGCGGATCCTGGCGGAACATCTGGAGCGCGAGACCCGCGCCCAAACCGCCTCCCGTCGCGGCCAGTTCCCCTACACGCCACGCCTCCAGCGAACACTCGAGCTCGCGACCCAATATGCGATCGACCGCGGCCTGGAATACGTCGGCACCGAGCACCTGCTGATCGGCATGATCCACGAAGCGGAAAACGTCGGCGTGCAGGTTCTCAAGAATCTTGGCGTCGACCTCGCCCGCCCGCAGCAGGTCTTCGAATCAAGCGTAGCACCCGGCCACGGCAAGGCCCGCGCCGCCGAGCTCACCGAACGTGCCCGCACGGTCCTTCAACTGGCGCGGGAGCAGTCCATCAGCATGGGCCATGCTTACGTCGGCAACGAAACGCTGCTCCTGGGATTGCTTCTCGAACCCACGGGGATGGGCGGCAAAATCCTCCGCGACTTGGGCGTGACTTTCGAATCAGCGCGGGCCCAGGTCTTGAAGCTGGTCCACGGTCGGGAGTGACGCCGCGGTCTACGGGACAAACGGCAGAGATGGAGCGGGGGTCGATCGAGTCGTTTTGCGCTTCAGGTCCTCAATCACAAGCATGCCCTTGTCATCAATGTGTTCGCGAATGCCGCGCGGGGAGGGAAAGTATTTGCTCGGCTGAGTCGTGGCGGGGTCAACGAAGCACGTCGGTTCGTAGATCGGCGGAATACTTTCGCCCGGCGGGACCCATACGCGCATCGTGTAATAATCCGCGAGCTGACCCGCGGCGGGCGTGAGCATCACACGATCGTCATCGCGCAGTTCCCCGCGAATCACGGTCTTTCGGCCATTGTGTTCAACGACGAATGTGAATCGGGAGCTATCGTTGGGATCGGCCACGCCGTCAAAGATGCGCGTGATGCTGCTGGTCGCGCGATGCATCTCGAGTTGCTGCGACATGATCGGCCGGGCGTTGGGCGGCGTCGGGAGCGGGCGATCGGGGACCTCCGGGAGGAATACGATCGTCTTGTCGGGACCGCCTTTCACCACGCCGAAATTCACCGCGACGATCCGTCGATTGCCTTTCGGGCTGATGCGCTCATGCAAAAAAGCGACTGGCGAGACGTACTTTGCAGGAAACGTCCCGCCCGTCCGCGCCCGCGTGTAGCGGTCGAACGCCGGGTTGATGTAGGCCGCGGAATTGCTCCCTGGAATGCTGGTGGCCTGCGACACGTATCCGCCGCCCGCGAGCGAGAGCAGTTGCGGATAAGTCTGCGGATCGTCGTCAAAGACGACATGCTGCGTCGTCGGCGGCGTGTATGTTCGAGCCGCAGGGGTCGGGAGCCTGTTCCACCAGTACCAGCCGGCCTGATAGAACCAATACGCGAACTGAATCGAGACCAGGACGGCCAACCCGATGAGGGTCCGTCGAAACCACGGCCGGCGGGATCGCTTGGCGTCGGTGGCCACCACGGAGGAACATTCCACGCGCGGAAGAAAGTTGCGAAGGGGTCGCGGGCGACTATCCTCTGCCCCGCTTGACCGCACGCGACGAAATCCGACCGCTCGCCTACGCGCCGGTCCAACACGACCCCGGTTCCGACGGTCTCCCGCGCAAAGTGGGCTTCTGGGGCGCATCCGCCGTCATGGTCGGGATCGTCATCGGCAGCGGGATCTTCGCCACGCCGACGACTATCGCGCGGAACATGGGATCGCCGACGGTGATCCTGTCGCTCTGGGTGGTCGGGGGGATCATCGCATTGTGCGGGGCGCTGACCTTCGCCGAGCTGGGGGCGATGATGCCGCACACGGGGGGGATCTATGTCTTCCTTCGCGAGGGCTTGGGCCCATGTCCGGCGTTTGTGTTCGGCTGGACGTACATGCTGATCGCCAAGCCCGCGGCTGCGGGGGGGATCGCGACGGTTTTCTCGACTCATTTTCAAACGCTGACCGGCCTGCACTGGAACGCGCCGATGCTGACGTGCATCGCGCTGTTCCTCCTGACGCTGATTAACGTGCTGGGCGTGCGCGGGAGCGCGCGGTTCGCGATCGTCCTGACCGGCCTGAAATACGCGGCCATCGGGGCGATCATCATTCTCGGTGTTTTCGCCGCGATCTTCGGTCATGCATCGGGCGGAGGCCACTTCGCTACGACGGCGGCGCCAAAAACATTCTTCCAGGCGATCGTGCCGGTCATGGCGGCGATCATGTGGACCTACGACGGCTGGGCGGACGTGGGCTCGATCGCGGGTGAAGTGATCGAGCCGCAGCGGACGCTTCCGCGCGTCTTCGCGCTGGGCACGCTGGCCGTCATCGCGCTCTATGTGCTCGCCAACGCGGTCTATCTCTGGTTTTTACCACTGGCGGATATGCGCGAGACTGAGACCGTCGCGCCGCTCCTGATGACGCGCCTGGTCGGCCCCGTCGGAACGGCTGCCGTCACGCTGTTGATCATCCTCTCCACGCTCGGGAGCTCGCACGCCAGCGTCATGACTGGAGCACGCGTGACCTTCGCGCAGGCGCGCGATGGCTTGCTCTTCCGCTTCCTGGGGCGAGTGAACCCGCGCTTCCAGACGCCGGCCGTGTCGCTCTGGACGCAACTGATCCTCTCCTGCGCGATGGTCCTGGTCCTGAAGGATTTTCAGAGCCTGGCGGACAGCTTTGTCTTCACGATCTGGATTTTCTACGGACTTGCCGCGGTGGGCGTGTTCACGTTGCGCAAGCGATTGCTCGATCACGCGCGACCGTTCCGCGTGCCCGGATATCCGTACGTGCCCGCGATCTTCATCCTGACCAGCGGGGTGATGACGGTGCTGGCGGTGATGGATGATCCGAAGACCAACGGCGCGTGGTTAGCCATTCTCGTCGCGGGGATCCCGGTGTATTACGTGTGGCGCTGGTTGTTTCCGAGAGCGACGATTGCTGGAGACGCCGGTGTCTGAGCGGAGCGAAGACCCGGGTGAAAATGTCTATCGGTCCTCGGATCCGGGTCTTCGCTTCGCTCAGACACCGGCGTCTGGGGGAGCGCGATGTTACCGCAGCTTAACCGTCGCGATTGCCATCGCTGCGAGCATCGCGCCGATGAGCCAGAAACGCACGACCACCTGGTTTTCGCTCCAACCCTTGAGCTGGAAGTGATGATGGATCGGCGCGCGGAGGAAGACTCGCCGGCCCTGACCGTAGCGGATCCGCGTGTACTTGAAGTAGTACCGTTGGATCAGTACCGACAGCGCTTCCATCACGAACACGCCGCCGACGAGAACGAGGGTGAACTCATGGCGGATGACGACGGCGATGTAGGCGATCAGCCCGCCGAGCGCGAGCGAGCCCGTATCGCCCATGAAGACCCGCGCGGGGTTGCAGTTGAACCACAGGAAACCCAGGCACGCGCCCATCATCGCGCCGGCGAGGACGGCCATCTGATCGCTGGTCGGCACGACGGGCAGAAACAGAAACCGCCCCAGCTGCGGGATGCCGCTCAACAGGGCTAGGATCAAAAAGACGAAGCTGACGATGGCGGTGCATCCGCTGGCCAGCCCGTCGAGGCCGTCGCTGAGGTTCACCGCATTCGAGAAGCCGGTGATCGCGACGACGCTGAAGGCGATGAAGAAGAGCAGCCCCATCGTCAGGACGGGGTCTTTGAGGAAGGGGAGGTAGAGGTCGTGCGTGACCTTGTTCTCTCCGCCGTGCCGATACGTGAAGTAAGCGAGGACCGCCGCGAGCCCGAGTTGTCCGACCAGTTTCTCCGGCCCATGCAGGCCCTGGCGATCGGCGCTCTTTGCATTGGTCAGTTTCAGCCAGTCATCAAACGCCCCGATCGCGCCCATGCCGATGAGGCAGACAATTCCCATCAGCACATAAAAGTTCCGCAGGTCGGCCAACAGCAGCGTCGTGAAGAGGATGGAGCCGATGATCAGGATCCCGCCCATGGTCGGCGTTCCCTGCTTGGTCTGCATCATCGCGTCCATGTCGACGTGATCGAACTTTGCCTGATCGCCGACCTTGTGCCGCCGCAGCCAGTTGATCACCGGCGGTCCGAAGAACATGCAGAAAAGAAAGCTCAAGACCACGGCGATGGTGGCCTGGAAGGTGACGAAGGTGAAGACGCGCAGGAAGCCGAGGTTGTGGGCCTCAAGCCATGGGAGCGACGATCGTATCAGTAGAAAGAGCATGAATGGATCCACGAAGGACACGAAGGTCACGAAGAAGAAAATCGAAATCGGATCTCTTCGTGTTCTTCGTGTCCTTCGTGGACAGGATTATCATGATGCCGCTTTGCGGACGAATTTTTTGTCGCGATCGGTAATCGCCCGGGCCACCGCTTCCAGCCCGATGCCGCGGGAGCCCTTGAGGAGGATCAAATCTCCGCTGCGCACGCGGCGGATAAAGCCCCGTGCGGCTGCTGCCGCGTCGGGGTAGGTGACGATCTGCGGGCCCTCCACGCCCGCGTGTCGGGCAGCCTCCTTCGTCGACGAGGCGATCAACGTCGCCTTCTTACCCACGCAGATGAGCAAATCAAGTGCATCACTTTGCGCCACCAGCTCGCCCATCTCCTGGTGGTACTTGTCGCTGTGATCGCCCAGCTCCAGCATGTCACCGAGCACCGCGACGCGGCGTCCGCGCGGATTCGGCAGGGCGATGAGCGTTTCGATCGCCGCACGCGTGGAATTGGGGTTGGCGTTGTAGGCGTCGTTGAGCACTGTCACGCCGTTCACCTTCGACAGCTGAAGGCGCATGTCCGGCCCGTGGGCGTGGGCGAGGGAATTGATGATCTGCTCGACGTCGAGATTCATCCGCCGGCCGACGGCGATCGCCGCCAGACCGTTCAAGGCGCTGTGTTTGCCGAGCATCGGGACGAAGACGCGGCGGCGGGGGTTGCCGTTGAGGTTGAAGCGCACGCCGTCCGTGCCGCAGTGGATGTCGGTGGCGAAGAGGTCGTTGGTGTGCTTTAGGCCGAAGGTGATGCGCTTACCGCGGTACCCCGCGACGTGCGCGAGCAGGGCGTCGTCGTCGCCGTTGACGATCAGCGCGCCCCGGGGATTGAGTCCCGTGATGATGCTGGCCTCTTCCTTGCGCACGCCGTCGATGTCGGTCAGGCCTTCAAGGTGCTCGGCGCCGACATTGGTGATGACGGCGATGTCGGGCAGGGCCATCTCGGAGAGGTGTTTCACTTCGCCGTGGTGGTTCGTTCCGATCTCGAGGACGAGATAGTCCTGGAACGGATCGGCCGGGAAGATCGCGAGGGGGACGCCGATGTCGTTGTTAAAACTTTTTGGCGAGATCGACCCGCGTTTGTGCGGGGAGAGGACCGAATCGATGAAGTACTTGGTGGTCGTCTTCCCGTTGCTCCCGGCGACGGCGATCACAGTCGCCTGCATCTGCTTGCGGACGAAGGTCGCCAGCCGGCCCATCGCCCGGCGGGTGTTCTCGACGCCGATGAGCTGAAGGTTGGGCAGTTCCAGTCGCGGCGCTTCCTGAACCAGGGCCGCCACGGCCCCGCGCGACGCGGCATCGGGCAGAAACTGATGCCCGTCGAAGCGATCCCCTTTGATGGCGACGAACATCGAGAACGGCTCGACCAGCTTGGAATCGCTGAAGACCGATTTCACCGGCGGCGCATCATGCCGCAGCGGCGTAATCGCCCTCCCGCCGACGGCCTGCCGAATTTGATGGATGGTGAGAGGTTTCACGCTTGCCTAGCCCGATCGGCGATCCAATACGAGGAAAGAGGATGGAAGATGGAGGATGGCAAAGGCAAGCCGTCGCCATCCTCCATCCTCCATCTTCCATCCTCGTTTTCCATCCACACTACGCCGCCGTCGCTTGCCCCTGTAGCACGCGACGCGCTTCTTCGACGTCATCGAAATGACGTTTCTCGGTCCCGATGATCTGGTAGTTTTCGTGTCCCTTGCCTGCGATCAGCACGATGTCGTCGGCCGCGGCGTCGTTCAGGATTTTCTCGATCGCGGCTCGGCGGTCGGGTTCGACGATCGCCGACTTCTGCCCGGACTTGCTGAAGCCGGGAAGGATCTGCTGGATGATCTTCTGCGGATCTTCCGTGCGCGGGTTGTCGCTGGTGACGTAGACGACGTCGGCGTTTTTCTCGGCGGTCCTGGCCATGCGCGGACGCTTGGTGTTGTCGCGATCCCCGCCGCAACCGAAGAGCACGCGGAGCTTTCCCTTGGCCAGCGGACGAAGGGCCGAGAGGACGTTTTCGAGTGCGTCGTCCGTGTGTGCGTAATCGACCAGGACGGCGAAGGGCTGCCCGGCCAGGACCGGCTGGAGGCGTCCGGGCGCGCCGGTCGCATCGCTCAATCCGGCGGCGATCTGGTTGATCGTCAAGCCGCACGATTCGCCCGCGAGCGCCGCCGCCGCCAGGGCATTTTCAATGTTGTGCCGGCCGATGAGCTTCATGTGTACTTCGGCCTTGCCGTCGGGGGTGTGTAGGGTGAAGCGCGACCCTTGCGCTGTGACCGAGACATCCCGCGCCCGATAATCGGCGCGCTTGCCAAAGCCGAAACGGATGATGCGCGAGGAGCAGCTCTCGATCATTCGATCGGACCACTTGCTGTCGTCGTTGACGCAGGCGACGGCCTCGGGGTCGAGGCTTTCGAAGAGCCTGGCCTTGGCGGCGGCGTAGTTGTCCATCGTCTGGTGGTAGTCCAGGTGATCGCCGGTCAGGTTGGTGAAGGCGGCGCCGCTGAAGAAGACCCCGGCGAGGCGCTGCTGATCGAGCGCGTGACTCGAGGCTTCGATGACCGCCGCCCGACAGCCCCGGTCGCGCATGGTCCCGAGCAGCTCGGCGACCTCGCACGCCGACGGCGTCGTCATCTCGGCTTCACGTTTGTTTCGACCATCATCGATCTCGACGGTCCCGATGAGACCGCACTTTTGGCCGACGCGGGTGAGAAGGTGACGTAAGAGGTATGTTGTGGTGGTCTTTCCGTTCGTTCCGGTGACTGCGAAACAGCGCAATTTGTGACTCGGTGACCCCTGATACAGATTGGCAATCAGCGACGCCGCCCGCGCCGGGTCGGGGATAACGATCTGCGGCAGGGGGCACCCCGACGCCCTGGTCTGCGTGACCACCGCCACTGCGCCGCGGGATTTGGCGTCGGCGACGAACTGCATCCCGTCGGCCTTGGTCCCGGCCCGGGCGATAAAGAGGTTGCCTGCCTTCACGCGCCGGGAGTCTTCGCTTACACCGGTGATGTCCGCGTCAGGAATGCCCGAAAGAGTCGGCCGCGGATCGAGATGCCGCAGCAAGGCGTGCAGTTGCATACAGAAGAATCCTTCCCTCCGCCAACGTTCAACGAGTCACCCTGCCCAGCCTGCCCGGCAGCGAACCTGCACCAGAGGCCGGGGGCGAACCTAACATAGGGTACGGGTCGAGGCAACGGGGGTTCGTTGGTTCAAGTCAGCCGCGAGTTACATCGTCCGCCACAGATATTTTTCGACCGGGCGGGGGAGGAAAGTGCAAAAAAGGAATTCCCTCGAGGGACCGCGGCCTCAGCGGGCGAGGGGTGAGCAGACACAACCCGAACATGAGCTGATCCCCGGGCTCCGCTGGCGCTACGCCCCGGGGCGTAGCGCCAGCGGAGCCCGGGGATCCGTGGCTCACGGCGCAAAACGACCCGAACGGAACATTTTCGATACCTTGCCGAACCCACCTCAGATCAGCTCCATCGAAAACACATCCGTCCTGGGTCGATTCAGCCAGGTCAGCATCGCATGCCCGGAGCGCTCATTGATGTTGACGTCCATGGCGACGGAACTGGTGGTGACTTTTCGTTTGCTCCAGGTGCCGTCGGTGCCGCGGGCAGAGACGTAAAGGGCTTTTTTGTCGCGGTCATAGTAGATCGCGATGGGGTTATCGTTCTCGTCGAAGTAGAGCTGGGCGCTGTCGCCGACTTTGCCGGCCGTCGCGACGCTCTCGACGAACCAGTCGGTATTGCGGTACGCATACTTCACGTTCGCACCGGCGTGGTCCTGGTACACGATCTGCGCCTGGAGACCCAGGTTCAGCGGGCCGGCGTGGAGATTCAGGTCGATATTTCCCACGCCGGTGCCGCTGTCATCGACCACGGCGTTGAACCAGGTGGCCTGCGGGTCGTCGAGATCGAGACGGGCGTATTTCAGGTCGCCGTTGGTTGAGTCGGAGTACGCGACGGCGATGGTTGTGTCGTATTGCGTGAAGCCGAAGTTGGATCGGACGGCGGCCTCCCCGACATCGACGCTCAGGTCGGCGCCGACGTCGGAGCCGTCGGTTGCGCCATCGACGGTCAGGCGGCTCCAGGTGTTTTCATCGCGGTTCCACGTCGCCAGGCGCAGGTTCCCGCCGGAGCGCTTGTAGTAGCCGAGGTAGGCGTTGCCGTCGATGTCGAACGCGAGTGACGGATTGGTGCCGACGTGCTTGTCATCTTCGATCATTGTGCTCGACCAGTTGCCGGCGTTGTAGCTGGCGAACTTTACGCCGGTGTTGGTGAGATCGAAGTAACCGATCGCGGGCTTGCCGGTGCCGTCGACGGCGATGGTGGGCATAGCGCCGACGTCACCCTTGTTGTCCACGATGATCGGCGACGACCAGAGCCCGTCGGCGTCGCGCGTGGCGTACATCAGTCGCCCGCCACCGGGGGCGTCATACCAGGCCGCGTGGAGGATGCCCTGGCTATCGAGCGCCGTGTCGAAGTTCGTGCCGAAGTCGATGTCCGTCGTCCTGCCGATGCGCTGGTTGGTCAGCTTCAGCGCCGCATCGATGTCGAGCCGGCTGTATTGGAGGGTCGTGGTGTTGCCCGATTCGCCCGAGCCGTCCCGGTTGTTCACGCCGCTGGCCATCAGGATCGACCCGATGTCGCCGGCCTTGGCGGTCGAATCGAGTTGCTTGATCAGCGCGGCCGCCCCCGCGACATACGGCGAGGCGAAGCTTGTCCCGTCCTCGGTCACGTAGCCGCTCGTGGAGTTATCCGGCATGACGATATCGACGCCCGGCGCAAGCATGTCCAGCTCATCGCCGCGCTGCGACCAGGTGGTGATGATGTCGCTGGAATCGACGGCGCCGACGGCGAAGACATTGGGATCGGCGGCAGGAAAGGCGATGCCGTCCTGGCTGATCGGCCCGGAGATCTGGTCGTTCGAGTTTCCGCTGGCGGCGACGACAAAGATGCCGTCGGCGCGGAGCGTCGCAAACTCGTCGCTCAACTGCGCGCTGGTCTGCGCATCGGGGTAGAAGCCCGAACCCAGCGACAGGTTCACGATCGAGATGCCATAAGTCTGGTAATTGTTGATGACCCATTGAAGGGCTTTTTCGATGTTGTTGTCCGAGATGTTGGTGGCGGTGCCGACGCGGAGTGCGACGATGCTGGCATCGGGAGCGACGCCTTGATACGTCACGCCGCCCGTCGTGTACGGCTTGGCCGCGATCACGCTGGCGACGGAGGTGCCGTGGCCGGTCTCGTCCATCGGGTCGGCGTCGTTGGCGTAGAAATCGTAGCCGGCCTTGACCTTTCTGCCGGCGCCGAATCCTCCGCCCAGCTCCGGGCGGTTGTAATCGACGCCGGTATCGATGACGGCGACGGTGACGCCTTTGCCGGTGATGGAGGAAAAATCGGCAGCCGCGTCGTCCTGGTTCACCAGCTTCGCATAGGGGCTCCAGGCGAGCAGCCGGCGGATTTCGAGGGACTCAAAAATGCTGAATGGGTTTGGCTTCGACATAAGAAAATCGGCTGCGCGGCACGCGGGACAGGGGTACAACGCTGCGACAAAACCATAGTCCCAGGTCGCTGCCGTTTTCTTCCAACAATCTCGCCAAACATCAAAGTTGCAACGGAAAACCGCCTGGTTTCCCATCCCCCGGCCCATCAGGCCGCCGGCGTGTAGCCCGTCACAATATCAAACTTCGCCGATAGCTCATCGGCCTTGGATTTCTCGATCGGCGTGAAGTCGATCAGGACCGAGTCGCGCTGTTTTTCGTCGCGGATGCCTCGGAGAACCATGTCGCGGGTGTTTTGCTCGTGGCCCTTGATGTAGCACTGCGTGGTGAACTTTTCGCCATCGTCCGATTTGCTCCTCGGCAGCGTGATGGCGAAATGGATGTGCGGCGTGCGGCCGGGGTAGGGGACGGGCTTGATCGTGCGGAAGTAGTATTCGCCGGTCGATGCGGTGAGGAATCGGCCGTACCCCTGGAAATTCTTGTCGCGATGCGAAGCGTTGCCGCTGTGCGAGTGGAGATAGACGCCGTTGGCGTCCGCCTGCCAAATTTCGACGACGGCGTTGCGAATGGGATCGCCCCTGGCGTCCAGCACGCGGCCGGTCAGATGGGTGATCTGCCCAACCGCCGGGGTGAGGGCTTCGTTCACGATGATCAGATCGTTGTCGGTGTCGAGCGGGAGATGATCGGGATAGAAGGGCCCTTCGGTCTGGCGCGGCGTGCGCGTCAGTTGCTCGGCAAACGCGCCGCGATCGAAGAACGAATACGACGCGAGCACCGCTGCCGAAACGCCGAAACGATGCAGAAATTGACGACGGGATGAAGTCATGTCACCGGCCTCCGAAAGTTCATTCGTGCCGATTGGCCTGCGAAAGTTTAGTCCAGCTTTACCTTCACGACGACCTTTTTTACCGGCAGCGGTCGCCCGTCGATGGAAAGATTCGGCATATGCACATCGTGCGGTAGAAAGATCGCGAAGCTGCCCTGTTCGACCGTGACCAGTAACCCTTCCCCCACGCCGCCTTGAAAGAACTCGACATCCTTCTCGGCGTCATAGGCGGCTTGCGATTTCAGCCGCTCGATCGGCGCAATGCCCATGCGCTCGCTGCCAAGAATCATGAACTGAATGTCGGCATACTTTCGGTGCGCTTCCCATGTGCCGGCGTCGGTCGGCTTGGTCTGGTAAGACTGGACCATCGCAAAGACGTCTTCGCCGAAGATCTCGTAGCGTCCATCGGCAACGCGAGAGAAGTCCTGCTTCAGGTAATCAAACCCCGCGGCAAAGCGCGCGCCCAGGCGGCGATAGATCGAGGCATTGCTCAGTCGGTCGAAAATCACGTCACTTTGCTCCTCAGCTCTTCAGCCATTTGCGCGACGGGCGACGACCAGTCTCCTAAGTCCTTTTGCCGAAACAGTCGCATCGTTGGATACCAGGGCGAGTCCTCGCGATCGATGCCATAGCGCCAGTCGGCCCCTCGATACAGAAGCGTCCACACCGGTCGAGCGAGGGCACCGGCTACATGCGCGGCGGCGGTATCGACCGTGATGATCAGGTCGAGGCATTCCATCACCGCAGCGGTGTCTCCGAAATCGTTCAGCTCCGCCGCGAGATCGATCAGCTTCATCCCCGCGGGGGGATGGGACAATTGGGCGGCGGGAGGACCTTTTTGGAGGGAATAGAACGTAACGCCTTCGCGCGCCAGCGGCGCGAGATGCGCCAGCTTGCACGAGCGAGCCCGATCATTGTCATTGATCGCTCCGCCCGCCCAAACGAGGCCGACTTTGAAATACGGATCACCGGCGAGCCGCTCGCGCCACCGCGCCACGCGCGACTCGTCCGCGCGAATGTACGGCACATCACGCGGGATGGTTTCCAGAGTCGTCCCAAACAGCGCGGGCAGGCTTGCTTCCCAAGCCCACATTTCATCCGGCAGCGGCGGAGCCTGCGGATCGACGATCCCAACGACGCCGCGCACGCTGAGCGCAACCGGCTCGAGTATCGGCGGACACGCCACCCAGACCTTCGCCCCGCGGTCCGCCAGCAACGGCGCGTAGCGGATGAACTGTACAAGATCGCCCATGCCTTGATCATTGATGATAACGATGGTCTTGCCACCGGGATCGGAGCCGTCCCAGCGCGGGCGAGTCTTGTCGATGCGCTCGGCGAACTGCGGAAGAGCGGCGCGGAGCTCGTAATCGGCAAACCCCCGGGCGTAGTCGCCGCGGCTCAGCAGCACCAGCCCACGATCGACCTTCGCGTCGACGGCATCGGGCGCCTCAGCGAGAATGGCGTCGTACGCGGCGAGCGATTGATCGATCCGGCCCATCTTGCGCAGCGTCAGGGCGAGGTTCTGACGGGCATCCTGCATGGCGGGATCGAATTGAACGACGCGTCGAAATGCCTCAGCGGCTTCTTCGAAGTGCGCGGTCATCTGGAGGGCATTTCCCAACGCCATCTGCGCGGCTGCGTCATCGGGCGCAAGCTGCGCGGCGCGCTGTGCCGCCGGCAATGCGTCGTCATACTTGCCCTGGAGCCACAAGCTGTCGGCCAGGAGCGTCCAAGCCAGCGGGTACGTGGGCGCGAACTGGGTGGCGTGAGTCAACGCCTGTTCCGCCTGCTCGTGCGCCCCGAATCGGCTCAGGGCCATGCCGAAGTTCACCAGCAGCCGGGGATCGTCCGGCGCCATCTGTGCAGCGAGGTAGAGTTCGTTGAGTCCCTGTTCATTCTCGCCCAGCGCCAGGAGCGACATGCCGGCGTCGGCGCGGATCCATGCTTCATTGGGCGATAGCTTGATCGCTTCGGAAAGCGAGTCCAGGGCCTCGGCGTGCTTGCCGAGCATCGCCAGCGCGGAGCCGAGATCATGGTGAAACTGCGCCGTGTTCGGCGCAAGCGCGACCGCTTTCTCCAGCAACGGGAGGGCCGATTCAGCGCGTCCCTGCTGAAGCTCCTGCACGCCGGCCAGATGCGCGTCGGTGGCGGATTGCATCGTTGGGGTCAGAGTTTAGCGAGTTCTCGCAGGTTCGCCGAGACTCGGGCGATCACTTCGCTCCAATTTCCCATCTCGCGCTGGCGGAAGAGCTTCATGGTGGGGTACCACGGGGTATCGTCGCGCTCGAGCATCCAGCGCCAGTCCGGCCCCTTGGCCAGCAGCGTCCACACCGGCCTGCCGAGCGCGCCGGCAAGATGGACTACGCTGGTGTCCACCGAGATTGTCAGGTCAAGACATTCCAGCAGCGCTGCGGTGTCGGCAAATGTGCGGAGGTCCTGCCCAAGCGGGGTGATCTGCATCCCCGGCGGCGGATTCTGAAGCTGCGCTTCGGGCTTGCCCTTCTGCAACGAGAGCAGCGCGACGCCTTCCATCGCCAGCGGTGCGAAATCAGCGAGCTTGCTCGATCTTGCCGCGTCGTTCTGATGCAGCGGCGTGCCCGCCCAGACAATGCCGACTTTCAGGCCCTTCAAGGGTGCGAGGCGTTCGCGCCAGCGCTGGACCTTGGTCTGATCCGCGCGGACATAAGGAATGTCCGCCGGGATCGTGTCGAGCGTGGTTTTGAAAATAGCAGGAAGGCTTGCGAGTGGCGCGTAGAGATCGAAGCGGGGGAGCGGTTCGCCGGGATGATGAATCCCGCTGACGCCCGGCACTGTTTCGATCACGCCGCGCAGCTCGGGGGCGCAGTGCACCAGGACTTTCGCGCCGCGATCTGCAACGATCTTCGGCACATAGCGGATGAACTGGATCACGTCGCCCATGCCCTGCTCGCTGGTGAGCAGCAGCGTCCTGCCGGCGATGTCCTGGCTGCCGTCCCAGCGCGTCCCGGGAACGGGGGCCTTATCTTTGAACGCCGCACTCCGCCAGCGTGTTTCATACTCGCGGAACCCGCGCTCCAGGTCGCCCAGCGTCAGGATCGCCAGCGAGCGATTCGCCAGCGCGTCCATCCGGTCCGGCCAGCGCGCGACGATCTGCTCGTACATCTCCAGCGATTCCTTCGCCTGTCCCATCTTCAGGATCGTCAAAGCGAGATTGCTCAAGGCGTCAAAGTTGTTCGGATCGATTTCGATGACGCGGCGGTAAGCGGCGGCGGCTTCTTCGCTCCTGGCCAGGACCTGGTAGCTGTTGCCCAGCAGGATGAGCACGCGGATGTCGTGCGGCGCCATTTTCTCCGCGCGCTCGGCGATTTGCGCTGCCTCGGCGAACTGTTGCCCACCCCAGAGCGCCTCGCCCAGCTGGAGCAGCACCGGCACTTCGATGGGCTGGATCCCCGCGGCGCGACGAAGCACGGCCAAAGCTTCATTGAACTTGCCCATGCGATGCAGGCAGAAGCCGTAGTTCCCCAGGAAGCCGCCATTGTTCGGCTCCATCTGCGTGGCGATGCGGAATTGTTCGAGCGCTTCATTCAGCCGGCCCATCGTCAGCAGGGACGAGCCTGCCTGCGTGCGCACCATCGCATACTTCGGATCGAGTTGGAGTGCCCGCGCGAAGCAGTTCAGCGCCTCGGGGTGACGATTCAGCTCCGCCAGCGCCTGCCCCAGATGAAAGTGCGCCTGAGCGAAATTCGGGGCGACGAGCGTCGCGCGGTGGAGCAGCGGGAGCCCCTCGGCGGGCCTGCCTCGTTGCGTAAGCAACACGCCCATCAGGTGCAGCGCATCGGCGTTGTCAGGATGTTCAGCGAGGATGCGGCGATAGATCGCCTCGGCATCCTCCGTGCGCCCGGCCTCATGATCGGCGAGCGCGCGCTGCAAGAGGGCCAACAATTCCTGCGGGGTCATTGGTGGGTGAGAGTTTACGCGATTGCCCCCCGGGTCGCGTAGTTCTTGTGGTGCATGCTTAGCCCCGCGGCATGACGTGGGGTCAAATAGGACGCACAGGATTCGTAACGGGTCCTGGACTACAGCGAATGTTCTTGCGCATCGCTGCGCAGTCGCACCGTCTTCATGTCCAGGTTATGCACGGTCTTGATATAGCGCACCGTCTGATGCTTCGCCCGCATCAGGATACTGTGCGAGATCGCGTGCGTGTCCTCGTGACGGATGCCGGGGAGCATCGCCGAATCGCTGATGCCCGTGGCGGCAAAGAGAATTCGCTGTCCCTTGGCCAGGTCATCAGCGGTGAAGATCTCGGCGAGGTCCGCATCGGTTACGCCACCGGCTTTCAATGCCTTGCGTTCCTCCTCGTCGCGCGGCCACATCTGCGCGAGGATCTCCCCGCCCAGGCATTTGATCCCCGCGGCCGCCAGCACCGCTTCGGGGGAGCCGCCCGTCCCCATATACACGTCCACGCCGCTGCCGGGGAGACACGGCGCGATAGCGCCGGCGATGTCGCCGTCGCTGATCAGGCGGATCGCCGCGCCGGCGCGTCGGACGTCGTGAATCAGCCGCTCGTGTCGCGAGCGATCGAGAATCACCACGGTCAGATCCTGCACGCGCTTGCCGAGCTTCAACGCGATGATCTCGAGATTATCTTGGACGGAGTTATCCAGCCGAATGCGCCCCGGCCCATGCTTCACGCGCGGGCCGAAGCTGATCTTGTTCATGTAGAAGCTGGGGATGTCTGCCAGCAGCTTGTTGGGATCTTCGGCGGGATCGTCGCAGGTTGCAGCGGCGATGACGGAAATCGCGCCCGGCAGCCCTTTGCTGACGATGGTGGTCCCGTCGATCGGATCGAGGGCAATCGCCATCCGCACCGAGCCAGGCGCCCAGCAGCCGAGCTTCTCACCCTTGAAGATGCCGGGCGCGTTGTCCTTGATCCCCTCGCCGATGGTCACCAGGCCGGAGACGTTGACCGTATCGAATAATCCGCGGATGGAGTCAGAGGCCGCAAAGTCGGCAGATTCCTTATCACCCTTACCCATCCACCGGTAGGCGCTCAGCGCCCCGGCTTCGGTGGCGCGGATGAATTCCATGCCGACGAGGCGCTCCTGATCGACCGGCGATTCGGTCAGATCGAACGCCCCTGGCGCTTGATGCGGCTCCAGCTTTCCATCGGAACGACTCATGGACGTGTGCTCCTCTCTCTCAAAAAGAAGCCCGGACATGCTCTTACCCAGGGAGCAAAAGATACCACCGATTTTTGCGGTGGCACAATGAGAAATTGATCCATCCTTAACCGTCCAGAAGTCCTTCCCACGCCGAGGGATGCACGTGAATGGACCACCGTCCGTGAACCCTGCGAACCTCCAGCGGGCAGCCATAGACCCGGGAAAGCGTTTCAGAGCGGATGACCTGTTCCGGAGCTCCCGTAGCCGCCACGGTCCCATTGTCCAGCAGCAGGATCTGCGAGGTCGCCGGAGGCAACTCCTCGACGTGATGGGTGATCATGACGACGGTGGGGGGCCGTAAACCGTGGCCGCGCTCAAAAAGTGACTGCACGGTCGCGAGGACCTGCTCGCGCGCCAGCAGATCGAGTCCTGCGGTGGGCTCATCGAGCAACAGCAGCTTGGGTCGGGACGCCAGTGCGCGGGCGATGAGACTTCGGACTTTCTCCCCGTTGCTCAGCGTTTCGTAACGGTTGCCAGAAACCCGGGACAATCCAACCTGCGTGAGCAGTTCATCGGCATGCTGCTCCATCGTGCGGGTGATGGGATCATACAGGCCCAGCGTGCCGAAGAAGCCGGTCAGCACGACCTCGCGGGCGGTGAGTTCGCTCGCAACGTCGTAAGGCCCGGCCGGCTGGACCAGCCTGATCGAATGCCGCAGGTCGGGAAGTGATGTATCTCCGAAGCGGCCCCCAAGGACTTCAACGTCCCCTTCGGTGGGAAACAGATGAGCGGCCAATATCCGCGCGAGCGTGCTCTTCCCAGATCCATTGGGCCCAAGGATGGCGCAGCAGGTCCCGACATCAACGGTCCAGCTGACGCGATGGAGGATCCATCGTTCCTGGCGGCGCAAGCTGACATTGCCTAAGCGGATCGCGCTGTCCTCCGATAGCATTCGGGCTCCTGGCGAAAGATTTTACGATTGCCACAACCACGTTGACATTTCTACCATCGCGGCTGGAGCGCAGGTAACCAACGGGAACTGGTCGCACGTGTCACGCCTGGACGTTGAAGTCTCGCTGGAGGGCCAGCATCGGGAGCATCCGCCCGAGTTGGTGCTTCGCACCCCGCCCAACTGGACGGCCGTCGGATTCTTTGCCGCCTTGTCCGCACTCCACCTCTTCTTTGCGACCGCCGCATTCGTCCACCAGCGGTGGGAGGCGTTCCTGAGCATTATCTTCGGCGTGTTGTTCGCGCTGCTGGCGGTCGCATGCCGGATGATCGCGACGGAGTTGGCGGTCATCGGCAGAGATGCCCGGGTGCTTCGTCTTCGCACTGGCTCGCGACGGTACCACGTTGAGCGCTTCATACCCTTCTCAAAGGTGACGGCCGTCCGATTGACGTTGCTCGATCCAGTTCGCCCGGAGTCCGCAACGATCGAGATCGTCTGCCCGCACGAAGTGATCGAATGCCCGCCCACCGCCATCCCACGCGAAGAGGCGCTGTGCCTTGCGGTCACCATGAACGTGCGGCTGGTCAAAGTTTACGGGGCTGCATTTACCGCGGCGGCAGAGCGGATTGATTCCCTCACCCATTCCTAAAGCTCTCGAAGTTCTCTTTCTCATCGCGTTGCGGCAACGGTTTTGCATGCACCCGTTTCGACAAGGAGATCGACCATGAAGCACAAGACCGGAAAGCGTGAACTGATCAATACCGGCACCGACAAGCGCTACGTCCGCCGCGATGCCAAGGGACAGTTTAAGGAAAGCGACGACGTCAGCCGCTCCCTCTCGGCCGACCGTCGGCGGCATGCCAAGACCAAGACGAAAGCCGGTTACGGCGATCGCGGGGATCGGTAAAACCGCCGCACAAGCGCCGACCCTATGTCTGATCTGTCGCGGCTCAAGACCTTTGCGGAAAAAGACGGCAAGACGATTAACGCCGTCATCGAAACTCCGAAGGGCCGACGCAACAAGTTTAAATACGAACCGGACGGGCAGTACTTTTCGCTAGGCGGCGTACTGCCGGCGGGCGCGGTGTTTCCATTCGACTTCGGGTTCGTCCCGCGAACGCTCGGTGAGGATGGCGATCCGCTCGATGTGCTGGTTTTGATGGATGAGCCGGCGTTTTCCGGATGCGTCGTTCCGTCGCGGCTGATCGGGGTCATTCGTGCCAGGCAGACCGAACGGGATGGCCAGACGAATCGCAACGATCGCTTGATCGCTGTTGCCGAGAAATCGAAGGAGCTGGAGGGTGTCCGGGCGCTCAGCGATCTCAACCCCACGCTGCTGCGCGAAGTCGAACAATTCTTCGTCTCTTTCAACCGCACCCGCGGAAAGAAGTTCAAGATCGAGGACCGGTTGGGGCCGCAGGCGGCCATCAATGTGATTCGACGGAGCTTGAACGCACAGAAGGGCAAGCGCAAACGAAAATAGTGGTCGTTGGCGCAGCGTTCATCGGGCCGGCGGCGGGGGTGGTTCGTCGCGATACGGCTTTTGCTGGCGATAGAACGAGAGGTGGCGCTCGATCTCGCTGGCAAGGGGGGTGTTGGACTTTTCCTTGGCCAGCGCGATGCCGGCCTGGGCCGTGGCGACGGCCTTGGTGAAGTCGCCGGTCTCGGCATAAGCGGCGGCGAGGGTATCGAGGACCTCGGGGCGCACAGTGCCTTCGCGGTTGAGCTTCTCCGCCAAACGAATCGCTTCCGCCCCGTTGCGCAACTCTCCCTGTGGGGCCGTTGCCAGCAACCACGCGAGGTTGTTCCGCGCGGCCGACTGCGGATTCACCGCCAGCGCCTTGCGGTAGTGTTCGATAGCCTCCTGGAGGCGGCCGAGCGATTGCAGCACAGCGCCGAGTTTGAGGTGCATTACGGGATCGTCAGGAAGGCGCTTGAGAACAGCTTGGAAACACGCCGCCGACTCGATGAGCATCCCCTTGCGCAGCAGCACCTCGCCCAACTGGGTGTTGGCATCAATATCGAGCGCATCCTGCTTGAGGACGGCGTGAAGTTTTGGGATTGCTTCGTCGGCCCGGCCCTGCGCGATCAGCGCGACGGCCAGGTTGTAGAGCGCCGGCGCGTGGGTGGGGTCAATGGCAAGAGCGGCGGTCGCCTCCTGGGCTGCGGCGTCGGGCTTGCCCTGCGTATTGAATAATGCCGCCATCGCCGAATGGGACTTGGGATCGTCCGGTTGCGCCGCCAGTCGCTCGCGGAAATGGCTTTCGGCTTCCGCGAGCCGGCCCATTTTCATGCAGAACAACCCCATGTTGTAGCGCGCCTCGCAGTATCGGGTGTCGCGCATAAGCGATTCGCGGTTTGGAGCGTCGGCGGTGAGCAACTGCAGCACCTGCGTGAAAGCCATCTCCGCCGCCGCGTAATCGTCGCACGCCACGTACGCCACGCCGAGTCGATTGTAAGCTTCGGAATAATTCGGTTGCATCCGCACGGCTTCGAGGCAATAGCGGATACAGCCTGGAAGATCGCCGCGGCGATAGTGAGACATTCCCAAAACCAGTTGCGCCTTGGAATTGTTGGGCACGACGACGGACGCGCGGGTGAAGAGCGTGTCTGTGTCCTTCCAATACCCGATCTCCACCCACGTTCGGACCGTCAGCGCGACCAGCAGCACGACCGTCGCGCCGGCTACCGCCTTCAGCCAGCGCGGATGCGCGTCCACGTGTTCTGACACAAGCCACGCCAACGCGAGAAATGGCCCGATGAGCGGGAGATAGGTGTAGCGATCGGCGTACGCCTGGTCTCCCACTTGCACCAGTCCGATCACGGGGATTAGCATCCCGAGGAACCAAAGCCATCCGACCCAGAGGTAAGCGCGGCGCTTCGGTTGGATCAGGACCAGCGCGGTGAGCAACAGGAGCACAGTTGCGGCGACCGGCCACGCTCCGACACGCCCGCTCAATGGATAGATTGCCGACAAGCTTGTCGGCCAGATCATTTTGGCGAGGTAAGCGCCGTATCCCAAGAGTGAGTTGCTGAGCCGGATCTGCACCGGCACGTTCTCCAGCGTAGACATCGCGCGGCGCTGCGCGATGAGTGTGACGATACAGGAAGCCGCCGCCATCAGGATCAGCGGCGCCTTTTCCATCAGCAGGCGCGCCACGGGAGCTGCGGGCAATGGCGGGGGCGCGATGGTGTGCCAGGGCACTCTCCCGCGGATGCTCACCCGCCCGAGCGGCCACACGTCCAGCAGGAGCAGCACGAACGGCAGCGTGACGACCATCGGCTTGCTCACCAGCGCCAGCGCATAAAACGCCAGCACAGCAGCGTAAGTCCGCGCGCGGGGGGTGCGCACGAAGCCGGCGTAAGCCCACAGCGTAAGCATGAAGAACAGGCCCGAGAGCACGTCCTTGCGCTCTGAGATCCAGGCCACGGACTGAACGTGCAGCGGATGCAATGCGAACAACGCCGCGACGATCAGGCTGACGTAGGGGGCATCGGTCAGCCGAATCAGAGCCGCCAGCAACGCCAGCGTTGCCAGCACGTGCAGCACGACGTTGGTGATGTGATACGGGCGTGGGTTGCGGCCGAAGAAGTGGTATTCCGTGAGGTAGGTCAGCGTTGTGAGCGGATGCCAGTTGCCCAGATGCACGCCGGTGATGGCCCAGCGCACTCCCTGCAGCGATAGTCCCTGCTTCATCTCCTGGCAGTTTTCCACGTAGCCTGGATCGTCGTAGTGGATGAAGTCAAAGGCATGCACCCGCGCGTAGACCGCAGCGGTGACGCCCAGCAGGACCAGGGCCAGCGGCAAGGCGCGGCGCCAAGCCGTGCGCGGCTCAGGAATTGATTTCGTGGCCGCATCGCGATGAGCGGCGCGAACTTTGGATGGAGCTGCCTGGCTCGTCAAGGCTACCTCAGGGACCGCTGGTCTAACGTAACTCAGATCGTCCGGCCGCCAAAGCAAAAGAGCCGCCTTTGGGGGCGGCTCTTGCAGATCATTGATCGTAGCTCGCGGTGTTAAGCGGGGGGTGGACGTCTGCGCCGCTTGAGCGTTGAGACCAGGGTTAGCGCGAGGAGCGTCATGGAACCCGGCTCGGGAAGCAATGCGGAGATCGATCCGCTGTCGCTCTTGGCGACAAAGTCGAATTGGATCGAGGAATTGGCGGTCATGTTTTGGATATAGATGGAGTCGATCCAGTGGGTACCAGGAAGCAGCAGGCCGCCTGCGTGGCCACCACCGATGGAGGAGACGGCGCCGTACCCGCCGCCGTCGAGGTCCCATTCCATCAAGTGCCAATTCCCGTCTGCATTGACCGTGGTCAGTGAGCTCATGTCCAGTTCGGACGTTGCGCCACTGCTCCCGGTGTCACCGACGGTGTCGCCGTCGAGGTTGAGCGCGAGCTTGATACCGGCGGAACTGGTCTTGTAGTAGAAGCCGATGAAGCCGTCGGTTCCCGCCGTCGTGGTGAACGGTGTGTTGCTGGACGGGGTGCCGCCGCCGGAGAGGAAACGAATTCGCGCCGGGTTCGTGGTACTGAGGATGGCATTGATGCTCTCAGACCCAGCGCCCTCGAAGGTGTCGCTGGTGATGCGGTCAGCGGTCGAAGCGGTTGATACGTTGCTCTGACCAGAGAACGAGGGCTGGAGCGCGAAGTGCCCTTCGTTGGTATTGAAATCATCGAAGACAATCGATGCCCGTGCGCTGGTGCCGACGCACAGCAGCGTACAGATCACGCCGATGCAAATCGCTGCGAATCTGGACATGCCATTCTCCTCCGCCCCGACGCGCTTGCCGTTTATCCGGTCAAAGCCCTACCCGCGCGACGGGATCTTGAATTTGTGGTCGCGGCATTTGTGAATTGCGTGCGCGTCCTCGACGGCGCGACGGTCCCACATGCCTCTACCGCGTTACTTGCAACTACCGTCCGCCGCGCGTTGTGTTGCTGATGCCGTTTAAAATTTTTGGAGTAAGAAACTCTGGGCTCAAGGGTTATAGAAGACTTGGAAGAATGGGGCAGGGGATTTGACCTTGTCGGGGAGCTGTTTAGCATGGCCCCCTCCTGTATGGAACACACGACTCTCCGCGACAAGCTCGCCGCCGTCGATCAGCACCAGGTGCTCCGCTTTTACGACCAGCTGGACGAGGGAAGCAAAGAGCAGCTTCGCCGCCAGCTATTGGCCTTGGATTTGGGGGAAATAGACGAGCTGGCGGAGAAGCATGTCCGGCATAAGTCGGCAATTGCGATTCCGTCGCGCATCGAACCGGTCAAAGCCTTCCCACGCAAACCGCGCGAAGAGCAGCAAATCAGGCAATATGCCGAGGCGAAGAAATTTGGGCTGAGTCTTCTGAAAGAAGGGAAGGTTGCCGCTTTCCTGGTCGCCGGCGGACAAGGCACCCGATTGGGGTACGACGGCCCCAAGGGCGAGTTCCCCGTCACCCCGGTGAAGAACAAGCCCCTCTTCCAGGTCTTCGCCGAGCAACTGCTCGCCTGGGGTCGCGAGGCGGGGAAGCCTATCCCCTGGTACATCATGACCTCGGACGCGAACGATGCGCAGACCCGCGCGTTCTTCGTTCGCCATAACCACTTCGGCTGCAATGCCGACGATGTCTTCTTCTTCCAGCAAGGCATGATGCCGGCGTTCGATCTGCTGGGTCACATGTTGCTGGCGGAGAAGGATTCGCTGGCGCTCTCGCCCGATGGTCACGGCGGATCGCTTCGCGCCCTGGCCAAGAGCGGCGCGCTGGCGGACATGAAACGCCGCGGCGTGGAGCATCTCTCCTACTTCCAGGTCGATAACCCGCTGGTTCATTGCATCGATCCCCTGTTCCTCGGCCTGCACGCGATGACCGGCTCGGAGATGAGCAGCAAGACCATCCCTAAGGCTAACGCGCTGGAGAAAGTCGGGAACTTCGTCGTCGGCGACGGCGTGCTGCAGGTGATCGAATACAGCGACCTTCCCGAGAAACTCGCCAGGGAAACGAATGCCGACGGCTCGCTGAAGTTCAACGCGGGCTCGATCGCCATCCACGCGCTGCGGGTTTCGTTTATCGAGCGTCTCACTGCTGGCGGAAGGCTGGAGCTTCCGTGGCATCGCGCGGAGAAGAAGGTCCCGTACATCGATGACAAGGGGAACGAGGTTAAGCCCGACAAACCCAACGCAGTGAAGCTCGAGCAGTTCGTCTTTGATGCGATCCCACTGGCGAAGAACGCGATCGTGTATGAAACGGACCGCGCCGAGGAATTCAGCCCGGTGAAGAACGCCGAGGGCGTCGATTCCCCGGCAACATGTCGGCGGGATCAGGTGCGTCGAGCGGCGCGCTGGCTCAAGTCCGCACGCGTGGATGTTCCCATGCGTCCCGACAACGAGCCAGATGTCACTTTGGAGATCTCCCCGCTGTACGCGACCAGCGCGGAGCAGCTTCAGCAGAAAAATCTCGCTGGGAAGCAGCTGCAGCCGGGGAAGTCGATCTACTTCGGAACCAAGGGACTCGAGAACGGGTAGCGCGCTTTTGTAAGACACCGGTGTCTTCGCTTGCGCGCTCAGAACCCGGCGTCTCCAGGATATTCCGTCATGAGATTATGTCGGGAGTACGCTCTCCTGTGGTGACGCTAAAAGCTCGTCCTCCTTCTTCATCGGGTCGTCGAAATCGAAACCGTTCGACGAAGCCACTCGCTCAGTCGAGAAAAGCGGGTCGTCGGGAGTGACGTCACCGGAGCTTGCGCTCACACTTCCATGGTTCTCGCCATTTCCATTGGAAACCGGCGGTCCTTCCGATGATGAAGGAGCCGCGGGATCCAGGCGGGCGATGAGGAAATCTGCGTTGTCCACCTCGCCCTGGTTGTAGAGTTGCGTCCCTCCCACCAGGATGATTTGGCCGTCGCTTTGGATCGCGAGGGCGCTGGCAGTTTCCTTGATGTTGAAGCCGTCAAAGACATCGAGGGCGGCAAAGCCGTTGTCGCCGAAGCTCGTGTCGCGCGACCCATTCGCGAAATAGTGGCCGACGGACAGGTGATCGCCGTAGGAGGAAGAAATGTAGATCGACCCGTCGTCGGCGATGGCCATCCCATAGGTGCCGCCACTGCCGCCATCAACGTCGCGAGAGACACCGTCGTTCGCAAAGCTCGAATCGAGCGATCCGTCGGTGTTGTAGCGTGCCAGAGTGGCCCCGCCTTTGCCGTCTTCCCCGGCCACGAGGATCTTCCCGCCTGCCGTGACCGCGACGGCCCGGCCGTAGAGATACGTGCCGACTTGCTCCGATCCCGTAAACACATAGCCGTCGTCGCCGAAGGAGTCGTCGAGGGATCCATCGGCATTGAGGCGGACCAGCACGATATGCGTCTGGTGCAGGTCGCGCTGGAAGTAGGCTGTGCCCACCATCAGCAGCTTCCCGTTTTGGACGATGATCTGCTCGGCGTCGGCGAAACCCTCCGGCATTCCGCCGGCCAGCGATGCGCCGCCGTTGGTGGCGAAGCTGGTCCTGACCGAGCCATCGGCGTTGTAGGCCTTGACGTGGAACTGGTTGTCGAGGGCGACGATGGTCCCGTCATCGAGTACGGCGATCGAGACGACGCGCTGACCGAAGACATCGGGCCGATCTTGTGTGATGGTGATCGAGCCGTCGGGGTTTTGTGTGGTGATGCGGTTGATCTCCGGCTGCGGCTCGAGCGCGAGGCCATGGTCGCCAAAGGATGTGTCGAGTTGCCCGTTCGGCGTGAGCTTGCGAATGCCCTGCCCGCCGACCAGGAACGATCCATCGGCCAGCAGCACCAATGGCATCTTGTCCGCGACGTACATGTCGGCGGTTGCGTCGAGATCGAGCTGCGCGATGCCGTTCTGCCCGAACGTGGTGTCGAGGGAACCGTCGGGATTGACCCGCGTGAGCGTGAGCTTCCCGGCCCAGGGATCACCGCCGCCCAGCGGCCCGCGGCGTGATGGATCATCGGTCCACCCGGCGACGACGACTTTGCCATCGGGCTGAATGACGACGCTTCTGGCGGCTTCCCAATCACTGGTGCCGATCTTGGCGATGCCGCCCTCACCAAAGGATGCATCAAGCAGCGTGTTGGAGCGGGGACGATCAGGCTCGATGGGGATGTAGTTCGCGTTCCCGTTGATGACGATTAGTTCCCACTGATTGCCCTTGTCGTCGGTGAAGCGCCAGTGGCCGGTCGTGTTGCCATCGACGACAGCGGGGGGCGGGCCATCTTGCAAAGGCGGTGTTGGGATCACGTTGAGCTCTTGATCGCCGTCGGAGGCGCTCGAACCGGTGGTGACGCTGCTGCCGGATGACGATGATGACGATGAGGAATCGCCGGCGCCTCCTTCCAGCTTCACCAGCCACGCCTTCAGCACCCCGTTGTCGGCATGCGTCATGCCGGAAACGACGATTCCGCCGTCGCTGGTGACCAGGAGCGAGCGTGGCACGGTTCCATTGACATCCTGCCTTTCCAGCACAGTGGGATCCGAAGCTTGGAATTCACGTGACTTGAAGTCGCGGC
>JADMIO010548968.1_pt1 | contig 46459 bp, 43 predicted proteins | sample 8958161 | NCBI WGS metagenome assembly JADMIO01 (sample SAMN16585339, study PRJNA669376) | soil metagenome | isolation source: Crop rotation soil | place: USA: Cullars Rotation, Alabama | collected 2011
ACAACTTGTCCACGTGGAATTCTAAGCTTAGGATCCCAATGTGCTGGAAAGTCCCGCCGCCTTCCGCTCCCGCGAAACAACCCGCTCAACCATGCAAGCACCCACGTGTGCAGATTGTGTCGCGCGATGAGGACTCGGAATACGTCGAGTGCAAAGAGTGCGGAGAAATCTTCGAATCCAGCGAATTCAAAGACATGCTGATCGAAGACACGAAGTTCAGCAAAGAATAACTGCAAAATTAGAATTTCTCATCTGCTTATCCGCTGGTTACCTCTCTGTTACCTTCCATAACCAACGTAATGGGGCACAGTCCTTGTTCGTTGTGGGCATCTCGTTAAGGTTTGTAAACTTCGACCCTGGGGGGAATCTGTCTATCTCGGAGTATGCAATGTTGAGTGCGTTGGTTGTAGACGATTCCATGTTAATTCGCCACACCGTCTGCCGCTACCTGGAAGAACGCGGCTTTACGGTGGAGACTGCTACAAACGGGCAGGAGGCTCTCGAAGCCTTAAAACGATTGCTGCCTGACCTGATCATCACCGATATGCAGATGCCCAAGATGGGTGGAGCTGAACTCATCACGGCATTGAAGAGCAACAGCGAAACCGCCAATATTCCTCTGGTGGTTGTCTCCTGCAAGCAAAATGAAAACATGAAGCGGGAGACGCGGGCGGATCTGAAAATCTATAAAGATATTGAGATTGAAGATCAGCTGGCGAACGCGCTGCAAACTGTGCTGGGGGCGGGGAAGACGCAAGCGCAGGCTGCAGGGAAATAGCGGTCGACTACTTTAATACCATTCCTGCTTCCGCGGAAAAATCCAAAGCGGCAAAGTCACGGCTTATAAATTTGGGATAGGCCGCGGCCGCGATCATGGCTGCATTGTCGGTGGACAAGGGACGTGACGGGAAAAATACCGGCATACCTTCTGCCGCTCCTGCTTTTTCGAAACGCTGACGAAGTTCCGCATTCGCAGCCACACCTCCGGTTACGAAAAGAGTGGCGACGTCATAAGCGCGGGCCGCTGTCAGAGTTTTCGCAATTAGATCCTCAACGATGCATGCCTGGAACGACGCCACTAGATCCAGCGTCTGCTTATCGCAGTTCGCCAGATAATCTTCCAACTTCGGCTTTGCAATTTGCGCGAGCGCTTTGCGCCGGGTGTCGATTGACTCCTTCATATTGTGAGTTTCCACATAGCGCAGAACACCAGTTTTAATCCCGCTGTAGGAGAAATCCACCCGAGGCTGGTCAGACTGCTTGCCGCGATCATTGCGGTCGGGATGCTTGATTTGCGACAACGCAAACTTCACCGCTTTTGGATCACCGTGTGTGGACAGACGGTCGATCATCGGACCGCCCGGATAACCGAGCGCCAACAGTTTGGCAACTTTATCGAAAGCTTCGCCGGCAGCATCGTCGCGCGTGCGGCCAACGTTTTCGTAGCTCCAGGCTTCATCTTTTTGCTTGGCTAAATAAAGATGGGTGTGGCCTCCGGAAACAACCAAAGCCAGGACAGGAAATGTAAGCTCGTGATTACCCTTCTGCCGCTCTTCCAGAAGGACTGCATGGATGTGGCCTTCGAGATGGTTGACGGCAATTAGCGGCTTATCCAAAGCAAAAGACAGCGCTTTGGCGTAGCTGATTCCGACCAGCAGTGCTCCGGCCAGACCCGGGCCCTGGGTTACGGCAATCGCATCAACTGACTGATAGGTGTGTCCAGCATCGGACAAGGCCTTGAGCACTACCGGAACTATCGCCCGTAGATGCTCGCGTGAAGCCAACTCAGGGACTACCCCGCCATAGGGTTGATGCACAGCAATCTGCGAAGCAACGACATTCGAAACCAGCTTCTCGCCTGAGCGCACTACCGCCGCAGCAGTTTCGTCGCAGGAGCTTTCAATGCCCAGGATGTAGGTATCTGCCATGACGCCTAATAAAGCCTTAAAATACAGGATATCTCATCAAACCTGTGGCCGATCTACTACAACACGTACGCGAGTCGGGATTTCCTTACCCTGATCGCCTGATCCATTTATTCGTCGGTGGCTCCGAATTACACGGAGCCAAAGTGAAAGACATCGACGATCTGGATATCTATGGCATTTATATTGAGCCACCTGAATTGTCACTAGGACTTGATTCCTTTCCGCACTACGTCTGGTCAACCGCAGGAAACGATCGCCGCAATGGTCCGCAAGATGTGGATGTCACTCTTTACTCGCTGCATAAGTGGGCAGGGTTGGCTTGCAAAGGAAACCCAACTGCGTTGCATTTTCTGTTTTCCGGCGGTGTGCTGAAATCACCTGTGTGGTCAGAAATTATTAAAGACAAGGACGCATTCCTTTCCCGCCTTTGCTTGAAACATTTTTTGGGCTTTGCGGATGATCAACTCAAACGCATGACCGGCAAGAAAGGTCGCGGAAAGAAAGGGCAACGTCCCGAGCTTGAGGTTAAATTCGGCTACGATGTCAAAGCAGCCATGCATACAATTCGGCTGCTCTATGAATGCAAGGAAATCGTCACGACTGGGAAAATCACTTTACCTCGTCCAGAGCGCGACCTGCTGATTCGTGTGCGCACGGGAAAATACTCCATCGAGAAAGTACTATCGATGGCGAAAAAGTTGTTCGCTGAATGTGAAGCAGCCGCCGAGCATTCGGTGCTGCCAGAAAAAATTGACCGACAAGCGGTCTCCAAGCTACTAGCGGATTGTTATCGCAAGGGATGGGAACAGGCGCAGGAATAGCGCCTCAAGCAAGATATGTCAGAAAGAAAAAATCACGCTCTCCAGGTCATCCAGACACTGCATCAAGCCGGCTTCCTGGCCTTTCTAGTCGGCGGTTGTGTGCGGGATTTGCTTCTCAATCGTGAGCCGGCGGACTACGACGTCGCCACCGATGCCACGCCCGATGAGGTCATGCGTATCTTCCCTAAGACCTATGCCGTTGGCGCGCAGTTTGGCGTCGTACTGGTGGCGGTTGGTGAAAATGAAACCGTTGAAGTCGCCACTTTTCGTAGCGATGTCGGTTACTCGGATGGGCGGCATCCGGACGAAGTTCGCTTTACGAAAAGTCCTCAGGAAGATGTTCAGCGCCGTGATTTCACTATCAATGGCATGTTGCTCGATCCGCTAATGAATGAAGTCCTCGACTACGTAGGCGGACAAAAAGATCTTGAGGCAGGCATCGTCCGCACTATCGGCGATCCTGAGAAACGTTTCGGCGAGGACAAATTACGCATGCTGCGGGCTGTGCGTTTTGCGTCTCGCTTTGGCTACATCCTGGAAATGAATACGATGACGGCCATACAGAAGCTCGCGCCGCAGGTCAGTCAGGTTTCTGCCGAGCGGGTCCGTGATGAGCTGACCAAAATGCTCACCGAGGGCAAAGCCCGGCTGGCATTTTTTATGCTTTATGCCTCCAGGCTCTTGCAGCAGGTGCTGCCTGAGATTGCAGCAATGAAAGGCGTCGAACAACCGCCTGAGTTTCATCCTGAAGGCGACGTCTTTATTCATACGTTGCTGCTGCTCGACAACCTGCCGCATCCTTGTGCGTCTACTTTGGCGTGGGGAGCATTGCTCCACGACGTAGGCAAACCAGCCACATTCCGCAAGGCACCGGACCGCATTCGCTTCGACAATCATGTGGATGTCGGCGTGAAAATCGCAGAGGGCATTTGTCAGCGGTTACGCTTTTCTAACGAAGACACCGAGCAGATCATCGCGCTGGTGGACAACCACATGCGCTTCATGGATGCCATGCGCATGAATGAATCTACTCTGAAGAAATTCTTACGCATGCCTAAGTTCGAAGAGCATCTGGAACTCCATCGTTTGGATTCGCTGGCCAGCAACGGGTACATGGGTTCCTATGATTTCGTGAAAGGAATACTGGCGTCGACACCTGCTGAAGTTATGCGCCCTGCTCCCCTTGTGAATGGCGACCAACTAATCGCCGCCGGCTACCAACCCGGCCCACAGTTCAAAGCAATTCTGGCCGCTATCGAGGATGCGCAACTGGAAAACCGTCTCACCAACCATGACGAGGCCATGGCCTACATCCGCCGCGAGTTTCCTCTCGGAAGACCAAATTAGCAGATGTTAAAATCATCTTTCCTTAGATCATGAAAGTTACAGAAAAAGACGTGGCATATGTTGCCGGACTCGCCAATCTTGAGCTGACGGCAGAGGAAAGCACGCGCATGGTGCGCGACCTGAATTCGATTCTCGATCACGTGGACATGCTGAATAGGCTGGATACATCGAATGTCCCGCCAATGGCGCAGGTTTCAGATCGCTACGGCGTGGATCAAGCGAAGCAAGGGAGCGAACGTTTTTCTTATGCCAGCCGCGAAGACGTGTATGAGGGTCTTCGCAAGTCCTTGCCACAGTCGGTTGCACTGCAAAATGCACCTGAGGCAGATGGAACGTTTTTCAAAGTCCCCAAGGTGATCGAGCGCTGATAAGGAGTAACGCCAATGTCTGCTTATCTAGATATTCCTCCCGGGGCAAGGACCGATAAACAAGCCAGTGAATTGATTCGTGCATGGGCCGCTCATGGTGGGCTGCAATGCAGTTTGAATGTCGACGCATGGAGCGGCGATCAAACTACGATAGGCTGGGGAATTTTGTTGAGCGATATCGCCCGGCATGTGAGCAACGCCCTGTACGAAAGACGGCAATTGGACCGAGCAAAGACGCTCGCACAGATTCAAAAAGTATTTAATGACGAGCTGGCAGTGCCGACCGAAGATGTAAACGGAAACTTTGTTTAATGGACATATCTGCACTCACGATTGATGCCGCACGCTCTGCCATCCAGGAGCGCAAAACGACTGCTGTGTCGTTGGCTGAGGCGTGCTACGCCAAAATCGAAAAAAATGATCCGCAGATCGGCGCGTTCCTAACTTTGTCGAAAGAGCGCGCGCTCGCCAAGGCAGCCGAGATGGATGCGCTTGCCGCCAAAGGCGAGAAGCTGCCGCCGCTGGGCGGAGTACCCATCGCAATTAAAGATGTCTTGGTTACCCAAGGGATTCGGACCACGGCAGGCTCAAAAATTCTCGGCAATTACATCCCTCCTTACGATTGCACCGCAGTAGCGCGCCTTGAATCCGCAGGCGCCGTTGTTCTCGGCAAATTGAATTGCGATGAGTTCGCCATGGGTTCATCGAATGAAAACTCCGCCTGGAAGCCGGTCCACAATCCGCGTGACTTGTCCCGCGTTCCAGGAGGATCATCTGGCGGATCCGCAGCTGCAGTCGCTGCCGATATGGCAGTGGTCACTCTCGGCACGGACACAGGTGGCTCCATTCGCCAACCCGCATCCTTTTGCGGAGTTCATGGCCTAAAGCCGACATACGGGCGAGTTTCGCGCTATGGATTAATTGCGTTCGCATCGTCGCTCGATCACATTGGACCACTGGCAAAGACGGCAAAGGATGCCGCCCTCGTTCTGCAAACCATCGCCGGACGTGACCCGATGGATTCAACATCAGCGGATGTGCCGGTGCCTGACTACGTAGTCGAGCTGGAAAAGCCAGTTCGCGGCATGAAGATCGGAGTGGCCAAGGAATATTTCGGCGATGGCTTGGATTCGGAAGTCCGCCAATCCGTCGAAGCCGCCATTCAGAAGTTGACGAAATTGGGATGCGAGGTTGTGCAAGTTTCCCTGCCGCACACCGAATACGCAATCCCAACGTATTATTTGATCGCCACCGCCGAAGCTTCGGCGAATCTGGCGCGTTTTGATGGCGTCCGTTACGGCCATCGCGCGCAAGGAGTGCGCTCTCTCTCGGAGATGTACCGCCGCACGCGCGATGAAGGTTTTGGAGCAGAAGTAAAAAGACGCATCATGCTCGGCACCTATGCGCTAAGCGCCGGCTACTACGACGCCTATTACCTGAAAGCGCAAAGAGTGCGCACGCTGCTCACACGCGATTTTGAGGAAGCGTTTAAAAGGGTAGATGCCATCGTCGCTCCCACCAGCCCAACTGCCGCTTTTAAACTAGGGGAAAAAGTAGACGATCCGCTGGCCATGTATCTGGCGGATATTTACACGGTGACGGCGAACCTGGCAGGCATTCCCGGAATTTCCGTGCCGTGCGGAGAAACCAAAGAAAAACTCCCGATTGGAATGCAGATTTTTGGAAAGCATTTCGATGAGGCGACGATTCTTCGGCTGGCACACGCTTACGAGCAGGCTGCTTAGTTATTTCCTTCTCCAACGTACTCCATCTTTGGTGTTTTCAATCAAAATCCCCGCTCCAATCAACTCGGCACGAATTGCATCCGACACTTTGAAAGTGCGCGTTTTTCGAGCGGTTTCCATTTCTGCGATCTTATTCTCGATGTCAATATCGGATAGTTGTCCCGCTCCAACAATCTCAAGCAATTCAGGACTGATTTCTTTCTCGCGTCCAACTGTCTTGGCCCATTCGACAACGGCTTTCATCTTCGGAGCATCATCATCGTTCAGTACAGCAAAAAGCTCGTCGAACTGGTTGAGCACTGCTAAAAGTGGCTTCACATCTCCCGATTTTATTTGCCCGGAATCGAAGGCAGCATTGGCAGCGCGCACCATATCAAAGATCGCGGCCTGCGCCTGAGCGGTGTTGAGATCATCCTCCATCGCCGCACGCATACGGTCAGATGTCTCGCGTGCAAGCTTAGTGATGGCTTCGGTCGAGCCATCGGCAAACTTCCCGGTAGTTAGACGCAAACGGAAATTGCGCAACCGATCCACCGAAGTTGCTGCTGACTTCAATCCCTCGAAGGTGAAGTTCAGCTGGTTCCGATACGGCACAGAGGCCAGCATCTGATAACGAATCGTCGAAGGTTTGTATCCCTTCAGCATCAAGTCGCGCAGGGTAAAGAAATTCCCGGCGCTCTTGGACATCTTCTCGCCTTCAACCAATAAGAAACGTACGTGAAACCAATACCGGGAGAACTGCTTGCCAGTCTTGGCTTCTGACTGGGCAATTTCATTTTCGTGATGAGGAAAAATCAGGTCTTCGCCGCCGGCATGTAAATCAAAACTCTCGCCCAGTTCTTCCATGGACATCACGGAACATTCCAGATGCCACCCCGGACGCCCGGGCCCGATCACCGTGTCCCATGAGGCCTCGCCTGGTTTCGGCGCTTTCCACAAAGCAAAGTCCCGCGCGCTGTCTTTTTCGTACTCATCGACATCAACACGCGCCCCGTCTTCCATACCTTCAAAATCCTTTTTCGACAATTTCCCGTATCCGGAAAACTTGGCGATGCGGAAGTAATAAGATCCATCCTCAGTGCGATAGGCGAAGCCTTTTTTCTCCAGATCAGCCACAAACTGCGCCATCTCCGGAATATGCTCGGTCGCCCGCACTACAACCGGTGTCTCAATGTTCAGGGTGGAGATGTCTTCTAGAAATGCTTTCTCGTACTTGGCTGTGTATTCCTTTACGCTCACGCCATCGCGGGCCGAATTGCGGATGATCTTGTCATCCACGTCAGTGATGTTCATCACATGCTGAATCTTGTAGCCACTCTGCCGCAAAAAGCGGCGCAGGATGTCCACGGCCAAAAATGTGCGGAAGTTGCCGATGTGTCCGTAGTCGTAAACCGTGGGTCCACAGGCATACATGCGGACGGTGTTGTCTTGCAGTGGCTGAAACTCCTCCACCTTGCCGGAAAGTGTGTTGTAAATGCGCAGGGCCATGATGTGGGCGAACGGCAATTTTATGGGTGCGTAAGAAGGTGGGTCAACTTGGGTTGGCAGGCGTCGGCCCACTATGACTCATGGCACGCATGCGCTGCCCAACCAAAAACACATAATGCAATGCGGAGACTATTGTGAACAAAAAAGTAGCCCTTAAGAAAGTTTTGGCTGCAATCAGAACCCACCCCACCGGATGTACCAGCAGCAATAAGACGAAAAATACGGCAGCCACTTGGGCAAATGTGTTGGCTTTACCAAAAATACTGGGACGAAAATCACGTAGTCCGGCGGCGATGTAGAGTGTTGCCCCGATGACAACAATACAAATATCCCGCGTAAAAACCATTACCGTATATTTCCAGGGAATGTGATGCAGGATCGACAACACGGGAAACATGGTGCTCAGTAGCAGCTTGTCGGCCATGGGGTCGAGATACTGGCCGATTTTTGTTTGTTGCTTTAACGTGCGAGCGAGCAGACCATCGAGGCCATCGCTGAGCCCGGCCAATACAAATAAAATCAGCGCCCAGAAAAACCTTCCCGCCACCAAATGAATAATGATAAAGGGCAGAAACACCATGCGCAGCAAAGTGAGCTGGTTAGGAGCGGTCAGCAAATCCCGGAATCTCACTGTCCTCCTCCCATTACCTGAGACGCATAAAATTGTTTGAGGACCAGAGCCGCATCCAAACCTGTTCTTTCTGAGAATCGCTGCGCCAAAGATGGAACATCCCCATCCGGCAAATCGAGTTCAATCCGCTCCACTCGATGCATAGGAAAGAAGATCACACTAGGAGAAAACGGGCTGCCTTCCTTTAACACCGCAATCGTGTCATCAAATGATGCCAATTCCATTCCGCACAAACTAAGTCCTTCGGGAGTCAACCCTAGTATCGATCCCCAAAATTTGTCACGAGGATTCCCCAGTGTGGCGATCACCATCGAACCGGCTTGAAACGGCCCGGATCCGGTAGTTGCAGTCGAGGAGGCAACAAAAGAGGACACCCAACGATTGTCGCCGGGGTGCCTTTTCTTGGCAACCGTAAGCCAATAAAAAACTACGTTTGTATCGCGGCGAACACGCTTTTGGCGCTTTGTGCAATTTGATCAAGATCACCAGACATGGCCGAAGCGGCAAGTACTCCTGCCGCTGACGCAATATTGGCCACCTTGTTAATAAGCGTTAATTTCTTGATCGCATTATTGGCCGCTGTGGTTGCTTTAGTCACTTGTGCGGCGGCTTTATCCGCATCGGACAAAGTAACCTGCGCAGCCTGGAGGAAGAATGAAGATGAAGTATTCATCAAACTGAACTGAAGCCCGAACAACTGCACGATGCCGGGATCATCCAGTTTGGCGCCGTCGTGAATACGATCCAGGCGGCACTGCGCAACATTCACAGCCATGTCATGAAATTGCTGGGCCATGGATGTCAATTGGTCATCAGTAAATTTCGCCATAACTTATTTCAACCCCGCTTGAAGTTTAGAAATCGCGTCTTTCAGGTCAGAAACCAGTGGCCCAACCTGCTCTCCGATCTCGCGGAGGCCGGCCTTCTTGTCTGCTTCTTGCTTGAGTTTGGAGTGCAAAGCGGCAAGCCTGTCCATTACTTGTCCATAGTTCATGGCCGCAGACTTCCGGCTGTCCAGGGCAGTAATGTCGCCATCCCGCTGCCGTTGAACCACGATCAGCGCCAGGCGTTCTGATCGCGCCGCAACCGCTGCTTCCATTGGGCTTTTGTAATAAGTGTCGAGCGTCAGGCTTTCATTGCCAAGAATCCCTGTGTAGTCTTCCACGATGACCTTTTTCAGGCCCACTGTTAGCTGCTGAATGTCGCCATCAGTCTGTTGAATTAGAGAGTCAACTTTTTTCTGCCGATAAGACCTCGTGACCGCATCAGCCAGGATTTTTCCAATGTTTTGCGCCGCTGTATGGATGGCCACTGCATGTGCGCTGAGGTTGGGTAATTTGCCAACCGCTGCCGCATTTGCGGGCAAGTTTGAGCTATAAGAAAGCGGCGTATTCGCGGCCAATTTTCCCAGGGCATCGAAATAAGCGATCAGGACAGCCTGATCCTTTGTGATGTGGTCGGCCACATCCTGGTATTCCTTGCAGTCCTGTAAGGCCATGCCCGGTGGTTTTTCAACATCTGGGATGTCACTCAAAAGATGGTTTTGACGCTCGCACGAACCCGCGAGGTCCGCAATCACTGGCGGCAACGTCTGTTGGGCGCTATCCGCCAGTTTCGTCAACTGGGCAACATCGTCAAGGTTAGTACAACTGACGAAAGACAAAATCAACGCAGGCAGAATTGCCCGGCGCAGTAGTTGGGAATGAATGCGTATGTACGTCATGATTTCTCACCTGCAAATGGGAAGAAACAACAGGGGTTATAGGGGGTTGAATGGATAGTACTTCAAACAGATGTTTAAGGCTATAGCAAATCGTTCAGACGAAAGAAAAGTACAAAACAATTCAACTCCGTATTTCAAATGGGTTCACGAACTGGCGTCCACGACACACTATCCGCCTAAGGTATAATCGTATCGATTCGTAGGCGCGTAGCTCAGTTGGTTAGAGCGCTACCTTGACACGGTAGAGGTCAGGAGTTCGAGTCTCCTCGTGCCTACCATTTATCTCCCATCTATTCACCAGTCCTTCCGCGTTTTGCCTTCCTGTGCCATCATTTCCCATGGAGAGCGCTCTACAGAACGCGAGCATTCACGCAGTTGAGATCGTATTCCTGAGTCTTCTGCTGTTTGTCATTGCGTTCGGAACGCTGGCTCAGAAGCTACAAATCCCCTACCCGATTGTTCTTGTTATTGGTGGGTTATTGCTCAGTTTCATTCCCGGCACTCCACGGATCAACTTTAATCCCGATGTGGTCTTCTTCGTAGTCCTGCCACCGCTTCTTTACTACGCGGCGTGGAGTACTTCATGGCGCGAGTTTTCCTACAATCTGGTCAGCATTTCGCTGCTTGCATTCGGGCTGGTCACCTTCACCGTCGTCGCTATCGCATTCTTAGCACCGTTGTTTTTGCCCGGCTTTGATTGGCGTATGGGAGTTGTGCTCGGTGCCGTGATTGCGCCGACCGATACGATTGCTGCCACCAGCATTGCCAAGCGTCTGGGATTGCCGAAACGCATTGTGGATGTTCTTGAAGGCGAAAGCCTCATTAATGATGCCAGCGGTTTGCTGGCACTGGAATTTGGTATCGCGATGTTGGTAAGCGGACATACGCCGACATTCAGCGCAGGCTTGTGGAGACTTGTTTACCTGATTGTCGTGGGCATAGCGGTCGGGCTGGTGATTGGAGTGGCGGTTGATTTGATTGAGCACCATCTTGAGGATGGACCAATCGAAATCACTCTCAGCATTATGGTTCCCTACGCAGTCTATCTGGCGGCGGATGCCATTCATGCCTCAGGCGTCCTGGCGGTTGTGGCCTGCGGGCTTTACTTAAGCCGCATGAGTTCCCACTTCTTTTCCCCCACTGTGCGTTTACAGGCATGGGCGTTCTGGGATTCGCTCTACTTCATTCTCAATGGGTTAGTTTTTGTTCTGCTGGGATTGCAGCTTCCTTATGTTCTGCAAGGAATTCGCGGTCTCTCTCTTCGTGAGCTGATTTTGTATGGCGGGCTTTTTAGTGCGCTCGTAATTCTTCTCCGCCTTTTGTGGACCTATCCAGGCGCACGTTTCGCCTATTTAATCCGCATACACATTCTTCACCATCCCGAGAAACAGCCACCGCTGAAAAGTATCTTCATCGTTGGATGGGCGGGAATGCGCGGTGTCATTGCGTTAGCTGCGGCCATCGCTTTACCGCAGACTCTTGGCGACGGCGCATTGTTCTCGCAACGAAATATGATCGTCTTCCTCGCGTTCAGCGTGATTCTGGTGACGCTCGTATTACAAGGATTAACGTTGCCACCTTTGATCCGTTGGCTAGGCCTCGCTGGCGCGTCCGGACCTGACACGGAGGAGGAAGGTGCGCGGCGAGTCATTCTTGAAGCCGCACTGAAATATCTGGAGGACAGCCAGAAAAACGACAAGCCGGAGTACATCGAGGTATATAAAGACATCACGCATCACTATCGCAGCCGTCTGGCAACCATTGCTGGAACTGAAACCCTGGGTGATGTGTCAACGACAGGAGAATTCAGGCGGCATATCGAGCTTTCGCGTGAACTGTTGCGTGTCGAACGGCAGACGGCTGTTCGCTTGCGGAACCAGGGCCGCATCAATGACGAATCGTTAAGAAAACTCGAACATGAACTCGACTTGAGCGAAGCCCACCTTCTGGCCAAAGCACGCTGAATTTAATACTGAATACAGAATCGTTTCTCCAATTTGTTCGCTGGAATTGACCTTTCGGACCGGCTTCTACTGCTACACTTACTGCGCGTTTCCGAGCTACGCATTCGTCCACGACATGCAGATTCCCATCAAACGCAGTATTGAGCGGGTCCCCGGAGGCCTGATGATTGTGCCGATGATCATCGGCTCGGTGATCATCACCATATCTCCTCATACTGCAGATTTCTTTGGATCGTTTACAAAAGCTCTGTTCACGGGGTCGCTTTCAATCCTTGCGGTGTTTTATGTATGCATGGGAGCGACGATCGAAGTCCGCTCACTACCCGGAGTCGCCCGCCGCGGTGGCTTGTTGATGGCGACCAAGATTTTGTTGGGAATCGGAGCGGCGGTGTTGCTCGGACATTTTCTTGGGACACAACCTATCAGGAGTGGTTGGTTCACTGGTCTTTCCGCCCTTGCCGTCGTAGCCGCATTGAATGACACCAATGGCGGCTTATACATGGCATTGATGGGAAAATACGGCACCAGCGAGGAAGCCGCTGCCTATTCTGTGATGTCACTTGAATCGGGACCATTTTTTACCATGGTCACTTTAGGTGTCGCAGGGCTTTCCAGTTTTCCTTGGCAGACTTTACTAGGCGCGATCCTGCCACTCTGTGTTGGGATCATTTTGGGGAATCTCGATGCCGAGATCCGTAAATTTCTTGGCGCAGCTGTTCTGCCGATGATCCCTTTTTTTGGTTTCGCCTTGGGCGCGACGCTCGATCTCCATCGCTTGTGGGCCGCGGGGCTGTTAGGAGTAGCTTTGGGAGCAGCAGTCGTTCTAGTGTCTTCTCCAGCCCTGATTTTGATAGATAAATTGTTTGGTGGAAAGGGAACTGCGGGAATCGCCGCAGCGACAACAGCCGGAAATGCCTCTGCCGTACCGATGCTCGTGGCGGCTGCAGATGCGCAATATTCTGAAGCTGCCGCACCCGCGACTGTACTGGTCGCAGCATCGGTGATTGTGACCGCGATGCTTGCTCCGCCGCTAACGGCGTGGTGGGCCCGGCGGGCGAATACGAATGTTGTGACCCAACCCAAAACTGCCGAAGCAGAATATTCTGTGAGTGCTGATTAATACATGCGACAGATTCTTATCATTGCTGATGATCTTTCCGGCGCCGCTGACTGCGGCATGGCTTGTGCAGGTTCTGGCTTACATACAGTTGTCATGCTGGGCAATTCAGTAACAGCAGTCGATGCCGACGTATTGTCAGTCGATGCGGACACTCGTGGTCTGGATGCCAAGCGCGCGGTATGGGAAACCGCCATGCTCATGCGGCGTTACATGTCGAGCCGCGATCAGGTCGTGTTCAAAAAACTGGATTCAACATTGAGGGGCAATGTGGGCGCCGAGTTGGCGGCGGTGCTCACTACGCAACGAGCTGCCATGACCCAGCAGCAACATATCGTCGCCGTACTCGCACCTGCATTCCCAGCAAATGGCCGCACAACAAGGCAAGGCAAACAACTACTCAATGGCAAGCCGCTGGAAGAAATGGAAATTTGGCAGCGCGATGGCATTAAAGGTAATTCATATATCCCGGCAATGCTCGAAGAAGCCGGAATGCGCTCCTCCGTTCTTCCACTGGAAACAATTCGTTCCAGCAACGGTAATCTACATACAGAAATGGTCCGGCTCGCCGAAGGGCTCGACGTTCTTGTCTGTGACGCAGAAACCGATCAAGACTTGCAGGCCATCGCCAAAGCCACCGTCGCACTTGGGCATAACACGGTATGGGCTGGCTCTGCAGGACTGGCCTACCATCTGCCCAAAGCAATTGCGCTAGCTTCCACAACTTTTGCAACTTCCAATCAGACATTAGCCACGGGGCCTACGCTTTTTGTCGTTGGATCATCCGCCGCAGTGTCGCGTGAACAGGTAAAAACACTGGCTGCATCTCCCGAGTTGGTTACCATCACGATCCCGCCCGGCGATCTGCTTTCAGGACTGGAAAAAAGACGTGAGCATGAACGGCTTCTAAGCGAGGCCTTCTCCGGGAAACGTGACATCGTTGTGATGCTAGGTATAGAGGACAAACTAAAAATCGATGCCGGACGCCTACTTTCCTCGGCACTAGCTCAGCTGATCGTCCCGCATTACAACAAAGTAGGAGCTCTAGTTATCACCGGCGGTGAAACAGCCCGCCTGGTGCTGCAAACCTGGGGAGTTACAGGATTGCGTTTAGTAAAAGAGCTGGAACCAGGCTTGCCTTTTTCCATCACAGAAGGTTGGACGCGCCGCTTGCCAGTAATCACCAAGGCCGGCGATTTCGGCAATCCGCAGACGCTGGTGCACTGCCGCCAATTCCTGCGCGATCTTGATCGCACAGGCCAATCCGTTTCGGGGAAATAAGTGACCGTCGACCTTCCCATCATCGCTATCACCATGGGAGACGCCGCAGGTGTCGGCCCCGAAGTGATCATGAAAAGCCTCGGGCATGCCGAACTCTTCCAGCAGTGCCGGCCGCTGGTAATCGGTGATGCAGAACGCTTGCAGGCAGCCGGGCGTATTGTGAACAGCAAGTTGGAAATTCACGATCTTTGTCCTGACACGTTGGACAAAGCCAGCTACAAATTTGGGACCGTAGATTGTGTCGACTTAAAGCTCATCCCGAAAGATTTACCCTGGGGAAAAATTTCCGCCACTGCTGGAAATGCAGCTTTCCGTTATATCGAACTGGCGTCAAAACTTGCTGTTAGCGGAAAAGTTGGAGCCATCTGCACTGGCCCTCTGAATAAAGAGGCCCTTCACGCCGGCGGTCATAAATATCCTGGGCACACCGAATTATTGGCTGCCCTCACCGGCACAAAAGAAGTTTCCATGATGCTTACCACACCGAAAATGCGTGTGCTGCATGTCACCGCGCATATCGGTCTGCTTGATGCAATCGCAAAAATCGAGCCCGGATTGGTCGAGCGCACAATTGCACGTGGACATGAAGCGTTGGAAAAGGCCGGCATTCACAATCCGCGAATCGGTGTGTGCGGTATCAATCCTCATGCTGGAGAAAATGGTCTGTTCGGCAATCGCGAGGAGGAAACGAAAATTCAGCCCGCGGTAGAAACTTGCCGTAGCAAGGGGTGGAATGTCGAAGGACCACTTCCGGCAGATACTTTGTTCTACCGCGCCCAACGAGGAGATTTCGATCTGGTCATCGCCATGTATCACGACCAGGGACACGGGCCAGTGAAAGTGTTGGGCTTGGAGTCCGGTGTGAACATCACAGTCGGATTACCTGTGATACGCACTTCAGTAGATCACGGGACTGCATTCGATATCGCAGGGACCGGCAAAGCAGATGAACGCAGCATGCTTGAGGCTTTGAGACAAGCTGTGAAGCTCGCAACTCGCAGCTAGTGTGCTCTCCCAGCACGTCAATTGCGTGTAACCTGTACGGCGCAAAGTCCCGCCACAGTAAGACCAACATTCATCCCATAATTAGGCGTGGGCATAGCGCATTCCACAGCCAACACACGATAAAACGTGACATAGTCCCTCCAGCACTCGTACCCGAAGAAGTGCAAGGTGTCAGCCAGTTTTGGTAGAGAAAGAAATGTCGGTGGGTCAATCACTTAGCGATTCAGCAACCAACTACGAATGTGTTGCCATATCCACGGGCTGTGTGGGAATAGACCCACATCCGGGAAGACTGAGATAATCTTAATAATTATGGTTTTTGTCCTCGACAACTACGACTCTTTCACCTACAACCTGGTGCAATATTTCGGCGAGATGGGCGCTAAAGTCGAAGTCCGCCGCAATGATCAGGTAACGGTAAAAGAAGTCGAGGCCATGAAGCCCGAGCGGATTGTGGTTTCGCCTGGACCCTGCACACCCCGCGAAGCGGGCATAAGTATTGAACTGATCCGTCATTTCACCGGGAAGATTCCAGTGCTGGGAGTTTGCTTAGGACACCAGGCGATTGGCGAAGCATTCGGTGGGACCGTGATTCGTGCACCTCACCTCATGCACGGCAAGACTAGTGAAGTGCAGCACGATGGGAAGACGATTTTTCGAGGACTGACTTCACCTATGATCTCCACGCGCTATCACTCCCTGATAGTGCGCGAGAGTGACCTGCCAGCAGATTTAGAAGTCAGCGCCTGGACCACCGAAAAAGATGGATCACGAACCATCATGGGCGTGAGACACAAAAAAGTTCCGGTAGAAGGCGTACAGTTCCATCCCGAGAGCGTATTGACCGGGGAAGGCAAGAGGCTGGTACAAAATTTCCTGCGTATGTAACAACGATGCATGGTGAGCTACCACCAAATCCAACCGACGTTTCCTGTTAACACATTCGTTCAATGCTATTGGCTGCTCGAAGATAATTCTCCTCCGCAATCCAGTGTTCAAAGAATCGTGCCGGACGGCTGCCCTGAGCTAATCCTTAACCTCGGCCGACCATTTGAAGGGCAAAAAGAAGAAGCGTGGTTTTCTCAGCCGCAGTTTTTCTTTGCCGGGCAGATTACTCGCCCGATGTTTATCAGATCGACCGGCGCAGCCAAAGTTTTGGGAGTTCGTTTCCATCCGTTCGGAGCGCGCAGAGTCTTGAAAGTACCAGCACACGAAACTACAGATTTGGTTCTTCCGCTAAAGGATGTCGCGCCTGCACTACACCGGAAACTGTGCCGTCTTGCCGAACTTGATTCAATAACGCAACAACTAGCTTTGGTGAATCAAGTCTTGCGTGAGACATCATTAGGGAATGAAGACAGCCAGATTGAAGCGGCGGTGAACCAGATGATGAGTTCACCTGTAACCGCGGACCTCGGCCAGGTAGCATCTTTTGTCAACCTTGGCCTACGGCAGTTTCAACGGCGATTCAAAGAAGAAGTTGGTATGTCGCCCAAACTATTTTGCCGTATTCAAAGATTCCAGCGCGTCTTTCAGGCGTTGAACTTCACGAATTCATCATGGGTCGATGCTGCCATCCACTGTGGCTACTACGATCAATCGCACCTGATCCGTGACTTCAAAGATTTTTCCGCCGAAACTCCCTCCGTCCTTCTAGCCGACGAGTCCGATCTCGCCGTCCATTTTCTCCAAGATGCCACTATGTCGCATTTTTCCAATACCGCGGGCAGCATTTCCCGGTAAACTTTCGGAACAATTTGGAGGTTTCATGCACTATTCATCGCGTTTTGCATTCTTGAGCTTGATCTTCATGGCTGTTTGTTTTGCGCAATCTTCCTCAACCAAACAAATCATGGTTGCAAATCCGGCAGAGATGAAGTGGCAGCATGATGCGGGTGATCCTCCAGGATCTGAAAGCATCGTTCTTCGTGGAGATCCTTCATCAGACGGCTTCGAATTGTTCGCCCGCTATCCTGCCGGGCATGTTTTCGCGCCGCATTGGCACAGCGCCAATGAACGGATTGTCTTAATTTCAGGAAAAATGTCGATTCAGACAGCATCAACAACAAAGTTTTTAGAAGCAGGCGGCTTTGCGTATCTGCCCGCAAAGGAAGTCCAGAAGATGGCCTGCGTTTCCAACACGCAGTGCGTGTTTTATGTGTATTGGGATGGGAAGCTGGATTTTCATCCAGCGGGGAATTGACACAGCAAGCATGGACTGTAGTTGCAGAGCTCTGCTCAGGTGCCTTGTCGGCCACCGCGTTGCTGATGATCGCCGCTCACTGCCAAACCACTGTATTTAATTTAGGCCGGGCGTTTTGCCACATCACGTCCCGGCACCACATCAAGCTGTAGCTGAGGATCACTCGCCGGAACATACTGAACAGGCAGCCCAAGCTCCCCGCGTACAATGTTTGCCCCTTGTGCGATCGCGCTTGCTTTATAAAATGCAATCTCGCGATTCGCTCCCTGGCGTCCAAACCCGCAATCACTTGAGACAATCAGTTGCTCGACGGGAATGTATTTCAGCGCCTTCCGAATTTCAGCCGCCACATCCTCGGGGCGGTCCGCCTGCAAGCTGCGATGGCTCACAGCGCCAATGCAGATTTTCTTCTTTAGATTATTTTTGAATGGCGCGAAGAGTTCGAGATCCCGCTGATTGCGGTCTTTCATCTCGAGCGTCCATACGTCGCCGCGGCAGCGTTCAAGGTAAATCTCAATCGAGTTCGCGTAACTCGTGTCTTCCATCACACGTTGCATATTGGGATTACCCCAGCAGGTGTGAATCCAAAGCTCCACATCATCGAGCCCTTGGACCTCACGGTTGAAAGCATCGACCATGAACTTCACTTCTGCATGGTCTTTACCATACGTATTGGCCATGAAATGGAACGTGGGCTCTTCAATCTGGATACAGCGGCAACCGGCATCGCGGAGCGCCAGTAGTTCTTTGTTCATGGCTTCTGCCATGTCCCAGATCACCTGACGCTTGTCCTTGTATTTCGGCGTATGAATATCTAAAAAAAGTGCCATTACCTGCGAGCAGCAAGTACCGAACCTGACAGGCTTGCACGTCTTCGACTGCGCCATCCGCCACAGCTTTGGATAGTCGAGTGGACGGTGCTCGATTTTGTCTACCACGTGAGGCCAGCGCCAACCCGTGTAGATTTCGTTCAACAAAGTTCCCGGCGGATAGTGCAGCCAAGGCGCCGTCGTCTCTTCAGGCTGCAAATGGTCCCCTTCAAACCCAGCCCAGCGTTGCAGTGGATAGTGATGCCACGCCCGCCCCGCCATGTCCTCATCCACATGCAAATCGCCGTGAGTGATGATGTCGAGCCCAGCGCGTTCCTGATCGCTTACCATCACGGCCATCGCGTCCAGAAACTTCTCGCGAAAGCGAATGTCGAGCATGCAAGTATCAAGCGGACGTCCCCACATGCAGACGTCAAACCAACGAGGACGGGGAAAAGATCCGGTAGTCGTGCTGGGGAGAATCAGATTGGCCGTGGCTGTATACATCACTACCTCCGGCGGGCATTCTACTCCGATGGCGTGAGTCAGGAAATAGAGTATGGCAGTTCACACGGAATAAGGTTTGAGCCCGATTTACAGTTCAGCATTTAATGAGGTAGATTCACTTCGTCATGCCAAATAAACCGAAAAATACAATTTGCCTCTGGTTCGACAAAAATGCGCAAGACGCAGCAAACTTCTACGCCGCAACCTTTCCGGACAGCAAAGTGACCGCTGTTCACAAGTCGCCCAGTGACTACCCGAGCGGCAAGCAGGGCGATGTGATCACCGTAGAGTTCACGGTTCTAGGCATCCCTTGCCTTGGTCTCAACGGCGGTCCGATGTTCAAACACAGTGAAGCTTTCTCCTTCCAGATCGCGACGGACAATCAGGAAGAAACAGACCGCTATTGGAACGCGATAGTCAACAATGGAGGACAGGAAAGTGCGTGTGGTTGGTGCAAAGACCGCTGGGGACTTTCCTGGCAGATTACACCGCGCGCGCTAACCGATGCGCTGGCGGCGGGTGGTGCTGAAGGCAAGCGTGCTTTCGAGGCGATGATGACGATGAAGAAAATTGACGTTGCTAAGATTGAGGCAGCACGGCGGGGCTGACGTAAGTTACTACACTGCCGTTCATAACCTAGCTCAAGCCAAAACTGACTTGAATGGCTCCCCCGTCGCGATTACTGTGGACACAATGATCTCGATCCGGACTGCTACAGAGAACGACGCAGCCGCAATCGCGCATGTGCATGTACAAAGCTGGCGGACGACCTATGCTGGCATTGTCCCCGAGGAGTACCTTGCCGCTTTGAACGAAGCCGAGCGCGTGCCCCTGTGGCGGGATTGGTTGTCTCGTGACATACGCGCTTATATCGCTGATCTGGACGGACAGATTGTGGGTTTTATCAGCGGAGGGGCGATTCGCGAACCAGTTCAGACATACGATGCTGAGTTGTATGCAATCTATCTCTTGGAACAGGCGCAGCGGCAAGGGACCGGAACAGCTCTTCTCAAAGAGCTTGCGGAATCGCTATTGGGGCAAGACTTCACTAGCATGATTGTTTGGGTACTTGAGAAGAATCCTTCGAAACATTTCTACATGAGATCGGGTGCGCAGGTCGTCGCGACCAAAGATATCCAAATCGGTGGTGTGACATTATCTGAAATATCCTACGGGTGGCCTGACCTTCAAGCGATCCTATCGCTTAAATAGCGCCGTTTCGTGTTCTATCCCGTCAAGACGTTTGCTACGTTGGTGAAATATCGCCATTACCCAAATTGATGGCTAACGCCATCCTTTGAAAACCGCAAAAGTGGCACCCCAATTCTCATCATGATCTCATCTTCCCCTCATCTCGAAACGTTTCAAGAGCCCTAGACTCATCCTGTGTTTGCTACGGATACGTAGACAAACACATAGGAGAATTGAAATGTCAGAGAAGAGTAATACCACTTACACCGTCTTGCACCTGCGCTTCAAGTTGCGCATAGCGCCAGATGCCTTTCTTGCCCACAGCCGGGAGGCCGCTAACGTCATTGCCTCGGCAGAAGGGTTGATCTGGAAGATATGGGGCGTGCAGAAAGAAGAATCTGAGATCGGCGGCACATATCTATTTGCCAACCGGGAAACTGCCGAGGCCTATCTGAATCATCCGGTCATCCAGGCTGTGCGTAACAATCCTGTTGTCGTATCCAGCCAGTCCCAGCTTTGGGATGTAGAAAATTCCCTCTCGGTTATCACGCGAGCTCCTTTGCCGGATATTTGCTCGCAGTATTCAGAAACACATGCCTTAACGGCAGGAGGTCGGTAATGCCAACCCTAACTACGGAGCCAGTCATGGAAAACATGCAACAGAAAATCGAGCAGTTCGCCGGTCAGGTGGTGACCGATCTCGCAGCCGCGATGGCGGGTGTGATGACCAACCTTGGACACAAACTCGGCCTTTACCGCGCGATGGCGGAGAGCGGTCCCATCAGCTCGCATGAACTGGCACGTCGCACTTCTACGAATGAGCGCTCTGTACGCGAGTGGCTGAACGGACAGGTCGCTGGTGGATATGTTCTGTTCGACAAGAACACCAACGAGTACTCGCTGCCACCGGAGCATGCTTTTGTATTGGCGAATCCAGAGAGTCCCGCATTTCTTCCGCCGGCTTTCGATGTAGCGGCTTCGTTGTGGCGCGACGAAGATGAAATCCTCGCTGCGTTCCGCTCTGGTAAGGGAATGGGCTGGCACGAACACAATTGCCGGTTGTTCACCGCAACCGAGGCTTTTTTCCGCAATGGATACCGCGCGAACCTGACACAAACCTGGATTCCATCACTGAGCGGGGTTCAGGAAAAATTAGCGAACGGCGGACGCGTAGCAGATGTCGGCTGTGGACACGGCGCCTCGGCCATCCTCATGGCGCAGGCATTTCCGAAATCAAAGTTTGTGGGAATTGACTACCACGAATCTTCGATTGCTGTAGCACGCGAGCGAGCGAAACAAGCTGGAGTGGACAATCAGATTCGGTTCGATGTTGGAACTCCGCAGGCGCTTGCAAGCAGTGAAGAAAAATTCGACCTCATCTGCTTCTTTGATTCACTGCACGACATGGGTGATCCACTGGAAGCAGTCTGGGCTTCGCGGCAAGCGATGGCTCCCGACGGTGCGCTCATGCTGGTGGAACCCTTCGCAAAAGACCGAACTGAAGAGAATGTCGGTCCTGTGGCGAGGATGTACTACTCGGCCTCTGCTGGTTTGTGTACGCAGAACGCACTCTCGCAAGGAGGACGCTATTCACTGGGAGCGCAGGCTGGCGCTACGCAGTTGCTTGCAATTCTCAAGGATGCGGGATTCCGGAGCGCAAAGGTAGCAATGGAAACTCCGTTCAACTTGATTCTTGAGGCCAGAGCCTGAACCCACGTAGTACTGCAGTCTCAATAACTGCACCCTACTTTGTCATTCCGACGAGCGCAAAGCGCGAAGGAGGAATCTGCTTATTGCTGACAGCTCCTGTGGTGCTGTCCAGCAACAGCAGATTCCTCGCGCAAAAACCGCGCTTCGGAATGACAATAGTTTGGGGTTGCGTAGGTGTGAATTCAGGCGGTAGGCCGATAGCGGTAGCCAACTCCGCGCACCGTCTCCAGTGCGTTACGGTGCGCTCCTAACTTCTGTCGCACGGAGCGCACCACCGTCTCAACCACGTTGCTAGTGGACGCTTCCTTTCCATAGCCCCAGACCGCTTCTACTAATTCGTAACGTGCCACCGCTTTGTTCGGTCTGGCCACAAGATACGCAATGACTCCGAACTCAAGCGGGGTCAAACTAACTCGATTTCCATTCACTACTAACTCACGCGCTTGTTCATCGAGCAATGGCGAATAACTCGCCACGTCGTTTGTTGCAGTGCCGGTTTCCTGCGCGAGCAAGTTGGCGAGCCAGCCATCTACAGAATCCACTCCCATGTCGAGACGAAATGTGTGCTGCATCGTCCTGTCGATCAGCGGGCGGCCTTCGTCCATTAGGCGCAGTCCTAATTGCTCGAAGGGGCGGCGATAGAGCTGTGCATCGCAGTAGCAGGTATAGACCCAACGCAGTCGCGGGCGCAGTTCTAAATAAGTACGTTTGATGTCGAGCCAGCACGCCGCTTGGCCGGGTGACGGCTTTTCTTCGGTGTCGCGATCTAACGTACGCCGTATCCAAAGAGTGGCCGACCTATCTTCTGAACTCGGCAGGTCTTTGGCCCAGCTTGCGGCAAGCGGATCTTTCGCCAGCACATTTTTGTGGATCTTCGATGCCACTATGGCTTGGTAGAAACCTTGCACTCCGCCATATTCATCGCGCACGACAAAAAACGAATCTGGATGATAAGTCCACCATTGCTCCAGCGCGTGAAACGACTGTGGCCCGTCGAATTTGTGAATGATCCCTGCAATGGATGTCCAGTCATCGGCGCGGGCTGGTTCGACCGATACCGAGATCTCAGTCGTGGGGAAAAAACCTTCGCGCAGGTTTTCATTTTCGAGCAGGTAGAGTATGTCCGCTGTGTAACGCCATTGATCGGAGCGCGGTGCTTGCTTGTATTGTTCACGCATCACCTGCGAAGCCGCGCGACGGTACGCCTGGTATCGTGCCGGATCACTCGACTTGAGAGCGGCTGCCACTGGCCCGCGAACGGCTTCGTGCATCAGCAATCCGTGAGGACCTGTGCTGACAAATGGCAGGGCACGCAGGCGTTCCAGTGCTTCATCGGCGGGGATGTTTGGCAGCATGGCTGCGAGCAGCGGCGCGGTGGCTGTTCTCACCAAACATGCGGCCTGTATGACCTGTTTGCTTTGCGAATCGGCATCCTCAAGAAAGACTGCCGCCATGTGTTCCAGTACCTGATGGTGAGTCTTCGCTTGCCCACACACCTGCCCGCGCGAAAAATAGAGTGCCGTTCCCAGGGAAAGTGCCAGCGGATGTCCGCGCACAATCCGGTTCAGCTCGCGAGCCATGTTTTCCGGGACACCCTCTGAGGTCAGATACTCAAGCGCTGCTTCCGGAGAAAATGTTTCCAGGAGCATATCGTCAAAAAGGCCTCTCCACGCTGGAGCAATGCGCCATGCTGGGCGGGGTGGCTCGCGACTGGACAAGATGGTCCGCACAGTTTCGCAAAGTTTGGGCAGAAACATTTGTCTTAGCCAAGAATCAAGCAGACGGAAAGATTCGTAACTGTCGAGTACCAGCAGAATTCGTTTGGCCGCGTCTGATAGAGTGGCCGCCACGATCGCGGGATCTTCGGACTCTGTGCCGCCGATTGCTTTGCAGATTGCTCGACACAACGCCGCTGCGGAAGGTTCGCACCAGCGCGCGTCGATGCGCACAACCAAAACTCCCTTTGCACCGATGCTTGCCGCCAACGCATTCAGCAGGTGAGTTTTTCCTATGCCCGGGATGCCCTGAATGTGCATCACTAGCGGCTCATCGCCTAAAGCGAAAATTTCCAGGCGCTCGAGTTCTGCGCGCCGGGCAGCCAGGGCTTCGACCGCGCGGCGTTCTAGTTTTTCGCCCAAGGGCATGGGGACAGTTTACGCTGTATTAAAGCGGTTTGATTGCTCTTGACACACTAGGCGCAGTCTAAACGTGTTGCGATTGGTTTAACTAGCCTGCCCACTCAAGCAAAATGGGGACAGACGAAAGCTGTCCCCATTTATTCCCGATATTTAGGTTAGCCAGTAGGCGAAGCCTCTGGCAACGCCGATCAACCCTTAAGGGAAACGAGTCCTCCCATGGCCGGATCGGAGAAGCTATCTTTCCCAGTCTCGACGTGACCCGCAAATCTATATTTGAAAACCGGATCTCCCTCAATCGTTACGATCAGGTCGTACCAGCCATGAAACTTGCTTAACGACAACTTCCCATCAACCCACTCTTTGGAACGAAGGAACTCTGAGGTTAAGGTGCGGCCGGTGTAAGCATCGAGAACGTTCACTGCAGCAGGACCAGAGGAGACATTGGTAATGACCCACCGGATCGAACCGTCATGGTCGTTTCCATACTGTGTCTGAACATCAAGAGCATTAGCGCGGTGGGCGATGACGCCAGTGAAAATACGCGTGAAGCCGTTGGGCCCATAAACAGAAAGGTCGTAGTTAGAATCAACGCTCCACTGACCATTCAGTTTCTTGCCGGGTTCCACCGTGTAAAAGCGTGGCGCATCGGCAACGTTACCCGAACGCACATGAAACACCGCAGCCGCATTGCCCGTATTGGTGAACGTCAGCGTCACCGTCTTGTTGGCTGCGTGGACCGTCGCGTGAACGTTCAACTCATAAGGTAAAGCACGCGCCGGGCGTACACCCGGTTCCTGCCTCGGTATGCCGACAACAACATCATTTTGGGTAGGAATGAAAGTGTCCACATTTCCACCGGCGAGTTCGAATGGCGGTGGCAGCAGGCTATTGGTTGATGGAAGCTTGACTGACGACTTATTCGGGTTTTCGAAATTGAAAGCCGACGTCAGATCGCCTGTAACTGCACGCCGCCATGGAGAGATATTCGTTTCGCGCACTCCAAAACGCTTCTCGATGAATTGCACCACCGACGTGTGATCGAAGACTTCGGAATTGACAAAGCCTCCTTTGCTCCACGGCGAGATCACCAGAAACGGTACACGCGAGCCAAGGCCAATTGGACCGTTCGGCACATCTGTCGTAACGATCTCGTTTTTGATGCTGACCGTCGAGTCCCCTGCAGTTGGTGTCGGCGGAACGCACGGAGGCACAAGGTGGTCGAAACTTCCATCTGCCTCGTCAAAGTTGATGAGAAAGACGGTCTTGGCAAAGACCTTGGGATTCGATACCAGAATGTCGAAAACCTGCGAGATATACCAAGCGCCGTAGTCGACCGGCCAATCCGAGTGCTCGGTGTAGCCCGCGGGAGCCACGATCCACGACACTTGTGGCAGCGTGTCGTTCTTTACGTCAGTGCGCAATTGGTCAAACAAATGTCCGGCCCAGGCGACCCAGGCATTTTCCGGCGCGTCCGACGGAGGAATAACGTCGAGAATACTCGTGCCCGTGCAAGCGTTGTCGAACAATGGCGTTCCCGGCGGGGCGTTCAGGTACTGATTGAAATACAGTAGCGAATTATCACCAAAGTTTCCGGCGAAGGCGTTACCGGTGCCGTCTCCGAAATCCGGCGCGAAGGTTTGTCCAGCGAGGTCCTGATAGACCTTCCAACTTATCCCAGCCTTTTGCAGTTTTTCAGGAAGAGTTCCCCAGGTCCAGTAAGCACCGTTGTGACTCAGGCCATTGAAGGTGGCCGGTCCGGCGCCATGGCCATCGGTACCTCCAGGGCCCAGGTTGCTTAGATTGCCGATACAGCCCGTCCACATGTAACAGCGATTCGGATTGGTTGGTCCGAGAACCGAGCAGTAGTAGTTGTCACCGACCGTGAAAGCGTCCGCGAGAGCGTAGTAGTAAGGAATGTCCTTGCGCGTGAAGTAGGACATTGCGATCGGACCATTTACTTGCGGCCAGTGGTCATGCTGTCCTTGATTCCAGCAATCATGAGTAGCCCCCCAACCATGAGGTGTTCCCGGAAGATAGGTGAGGGCAGGGTTTGCACCATGAGGATCAATCTGAAACGGCGGAATCACTAATGCTCCATTCGCAGGTCCACCCAAGTTGCCAGAATTTGGGGGCACTCCGTATCCTGCTGCCTCATTGTTTGCGCCAGCCGGTTGCAACCAGACGGAAGCTGGAGTGGTTCCACTGCCGTCAGCAAGCGGAAGATTAATCCTGACCGCTCGCGGATCGGAGAATCCGCGCACACCGCGAAGGGTTCCGAAGTGATGGTCGAAGGGACGGTTCTCCTGCATCAGAATTACAATGTGCTCAACATCGTTTATCGAGCGTGTGCGATCGTTTGCCGCGATGTCGAGCGCCTTGGCAATGCTCGAATTCATTGTGGTTACTGAACTTGCCGCCGTTATGCCCATCAACTTCAGGAATGTGCGCCGATTGTGATTGCTCATGCGAGAACGCCTCTCTTCGAAAGATGGTGAATTCCGGAAAACTTATTGGTTGCGCGCAACTTCTTGTTCGAAAACGCGTCAACTATTGGTTTTGGAGAAGAGAAGCCTAGCTCAGGCAAATGAACGCCGGATGACTACAACATGAATAATTTGTAATAGAAAATTTTCGAGAATGTTACAAACCTTGAAGTGAACCTCGAATATTATTTCTCTAACTATCACTGAAAGTCTGTCTTTCCGTGAGGCGCTGATTCATTCGGCCCAATAATCGAACACCGTGACAAACTTGCCTCCGCTCTCGCTGACGGAATTGGAAGTCCACCGTGTCCGCGAGTTGAGCATGAGTGGCAGATACCATGAAGCACTGACCGCGGCCGAAGCGCTCGAAGCAACAACACACCAGAATCGTGATGTTGTCTACCTGATCGCTGCCAACCAAAGATGTTTGAACCAAACAAAGGAAGCGCTCGATACTCTCGCGCGACTGGAGCAACAACATCCGCAGTTCAGCCTTTTGTACCAGGAACGTGGCCACTGTTATTTCGCACTAAAGGATGTACCGCGCGCGATCAACGCTTTCCTGCACGCTGTGAATTTGAATCCTGCACTGGCCAAGAGCTGGACAATGCTGGAAGGTTTGTATCGCATGACTGGAGACAGCGCGGGAGCCGCGACGGCAGCCGGCCACGTCTCCACGCTGAGAGAGCTGCCGCCCGAGGTAGTGCGGGCAGGAAGCCTTTTTTCGGACGGCGATCTGCCGGCAGCCGAGAACACCCTTCGAACGTACTTGCTTCATGGCACTCATGTTGAAGCCTTTCGGTTACTCGCCAGGATCGAACGCCACTACAATGCGCTCGAAGAGGCACAAACTCTGCTCGAAACTGCACTAGAGATTGCGCCCAACCATCGGGCTGTAAGCCTCGACTACCTGCACACGTTGCTTGATCAGCTGAAATATCTGCAGATGCAAGCGGCCATCAAACCCATGCTTCAGGTCGAGCCCGGGAACCGGGATGTTCTTTCACTTTACGCGGCAGCCTGTGCTGGTCTCAGTCAACATAAAGATGCGATTGCTGCATATCGCGAGTTGCTTGCAGCGCCACCCAAGTCACCCGGATTACAAGTAGCGCTCGGTCATTCTCTCCGGAGCATGGGACGACAGCAGGAAGCCATCGATTGTTACCACGAAGCGGCTGCTCTCAAGCCCAGCTTCGGCGATGCTTACTGGAGCCTCGCCAATCTTAAAATCTACCGCTTTGCGCCGGATGAAATTGAGCGAATGCGCGCGGCCGAAGCTGCGCCGAATACCAGCTCTATTGATCGCTATCACCTGTGCTTCGCCTTGGGCAAGGCATACGAGGATCGCAAGCAATTCGCGGAGTCGTGGCAGTTCTACGAGCGTGGCAACGCGCTCAAGCGCGCCGAAAGTCACTACTGTCCGGAAATGACTCAAACCAATACGCGAAAACAGATAGAAATGTGTACGGCGGAATTCTTCTCGGTGCGCGCCGGTGTAAGTGCGCCCGAGCCCGACCCAATTTTCATCGTCGGACTGCCGCGATCAGGTTCAACACTCATCGAGCAGATACTCGCATCCCATTCCCAGGTCGACGGCACAGGTGAACTTCCTGAAATCCCACGCATTGTCCGCAGGATGGAGGGACGCGCCGCGGATCCCATCAATCCGCGATATCCACACTGCCTTGAGGATTTTTCGCTCGAGGAATTTCAAAAGTTGGGAGAAGGCTACCTTCGGGACACGCGCGCATATCGTGGAGACAAGCAGTTCTTCCTCGACAAAATGCCGAATAATTTTCGTCATATAGGTCTCATCCATCTGATGCTTCCGAATGCCAGGATCATCGATGTGCGGCGTGAGCCGATGGCCTGTTGCTTCAGTAATCTGAAGCAACTTTTTGCCAGTGGACAAGAGTTTGCTAATAGCATCGAGGACATCGCACGTTACTACAGAACATATCTCGAGCTAATGCGGCACTGGGACGCAGTGCTTCCCGGAAAAGTTCTGCACGTCTGCTATGAAGAGGTCGTGGAAGACCTCGAGAAAAGTGTTCGTCGCATCCTGGAATTCTGCGGCTTGAAATTTGAATCGGCCTGCGTCGAATTCCACAAGCAAAAGCGAAGTGTGAGCACGGCCAGTTCAGAGCAGGTACGGCAACCAATTTTTCGTGAAGGTTTGCAGCAATGGAAAAACTATGAGCCCTGGCTCGGTCCGCTCAAGGATGGTTTGGGTGACGCACTAATTCGCTATCGCGAATAAGGACGGGTGACAATCAGTTTTAAAAATCGGAGGGCGGCGAACTTTGCCGAAAATTTCACTGCGGGTGCGCGGCGCAAGCCGCCGCAGAAGATTTCAACCCCGGCGCCAGCTTCAAACCCTTCGGAACATTGAAATCAACCTGAAACTTAATTCTCTTCAACGAATCCGAATCGGGCGCAATGTCGTAGTCCAACACAGTAAATTTCAACCAACCAGTTTCAACTGCCTTCAAGGCCGCGAAAAATTCCTCTCCAACTTTGTCTGGATGCGGGGACATGTAGGGCCATAAAGCGTTATCCAACACGGGCGACATCCTCTCGTAGTCCGCCTTATTCAACAGAAACCACATTTCATGCGGACGCGCGAGGGAAGTCTTGGCATCATCGTTATAGCTGTTACCCAAAATCTGCACACCATTGAAACGCAGCGGAATATTCACCGGATAGATGTAGTCCTTTTCCGGCTCGTCGGGGCGGACGATGTAAATCTCCCAGCCATCGAGTTGCCCTTTTGCCCCGAGTCCGGTTGGTTTCACTTGAAAGAAGAGGCCATTGCCGATGACGCGCTCAAAGCTAGCTTTAGCCTCTAATTCACCAGTCAAAGTAAAAGACTGGCAGCCCAAGCTCTTGTTTTGAGCGTAAACCAGAGAGGCACTACTAAGTAGCCAGAGGATCAGGGCCCGGCGCATATTGGAAGGTTAGACGAAATCTTTGCAGGAATAGCTGGCCTATTTTTTACGGCGGGTTTTCTTTGGAGCTTCCTCGATCAGGGCAAAATTTATCTTCTTCTCTACCGGATCGATCCTGTCGACCAACACCCTTACCTTCTGCCCCAGCGAATAAATCTTCCGCCCACGCTGTCCGATGATTTCGCGGGTGTTTTCGTGATAGGTGTAGCGATCATCCTCCAGCGAAGCGAGAGGAACCAGTCCTTCAATAAACAAGTCGGTCAATTCAACAAAGAATCCAAACTTGGTGACGCTGATGATTAACCCGTCAAACTCATCACCAACGCGGTCCTGCATGAACTTAACTTTCTTCCACTCCATTAATTCGCGCTCAGCCTCGTCCGCTCTCCGCTCCGTCTGGCTGGATTCCTCCGCGATCTTATGCAACTCATCAAGGGGAATGGGCCCGCCCAGCGGCTCCGGCGAGTGATGTTCCCGCCGCTTCGACCAGGGAGAAGCAGTCTCATGATCTTCCACTTTCTGCGATCCTGACGACTCGCGCAAAACCTCCCGCAAAATCCGGTGCACGATCAAATCCGGATACCGCCGGATGGGCGAAGTGAAATGCGTATAAGAGGTAGCCGCCAAAGCAAAATGCCCTGAATTCTCTTCCGAATACCGAGCCTGCCGCAAAGACCGTAACATTAAGTAAGAGAGAATCCGCTCCTCCGGCTTCCCGGCAATTTTCTCTGTCAGCTTCTGATACATCCGCGGAGTGATATGCACATCTTTAGGAACCTCAATTGCCGGGGCCCGTTTCCCAGTGCCATAATTTGCTCGACGGTCGGATTTCATCTGCACCCGCTGAATCGGTAGCACACCCACGCCAAGCGAATACCCAAACGTCGCCGCGATCACTTCGAAGTCATAGACCCGTTTGGCGTCCGGCTTCTCGTGAATGCGATACAACGAAGCGATCCGGTTGTTCTCGAGATACCCGGCGACGCATTCATTGGCGGACAACATGAACTCTTCAATCAGCCGGTGCGCGATGTTTCTCTCTGATCGCGTAACACCCTTCATCAACCCCTGCTCATCAAACTCAATCACCGCTTCCGGCAAATCGAAATCAATCGATCCGCGTCGCTCTCGCTTATGCCGCAGGATTAAAGCCAGGTCGCGCATCATCTCAAACATCGGAACCAGGTCTTTATAACGATGCCGCGCGACCGAATCGCCTTCGAGCGCTGCATTCACTGCGGTATAAGTCATCCGCTCCGCCGAACAAATAATTCCTTCTGACAAGTCGTATCCGACAATCTCCCCACGATGGTCAATCTCCATAACGCAAGACATTACCAGCCGGTCCACGCGCGGACGCAAACTGCAAATGTCGGTAGAGAGTTCGAGAGGCAACATCGGAACGGCACGATCAGGAAAGTAAACGCTCGTCCCGCGCAGTCGCGCTTCGTCGTCGAGAGCTGAACCATCTGTCACATAGTGCGAAACGTCGGCGATGTGAACCTGCAACTCATAGTTGCCGTTCTCCAACTTGCTGACAGAAACCGCGTCATCGAAATCCCGGGCAGTTTCGCCGTCAATCGTGACAATAGGAGTCTGTCGGAAATCTTGCCGCCGTTTCACTTCAGCGGAAGGAATCGTGGCCGAAGCATCCTGCGCTTCTTCCAAAACCCCAGCAGGGAAATGATGTGGAAGATGAAACTTACGAATAATGATTTCAACATCAACTCCAAAATCGTCTTCGTACCCAAGAATCTCGATCACACGCCCGCGAGGGTTCTGTGTGCCCGTGGGCCAGGAAGTAATCTCGACATCAACTACAACATTCTCCAGATTCTCAACATCAACATGCCGGGCAGCCTCATTGCCCAAAACGCGATCGGCAGATTTAGTCTTCCTCTGTGGCTTTTCCTCTGTGTTCTCCGTGTCCTCTGTGGTTAAAAGGTTTTCCGGATTTTCAAATCCAGGAGGAATCACAATCTCGCCAGCAATCTTCTGATCAATCGGCCGAACATAATTCTCGCGCCGCCCATAATGAAAAATCCCGACCACAGTAGGGTGCGCCCGATTCACCGTCCGCAAAATCCGTCCTTCAGCTTTCCCATCTGGACGAAATGCGCCCACCTCTACTAACACGCGGTCCCCATGCATCGCAGCCCCAACAGCAGGAGGCGGAATAAAAATATCTCCAGTAATGCGCGCCCTCAGCCGCTCATCCATCGCCGTAGGATCAGGAGTAACAAACCCATATCCATCCCGATGCATGGACAACTTCCCGATCACCATGTTCTTCCCGGCCGAAGCTTGAGGAATCGCATAACGTCCGCCGCCGACTTGTAGCAATTGTCCACCGGAAACAAGCTTCTCCAACCGCCGCAGCAATTGCTTGCGCTCATCGCCACGCACGCCAAGCTCGCGAACGAGTTGTTTAAAACCCGCTGCGTGCTTGGGCTGCCGCTCGATTTTTTTGAGAATGATTGAGTCCGAGACCATGGAGAAGGGAACTAAGCGCTCAGCTTGTGAGACGGGAAATACTTCTCCAATAAAATTCGCCGATGATGCAATTCGTGTCCGGCAATCATGTAAGCCAGCGCACGCACACTTAATGTGTTGTCGCTGGCAGTACCTTGCCGCGTCCAGGCAACTTCTTCCAAACCACGGAACAAAAACAAAGTGGATTTGCGAATCGCATCAAACTCCTCGCGTAGATCCGCCAGCGTTCTTTTTTCAAATCCACCCGCCAGCACATAATCGTCCTGCTCAAATCCCGCCAACGGAGTTTTATCTGCGCGCGCAATCCGCAAAGCCCGATAAGCAAAAATCCGCTCAGTGTCATTCATGTGCCCAAGTGCTTCGCGCACCGTCCATTTATCTGGCGCATACCGAAAGCCGCCATCTTGTTCACTAAGCCCACGCAGCAAAGCCGCAGTCTCTTTCCACTGCGTCTCCAGTACGGTCAAAATGTCCGCATCCGAAACCAGGGAAATGTACCGCGCAAAATAAGGAGAATGTTCCGACGCCTCAGGCCGCCCAACAACAAAGTGTGTAGTCATAAAAACCCTCAATAAGGATGCTTCAAGGATACCAATAAGGATACCGGACTCTGCCCAACTCAGCTTTTCTCCTTATCCCAGCTGCGTCTAAGCTGTTCCCCCTACCCGAAATGGGCCGCATTACACCACTGACCCATACCGAGAAAGATCACAGAAGTACACCCTGCCCTACCTATTGCACGAGTGGGAACACTCAAAAAATCCCTATATTTCCTCAACAAATCTGCATTTCGCGGGAGTACAATCGGCTGAGATTCCGAACAAATTTTCATTTTGTACTTCATCCGGAAAGGATTTATCCGTCATGTGGAAACCAACCAATCAACCCAACACCCCACCGGCTCGGCCGGCAGAACAGGAGCGCTCCAGCATGCCCACGACGACTTCTCCGGTCACTGAAACACCGGCAGCGCCACGTCCGATGTCCAGTGCGACCGCGGACCAGGCCACTATCGGCAAATCCCTTGTCATTAAAGGCGAGGTGACTGGATCCGAATCTCTTTATATTGACGGACGCGTTGAAGGTTCCATCAACTTGTCAGGGAACCGCGTCACCGTCGGCCGCAATGGCGTGGTTTCGGCCAATATCAATGCGCGCGAAATCGTTGTCCTCGGCAAAGTGAAGGGCAACCTCAGCGCCAGCGACCGTGTAGATATCCGCAGCGACGGTTCTCTCACCGGCGACGTAGTGGCCGCCAGAATCTCCATCGAAGACGGCGCCTTCTTCAAGGGCGGAATCGACATCCGCAAGGGCGGACAAAAGGTGAATGGCGAAGAGAAAGACGTGAAGGTTACGACCTCAACCCCTGAGCCAGCCTCCACCGCAGTCGCACGCGCGTAAGAGATACATCTTTTCCCCGACAAATTTACGGAAAAAAGACGGGCCACAAGGCCCGTTTTTTTTGCATCTATTTCCCGTCCGCAAAATTTAATAAGCCTTCAGCTTTTTTTCATTGTTTCCGTGTTGTTACGGAGTGGTAGTCGCGCGTTTCGAAGGCGGCGTAAAAGGGTGTGAACATGGCAACTTCCAATATTGTTACCGGTGTCAAACAAAAGCTAATACCGCTCCGCCCCGGCACACGTACTGAATCCACAGGCCGAACGGTAAAAAACGTACTTCTTCTTTCCATTCCGGATCGTGAATACAACCTTATCCGCCCTCATCTGGAGTACGTGGACCTCGATCACCGCAACATGCTCCACACGCAGGGAAATCAAATTGATACGGCCTATTTCCCCAACGATGGGATGGTTTCTCTGGTTGTGTCGACCACAGACGGCAGAAGTGTTGAGGTAGGCATAGTCGGTAAGGAGGGCATGGTAGGTACGCCTTTGGCGGTAGGTCTGCGCCGCGCTCCCTACGACGCCGTCATCCAGATTCCCGGCAGCTCGATCGCGATCGACGCCAAGCGCCTGACCAGCCAGCTTCCTCACGCTCCTCGCCTCTGGCTGGCACTCACCCGCTTTGTGTTAATGCAGGGACTTCAGATGGCCCAAGTTGCCGCCTGCAACCGTCTGCATGAACTCGAGCAGCGCCTGGCTCGCTGGCTGCTGATGTGCCAGGACCGCGTAGATTCCGAAATGCTCTACCTGACTCACGAATTCCTGGCCCAAATGCTGGGCACTGGACGCCCCAGCGTCAGCCTTGCCGTGGGCATGCTCGAACACGCTGGTTTCATCGAGAACTTTCGCGGCACCATCCGGGTTCGCAACCGCAAAGCCCTCGAAGACTCCGCCTGCGAGTGCTACCGCGTCATCCAACACTTTAACGGTGGGCTCGGGCTGAAGTAACTACACCGAGTCCCCCGTTTTTTCCGTTCGCTGTCGAACTGACATCATCCTCCCACCGCGCATAACCTACGCGCACTGATTAAAAGGAACGAATGTCGTCGGTTGTAGTGTCGCTTTTTTAATGTCCCACAGTGAGGATTGTGAAAGAGAACCTAGGTCTCACTGACAGAAAGCATAAATCTGTCACGCGCGTCGGGATTCGCACAGACTTAACCGGACAACCGGTGAAGAATGTGCCATTACTGACAGTAACTCCTGAAGAATTCGCACGTCTGCGTCCACACCTCGAGCCAGTCGCATTGGATCATCGTCAGATCCTGCACGAGGCGGGCGAAAAAATTCAATACGCTTATTTCCTTAACAGCGGCCTCGCCTCCATGGTGGTTATTACCAGCGACGGTCGTAGTGTAGAAATCGCCATGGTTGGCCGAGAGGGAATCATAGGCACGCCATTGGCCGTGGGACTTGGGCGCGAACCGTACCGGGCCATCATGCAGATTCCCGGCAGCGGTCTCCGCATACGCGCCGAAGTGTTTGAAAAAGTCCTTCCCCATGCCCCAGATCTGCAACTCATCACCAATCGGTATGTTTTGATGCGTGGCTTACAAGTGGCCCAAATCGCCGCCTGCAACCGCCTTCACGAAATTGAACAACGCCTGGCTCGCTGGCTCCTGATGTGCCAGGACAGAGTCGAAGCCAAGATTCTCCCGGTGACTCACGAATTCATAGCGCAGATGTTGGGAACAGGCCGTCCCAGCGTCAGCCTTGCCGCCGGCATACTGCAGCGTGCCGGCATGATCGAAAACTGCCGCGGCAGCGTGAAAATCGTCAACCGCAAAACGCTGGAACAAGCTGCATGCGAGTGCTATCGGGCCATGCGCCAGATTAGCGGCCGGTTTAGCCTGCGTTAGCTGATATCCACAAGCCTTTGTTCGTTATCGAACCGACAGCCCAAAACCGCCTAGCTATGCTCACCAAACTGGCAGGTCGTGTAGTGGCTCTATCATTTGCAAGCCCCCTTATGGCAGCTGACGGTCAGAAAGACTGGGTCGAACTGTACCGAAGTGCTTTGATGGAACTCGATCGTACCCAGCTTCCCAGGAAAATCGACGCTGCCAATTCGGCCATTCAACTCCGCATCAACGAATTGCTCCTGCAAAAAAATACTTCTCAGGAACATCTGCAACTTGAGGATGCCTTACGCAACCTCCGCAGCCTGCGTCGCCAAACCGAGTAGCGACGCTTATGACAAACGTAACGCACAAGTGTGATGTGTCCCTCTTCGGATTACTTCAGTGCCTTTGTTCTAATCCTGCTTTAACGAATAATGCGAATCAGCGCTTCCGTGAGTTCTCGGAAACGGGATAGTGGTGCACTGTTGCACGGCGGCGATAGCTGTATCAAACGGGAGAGAGGAAACAATCAATATCAACTCCGCGACCAATGCTGGGAAAGTACGGAAGCCCGTGGGCAAAGCAGTAAAAACCTGGCAAGCCTCAAAGGGGCGAAAACCATAAAAACAAAAAGAGGCGGACAATCCCCCGACGTCCGCCTTTTTCCGAAGACCAATTACAGTGTCTTCAAAAACGCCACCAGATCAGCTTTCTGCTGTGCGGTCAAATTCAAATTAAACCGCTGATCATAAAAATTAACCGCATCCAACAACGTCGCGGCGCCGCCGTTATGGAAATAAGGAGCCCGGGCCGCCAACCCGCGCAACACCGGTCCCTTCAACTTTCCAACATCAGAGCACCTTCCGGTGATCATGGCTCGCCCGATATCGGTCACCTTCACCGATGACCCATCAGCGCAAGCCACCGTATATACCGGCAGCCCTTTGATATCCAATGATGGCATCGCCGGATAATCCGTTGTCCCAATCTTGATCGCGAGTGAAACAGAATGGTTTCCCGAATTCGGCGCATCGTGGCAGGTCGTGCAGGTTCCGTTCACGGTAGAAAGCCCCGGCAGATCATTCAGCCCAGCCACGCCGGTGATGGTGATGGGTAAGGTATTGAACAAAGTCTGACCACGAGCCACCGACTGCCGTGCCGCTGCATTCGGTCCGGTAGCATTCGCCCAGTTGTTATAGATATTGAAAACATTCGTATCAAAAGCTGCACCAGAAGGGTCAGCCCCCAGCACATCGTTGATCCCGATATGAAAAGGTTGTCCGGATAGATTTTGAGGACCACCTTTTCCGCCACGCTCTAAAAGATTTCCAGCACGAGTGTCGTAAACCTGCGCGGTATACAAGGCAGTCTCAAACGCCACGATGTCTGCCACCTGATCTGCCGTTGGAGCTTGTGCTGCCTCAGCGTGACCCAAAGTAGCATCGACTGCCTGCGTCGCCAGATCATTCGCAATCGGCGCGCCCTTCACCGTCTCACGCCCATCCCACATGACAGTAGCGAGGAACCCCAAATTCGTGCTCGGCAGAGGACGACGGTACAACGCCGCAGTCACACTATTTGTCTCCGGGCAGTTGTAGGGGTCCTGAATGTCCTGAATGGAAAAGTCCGCAGTCGTAGGCACGGCGAGCGAAACGCGTATCAACCCCTTCTTTAGCAAGAGGCTATAAGCCTGCCGCCTTTTTTCAACAGTCGAAACATCGGCGCTTGGGCAATTCGCCCCATCCACCGTCCGGAAAATTGGGTCGCGTCCGGAACTAAAAAGAAACCGTGCCTGAATGTTTTGCGGGGTCACCGTCCAGGCATCCTGCGGCTGATGGCAGGTAGCGCAGGAGCGCCCATTCGTGCCGAGGCTTTTGAAAAACGCGCTATCCAAATTTATGTGATGGTTTTCCGTGTAGGTACTCAAAATCCCACTTTCGTCGAGTGTAAGAATGGGAGTAGGAACACCACTTCCGGCGAAGATCGCCGTACCCGAAACTGCCATAAGAACCACAAGCGCTAGACCAACCTTCCAAGCCAACCGCCGACCGTTGAAAACACGCAACCTCTCAAGCCCGCTAAGCATAAAACGCCTCCAGGATTCCAAAACCACCCAAGATTTTTCGTACTGGGGGAGTCGTGCTACTGCACTAACGCGACGAAGTTACGCGTGAAGACGCAAAGAAGTCCTCAAAAGTGCCTCAAAATTTCTCAAAACGGACGTGCACAGAATGACTGCGACAGAAAATGAACAACTTACAGCGAAGATCAGTAAAGCCCCAAGCAGATGCTACAACTGGCGTGCCAAACGGGGTAGGAGTCAATTCCTGTAGGAATGGGTTCAGAAGTACACCGGAGAAGTAATACAGGATTGGTAATTCACGAAGTTGAAGGAGTGCCAGAAGTACCCGTACAGCAGTCGCGAAGCGACGGAATGTGAAAGCCCGGCACGGCAGTGCTGGGAAAGCAGGGAACAGGATTGAGTCCCGCACGGACGGTACCATCTGCAACGAATCCAAAAACAAAAATGGCCTACGCGAAACCCAGCCGCGTAGGCCTTGAAAGTTGGGAACCCTTATCGAGCGCCCAACAAAATATCCACAGTCAATTGATCCAACAACTCATAAGGAAGCCGCTTGGCTGCCATAGCATCTTTATCGAAGCTATGCCCCAGCAATGCCGCCGACCCCTTCTTGGAAAACCTCCCGACCCCGGGTCCCTTGGTACTGGTGGTATTGATGTCCTTCAAAATCGCCTGAATCTGCTTGTCGGCATTCCACCGCGCAGCCTTATCTTTCAAAATCAAATAAGTCTTCATGCACCCACGGGCGAAATCCTTCACGCCGTCATAATTTTCGGTGCGGTAAGCATGAGCATCAAAGTGCCGCGACCCCGCATACCCCACATCCTCCAAATACTTGACCAAGAAAAACGCCGACTTCAGATTGTGTGACCCAAACCGCAAATCCTGGTCATAGCGCCCAAACGACTGATCATTCAAATCAATGTGGAAAAGCTTTCCAGCTTCCCAGGCCTGAGCCACGCCATGAGTGAAGTTCAACCCAGCCATGTGCTCGTGTGCGACTTCGGGGTTAACACCAACCATCTCCGGATGATCAAGAGTAGGAATCAACCCAAGGTAGTGTCCGGTAGTCGACATATAAATGTCCCCACGCGGCTCATTAGGTTTCGATTCCAAAGCGAACTTGTATCCATATTTCTGGTCAAGGCTGTATTCGCACAGGTAGTTGATAGCTTCACGCAGCCGTTTCACTGCTTCATCAGGACGCCGGCAGGCATCGGTTTCAGTTCCTTCACGCCCACCCCAAAGCACAAAAATCTTCGCCCCAAACTCCGCGCCCAGGTCCATAGCGCGCATCGTCTTCTGTACTGCATAAGCACGCACTGCCGGATCATTCGCCGTAAAAGCGCCATCCCGGAATACCGGATGGAAGAACAACGACACGGTAGCCATAGGCACAACTAGCCCGGCCTCTTTGCAGGCCTTCTTAAACTCCCGCACAATCCGGTCTCGCTCTGCTGGCGTGGCATCAATCGGTACCAGATCGTTGTCGTGAAAGTTCACGCCATAAGCACCAACTTCACCAAGCATCGCCGCCAACTCATTCGGCGAAAGCTGCGGACGCACGAAATCACCAAACGGATCACGTCCACGGTTCCCAACGGTCCACAACCCAAACGTAAACTTATGCTCCGGCTTAGGCTGAAATGAATCTTTCTTCATCGAAAAAATCCTCCCTAAAATTCAAAACCAAAATTTTCTTCAACAAGAACTCTTCCCACCACCACGCCTCTGTCATTCCGACGAGCGAAGCGATCGAGGAACCTTGTGTTCCTCAACAGCACAATCGAACTAAGACCCCATCACCGCCTTCAACGCTGGATACATCCTCCGGTACGCGGCATAACTACCATTCAAATCTGAAATAGCCGAAGCTTGCGGAGTGACTTTAGTCGCCACCCGCACCACATCATTACAAGCCGAATCCACGGAGCTCCACATCTTCGCTCCAACTCCAGCGAGGATCGCCGCCCCATACGCCGCGCCTTCCTCCGCCTCCACAATCTCTACCTCATGCCCATAAACATCAGCTTGAATCTGCCGCCACAGCGGAGACCGCGCCCCACCCCCACCAAGCCGAATCTTGTTCACCGGAACTTTCATCTCGGAGAAAAGCGTGAACGAATCGCGCAAACTAAAAGCGACACCTTCCAAAATCGCCCGCACCACATGCCCGCGCGTGTGCGAAGCCGTCAACCCCACCAAAGCCGCGCGTGCATAAGGATCCAAGTGTGGAGTCCTCTCCCCCATCAAATACGGAGCCCACAACAACCCATCCGATCCCACAGGCACCTTCGCTGCCTCAGCTGTCAACCGTTCATAGGGATCACGCCCATCATCCGCACCCGATCCAAACCGATCACGGAACCACCGCAACGACTGCCCGGCAGCCTGAGTAACTCCCATCACATGCCAACGCCCAGGCACCGCATGACAGAACGTATGCAACCGCCCCTTAGCATCAAGTGCAGGACGATCAGTGGCAGCAAACACAACTCCAGAAGTCCCGATAGTCGCTGAGACAGCTCCGGGAGTAACGATCCCCATCCCAGTAGCGCCAGCCGCCTGATCTCCAGCGCCAGCCACAACAGGGGTCCCAGCTTTCAACCCAGTGGCCGCTGCCCCAGCCGCAGAAACCTGTCCGCAAACATCAGGAGACTCATACAACTTCGGCAGTAAAGATTCATCTATCTCCGCCGCTTGCAGAATTTCCTTCGACCACCGACGATTCGTGACATCAAGCAGCAAAGTCCCGGAAGCGTCCGCCATATCAATAGCGCGATCGCCAGTAAGCCGGAACCGCACATAATCCTTAGGCAGCATTACCGATTTCACGCGCCGCCAATTCTTAGGCTCGTTTTCCCGCACCCACAAAAATTTCGTCAGAGTAAAATTCGGCAAAGCCGGATTGCAGGTCAGCTGAATCAACCGCTCAGCCCCGACCTTGGCAGTGAAATCCAGACACTGCTTCTCCGTCCGCACATCGCACCAAATCAATGCCGGACGAACGACTGCATCGTTCTCATCCAGCATCACCGCACCATGCATTTGCCCAGAGAACCCAACACAGGCAATGGCATCTCCACCCAGTCCAGCATTCCCCAAAGCCTTGCGCACGGCCACCCCAGTAGCCCGCCACCAGTCTTCGGGCTTCTGCTCCGCCCATCCAATCTGCGGAGAAGCAAACGGCTCATGCTCCTCGGTAGCCGAAGCAATCACCTTCCCCGACTTATCAATAATCAGAGCCCGAGTCCCACCCGTACCAATGTCTATGCCCAGAACGTACATAACGTGATCCTCAAATTTATGACGGGAATAATAAGGAGAAGCAAAGTCGTCCAACGACAGTCAGTCCCATGGATGCGGTCAGCATTCGTAAAATCTTCGGCCGTGTACGTTAACGGCGGTGTTATAGTACCACGGGCATAACACCCCGGAGTTGCGCTCTTCCAAGTTTCGACTAAGATAGTTCCCCGATGATCACTAAGCGTTCGCGTCCACAATCTAAATCGAAATTACTGCCCTACCAGAATCCCAAACTTTCCCCGGAAAAGCGGACCAAAGACCTCCTTTCCCGCATGACTTTGGAAGAAAAAGCCGCGCAGATGGTCTGCATCTGGCGCGACCGCCCCAAGTCCATGCTGGATGACGATGGCAATTTCGACGAGAAGAAAGCCAAAGCATTTTTCAAAAAGAAAAATGGAATTGGGCAGGTAACTCGACCCAGCGATGCGGGAAAAGGAAAGAACGCGCGTGAGACCGCCGAGCTCACCAACAAGATCCAAAAGTTTTTCCTGGAAAACAGCCGTCTGAAAATTCCAGTTGTCTTTCACGAAGAGTGCCTGCACGGACACTGGGCCATCGATTCTACTCACTTCCCGCAACCTATCGCGTTGGCCGCCAGCTTCGATCCATCATTAGTAGAGCGCCTGTTCACCATGACCGCAGAAGAAGCCAGAGTCCGCGGCGCTCATCATGTGTTGACGCCAGTAGTCGACGTAGTCCGCGACCCACGCTGGGGACGCTGTGAAGAAACCTACGGAGAAGATCCGTATTTGGTCTCACGCATGGGCATCGCGGCAGTGAAAGGTTTTCAAGGCGACAGAAAATTCCATGACCGCAAACACGTAATGTCCACACTGAAACACTTCACCGGACACGGCCAACCCGAATCCGGCATGAACTGCGCGCCAGCAAATATTTCCGAACGAGTTCTACGCGAAGCGTTTTTTTATCCGTTCAAAGAAGTAATCAGGGAAGCCAAACCCATCAGCGTGATGCCGTCGTATAACGAAATCGATGGCGTCCCCTCGCACGTCAACAAATGGCTGCTACGCGACATCCTGCGCAAGGAAATGGGATTCAACGGCTTCATGATTTCCGATTACTGGGCGCTGTGGGAGTTGAGCTATAAGCCAGACACACACGGCCATTTCGTAGCCAAAGATAAAAGAGAATCCGCGAGGTTAGCGGTAGAGGCTGGTGTGAATCTCGAAGCGCCAGACCCAGACATCTATCTACATCTGGTCGACTTAGTAAAGAAAAAAGAATTAAAAGAGAAGCAACTAGACGAATTGGTCTATCCGCTCCTCTACTGGAAATTCGCCTTTGGCCTCTTCGAAGATCCGTACGTCGATCCCGACGCAGCAGACCGCATCGTTGGTTCAACCGCCAATCGCGAGCCAGCGTTAGAAGCTGCACACGCGTCGATCACTTTATTAAAGAACGAAAACAACTTAGCTCCGCTCAATCTGAGCAAGTTCAAAACCATCGCAGTAATCGGCCCGAACGCTAACCGCAGCCTCATTGGTGGATACAGCGGCGTCCCCCGCTACAACGTAAGCGTTCTCGACGGCATTAAAGAAAGAGTAGGAGACCGCGCCAAAGTCCTCTACAGCGAAGGCTGCAAAATCACCATCGGCGGCTCATGGGGAGAAGATCAGGTAGTCCCGAGTAACCCAGAAGAAGATCGCAAGCAAATCGCCGAAGCAATAGAAGTCGCCAAACAAGCCGACGTGATCGTTCTAGCCATCGGAGGCAACGAGCAAACCTCACGCGAAGCCTGGGCGCGTACGCACATGGGAGACCGCACCAGCCTGGAACTAATCGGCCGCCAGGAAGAATTAGTCAAAGCAATGCTGGCGACGGGGAAGCCGGTCGTAGTTTTTCTATTCAACGGCCGTCCGCTCGCGATCAACCACATCAGCCAAAATGTTCCGGTAATTTACGAGTGCTTCTACATCGGACAAGAAACCGGCTACGCAGTCGCAGATGTGTTACTGGGCCATCACAATCCAGGTGGCAAATTGCCGATCACAATTCCGCGTTCTGTCGGTCACTTGCCGGCGTTCTACAACTACAAACCATCCGCCAGGCGCGGCTACCTCTTCGATGATGTAACCCCGCTCTACGCTTTCGGCTACGGTTTGAGTTACACAAGCTTCACCATCAGCGCACCAAAACTGGCGAAAAACAAAATTAGCCGCAAAGATTCCACGAACGTAAGCGTCACAGTGAAAAACACCGGCAGCCGCGCAGGAACGGAAACTATTCAGCTCTACATTCGCGATCTATTCAGTTCAGTCACACGCCCAGTCAAAGAGCTAAAGGGTTTCCAAAAAGTTTCCTTGAAGCCCGGAGAAAACAAAACAGTAACGCTCGAAATCAAACCCGATTCGCTCTCGTTCTACGACATCAACATGGAATACGTAGTGGAACCCGGCGACTTCGAAATTATGGTAGGCAACTCATCGCGCGATGAAGACCTGCAAAAAGTAGTTTTAACCGTCAAATAACTAAGAACCGAGAACAAAGAACTGTTATTTCCAGCCAGAAAGCAAAACTGAACCCAGCCGCGAAGCGGCGAACGATTGCAGCCCAGGGCGTAAGCCCTGGGTACGTCAAAAGAAGCGACCAGCCCCGAAGGGGCGAAAGAAAACACACGAGGCCCCGATGCCCGAAACACTCAAAGTCCCGGTCAAAGAAAAAATTGGCTACGCGATGGGCGACATCGCCACTAACTTTTTCTTCCAATCCATGATCCTCTACCAGACCAAGTTCTATACCGACACAGCGGGAATCTCAGCCGTGGCTGTAGGCTACATGTTTCTGGTACTTCGCTGGTGCGACGCATTCTTCGACCCACTAATCGGCGCGCTCTCCGATCGCACGCAAACCCGCTGGGGGAAATTTCGTCCCTGGATTCTCTGGACCGCAGTCCCCTTTGGCTTGATCTTCTGGCTGGTTTACGTAACACCAAACTCGGGTTCCGGCACAAAGCTCATCTATGCTTACATCACTTATGCGCTGATCATGGTGATGTACTCAGCCAATAACACTCCGTACTCGGCGTTGATGGGAGTGATGACGCCGGACGTAAGCGAACGCAGCAGCATCGCAGGCTACCGCTTCGTAGGAGCGTTGATCGGCCAATTCATCATTCAGGCCCTGCCATTACCGTTAGTAGCCAAATTCGGCCACGACGATTCCGCCAAAGGATGGGCCATCACTATGGCCATCTTCGGCGCATTGATCATCATCTTGAATCTGATCACATTCGCGAGTGTGCGCGAACGCGTTCAGCCACCACCGGGACAAAAATCCGATTTAGCTGCCGATCTAAAAAACGTTTTCAGCTGCGGCCCGTGGGTGGTGATGTTCATTCTCACTCTCTGTGTATTCACCATGCTGGTGGTGCGCGGTAGTTCTTCCAACTATCTGTTTAACTATTACCTTGATCAAGGAAAAATCCGCGAATTTCTAGGACAGTTCGGTTTGGCGGGAGGCGCTACAGGAACTTGGAACTCAGTATTAGACGCATTCGGTTTGCGGGTACTGCCCGATGGCTCCAACGCTTGGGCAGTCGGCCTGAGTTTGTTTTTTGTTGTTGGAAGCGTTGTCCAGATTGTAGGGATTTTATTTTCCAAATCGCTGGCGGACCGCTTCGGCAAGAAAACTGTCTTCATCGTTGGTGTAGTTGTGACCACCATTGCCACAGCCTGGGTATTCTGGGCAACACCGACATCGATCAGTCTGCTTTTCTGGCTGAGCATTCTGTGGTCCGTGGGCTGGGGCCCGACAGTGCCGCTACTCTGGCTCATGATTGCCGACGTGTCCGACTATTCCGAATGGAAAACATCGCGCCGAGCGATTGGTTTTATGTATGCGGGAATTCTCTTTGCGCTAAAAGCCGGACTGGGTCTTGGCGGTGCATTGAGCGCGTGGATCATCAACGCCTACGGATATGTTCCCAATCAGAAGCAAACTGAGCATGCGCTATTGGGAATCCGCATGGGTTCCAGCATTTATCCGGCAATCATGTTGGGAATCGTACTGATTTGCCTAGCGATCTACCCCATAGGCAAATCGTTAAACTTAAAAATCGCCGACGAACTAGTAGAGCGCCGCAAACAATACGCGACGACGTAAGAGGAAGGTTTTCTCTGCGCTCTCTGCGGCCTTTCTTTGCGACCTCTGCGTTTTAAGATTTTGATTTTTGTTGGAATAAAAAATGAATTCAAAGACTTTATTAACAGCCGTCTTATTAATTTCGACTCTAGCCACTGCCCAATCCCTAAAAGAAGCCTACAAAAACGATTTCAAAATCGGCGTGGCTCTGAACTCCGCACAGATCTTCGAAACCGACACCGTAGGCGATGCCATCGTAAAAGCGCAATTCAACAGCATCTCCCCCGAAAATACTCTGAAGTGGGAAGCAGTCCACCCGCAGCCAGATACTTACGACTTCAAAACTCCCGATGCCTATGTAGCCTTCGGCGAAAAAAATCAGATGTTCACCATAGGCCACAACCTGATCTGGCACAATCAGGTCCCCAAGTGGGTTTTCGAACATCCAGACGGAACTTTCCTCACGCGCAAAGAACTCCTGAAGCGTATGCAAGACCACATTAAAACAGTAGTAGGCCGCTACAAAGGACGCATCAAGGGCTGGGACGTAGTCAACGAAGCGCTAAACGAAGACGGTACACTGCGCCAATCGCTCTGGTACAAAATCATAGGCCCGGATTATTTAGTAGAAGCCTTCAAAGCCGCGCACAAAGCCGATCCCCAAGCCGAGCTCTACTACAACGACTACTCGCTAGAGAACGAGGCCAAAAGAAATGGCGCCGTCGCATTAATAAAGAGACTAAAAGCTGTCGGCTGCCACATTACCGGAATCGGCACGCAGGAACACGACAACCTGGAATGGCCGACGACAGATCAAGTTGACGCAACCATCAGCGCCTTCGCCGCACTAGGCGTAAAAGTAATGGTGACGGAGCTAGACATCGATGTCCTCCCTGCAGCGGTAAGAAACGGAAGCGCAGAAGTATCCGCGACAGCAGCAGCCCAGCCGCAACTGAATCCCTATGCCGACGGTCTGCCACAAGCGATCCAACAACAATTAGCCGACCGTTATGCTGTCCTATTCGCGACATTCCTGAAACACAAAGACGCAATCACCCGCGTAACTTTCTGGAACGTAACCGACGGCGACTCCTGGAAAAACAACTGGCCAATCCGAGGCAGAAAAAACTACCCACTACTATTCGACCGTCAAGGCCAACCCAAACCAGCCTTCGACGCAGTAATAAAGGTAGCGCAGCAAAACTAGCCTCAAGAGATTTTGGGCAGCGCAGGGCTTCCAGCCCTGCGTTAAACTTTCACCACCTCGATTCGGCTTTAGCCGCTGAGGTACTTTCCGCCCCATGAAACGCGCCGGAGTCCACAAAATCGCCGAGCTAGCCGGAGTCTCCATCGGCACAGTAGACCGCGCCCTCCACGGCCGCCCCGGAATCCGCGAATCGACAAGAAAAAAAATCCTGGCCATAGCCAAACAGCTGGACTACACACCACACCCAGCCGCCAGAGCGCTCTCCATCGGCAGAGCCAATCTCCGTATAGGCGTCTGCATCCCCGAAGAAATCCATTTCTTCTACGATCAAATGCGTGCCGGAATCAAAGACGAAGCCGCCAGAGCCAGCAGCTTAGGCATCGACATAATCCACAAACCAACCCCAAGCCTGGGCGAAAACGAAAAAGAAAAAATCACCGAACTCCTGGAAAGCAAAGTAAGCGCCATGATCATCACCCCAGGAGATCCAAAGGTAGTCACACCGTTAGTAAACAAAGCAGAAAAGGAAGGAATCAAAGTAGTCTTCACAACAACAGACGCCCCGCACTTTCCAGCACAGTGGGATCCGAAGCTTGGAATTCACGTGACTTGAAGTCG
>JADMIO011283405.1_pt1 | contig 46446 bp, 45 predicted proteins | sample 8958161 | NCBI WGS metagenome assembly JADMIO01 (sample SAMN16585339, study PRJNA669376) | soil metagenome | isolation source: Crop rotation soil | place: USA: Cullars Rotation, Alabama | collected 2011
GAAAACCGGCAGGTGTCTGATCGCCGCAACCCGACTCTCCCCACGGACAAAGGTCAATTGACCGAGCACATCTCGAGATTCGCGGATTGCGGAGGGAAATGACCTGACTTCCCCGATTGCCTTAAGCACGTCAGCTGCATGATCGTTCCGAACAAAGAAGGCGTTGCATCCGTTGGAATTGGTGCCGCCGAAGGTATAGCCCTTCCGTCCGGCCAGATCGATCAGCGCCGCAAGCGAAGCACCAAAATAGAGATTTGAGTGATGTGCGCGGGTACGCTGGAAATCCGACTGATATGGTACAGATACTAGACGTATGTCGCCAAACACCGCGTTGTATTCACACACCACAATGGCTGGATTGACAACATTAATAGCCTGCCAGATCCAGTAATCATTGCCGTCGACATCGATGCTCAGCAACCCGATCTCGCCGCAGATTCCCGAAGAGGCGATCAGATCGTTGACGTTCTCACGATCGATGAATGCGCACTTCGCGGTCAGGTCGTAGCGCCAGTAAATATCCTGCCGCATGATGTCAGCGATATGTTCCTGTGAGCCGTCCATCACCAAACCCTGCCAGTTCCTCAAGTTCAGCAACAGCCGGGTATTTGATTCGCGATAGTCTTCCACCCCGAACTCTACGAATATCTGTGGTATTCCGGGCAATCTTTCGACCAGCCAATCGATAATTCCATCTTCACCCCACTGAGAAAAACCAGAAAACTCTGCCTCCGATAGCGTGCTTAGATGGATTAAGCCGCGATTCATTTTCGCGAGCAGAAGACAGTGCAAGAGCAATTGTCTCTCGATATGATGCTCAGGAGGACTCGCGATTCCTCGCAATCGTTTCAAAAGGTGCTTCTTCATCTCATGTATTTGCGGCATTCCGTTCCATAGAGTTATCCCATCACGATCTGGGCGAGAAAACGGTCCGGCAGGAAGCGGCTACATTATTGCGCATGAGAAACAACGCGTTCACGTAGACTTTTCCTGATTAACATAAAAGCCATTTGAGTGACGGTCAGGACAAGACGCAGTTGGTGCTTAAGAGGTAGCTTGGAAATATAGGAAGCTCCAACCAGCCTAATGAATCCCCATATCTGCAAAGGAGACAGATGCTGACGACTTCTTCCCCACACCGATGCCAAGTCACGAATAAACCATTCAAACAGATGGAGCTTCAAACGGTTGTACTCTTCCGAATGGACACGTTGACAGACCAGGCGGTCAAACTCTTGTACAACATCAATCTGGGCTGAGGTGTAGGCCTCTACGGAATCAGATGAGCAAGAGATAGATCCACCGTGTATTCTATAAAAAATCAGCGGCTGGTCTATATGAGCAACGCGCCCCAAGGCTGCCGCCTTGATTCCCAGAAAATTGTCGGAATAAGGCCCAAAGCCTATCCCTGCCCTCCTCATACCACCCAGATCTCTGAGAAAGCTTGACCTGAATACTCCATAGCAACCAATAACAGCTATCTGTCTGCTCAGGTACCTTTCCAAAAACTTATCGATAGGGAGTTCCGCGGCAACTACCTCCGTAGGGTCTATACGGGGGATCGACGTCTTGGTGTCCGCAGACCAGTAACCTGTGAAAACACAATCCAATGCAGGATCGCGACGAAATACGTCATGTGCAATGCGAAGAAAGTGAGAGTGATAGGCATCGTCGTCAGCCAGCCAGGTGAAATACTCTCCGCTGCTGTGCTTCAGAAGATAATTCATATTCTCGGTTTCGCCAAGATTCACGGCGTGATTGATAACCTTGACTCGTGGATCAGCAATTCCTAAGTCCTGGAGGGACAATTTCTCCGATGTGTAATCGTTGCCTATTAGCACCTCGAAGTCGGAGAGAGACTGGTCCAGAATGGATTTGATACACTCAATCAGCATTTCCTTTCGATTGAAGGTTGTGACGCCGATACTGAAATAAGGCCTGTCGCTCAACCAAGCCTCCTATATACCTTAAACAGAACAAGCACTTTGCCTTTCAAAGCTTTTGAGCCAGGACCTGGATCATGACATCGCGATCACCCTTCCAGCGATATCGGGAAATCTCAAGCTCTCTAAATCCCAAGTGCCGAAGGATCGCCTGAATCTTAGGTACCGTATAGCAATTGACATGAAACTGTCCCTTACCATTCTGACTGCCAAAAAGCATCGCCGAAAGATAGCCCCATCGATTTTCTGTTGAATAAGAATACTGGCCGAACCAATGCTCACTGCGGATCGCTTCAGGATCGTTCCTGTAAAACTCTTTCCACTCATCCTTTGCTGCCAGCCATTCTTTGACTGTCGCCTCAAAGTCCGGCGTCGCAAGACGTAAGACCCCACCGGGCTTCAGGACACGTTTCATCTCATAGAAGAACCGCGGTTCGTCAACAAATGGCAGATGCTCAATCAGTGAGTCGGCTCTCACTTCGTCTACAGTTCCATCAGCATAGGGCAGATTGAAAATGTCGTAGTCGAAGACCAGAAGATCACCGGAGAAGCTCCGTTGCGGATACCGCTCTCTGAGCGCCTCTACGCTATCCATGTCCACGTTCACATAATCGGACAAGGGCGAACCACCGCACCCAAGGTTGAGGCGAATTTTCCCATCTACGCAATGTGCGCCGGACGTCATGATCGCACCGCGCGCAGCAAGGCAAAGGTATCGGCAACGCCTCGGTGAAGATCGCCGTGGAATTCGAAGCCGCAACTATGGAAGAGCTGATTGGAGACTCGAAAGGAGAGTTGGTTCATAATCTTTGTATCTACGTACTCTATAGTGATATCTGGAACGTGGAGCCGGATCACGTCCAGAATATCCGAGACCGTGGCGTTAATGGTGAGGACATTATAGGTGCCCCTATCGAACAATTTGCCATGGATGATGAAGTGCAACGCACTCATTGCATCCTCGAGGTCCAGATAAGGCCGAACCTGGTGCATCGCAGTACGCCATACAGTTATCGGCTGGCCGGTCACCGCCTGCCAGCAGAATTTATTGACGGCAGTATGAAAGCGCATTCCGGGAGAAACACCGAAGACCGTCCCGAAACGGCAGGTGACAAAGTGCAGACCTGAACTTTTTCCGAGTTCGGCAAGCAGTCGCTCCTCCCGCAGCTTCGTCTCAGCATAGGGACTCTGTGCTTGAAGGTCCTCCTCGCCACACGTTTCATCGACCACATCTTTCTGGGTTCCATAGACACTGGTTGAAGAGATGTTGATCAGCGCCGCGCCGGTCGAAACGCAAACGCGGGCGACACGCTCAGTGGCAAGGTAGTTCTCACGCTCGATTTTCTCCCGAATTTCAAAACTTCCCGCTGCGTTGGTAATCGCAGCAAGTTGTACGACTACATCAGCGCCCTCAAACACTGGTTTCAGATCCGCGTCCAGCACATCTAATTCGTGAAATCGATAGTGTCCATGGCTAGGCAAGTCGTAGAGCGATACATAGCGTTGCGTGGACAAGTTATCCAGCATCACCACCTGAACATCTGGGTATTGATCTGGCAAGGTTCGTATAAAGCGCGAACCGATATGGCCCAGCGCACCGCAGACGACAATTTTTTTGATCATGCGTTAATGATTACCGTCAATAATCGTTCTGGTTCGTCTCAGCCCAGACAGGAAATCATGACGAGGCTTCCATCCAGTGAGTGCCTGCAATCGTGCAGAGGAAAACTGAACGTGATCGATTTCCATGCGTCGCCGTTCGTCCGGCCATTCGATGTGTTCTACCGAACCAGTCTGGAATACCTCGACAATTCCTTTGGCAATAGCCGCTACAGATAGATGCTCGTTGCTGGTGGCAAACTGCATCTGTCCAATAAGCTTAGGCTGCCGGGCAGCAATCCAGAGGATGTCAGCGGCGTCTTCTGCATACAACACATTGCGAATCTGCTCACCAGAGCCGAATATCTTGATAGGCTGTCCGGTCCGTGCAAGGTGGATAAAATAGTTAATAAAACCAAACTCGGGGTACCCTTTGCCAAAAGGTCCAAAAAGATTGGCAAAGCGTAACACCAAGGTTTTGAGATCGTGGATCGTGTGATAAATGCGGTAATACTTCTCAGCCACGCCCTTGTTGGCTGAATATATTTCCAATGGGCGCTCGGGGTGATCCTCATCTACCACGTCCCGCTGAGCTTTGCCGATGACGGTGCTGCTGGAGGTATACACCACCACAGCCTCTGGGTTGACTAGTCTTACCGCCTCAAGGAGTTTGAGATTGCCGTTGCAATTTATATCAGCATCGAGCAGTGGATACTGAATAGACAGGGGGTGTGACGTCTGAGCAGCGCAGTTGAATATTACGTCCTGCCCTTGAACCACCTCGGCTAGAAGCGTTTCGTCCCGCAGATCACCCCGCACGAAACGTATGAGCTTCCAAACTGGTCGCAGGGTGGCTGTGGTGGCATGCAGATGCGGATCGAGCGAATCCATGACCATGACTTCGACGCCGGCCTCAGCAAGACAGCGCCGTACCAGGTTGGCCCCAAGGAACCCCGCACCACCAATAATCAAAACTTTCATAACAAACTCTCTATGATGGTATCGATTCCCGGAGCCAGCGCATAACGGGCGCGCCAACCGGTCATTGCAACAAAGCGACGCGTATCGGCCACAAAGTTTCTAGCCTCGATCGGCGACAGACCGGCTGGCGGCTCCACGCTGGTCACCGGGACAAGCTTCCCCGTTCGTGCAGCCACTCGCTCAGCGACAAGCTGGAGCGCCTGCCCAATAGTATGTCCTTCTCCTCGACCAATGATGAAATGCCCTCCATTCAGCGTATCTATATGTGCTGCAGCCGCAAGAAAGGCGCTCGCTACATCTTCCACATGCACATAATCGCGCAGGTTCTCACCACGCCCGTAAATTGTAAGTGCTTCGCCGCGAAGTGCTCGCCCCACCATCTGGTTGAGAATGCCACGATCATGGCGGCTAGAACGCGGGCCAGGGCCATAAACATTCGCTAGACGCAATGCCGCCCCGCTCACCGCGTCAATGCGCACGTAGTATTTGAGGTAATTCTCCGCCATCTGCTTGTGCAGGTCGTAGATCGTGATCGGCGCATCCGGGTGATCCTCGCCGACCGGTAGTCGCTGAGGTAGACCGCAGATGGTGACCGTGCTGGCACAGACCACAACGGGTTTAACGCCACGCTCTTGAAACTCCTGCAACATCAAGAGTATTGGCAAGACATTGCTATCAAGGTCGGAATGAGGAGCACGGTTGGCCTCGTAGGTGCTGGTCTGAGCTGCAAGATGAAACACCACATCAATGGCTTTTGGTAAAGACTGCCACAGCGCCTGATCGCGTATATCCCCGACCAAATCTTCAACTTTAGCCTTGCCAGAACCAGACCACGCCGTACCCGGCCTCCGTAACAGGCGGACGATATGGCAATCGACATCGCAAAGCAGGCCGATGATGCTTGCAGCAATAAAACCGCCACCGCCCGTAACTAGAACCCGCTTACCCGAGAACCAGTTTGGCGACAAGTCCTCTTGTATTGCCATGTTCACAGCCACTATGCCCAGCATATCAACCTGAGAGAGGCGGGATGTATTCATGTCTTGCAGAAAGACCGGCTACGCGTCGATGACTACCCCGATCATCCCCGGATAGAATGGTAACGGGATCGCTTCCTTCCATCACCGTATGGGAGGGGACTTTGTCCAATCGTAAGCAATTTCTGCGTCATCATGAGAAATGCGAACTTCATCCGCTGGATCGTATACGCCCGAAGTAACATACATCACATGCGCTGGTCCACTCAGACAACGGTACCCATGAGCAACGCCAGGCGGCAATCGATAAATTCTTGGCAGGTGATTATCGCCGATCAGAAATTCCTGCGTTTCCCTATACGTTGGCGATTTTTTCCGGCAGTCGTGCAATGCAACCTTCAGCACCCCACCCATCACATAAGTCCACTGTGACTGCACCTTGTGCATATGCCAAGCCTTGGTAATACCGGCATGAACCAATGAATGGCTTAATTGCCCGAATCCTTCACCGAAAAATTCATCGGTCACGCGAATGAGCTCGCGGAAGAAACCACGCTCGTCCGTATGCGTCACCAAACTCTTGAACTCAACGCCTTCGATCACGATCCACCCCCCAAAAGTTTACTCGTCTCAGCCAGAACTGCATCGATTACTTCCTGTTGATCCTGGCTGCTTAGTTCCGGGTACATTGGCAAGGACAGAATCTCCCTGGAAGCACGTTCAGTTTCCGGCAAACACTCGCATCCTGGAAGACGTCCCAGGTATGCAGGCTGCAAGTGCACAGGCACTGGGTAATGGACCAACGTGCCGACGCCATGCGTCTTCAAACGGGCCTGGACAGCATCTCTTCGCTTAGCACGCACCACGTAAAGATGATGGACATGCGTCGACCCGCTCCTACAGATTGGAAGTACCAGGCCGGAATCTTTCAACTTCGCGTTATACCGGTCGGCCAGCCCCATGCGTGCCGCATTGGTGATATCCAATTGGCGCAGCTTCACCCGCAGCACCGCCGCCTGCAATTCGTCCAAGCGGGAATTCATTCCTTTGGTGGAACTGATATAGCGCTCGCTCCAACCGTATTCACGGATTAAAGCAACCTGGACCGCAAGTTTAGGATCACTGGTCACAACCATCCCACCGTCACCGAACCCACCAAGGTTCTTTGTCGGGTAAAAGCTGAAACAGCCGATGTCCCCCAGCGTTCCGACCCTGCTTCCAGAATAGAGTGCCCCATGGGCTTGGGCACAGTCCTCAATCACACGCAAACTATATTTTCGAGCAATATTCAGGATCGGCGCAAGATCGGCTGGCTGTCCGTAAAGATGCACAGGTAGGATGGCCTTGGTTTTTACGGTAACCGCCTTTTCCAACAAGGCGGGGTTCATACAATAACTTTCCGGTTCGATATCGACCAAGACCGGCTGCGCCCCGGCCATTTCTATGGCTGCGATGGTTGCCACTGCCGTATGGGACACCGTGATGACTTCGTCCCCCTGCCCGACCCCGCACGCGAGTAAAGCAATATGTATCGCCTCAGTCCCGCTACCCACACCGACCGCATGAGCAACTCCATGGAATTCTGCAAACTCGGCCTCAAAACTTCGCGTCTCATCGCCCAAGATGTACCAACCGCTCTCAAGTACTCGATGTACGGCAGCATCAATCTCTTTCTTGTACGCGAGGTATTGCGCCAAGGGATTACTGCACTGGATCATGCGCTGACCTGCACCTTGGGTACGTAAACAATCCACTTGCTTCCGGCGTCGCGGAATTTTTGCTCATTGGCCATGATCTCTTCGGCGTGATTCCAGGCAAACAGCAATGCGTAATCGGGGTAACGTTCTTGGAATGCACTGTACGGCCGTACCGGTATGTGGGCGCCGGGGCTGAACTTACCCTGCTTGATCGGGGTGGTATCGCTGATGAACTCGACCAGGTCGGGCGTGATGCCGCAATAGTTCGTCACCGTGGTGCTCTTCGAAGTAGCGCCGTAGCCAACCACGCGTCTCCCCTGTCTCTTTACGTCGAGCAACAAGGACATCAACTCATCGCGCGAGCGTTCGATGTTGCGACGCAGACCTTCGTAAGTCTCTAGCCGGTGCAAGCCTAACGCTTCTTCCTTTACGCGCTGCGCGTTTACCGCCGCCGACACCGGACGAGCCCCCTTGTGGGCGATAACGTAGCGCATGGAACCTCCATGTACATTCTGCGGCTGTACATCGATCACTTCCAAACCATGCTCGCCGAACAGATGACTGATCGAGGCCACCGAAAAGTAGAAGGCATGCTCGTCGTAGATCTGGTCATACGAGGTCTTTTGCACGATGTCGCCCAGGTATGGGTCCTCGAATATCAGGACGCCGCGTGGCTTGAGCAGGATCTGAATGCCGGCAGCGACAGAGTGCAGGTAGGGGATGTGGCACATCACATTGGCGCCGAGAAAGGCATCAGCCTGTCCGTACTCGGCCACGATACGGCCGGCAAGATCCTCGTTGAAAAACTCTGAGATGGTTCGGATGCCCTTGCCGCGCGCAACCTCGGCAACGTTGGCCGAGGGTTCGATACCCAGATGGCGCACACCCACACACGCGAAATTCTGCAACATGATGCCGTCGTTGCTGCCGATCTCAACGACGAAAGGATCGGACGGAGCAAGATAATCCCTTAGCACCTCCTGCGCAAAATGCTGGAAATGCTCACCCATACGCACCGAAGTGGAAGAGAAAAAGGCATAGTGTTCGTGGAACATCTTACGCTCGTCCACCAGCTCGGTCAGTTGCACCATCTTGCAGTGCGGGCAGAACGCAGTCTTGAGCTCGAAGAAAAATTCAACTGGATACTGATCGGGAGTGAGAAAGCCATTGGCAATCGGCATCTTGCCGAATGACATGAATGGCTCGATTGAGGTCTTGCAGATCAAGCAGGGTTTCAAGAGAGATTCTTCCTATTTCATCGGGATTTGGCACGCTGGAACAGCCAGCCACGCAGTTCGCATTGCTCAGGCGCACCTTGGACAGGTGGCCAGTCTTGCACCAGAAATTCCCGAACGAGTTTAAATCCCTGACGCCTGACAGTTTCAACAAACTCACCTTGATTGAATACCCAGAACACCATTGTTGAGCCGTACACACGCTGCAGGACAGAGAAGTTTGGCGTATCGAAGACAACTGGGATGCGGGTAAGGAACAGGTACTCACGGGATGCCGCAGCCAGCTTTACCAGAAGACCTTCCCAGTCTTTTGCATACTGCGGAGATCCACTGGCGAAGACGAGATCATACGAGACCTGGAGACAAGAGTCATCAGCGTGCCAGAACGCCCCAGCGGCATACTGCTCGCCCGCCTTTGCAAGAACTGGGACCTCCTTGCAATGATAGTCAATATCTATATCTGGAAATGCCGCTCTAGCAATATTGTAATATTGACCGAGGCCAGCCCCCCAATCGAGAACAGAGCAGTTCGATTTGTTTCGTGCGACAAGTGCCAAAACGTACGCAAAACTAACATGCAGGTTGTGTTCATGAGCAATACCGAAAGGAGCCCCATTCTCCAGCCTACGCTCGAACTGCGCGCGCTCGCATGCCGTTCCTGAAACTGCACTTTCGACATTCCAACCGTTCTCCCCAACCTCCGGCAAAAGCACCGAATCCCACCCGCTGGGAAGGTATTCAAGGGTAGGAGGAGGAGTGCGGCGCAATCTTCGCACTACTCGGACTATCGCAGGGGGCAGGAGCGAATTAGCGAGCAATTGCGCAATACCCAAGGTTTCTCGCCTCAGCCGTCAAGGTGCGTTTCCAAGGTCGCTCATCTGATTTTGAACATCGCTTCAAAGAACCCACCTGGTACCTTGCAAGGACGCTTGAACACCGGGCGCCAAGTCGGTCTCACTGGATAGTCGGCAGCGGTCCACACAATCTTATCAAAAGGCATTTCGGTGCTTTCCCAACACTTAAAGTAAATATTGTCTGCGAGTCTATCAGCCTGATCAAAATAATAAGCCACTCTTGATCTCTTCATTTCATGTAGACAATCAATTGCCAAAAACAAGTCGAATCCTCCCCCTGGCAAAATTGGTAGTTGATCAGGAGTCAGAAAAGCAACCTCTGCGGCGGCAAACTCATCAACAATCTGATCGAAAGATTTAAATGGCCTAAAGCGAAAAGCCCGTCGCCCAGGAAACTGACTGGTCAGAAAGGACTGAGAAATAAACAATGCTGGGGGAATATCGACGACCACATATTTCAACTCCGGAAGCAACTGCAAGAAACAATATGCGGTCCTTCCTGAACCCGCCCCGATCTCAATGACATTGCGCAGAGTCTCTGGCACGAGCGCGTTGGTCACGCTTTTGAACTCCAAGAGAGAATTGAGCAGATCCTGGGAAATTTCCTTGCCGTTGATGCAGATCCCTGGAGGGTTCCCGAATGTCGGTTCATCGATGCGAGCAAGCAAATCGTGTCCGTTGGTCGTGCAACAATAGTCATACAGAAGAACTGTCATTAAGTTGTACTGCACCGACTCATCCATCGTCAGCAGGTCGTGCTTTTTGAAAACTTGTGCCAACGCCGCCGAAGCGCGGGATGTTTTCACCTCCTGGACGAGATTCTGGACATACGGAGCGTCGAAACCTGCACCGATCCAGGTAAAGTAGTTTTTTGCAACCGTCTGTCGAAAGTTACCGAGGCCATGCGTCACGATCTGTTCGATGTTCAGCCGACACAGCCAGTTCCAGTAGTCCGACGACTCGCGGTAATCGCTGGTCGATAGATAATGATCCACCATCAAGAGCAGTTCGGTCGGAATCGCACCGGAACTGCGAAAAGAAGCCCACCATGAGGCAAACTCAACGCGCCTATCGGCGGCAGACAAGCGCCGGGCCAACGATACCAGTAGCGGTGGAGTAACGGCTTTCAGGAAGGCTTTTGTATGGTTTGGCATCGGATGGAGATGATACTCAAGTATGACTAACGCACACTTGACGAAGGTTCAAGCAATTGGTATCGCTGGCCGCATAAATGGGTATTTTTCAAGGTTTACATACTGCGTGTAATGAGGGTTTACGATGAACTCTGACAAAGTAGAAATTTGCTTTCGCAAATCATCTCCTGGAATTTCACGGAGTACATTAGCGAAGTCACTCAATACTGTGTCCGGTTGCCTAGCATGAATTTGTTGAAATTCGTAGTACGGACAAAAAAGATATGGCTGACTGTGAATCAGTGGTAATTCAAAGAACATGACGATTTTGGCCGCCTTGGTCTGCTCAATGCTCAACTTGGGGAGCCCATCAATAGTCCGCAGGCAGTTCGCATAATTAACCATTGAGCCCGGCTCAATGGTAAAGTCAAACCCGCTATAGGGGGCTTCTCCTGCAAGCACACAAGGAATTCCGAGACATGCGTACTCCATGCCTGCTGTGCCTAGGCACGTGACGATTGCATGAGCCACATTGCGAATCGACAGCGCATTGAAATCAGCACGCCGACTCAGGAACTTAATATGGGGGAAATCTAATTGGGCGAAGATATCGTCGAGATTCACATCACGGGTCGGATACATGTCTGCTGCCGGATGTTCCTTGAAAATCCAATTAACGGAGGGAACGGTCTTGGCAATCTCCAGAGTTTGCTCAAACCAATCAAAATAGTCTCGAAAATACATCGGCGTCGAGAAATGCGAATGCGGATGATCGTTAAAGGCATGCAACATCACGAAAACCACCTTCTTTGCAGGATCAAGACTGTAGTGTTTACAGAATTCCTGGCTGGTTTCGAATAGGCGTTTGGTCTTACTGAACGCCAAGTCAACCGAAATATGGCGAACATTCTGATTGTGGCGTTCGTTCAAATAGTGATCCGCCAACGGGATCACTTCATCGTCCTCAAGACCCATCAAGAATTTGAAGTAATGCGCCTCTGGCTTCGCCGGAAAAAAACCAATATCAGATGCTGTTCGATACTTCTTGATCACAATCTCGTGCGAGCCGAGGCGATTGATCACCTCAATGCCCTGCTTCAACAAATAACGGCTGAAGATTCCGCCGAAAATGCCAATAGTATGGGCCACGACAAACGAATCGAGCCGGTAACGTTTGATGATGTCGTTTACGATATAGCGGTGTTTAAAAAACTCATACAGAACCGCGAGTACCTTGAGGTCGACTGTTTTTAGAGTCGCGTAGCCGCGGACCAACACGTTGTCATAGATGATGTCGCCGAACCTGATGCCATCGATCCGGAAATCGAGGATATCTTGGGGCGTCTGCAGTTTGAGCCACACCCGCAGCGCAAAAAATAGAGCGACCAGCCGCGCCAACAAATAACGCAAGCTCGTCGTGTAGATGAAGCAACTTTCCGGATGATAGGACGCAAGTATCCTTTGAGGAGACCGATCACGGAACCCATGCAGCAGATAGAGAGGACGGAGATGACGCGCATGACACACAATCGCGCCAAAAGATGCGTTACACAGACGAATGATGGGAGTGTCCGACGCCTCTACGAGAACATAGCGCGCCGATGTCGGATCCGAGAGAGGGCCACGGTAGCGCTTCCAGAATGCGCGGTTAGCTTCGACAAAGCGCGTCTCTCCTTCGCTTGGGATGAAGGACCGCAGGTAGAGTGAAATACGGCGGAGGATTCTATCGATCAACAAACCGTCCCCCAGCTATCTTTTCCAGGCATCACAAAATAAAGCGGCATGGATGATATCCATTTCCTGCCCTTCAATTATGGTGTGACGGATTCGCCTGCCATCCTCAATCATTCCAGTGGCCGCCATCAGTGCTAACATCGGCTTGTTGGCGGTACAAGTCCCGGCGGTGATTTTGCGAATCCCAGCCTGTTCGAACAAAAAACCACACACGGCCAGCCATGCCTCGCGTGCATACCCCCGACCAGTCACACTCTTGTTACTGAGCAGAATCCCGATGTCGGCCACACGATCATGAACCTTGATATACGCGTTCATGTTCCCAACATGCCCCAGGCCTTCCTCCCTCTCCACGATCGCCCAAAAAAAATGTGGCGTCCCTGCAAATGATTGCCAATATTCCCGACATGACTCCAAAGTGTGTTTCTGATGCCGTTGTGTGCTGTAACGTACAACCTCAGGGTCGTTGAGCCAGCTCACATACTGCGAAGTTAGAAAATGCTCGGCGAACGGCACAATGCTGAGCCGTTTAGTTGAAATTTCAGGGGATTCGCTCATAGAAGGATGTACCGTGCTAGATAATGCTCGAGAGTGCCCGAGTCACACGCACTGCGGCGTCTGAGACCACCATATTCAATTCACTGCGGGCAAGGGCCGAATCTGTGCACAGCAGGTCAGGCAGAATCTTGCGCAGGTCCTGACGGTTCAGTACATATGGAGTCACCCCGTTACGCACATTGGGCAGCCAATCGATTTCCGTCACGTGTACAAGGACTGCCAGCGAAGGCCGGCCGAGTAGTGCTGCTTCGAGCAGCAGCATCGAAGTCATGCCGACGGTCAGGTCAGTGGCGTACACAAGCTCTAGCGGCAAACCCCTTCTACTGAAAAGATCGATCTCCGTTTTGTATTCTGCATACTCGTCGATGCGGTCTCTCGGGTGCTCACGGAACACGACGTAGGGCCTTTCGGCAAGTACCGATATCGCGTCGAGCACCTCTTCGAGAATAATCTTGGTCCGCTCCTTATGGACACCACGGCCAGTAAATCCGTACTCGTTCGACGGGTACAGCGGAAGCCGGCCGTAGAATGAGGGCGGTTCACTGACAAAGGTGAGGATTCGTCGCCCGGACGTGACATCAGGAAACAAACGCCTGCGAAACGACGCAGGACCGCCTGCCTCTTCCCACTGCTTGGCTAGAGCGCGCGTTTCGTCATACTGCGGATGGCCGCAGACAGTAATGCGTTGCTGCGGGTAGCCGAGACCGACGAAGGCGTCACACGTCATGCGATCCGGCACGAGCAACCAGTCTGGAGCGTGGGCAAGTGCATCATCACAACCGACGACGCCACGAAAGCGGTTCTTAGCTCCTATGAAGGCATCTATAAAAGCCACTGAGGGAATTCTGGCAATTCGGGCCGCATCGATAAGATGTAACCCGAGGGTTTGTGGATTTGCCGCTGTGCCGACGAGGACGCAGCGAGGATTGGTCTCGTGCAGCAGGGTCAGCGCATCGGTGCCGGCCGCGCATTCGTTAAATACCACACCGCGCGAGTGCAACCAACCACAGGCAACGGCCGACGCATACAACTGGGCAACCCAGCCCTGTCGAATAAATTCCGGAAGCAACAGCGCCGCGTAGTCGGCTGCGCTCGGGTCCTCCACAAACAGAAGGATGTCAATCTTGCCGCCCATATGGAAGAGTCAGATCAGGCTGGTTCCTTGAGCCGGTCGAGATTACTCCATACTTTGTGAAAGGCACTGATCAGCAGGTCAATGTCCTGTTCAGTATAGTCGTTCATGCACATGCTCATCCCTATGTAGCGTGCATCCTGAAGACCTTCAGCCACGGGGCAGATACCTTTGGTATACGACACTGAGCCGTCATAGAAGGGCGCACTCCAAGGGAATCCATGACGTCCGTATGCGATGCGCTTCTGGTAGATAGGCAGAAGATGTAGGTTTTGATAGCCCATCGACACCGGTACGCCCTCTGCGCGCAATGCCTTCACCACATGCTCGCGTGCGACGCCTGTACTGACGGCATCGTAGATCAGAGGATATGTATAATACACATGGCTGCAGTCACGCTTAACCACCGGAGTGCGCAGACCGCGCAGCTCGCGAAGACCGGTGTCGAGTTTGGAAGCCTGCTGTATGCGGATGTCAGTGAGCGCCTTAAGCTTTTTTAACTGCTCGACTCCAATTGCCGCTTCAATCTCGGTCATACGGAAATTGAAGCCGATCATGTTTGCCAGATCGGTGACGCCTTTGTCGCCGACCACTGCTTCAGCGTGATTGCGGATCAACTGCAGCCGTTCAGCCAGGGCTGGGTCGCTGGTCACACAGACACCGCCTTCGCCGGTATGGATATGTTTGTGGTAGTTCAGACTGTAGACGCCTATGTCGGCGATGGTGCCGGCGCAGCGGCCCCGATAGCGGGCGGCGGGCGCCTGGGCGCAGTCTTCGACAACCTTGAGGTTGTGCTTGCGCGCGAGAGCCATGATCGTGTCCATCTCAGCGGCGTGCCCAAAGATGTCCGTCACCATGATCGCACTGGTGCGGGAGGTGATATTCTTTTCGATGCAAGCCGGATCGAGATTGAAGGTTTCATCCTCAATATCTGAAAACACTGGAATGGCGTTCCACACCAAAATTGCCGTAGCCGACGCGGACATGGTCCAAGGACTGACAATCACTTCATCGCCCGGCTCCACACCAATGGCGCCAATGGCGGCGATCAGTCCTGAAGTATTTGAGTTGACGGTCACTGAGTAATTCACACCGAAAAAGGCCGACCAATCGCGCTCGAATTCTTGGACTTTAGGTCCCCCGTAGAAATTAGGATTCCAGGAGCCGAGAAACTGCGAGAGAACCCCGCCTTCTACGACACGTTTGGCTGCATCAACCTCTTCGGCACCAATCGGGTTATAGCGCTTGAATGGAGATGGTATTGCCTTGGGGCCTCCGAACAAAGCAAGTTCGATCATGATCGAGAGACTTCTCTCTTTCCGTAATTTAGACATGCCTTTCGTACGCGATCGATCGTGCGCAGCGTTTCCAGTGCGGTCCTCCCGTTGGAGTGCAGCGGTGTGCCTTCATTCAGGCAGCGGTGTAATGCATCGACTGCATGCCACTGGTAACGCTTCAGGTCGGTCTGCAATACCTCCGCCTCAGGCGGCAATTTGCGGTAGCCGGGAAGCGACGGGTCAGCGCGCGCGCGGCGCAACTCGATGCGGTGACCGGCATCGGCATAGCACAGCGCTCCCTTAGTGCCGACCAGTTCGAAGCCAATAAACCTGAAATATTCCTCGCGCGCGGACAGAAAAAATACGTTTGCCGTGCCGAATCGCAGCGCAATGTCCGGTTCAGGGTCATGCCCCCCCCAGTCCCGGCCAACCTGCAACACCTGCAACTGCTCAACGGGGCCCAACAGGAAAGCGAGCAGGTCGACGACATGAGAACCGTTGTTCAGCAGCCCCTTGCTGTACCATGCGCTGCCTTTATAAATTTCCCCTAACGCACCGTCGGCAATGAGCCGGCGCAAGGTCAACACGCCGGGCTCGAAGCGCCGCATATAGTTGACCGCCAGCACGCAACCGCAAGCGTCAGCAGCCGCCACCATTCGCTCGGCCTCGGCAACATGCTCGGCGAGAGGTTTTTCACACAAAACCGCGACAGGGCACCATGCAATAACTTCTTCATAGATGCGAGCATGCAGCGGGGTGGGAACTGCGATCGAGCAAACTTCCGGCCGGATGCCGGCGACCAGCATAGCGGCTACATTCGGAAACGTGGGCAGGCGGTAATGTTGCTCGAATAGCGCACGGGCGCCGGCATCCGGATCGATACCTGCTGTCAGCTCGTATGCAGGGTGGACGGTGAAGGCGCGTGCGTGCGTAGCGACACGATCGCTGCCTGCTTCCAAATCCAGACGCATACCAATATTGCCCAGACCGACAACTGCGGCGGTATAGCGCTTCACGTGTCTCCCTTGCGCTTCACGTGTTGATTGATGGCAAGCCATTCAGGCTTCGCTTTCAAGAGAGCGACGGTGTCGCGACAGCCGAAGTAGGGATTGGCATCACCGAAATGCTCGAAAATCTTTTTCAATAACTGATAATCGGCTTCTTCGTCCAAGCAGAGGTTAATCTCCGGCCAGTGCTGATCGGGTGGCGCAACCAAATAGACGTGACGGAACAGCTCTGGATGGTTGCGGATATGCAGAGTGACATGCTCGTGGTCAATTCGATCGTCTGTCATCGACGCAGAGCGCCGGAGTGTTTCGAGTCGATAGACCTGCACCGGGTAGCCGCCGGGGAAAGTATGCACGTGCCCATTAGTGGCATAGTCGCAAACATTGTGCAGGAACATGCGGATCGTTTGCTCCGTCAGCAACGGATCAATGAGCGGACAGTCGCCGGTAATATTGGCCACGATATCGGCGTTCGCTGCTTCACCAGCACCGAGTACGCGGGCCATCACATCGTGCTCGCTGCCACGAAAATAGGTGACGCCATAGTGCCGGGCAAACTCTACCAATGGTTCATCTGCATCATTTACGGTTGTAGCAACCACGATCTCTTCCACAGAGGGAACCATCTTGAGGCGATCCACTAAATGACCGAGCAACGGCTTTCCTGCGGCAGGAAACAGAACCTTTCCAGGGAGGCGAGATGAGGTCATTCGAGCCTCAACGATAGCCACAATCTTACCCTGCCGAATATTGATCAATTTATCAGAGACGCTTCAAACTATGTCTTATCGGGAGCTGGGCCTTGCGGCTGGGGGCGCAACCATACGCCTTGATCGCCTTTGGCTGGATAATGTGTAGACGGATCGTAGATGCCACGACGAAGGCGGTACTGCTTGGCGCACTCACTCTGCACCGGCACTTTGACACCGTCTCCCAATGCAAGTTCGAGGTTGCGCAGTTGCGCAATCATGTCGGCATACTCAGACATGGTCACGGCGAACGGATGATCCGGCCCTGATTGGGTGCGATCAAAGGTTACGTGCTTTTCAACTGCCACCGCCCCAAGAGCCGCGGCAGCAATCGGTACCGTGCTACCGGGGGTATGATCGGAAATGCCCACCGGCAGACCGAATTCTTTCTTCAACGTCGGAATTGCGCATAGATTCATTTCGTCCCAGCGTGGCGGATAATTGGCCACACAATGCAATATTGTGATGTCACCCGCGCCGGACTGCGTCAGCGCATTCAATGCCCGCCCCACGTCGGCGAGGTCGCTCGCGCCGGTCGACAGCACGACGCGTTTTCGGGTCGCGCCGACGGCGCGCAATAGCGGCAAAAAACTGATATCGCCGGAGGCGATTTTGTATGTCTTCACTCCGACTCGCTCCATCAGTTCCACTGCCTCAAGATAGAACGGAGTGGACATAAATTCGATGCCCACGTCGTCTGCGTAACGCTTGAGTTCGAAGTGCCATTCGTCCGGCAATTCGAGACTGGAAAACGCCTTGTACACCGGGTTTTCAATCCAGACGCTCTTGTCGTAAATACGCGGTGCGACCAACTTGTCCTTTCGCAGGGTCTGGAATTTTACGGCGTCGGCACCCGCCGCCTTGGCTGCGCGCAGATACTCAAAAGCACATTCCAGGCTGCCATTATAATTGGAGCCCACTTCGCAAATGTTGAATATGTGATCAGTCATGATCGTTTCCTGGGGTTGCGCGACATACGCAGTAGAAAGTGCTTGCTGGCATCACTTTTTTTCCTTGAGATATTGCATCATGCGCCTCGTATGAGAGACGGCGAAATTGCCCGATACTTCAGCTCCTTCAGGCACATCCTCGACCACCACGCTCCCGGCTTTCACGCTGGCACCCGCGCCCACATGGACGTATTCGCGCACCATCGCCGATGTGCCGACCCACGCCCGGTCTCCAATGAAGGCACGTCGCGCGATGACGCAATTCCCTGAAATCACACAGTTGCGCCCCACGCGAGCCTCGTGCCCGATGGTGCTGGCAATTCCAATAATGGAATAATCGTCGATGTGGGTAGGCTGTCCAGGATGAATGGCTCGAGCGATTACAGCATTGGCAAGAACGGTAACGTGGCTGCCGATAAGCAAACCGCCGCGATGACGGATACGCTGGTTATTGCCATTTTCTCGAATGTAGAGCAGTCCTTCGGCGCCAAGTATCGCGCCCGCATCGATAAAGCTATGATCGCCCACCACCACATCATCCATGATGACCACACGCGCGGCGATCGCCACACCACGTCCAATCTTGGCCTTGGGAGATATGATGGCAGATTCATGAATCCTAGCCTCGCCCTGTGACCGACCGGAGTCTATACTCTCGTGCAGACGATAGAATGCGTTGCGAGGATTGGAAGAAACGACCAGTCCCTTGCCGATGGGAGCTTGTGCAGCAAGATCGGCGGTCGTCAGTATGCATGTGACGCAAGGGTTGGCACCCGCTATTCCAAGATAGTGTATGGTGTCACAGTAAGCCAGTGTATGCGCCACAACGCTGTCAGCATGGCCTAAGTCGTTAAAGACGCCATCGGACTGCACCTCGGAAGCATCAAAATAATTCGATAATCGTTTGTTCATAGGCAGGCACTATTCGGTTCAGACCTTACGGCCCAGCCGGGCGAGTTCTGCTTCCACGAAGCCGGCCAACTCATTCAGGGTCGTCAACTTGTTAACTTCGTCATTCGGAATCTGGATGTCGAACCGCTCCATCACTTCCAGCATGACAGACATCGCATCGAGAGAATCAATGCCGATCTCTGCAAATTTGCGATCCAAGTCTGCCTGGTCCTTGATCGTGGCAGAATTGTGCACTTCAATGGTGATTTTCGTAAGCGTCTGCTGCAGTGGCGTCATAAATTTTTCCCTGATTTGTTCTTGCGTTATTGCTCACGAGCCAACAAGCAGCTGGCCCAAGACAAGCCCACTCCGAAGCCACTAAGTAGTATCCTACGCAGACGGGTATCGCTGAGGCGATCCTGAAGCAGGAGTGGCAGTGAAGAGGAGATGGTATTCCCCTGACCGCAGAGATTCAGCGGCACCTTGACTGCCGGCAGGGATAGCCGCCTGGCGAGCGTATCAACGATATATTTGCTGCCCTGGTGGAACAAAAACAAGTCAATGTCATCAAAGCCGAGTCCAGCATCCTTCAGCAACGCATTGACTTGCACGGGCACTTCGGTCGCTGAAAAATTGAACACCGCCTGCCCGTTCATATGTAGAACGCCGTTTCTGTTTGCCAATACACCACCATCTTTTCCGCGGGTGCCGAAGAGAAATGGTCCTGGCGCCCAGCCCCCGGAGCTGTCGTCTAACAGTAATGTTGCGGTAGCCGCATCACCAAAAAGGAGGACAGTGTTCTTGTCATCAGGATTGATAATCTTGGAGTATGGGTCAGCGGTAAACAGCAGACCACACGACAGACCGTTGTCGCGCATGAAGGACTTCAGGATAGACAGACTATATATGTAGCCTGAGCACCCCAAAGATATGTCAAAACAGGCACAATGCGGAGACAGGCCGAGCTTTCCATGTACGATGGCTGAGGTGTGAGGCAGGCCTGCGCCGTCCGGGTTCTGAGTGCACACAACAAGGCAATCGACTGCTTCGATGCGCCGTCCCAGGCGAGCCTCCAGGTCCGCAAAAGCTTTCACGCATAGATCAGAGGTCTCCTCATCCGATGCCTTGCGCGAAACCTCTTCAACTCCCAACTTTTTGACAATAAAGTCCGGATCGAGGCCGAACTTCTCCTTCTTGGCATGGTTCGATTCACGTCCCGGGGGTATGTAGCTGCCGATCGCAGCGATACATTTCATGCTCCGACAGCCGAGAAAAAGATGTGCCCAAGTGGAACGTTTCCCACTCGCACCGCTGACTTAGTCAGACGGTTTCCGAGAGTTTGTAGAAGTTCAACCTGCAAGCATTCGGAATCACTGTCCTCCAAGGGACGCTGCAACTCAAGCTTCGTAAAAGCCCATCGGGCCATACCGGAGCGAACAACCAAGTGCAAACGCTTTGTCAGAGATACCAGAACCTCGATGGGGGAAAACAAATACGGAGCATCTGAGACTGCAAGAATAGTCTGCCCCTCGATACGGCTCTTGGCGACAATCTCGTCCTCGGGATATGGTCGACGAGCTAACACGAGCCGGTTGGTCTCTTTTAGCCACCCGGAAATATTATTGGAAAGATAAAATTCAAGGCGCGCATTGTCAGGTCGTGGACAGCGGTCTGGCCCAATGGTATAAACCATGTCGCATTGATTGTGGCAAAAATCGTGGATGACCATCTTGACCGGACTATGCAGATGTTGGGACGCTACGCGGCCTACACATTCCATGATGGCGTTATACATATCGGTTCCATGAAGGTAGCCACGCGTACCCTTGTAGCCAAGTTCGAACGGAACGGTTTCAACTATTTTCACGGGATGGTTCCCATACTGGGATAGAGCTCTCGGACAAGACGTCCCGCTCCGAGGCCATCAACATGCTCCCTTCCAAGTAGGCTCATCTGCTCCCGAAGCTCAGAATTGCCGGCAACCTTGACGAGCTGATCGCGCAGATGGCCGGTATCCAGATCATCCAATGGCCCGAGGTCTACCGCAGCGCCTATACAACCCCAAGCCTGGGAATTGATCCGCTGGTTGTCCGCAATTTGCACGATAAGCGCGGGCAAGCCCATCATTGCCGTCTCAAACGTGGTCGTTCCTCCAGCCGTAATTGCGATGTCTGCTTCAGCCATATGGCGTGCAACATCGGTATCATCGAGGAAAAGACTTACCCGATGGGTCGCATTTTGCTTCATCCAGGCTTGAATAGAGGGCACTTGAGGATTGCGGCTGCCAGTGAGAATAGTTATCTCGAACATGTCAACTTGCCGTAGAGCATTCAAACAAGCCAAGCAGGCACCACGATCGTCCCCACCGCCAAATGTGAGAAGCAGCCGACTCGCTTGGGGCTTACATTGTCGCGCTATACGCCATCGCAAGAATTCATCGCGCAAGATTGCATAGCGAGGACCGAGCAACAACCGAGTCTGGAGACGAGGCTGCACCGCGCGATACCGCTCGACGTCCGCTGCCGGACTGAAGGATACGACCCAGTCAGCCCATAGCGGTATACGCGCCGAACCATCGAACTGCATCCAGCGTAAACCAGCGTTCAAGAGTATGAGCTGATACGCTTCATTTGCTTGATAATGGTCGATGATGGCGCAATCCGCTCCAATGTCACGACAGTACTCGGCAGTTCGAGTGGCATCGGCTTCGCCGTCCAACTCCGGGTCGAACAGCACACTGGCTTCAGCAAACCCATTCAGTTCTGCGGATAGATCCACATCTTGCGCTTTGAGAATGAAATGAACCGCTACGCCAGACTCACTTAACTTACGTCCGAGAGTGGCGCAACGACGCAGATGGCCATAACCGAGCCGCTGCGAAGCATCAGTCCTGATGACCAACCGCAATCGGTCGTTCCCCTCTCGCTTCATGCCAGGCGTTTAAATTCCATCGAGGAAATTTGATTCTGACAGAGGTGGACTATGCTTCTCGATGTAGCTTTTCCAACAGAAACCACGTGCCATCTCCTTGTGTGAAGTTATTGTCGCGATGATAACTGAACCCATAGCTGACCAGCCGCACATCTTCAAATCTATCCAATATTTCGCCGGCAAAATCACGCTTGAACATCACATCGGCGTGACCGCGATACGGCACGCTAACGGGGGTCGGATTGTAGTATTCCGATATGCAAATATAACGGCTGCTCGTCTGATACAGAAGCTCATACACAGTTGGCAGCATATCCGGATTGATATGTATCAACACCCCCTTTGTGAAAACAAAGTCTCGCTTACTATCCGGGACAAAATCGAGGATGGACTGATTGTACACGCGTACTCTCTCAATCTTCTTGAGTGATTCGGCAGCTTTGGGGTTGATCTCGATGGCAGAGAAATCGGCGTCAGGAAGCAACTGCTTCAACGCGATCAGGTTAAGACCGATATTCGAGCCAAATTCGATCACAGACCGGATAGGGGACGCTGATGACAAGATTTTAGAAAATAGAGCGAGACTCCCGGCAATCAATTTAGGCCCCTGATTCCTCGTCAGATACCCATCTCCAAACTCGCCAGCCCAGAAAGCCTCCTGATCGGTTTTGTATTTATTCATTCGGGTTTCTCTTTGCATTTTCTATCGGTGTCGGTTTGCAATACTTGCCACATGATTTCCGCTCTGGTCCAATCCTCTGGAGTATCGATATCCTGAACGCGCCAGCGCGGGACCCTGACGATAGTCGAACATTTCTCGAAACTTCTCAACTGATCCAGCCACGCCTGGGGGCGCCCCCAGTAAAACTGTCCTGCATCGTGTAACGCTTCCGGGAGATCCTGTGAGCGGGAGTTGAAATGCTCCGGGAAAAACATCTTCACTCCACCTTCGGCATTCTTCTGAAAAGACCTGAAAATGGGGTAGGCAAAGCTCGTGGCTGAGAACACATACTGCCAATCGCCGGCTTCCAATGTTTCTAGTCCGCGTTTGACATCTTCTTCATGGATAAAGGGCGCGGTCGCATAGATGCTGCACACAGCAGATAGATTTGCCCCCTGCGACTGTAGCCACTTAACCCCATGACTGATCACCGCATTCGTGCTGGTGTGGTCATCGGAAAGTTCTTTGGGGCGCACAAATGGCACCTCGGCGCCAAAATCGCGTGCGACTTGTGAAATCTCAGAGTCATCAGTGGAGACAATTACACGCTCAAACAGGCCACTTCGCAAAGCACAGAGGATGGAATGTGCGATCATGGGCTTGCCTGCAAATTCAAGGATGTTTTTGCGGGGAATACGCTTGCTACCTCCGCGCGCCGGAATGATGGCGACTTTCATGTGCGGAGAACCTCTTTCAATGCCGCAACGACCTGGCCCTGCTGCTTCTCCGTTAGCCCTGGATACATCGGCAAGCTGATCGCTTCCGCATAATAATTTTCAGCCTGTGGAAAGTCGCTCGGCTTGAACCCCAAGCGCGCATAGTAGGGCTGGCGATAAACCGGAATGTAGTGGAGGTTCACACCAATGCCTGCCGTCCGCAGGGATTCGAAGACCTCCTGGCGGCCGACCTTCATAACATCCAACCGCAGGCGGATGACATATAGATGCAAACCGGAATAACTGTCAGCATATTGCCAGGGTGTCGTGACAGGTAAGCCTTTTAATAGTTCGCCATAACGCGCTGCCAGGGCATGCCGCTTGGATACATACTCCTCCAGACGCTGCATTTGGCTCAGGCCAAGCGCTGCCTGAAAATCGGTCATCCGATAATTGAACCCGAGTTCGATCTGTTGGTAGTACCACGGCCCGTCGGGAGCGTGAGTCATCTCGGCGGCATCCCGGGTGATGCCATGGCTGCGCAGCCGCGCCATGCGCTTGGCCAGTTCCAGGTCATTGGTGAGCGCCATACCGCCCTCACCCGTCGTAATGATCTTGACTGGATGGAAACTGAACACCGTGACATCGCTGTAGCGGCCATTTCCGATAGGCTCGCTCCCATATTTGCCGCCAATGGCATGCGATGCATCTTCGATGACCTTGAAGTTATAGCGCTGGGCGAGCGCCCAGATACCTGCCATGTCACAAGGCTGTCCACATAGATGGATAGGGATTACCACCTTTGGCAAGCAGCCTGACTTCTGCGCCTGTGCTAATTTTTCACCCAAACGTTCTACGCTGAGGTTGTACGTACGAGGATCAATGTCCACAAAATTGACCTGTGCGCCACAATACAACGCACAATTGGCACTGGCCACAAAGGTAATAGGACTGGTCCACACCCAGTCGCCGGGCCCCACGCCCAGCGCCAGGCAGGCGATGTGCAGGGCCGATGTGGCGCTGTTGACGGCCACTGCATGCTGCGAGTGGCAGTAACCGGCAACGGCCTTTTCAAACGCTGGAACGGCGGGGCCTTGAGTCAGGAAGTCCGAACGCAGGACTTCCACCACTGCCTGGATGTCGGCTTCGGAAATGTCTTGGCGGCCGTAGGGAATCATCGCCGTCAGAACTTACCGACCTTGTCACGGCTCTTCGAAATCCAGTCACGCAGGGTCTCGATACTCATCCAATCGGTGTTCTTGTCAGAGCAGTAGGTAAAGTCCGGCGCGACCTTTTTCCCTCCGTTGATACGCTCGGGATCTTCGCTCCACTTATAGATCGCCGGCAATATCTTATAGTGATCCGCGTATTCGTAGGTGTGCAGCGCGTCCTCGGCACCGATCATCTGCTCGTGCAGCTTTTCGCCGGGCCGGATACCGATAATTTCATGGCGCGCATCGGGCGCAACGGCACGGGCGATGTCGGTCACCTTCAGGGACGGAATTTTCTTCACATAGATCTCACCGCCGACCATGTCCTCAACGGCATGCCAAACCAGACACACTCCCTGCTCGAGCGTGATCATGAAGCGCGTCATGCGCTCGTCGGTGATCGGCAATACTCCTTTATGGGCAAGAGAAAGAAAAAACGGAATTACCGAACCGCGTGAACCCATCACATTGCCGTAACGAACCACTCCAAAGCGAGTGTCGTGGTGGCCGGCGTAGGAGTTGCCCGCGACGAATAGCTTGTCGGCAGTGAGTTTTGTTGCGCCGTAGAGATTGGCCGGACTACTGGCTTTGTCGGTTGAAAGTGCAACGACTCGTTTCACCTTTCGATCTATACAGGCGTCGATCAGGTTCATCGCGCCGAATACGTTGGTCTTCACGCACTCAAATGGGTTGTATTCCGCTGTCGGCACAATCTTGGTAGCGGCCGCGTGAACCACGTAATCGATGCCGTCGAGCGCACGTATGAGACGATCTTTGTCGCGCACATCGCCGATGAAGAAACGTACACGATCGTCGTTGCCGAAAAGCTTGGCCATCTCCCACTGCTTCATTTCATCGCGCGAGAAGATCACCAACCTGCGAGGGTTGTATTTCGCCAGCGTCATGGGCACAAAGGTGTGTCCAAAGGAGCCGGTGCCACCAGTGATGAGTATGGACGCCTTGGTTAACATTTTTTTCTTTCCTTCTGATGCAGTGCTCTGGAGGTAGTGCCTTAAGTCGATGACGCGATCCTCTTTGCTGCAATCATGTCCGCCGGCACCCCCTCTGCCACCACCCTGCCCTCCTCCAACCGGTATAGCCGATCACAGCATTCGACGGTGGAAAGGCGATGTGCGACGATCAAAATGGTGAGATCACGGCTAAGCCCTTCGATGGCATCCATCACCGACTGCTCGGTTGCGTCGTCAAGAGCACTGGTGGCCTCATCGAACACTAACACGCTGGCCTGCTTATAGAGCGCGCGGGCGATGCCGATGCGTTGTCGCTGACCGCCTGAAAGGCGGATGCCGCGTTCTCCCACGAACGCGGCATACCCCTCTGATCGGCTTTCAATGAAGTCGGCAATCTGAGCTTGATGTGCGGCCTGTTTCACTCGTTGCAGATCAATCCCGTCGCGCGGCACGCCAAAGGCGATGTTCTCGGCCAGTGTGGTATCGGCCAGGAATATGCTTTGAGGTACGTGAGCGATGGATCGCTGCCAAGCTCTGAGGCGATTGCCGCTTATGGACTGACCGTCTACCAGAATCTCGCCCTCGGTGGGCGTCAACAGACCCATCAACAGATCCAGCAAAGTGCTCTTGCCGCAGCCGGTGCTGCCAACGAAACCGACCCGGGTACCTTTGGGAATGGAGAGATTGACGCCATCCAGCACCCACGGGCGCTCGCTGGTGTAGCGGAATCGCACGGCATTCAAGCGAATGGCATCCTGGAAAGGCAGCGGCGCAGGAGTTGGTTGCAGTAACTCCGCCGGCAGTGGCTGATCGAGCAAATCCATAGTATCGGCTAGAGCAGCGTGATTGCCGACAATGGTCGCCCAAGCGCTGTAGCCCATCTGGAGAGCTGGGAGGAGGCGTTGTGCGCCAAGCGCCAGCGCGGCAAGCACCGGCAGAGCAGTGGCGATGCCCCCGTCCTGCTTGCTAAGGCCATAAGCCAGGGCAACGATCAGTGACATTCCCAGCGCTTCCATGGCGAAACGGGGACTCCCGGCAATAAAGGAGTTGTTACCCTGCGCTCGCCGCAATGGATAATCGGCTCGGCTATAAATCTCGCAATATATCGGTTGCGTCCCATCCAGCAACACATCACGAATGCCACCTAAACCTTCTTGCAGTGCTTTGATCACCTGAGTTTGTTCACCGGCAACGCGTCGGCTGTTACGACGCAACCGACGACGGGTCATCCAGGTAATCAGGCCATAACTTGTGCCAAAGCCAATGGCTGCCACCCCGGCAACCATCGAATCGATAGCGATTAATGCGGACATCACAGTCACCAATAACAAGATTGAACTCACTAGCGTCAACAACGGCAGTAGCACCCCAAACACCGCGCTGTTGGCTTTGTTGGTGATGCCGCTGATCACCTCGCTGCTATTGCGGGCCACATGCACACGGTAGGGCTGATAGAGTGTGCGCCGATATACTTCGATGCTGATGTCTGCGCCGCTGGCAAAGATGAGCCGAGTGCTGACCCACAACAACAGCATGCGGATTGCTGCTGCAAAGACAACTGCCGCAACAAACGCCACGGTGAGGGGCAATACCAGCTGATCAGCTGAGATAATGCCCCAGGCCTTGGCCATATCCACGACGATCGGGTGATTGAGCACCCGATCAGGCGCTGTGAGTATGCCGATGAATGGCAACACAGCTCCCAAGCTAACGACTTCCGCAAATGCGCTGATCAGCATCAAGCCCAGTAACAGCCCGAACTGGTGCTGACGACGTGGGCTTAGGTGGTGCCAGAAGCGGGCGAGCAGGGTTGGAATGGCGGTAGAGGTAGTCATTGACAAGACTTTTAGTTATGCGCCAGTCCAGTCAGGCAAATGCTGACATGATGCATAGAGCCGATACCGACCAAGCTTCTCCATAATCAGTAATACCTCTCTTGCACGAAGCGTTAAGCATGTCGCTAGAAATATTCGGTTAGCCGGAGAGCGACGCCATACCATCGCTAATCCAGATAACTGCCCCCCTCTTCCCACAGACGTTGAATCAAACTTCCCGTAACAACCTCTGTGCATAAAATGAGGACTGACATGACTAGTGACTTCGACTCGTGTTGAAGGCGCGTGGAATAATGGTTCGAGGTTGCTGCGAAATCAGCAGCACGCAGGGATTGCACTACCGAACCTTGTTCTCATTACGCCGGCACCACATCGCTCACATCGATCTCCACGGCCGCAGCCTGCTGAATGAGTCGGACCCCCAACACCAAGCGATGGCGTTTTTCTTTGCGCAAGAGAATCCCATGCATGCCTTCATGCAGGTACGGATGCGGATCGTAGGGCAACACACTGGTCATCAAGGTTTTGATCGCCGCAATCTCCTCGTCCGGAACCACCTCCGAGCGATGGTCCCCTCCCACAATATTGACCACGCCGAACTATTCATGATGGTTTATCGCGAAGTGGCGTGAGACAAGCGCGAGGAACGTTATCAGAAGTTCGAAGTTCAGGGTTCGAGGTTCTGAAAACCTCGAACTTCGGACCTCGAACCTTCCCTCATCTCGTCCGTCTCGCTTAAGTCAGGCATCGGCAATTACAGCAGAAGCGTCTATGAATAGTCTGGGTTAGAGAAGTTTGAAATCTTTCAGCTTGCTGGCGGCATGATCGAAGGTGACGGTTTCATTGCATCCGCCAAACCGATTGGTGGTTCCCAGTAGACAATCGGCAAAGTCTGCCTTCCCTTTCTGATACATGCGAAAAGCGGTCCACGTCGACTGGGTATCCTCAATCTTCAGCTGGCTGGTCCGCAACAGTTTTTCCAAGACGGCCACAATCGTGTCCTTTGAATATCCATAGGCACTTTCCAATACCCATACCAACTCACACAGGACAATACGATTGATAAACCCTGGATCGTCGCGCGTACATTGCTTTGCGATCACCTGAGTGGCTTTGCGCGATTGGCTGGGATCGTCCTGCACTAAGTGTCTGACCAGGACATTCGTGTCGAGACCGATCATCGCCGGCCTCCTCGTTTGCGAATCGCTCGATTCATATCCTCGACACTCACAGGCCTGACCGGGGGCTTGAGCATTCCCGCCAACTCTGACGCGTCAATGCTTGCCAGTAGCACCAGCACGCGACCGTCCTCATCAATCACAAATTCCAGACGGTCTCCTGGATGGAGGTTCAGCCGTTTCCGAACGTCCTTAGGGATGGTTGTTTGACCTTTGCTGGTCAGGGTTGATGTGGACATTCCACCTCCTTACGATATACGATCATCCTTACTTTAACGTAAGTTATAGCACAACACAAGGTTGCTTCAACTAGGAACCTGTTCGATATTGACCGTTCTACTGCGGCGAACGATCCGCGACCCTCTGTTCGTTCTCGGCCAGGCCTCGTCGAATGGTCATCGGGGAGTCTGACGGCAATGACTTTGGCAAATTCGCTGAAATCACCTAAGTGATGCAGGGCGATATCATAGACAATGGTCCAATCGATTTATTCGTGTCTGCGGATGAGCTCGGCATAGCACATCCCGCTCCCCAACAGTCTTTTCCCATGCCGGAGGATCTGGCCTAAAAGAGGTCGCCGACGGTGTGAAGGTCTACCAAGTCTACCGGCCGGCACGTTCGTTCCGCCAACTTATTCATCAGAGCCAGTTTCTCTCCAACCGTGAGGCGGTGTCCGGCCTCTACTGCCAGATCCAGATCGCTGTCCGCCCTCTCCCGGCCGGCGGCCAGCGAGCCAAACAGAATGGCCAGTCTGATCCCAGGTTGTGTATTGATGACAGCCAGGATCGCTCGTGTGAGATTTTTGTCTTCCGTTAGCATACCTGCCACTCGGATACACGGCCGCAGGGATTGCGCACCGAACCTTGTTCTCGTTACGCCGGCACCACGTCGTTCACATCGATCTCGACCGCTGCCGCTTGCTGAATCAAGCGCACACCCAGCACGAGGCGATGGCGTTTTTCTTTGCGCAAGAGAATCCCGTGTACTCCTTGCAGCGGACCTCGGATCACTTCGACCTGCATGCCTTCATGCAGGTATGGATGCGGGTCGTAGGGCAGCACACTGGTCATCAAGGTTTTGATCGCCGCAATCTCCTCGTCCGGAATCGCCTCCGGGCGATGGTCGCCTCCCACAAGGTCAACTACTCCAATGGTCTTGAGCACCGGCAGCTTATGATCCGATGCAAAGCGGACAAAGCAATATCCTGAAAAGAGGGGGACTTCAATTTCCTTCTTTCGATCCTTCCATTGGCTCAGACGCTTGACCGTCGGCAATAATGGTTCAATGCCTTGATTCACAAGCTGGTCGCGCACGATTTTTTCGTGACGCGACCGCGTCCGAAGGGCGTACCAACGCAGTGGATGGTCTGTCTGGTTCATCTGGTTTGTTTGGTTCATTTCGTTGTTTTGGTTTGTTTGGTGCGCAGATATTTGATGAGCCCAGAGATGATTCGACCCGTTCTGTCGGCCTGCGCGTAGATCGACTCAAATGCATCCTTGGACAAATAACCTTGGTCCACTGCGATAGTTGACGACATGGCAATGAATAGAAACTGCACGAATTCTTTGTTCGAGCGGCGTACAAACCCTTCCGCAGTATTGGCCATCACCGAACCCGCAGCGCTCTGAATCTGACTACAGAGGCACGCATCTCTTTTCCATGCAGAGTTCTGTTCGATAGCTTCGTAGACTTGCCGCGTCAACTGTCGCCCCTCTTTCCAACAATCTAGGTCCTCAAAACGAGTCAATCATGGGAAAAATTTATCTGGTTTATTGGTTGATTTGTTTTGTTGATTAATTAGATCGGCTCCTCCAACCAGACAAACCAAACAAACCTCTTCGACCAAATAAACCGTTTTGGCGCAGCTCCGCCCTCTCACTTACAGATCCAGTTCGAGTCACCAGAAACAATCCGTGGCACGCGCGGGAGTGGCACGCCCTATTTCGGCAAACCGAGTCTGAGTACCTTTTCCCGTGGCACTCCCGACTGTACCAACCGTTCTTCACACGTTGCCGCATGTTCGAGATCTGCAATCAACACCCGATCAAATTGCCAGCCGGCGATCTTATCAGGCGAAGACACCGGGTAAGAAAGAAACGACTTGCGCATGGTTCCATCAATGAATCCCACACAGTCGATATTCATCTCGCGAAGCGACAGATAGGCCAATTCGGCCAGCTCAGTTGTTCCATAAATCACAACACGCTGGTGATGAGAGGCATCGAATGTCGACATCATCTCGTTTAATCGGGCGCGCATGTCACGATAGTACGAGAGCGAGTACTGCATGTAGAGATAGGTCAAGCGTGACTTTTCCGTGAAGCCCTGTGGCGTCAGGAGATACCTGATTCGATTACGCGGGATGGTCGTGATCTTGATGTAGCCCTTGCGTGCCAGACGCTTGAGATAGAGATTGGTCAGACCAAGCGCGACGCCAAGCTTGATCGCGAGGGTGCGCTGAGTAGCCCCACCATTGCGATCGAGCTCGTTGAGGAGAAGAAGGTCTCGTTGACCTTGTAAATCCATGATTTATACGGATAAATTTTCTTTGCGTTCAGAATATGAACAAAAATGTAGAACCTGTCAAGGAGATTTCTTACTTTGAGAGCTCGGGGATTTGCCGTATTTCTGTCAGAACGAATTTGAGGCCACGTGCTATTAGAAGAGGAGTCTCTATACAGTTCCAGAAGGAGCAGTCGCGCCCCGCTGCACTTTGAGGGCATAGATAGTCATCTCGGTGCCATAGCCCAGATGTCCTGCAATCAGCGACACCGGTCTGGCGATGAGGCGGTCGATCAATTTCCGAACCGGCACATCCCTCTGAAACCGATGCTTCCAGACCCGATCGAGGCTCGCCATGAGGTAGATGGCGCTGACACCTGTTCGAAAACGATACAGCCGAAACCCTGCCTGGGCCATGATCTCCGATAGGCTGGATTTTTCGAAATGATAGAAATGTCGTGGCGGATCGAGGGGAAACCACCAACGGCCAAACAACTTGAATTCTAGGCTGTTCACATTGGGGACACTGACCGCCAACAGTCCGTCATCCTTCAGTAATCGATGCACTCGACGCAACGCATCCACCGGACTCGGGAGATGTTCGAGTGAATGGCTCATGAACACCAGATCAAAGGACTGAGGAGGAAACGGCGCCGACTCCAACGTCCCGGTGTGAATATTCCCTGATACAAGCTCGCGCGCATGTGCGGCAGCGACCTCACTGATCTCAATCCCATAGGGATCCCATCCTTGATCTTGCAAGGTCTTCAAATTCCCTCCGGCCCCACAGCCGACGTCCAATACTTTCCCCTCCCCCCTCCACGGCAAGGGATGGCGTCCCTTTAGCTCTCGCAATGTCTTGTCGGGCCATACCAGAACGCGCCGCACATGACGCCACCATCCGGCCGACCCATCCGATGGGTACCCATAATAGTCTTCCAACACCCATCGCTTGATCCGTGCCGAAAACCTTTTGGCTTGCCGTTGCAATTGAGGCCGAGTCTTCACTTGCACCGGCGGGTAATAGACTGTTGGGTAATAGGATCCGAGGAGTTCTTTTGAAGGACGGGGATTCAGATAGATCAAACCACATTGACGGCATCGAACAATCGTGAATTCGTCATTCGTGACCGCCAGCAAAAGATCTTGTTGCCGAGCGATTACATCGGATTGATCGGATTGACAAAGGTCACATACCACCAGCTCCATATTCGGGTTTGACAGTTCACTCAACCCAGACCGAGTCATGACAGATCCTTCTCACCCATTACAGAGCTACCATCCGAGGCCGCCCCATCATTCGACCAGCTGCTGCCATCACTTCTTCAACTGATATCAATTTCATGCAATTCTCTTCGCCTCTTATACATGTCGGGTGAAAGCAACTGCGGCAATCGACCTCTTTATAGAGCACCTCCACGGGACCACCACGCGGCCCCCACTCACGAGGGCTCGACGGGCCAAACAGTGCGACCACGGGAGTGCCCACTGCAGAGGCCATGTGCATCGCGCCGCTATCGCTTCCCACGAATAATGCAGACTTTTTAGCGATGGCGGCAAACTGCTTAATGGTGGTACAGCCTGCCATGATGGTGGGGCGACTCTTCGCCATCTGTCGAATCTGTTGTGCGAGATCGATGTCTTGACTGCTGCCTCCGATCAACATCTGGCAACCATACAGGGACGTGAGATGATCGGCCAGCTCTGCGAATCGTTCCGGAGGCCAGGCTTTAAACCAGTACCGGGCGCCGGGCTGCAGGATCACAATCGGTTGCGATCGCGAAACGCCGAGGTGATCTAATAATTGATCCGCACTGTTCTCCTCTTCCGGCGTCACTCGCAGCTGAGGATCCTTTGAGCTGGCCTGGATGCTCATGGGCTTAAGGACTTCGAGATCCCGGTCGATCCGGTGCCGGACACCTGGCACAGGCTCGATCACCTGCGAGTAATACCGGCCTCTCCAACGATGTTCGTCGTTAAATCCAATCCGAATCGGCGCCCCGCTGATCCAACTCAGAAACGCAGATCGGTCTCCATCGGTCAAATCGATCACCGTGTCGAATTGCCGGCCACGCAGCCCCGCGATAAGCCGTGACTGTGCGGTTAGAGACCCTTTGTCGAGGATCATGACTTCATCCACGTCCGGATTCCCGGACAATACGTCTTCTGTCCCTCGATTCACCATCATCGTGATCCGGACGTCCGGTCTGGCCGCTTTGATGGCGCGGAGGGTCGGTGTCGCCAACAACACATCTCCAATGTAGCGGAGCTTGATGATCAAAATGTTGTTCATGAAGACGCTCAACCACTACACAAATCTTGATACAACGCCAACGTGTGCCGCGCGGCCTGCTCCCAGGAAAATTGCTTGGCCCTAGCAAATCCTTTGACCTTCAAAGCCGCTCGAAGTGGCTCATCCTCAAGCAGTCGAATCATCGACTCTCCGAGCGCCCGTGGATCTTGAGGATTTGCCAAGACCGCCGCGTCACCCGCCACTTCAGCCAAGGCAGTTGAATTGGACGTCAGCACCGGTGCACCGCAAGCCATCGCTTCCAACACAGGCATCCCAAACCCTTCGTACAACGAGGGGAAGACGAACAGATCGGTGGAAGAGTACAACAACTGCAGATCGCTTGTGGACAAGCGCCCCGGGCAGAGCACCTGTTCCGTCAAGCTGCGCCTGCGAGCCGACTCCTCATAGCTCCCGAACGGATGGATGGGCGAACCGACCAGGACCAACATGCGCGATCCGAGCTTCTTCCGCACCATTTCGGCACCTTCAAGAAATGCCTGATGATTTTTCCGCGGATCCGCGCCCCCAATAAACAAGACATAGTGCCCGGACGTCAAACCGATCCGTTGCCGCAACTCCGCCATCGCCTGATGATCCTGGCGCGGCACGAAGTCTTCAGATACTCCATTGGGAATCACCCTGATGTGCTCTCGCTTTAATCCATAGAGTTCGACGAGTTCTCTGGCGGAAAACTCGGACACCGTGATAGTTTTTCTGGCCCGCAATGCCGTTTGCCTCGTCTTGAACGACGATGGCCATTGTCCCAACATCTTCTTCGAATACTCAGGGTGACGATCCAGCCAGAGATCGTGAATCGTGACAACCCCGCCGTAGCGCCCGACTGTCTGCATTTTAAAATTGGTTCCATGATACAGATCTAACCGATCGGATGAACTCCGCTTCCCCATTCCCCATCGGCTCGAGTTCACCCACTGAAGCCGTTCAACTCCCGGCCACCCCTTCACAGAGTCAGGCTGCTCAGCGCCCGGCCTCGCGTAAGCGACAACATCCAGTCCCTCATCCTGTGCCAGCATCGTACGAAGCAAATGGTAGCTATGCCATCCCACACCACCCATATCGCCCACCATCGGATTGGCATCAAAACCGATTCTCATCCCTACTTCAATACCTCCCCATAGAACTGTTCCATCTGGATGACGGACGCATCAAGACTAAATCGTTCCTGCGCACGCGCCTTCCCGTTACAGCCCATCTGCTCTCGACGCACTCCATCCAGCAGCAGGGATACGACGGTTGTGGCCAATGACTCGGGATCTCCCGGAGGCACAAGCAAACCGGTTTCTCCTTGCGCGACGACTTCGGGAAGTCCCCCCGTCGTGGTCGCAACCACAGCCTTTCCCATCGCCATTGCTTCGACCACCGCAATCCCAAACCCCTCCATGAGTGCCGGGTGCACATACAGATTGAAAGAAGCCAGGAACGGCTGAACCGGATCCTGAAAGCCGACAATATGCACACGATCGGCAATCATCAACTCGTGGGCAAGCCTCTTTAATCGATCGGCATAGTTGTGATCGTCGCTGCCGACAATCACGTAATGCACTGATGGTACGGCCCGGATAATAGCCGGAAGGGCTCGAAGCATCACCTCATAGCCCTTACGCGGAAACAGGTTGGCGATGGTCCCCAGCAAGACGGCTTCGTCCGTGACCCCGATCGTCGAGCGGATCGCCCGGCCATCCTGTGCGAGTGGTTTCTCGGATAGATCGATGCCGCTATAGACAGTCCGGACGTTGCTCGCTGAGACCCCACCGGCAATCAGCGACTGTTCTACCTGCCGAGAAATCGCAACGACAGCCTTGACGCGATCAAGCCCGTAGCGTCGCACCTTCACCGGTTCGATTTCCTGTCTCACATGGGCCACGATCGGCACGGAACTGGACGGTCGACCCGCGATCGCCTCTATCGTGTGTGGCACCCACCAGATGTCGTTCACATGGATCATGGCTGGATCAAGTTGATCCACGAAGGTTCCCAGACGCTGAACCGCCGACCGCCTCTGAAAGAGTGCGAAGGATTTTCTCCAGGGAGGAAGCCTCAGCGCATGAGTGGGAACGGCGTGTGCGTGAAGCTGTTCTCGAAAGGGGCCCGTTCCTGGACAGACCACATGTGGCTCCCACTTGCGGCGGTCGAGGCTTTTCAACAGTGTGATCAGATCGCGTTCCGCTCCACCGATGGCTTCAATCCCATGCACATACAGAATTCTCGTAGCCACTACCTGCGGTCCAGTTGAGAGGCGACCTGCCTGGTTGCATCCCATAGCTTGGCATATTTCACAAAGGTGTACATACTGGCAAACACACAGACAATGAGTCCGCGCACCCCGTCGCGACAGCCCTGCTTTAATCCATAGGTTTTGATCCAAACCACCAGAGGACGGAACACCAGATCGGTCCAGCGTACCGACTGCACCGTCTTGGCTTTCTCTTGGGCCGCCAGCGTGGTGTAGAGCCCGAACTTCTTGAAGTGATCCTGAATGCGCCGCTCCGTAAAATGATCAATATGCCCGGCCAATGTCCCGATGTCTCCATCGACGAGGAGATTTTCATGCACGGCCACATCGTTATACCGAGCCATCCCTCGCCGAAACAGCCGCACCTGATAATCCGGATAGACACCTCCTCGTTGCACCCAGGCCCCGTAAAAAAAGTTTCGCCTGGGAATCCGATAGGCTACGGGAGCGCCGGTCGTCCATCCTTTCAGACAGTCCGTGATCTCCCGGCGTAGGTCTTCAGTCACTCGTTCGTCGGCATCGAGGATCAAGATCCAGTCGGACGACGCCTGTGCCATCCCGAAATTTTTCTGCAGACCGAAACCGGGCCAGGGGCGCACAGAAACCTTTGCCCCGGAGGCACGGGCCAACTCCACAGTCCGATCACGACTTTCGGCATCGACCACGAGTAACTCGTTGGCCCACTGAACCGACCTCAGACAGTCTTGGATATTGGCCTCTTCATTTTTGGTGATCACCACACACGTCACGGTGGACAGGCCGGAAGCAGCAGTCATGACGACACTCCACTGGGCAACACGGTCGTCGCCTGCTCAAACCGCCGACGGTGCAGTTCCACGATTCGCTCGGGGCTTACATAGCGCCAGCGCCAGGCAAAGGCCCGGTCGAATTCTCGAGCGAGCTTCTCGAGAGGCTTACCAACCCGCCTGCGGAGGATCTGCTGGAATGCGCGCTCATCGGAGGCGGACCGAAAATAGTTGGGCTTGCACCAGAGCGCTTTCTGTTCTTCCATCGACCATTTCTCAGGTATAGAGAGTCGAGGGTGTGTACAAGCAAACGGCTCCCGCTTGCTCTTGATCGTCGCACGAATGAAATGATGAACAAACGATGCTCCAACGACCATACATCGCCTCACATCCCCGATACGTTCTTCACGCTGCCGCAAGGTATAGTACAGATCCCAGTCAGCGGACTGGACTCGTTCATCCAAACCGCCGAGTAGGTCATACGCCGACCGCCTGATCATGACGCAAGATCCGACTATGCCGTCGAACATCATGCCGGCAAATGCACGGTGTGCCTCCTCGCAATAGCGTTCCCAATCGCCGTACATCGCCTGAATCATCGTTCGGAGCTGTTCGATGCCCTTCCCGCTGGAACGCCGTCCCTGTCCAATCGCCGCCCATCGTCCCTGCATCCAGTCGGTCAATGATGCCGTCGGCATCATTTCCAGTCCCAATGGCGAGGCGGCATCCAGGCGATGCCGTTCCATCACTTCTATCAAGAAGCCATTCCAGTTCGGCGCGACATACAAATCGTTGTTGATGTGGCACAAGAACTCTCCACTTGCGACATTGGAACCGAGATTCATCGACTCCGGATAGCATCGGTTTCGATCGTTTCGAATCACCCGGCACCCATGGGACTCAAAGAACTCTGCAGACCCGTCCGTCGAGTGATTATCGATGACGATGACTTCGTACGGACCCGTCGTATAGCGCTGGATCCCTTCAAGGAAAAGCTGGTTATGACCGAGCTGATTGTGAACGGCGACAATGATACTCAGCATGATGCGGCGCTCGTTCGGCCTCTCACGTGACCTTCGACACTCGCCTTGATGGACTCATCGAACGGTCGTTGAGACCTGCATGTCATTTCGAAAGCTCCCAGAACTTCGCATACTTCATGAACGTGTAATAGCCATAGAGTCCGGAGAGAATCAAGCCGGGCATGCCGTCGAGGAAACCGGCCCGCTGCACATACATCTTGAGGCACGCGCCGAGCGGATGGGTAATCAGCTGATGAGAAGAAAATCGACGGCCCTGCTCCGTCATACGTCGGGCCATCAAATCCGAATAGCGATCCTGTTTCGCCACGTAGTGATCGATGTCTCGAAACGGATATTGCAGGGCGGGACTCTTGAGAAACCCGACCGGCCCATCACAGTCGAAACCTTCATGAACCAGTTCTTCACGATAACGAAAGCGGTCCTTTCGAAACAACTGCGGTTGTCGATAATCCGGATACCAGCCGCAATGTTTGATCCACCGTCCCAGAAAATAGTTTTTTCGGGGGACGAAGTAGGCATCCGCGCCCGGTTGACGATCAAGCACCAATCGAATTTCTTCCTGCAACTCGGGAGTCATCCTTTCATCGCTGTCCAGACTGAAGACCCATTCATGAGTCGTGAGTGCAACTGCCTCGTTGCGCAATCGTCCGAATCCGTGAAAGTCGAGTTGATACACCTTCTCGGTGAACTCCCGACTGATTGCCGCAGTCCGATCGGTGCTGTACGAGTCCACGACGATCAACTCATCACCCCAGCCGGCGACAGACTCGAGGCATGCCCGTATATTGGGTTCGTCGTTGTAGGCGATCACGTAGACCGATACTTTAGGAACATTGGCCGTCACAGCTTCTGCCCGAATTCTTTCCACGACCAGATCTTGTTCTGATTGAGGATGGTGTTGGCGCTGACATACAGCCCCAGCAGCCGGCGATAGCGAAGCGCGATCGCCGGATCCGTCGGTTCGACCGGCACGGCGGCTTCTTTCAGATTCAGATCGGCCCGCCGCAATGCGTGACTGCGCAACGAGTACAGGAGGAATCCCTCGTGATCGGCTAACCCGATCAGATCGTCGTAGACACTGCTCAGAAATGCCAGGTTGTTGTCCAGGCAATCAGACCCCAGCAGGCAACTGAGATCATGCCCCAACGAGGGGGAAAGACGCGGGTTCACGCCGTTCAGACTCAGAATCGTCGGAAGCAGGTCTACCTGACTGGCCACGGTGGTCACCGTTCGAGGACGATACGATCCTGGCTCCCGCAATGTATCGTCCACCCATAAGAACAAGGGAGTCATAAAATGGCCGACTTGATTTTCAAAGTCTGTGTGTCCGACCTTTTCGTGGCGACCGTGATCGCCCAGAATCAAGACGATGGTATCGTGTAGCAGACCATCCCGCTTCATACCCGTCAGCACACGTTCCAGTTCGAGGTCCAAATATCGCAGCGCAGCAAGATACCCGTCCGGTTCGGTTTTCAGGTGTTGGATGTCCGGATGGGTTTGCGGCACGGCAAAGGGGTGGTGCATCCCGATCGTCATGGCCGCGAGAAAATACGGCTTCCCATTGGCACGAAGAGCTTGGACCCTGGTCCGCATCAGATCCAACAAGGCCCCATCAGGCTTGCCGACGCTGGCCGACATTCCGATCTCTTCAATCCCAGGAGGGAAATCGCTCCGATCGAACAATTGGTGGAGGCCATTTCGCGACATAAATAAGTGGAGGCGGTTGAGGTCCCGGTGATAACCGATCACCATTTCTGTCCGGTAGCCATGTTCACGCAACACCGATGGAATACAGACATAATCGTGCATATAGCGCGTCTTCATCGCCGCCGTGCCTTGACGGGGATAATATGAACAGAAGCTCGCGAAGAGGCCTCGAGCCGTTTGAACCCCGTTCGCAAAGAAATGCTCGAAATAGAGGCTGTCATCTTTGAAATGATCGAGAAAGGGCGTGAGGTGGATGTCTCCGACCGTCTTATTGAGAAATCGTCGATCCAGCCCTTCCACGAGGATCATGAGCACATTGGCCTGACGCCTGAACTGAACACCTGGGGTCAAGAATCTCTCGTGCACCAAAGGGTACTGCGGATAGGGAAACACCGTGTTGTGCCCGAGCGTCTCCTGTGTGACGCGCACAGCTTCATCTAACGGTATCTCGTTCAGTTTCTCCGAGTCACCGGATTTCTGTTTGGTCTCGACTATCGCGCGCAGCCCTTCACTGGCATAGAGAATGGGATTTTGCGCCAGCACGTAATAGGCTGAGCTGCTGATATCGGTGATCCGAATTGCATACGGACCTTGATAATGAAATCCCGTCGCCCCTCCGACAAATCCCACCAGGAAGATCGCATTGGACGCAAGCACTGTCGCTCGATTTAACCATCTGAGCGCGGGTCTCACCATACGCGTGAAACAGAACCACCACCCTATGACCGCCATCGCCTGGAGAAGAATAAATCCCACGACTCTGCCGGTCCATTTCCCACCATCATGAAGCTCAGCGCCGGTTTGCTCTGCGGCCTGCGATCCCCGAAGACCAGTCTCCGTCCATTGAGTGACAAGATCGCCGACGTATTCGAAAAAAACAAAGTTCAAGCGCTGCTGGTTGAAGTGGTAATACCCGACATCCACGAGGAGCAGAACCACCAACAAGAGTCCCATCACGGTCCCCAGAATGGCTAGGGTCCTACGGTAGCCCGTCATCAAGAGTACTGGCCGCCGTTGCAGTCGACCCCAGGCCCACCCGAACGTCCCCAACAGTCCGGCGAATGCGGACACGAACAACACAGCCATGCTGGACGTGATCAGATCTGCCCGAAATCCCGTGACGAACGTCTTGACAAACACGTCCGCCGAAGGCACTTCAACAGCCATGACCTCGGGAAGCAGGAAGAATCGTTCCACCTGCTGGATGACCAAAAACAGCAGCCACCAAAATACGACACCTTGCTTGAATGACCACTCGAACATATGTTTCCTGTTTACGGTCTCTTGCCGGTCATATCCCGGTGCACAAGCATGTGTCGTCTGTGCAATCCGAGATCATACAGGTAGTCACGCAGACGCTCATCCGACGGAAAGCGGTATCATGCTACGTTCGGTGATCCTGAGTAAGATGCCGGTACACCGTCTCCATGCGATCCAACATCTTATCGATCGAGTATGAACGCTTCACCAATGCCCGCCCGTTGGCACCCATGCGAGCCCTGAGCCCTGCATCGTCACACAGCTGAAGAATCCGCTCGGCAAGGGCACTTCCATCACGAGGCTCCACCACAAATCCCGTTTCTCCCTCAATGACCACGTCGGGGATTGAACCGACCGTCGTCGAAACGACCGGTATCCCCATCGCCAGCGCTTGCATAAGCACTTGTGGAATGGTGTCCCCTTCCACCGACGGGATGGCAAAGACATCCAGCGAGCGAAATATGTTCAACAGATCATCACGAAAACCCAACATCTTGATCCGTGACGTCAACCCGAGCTGCTCAATGAGCGTGCGGATCGTCTGCTCCTCCGGACCTTCGCCGACAATGATGAACGTGACATCGTCGCGTTTCTCTGCAATACGTCCGGCAGCCTCGATAAAATACTCGTGCCCTTTGTACGTTCGAAGATAGGAAATGATCCCCACAAGAATTTGGGTGTTCGGCAGACCCAACTCAAACCGGAGATTCGGATCGGCCGGCGCAGGCCTAAAATACTCGACGTCGAGTCCGATCGGAAAGGCCGCCACACGATCAGCCGCTAAACCATCACGCTCAATGAGTCCTTGTCTGGTCCGCTCCCCTCCTGTGACGACCACCATATCAAGCAAGCGACGATAGAGCAGCTGCGTGGTCATATTACGATTCAGCGGGTTCGAGATGTGCCTGATCCGGATAATTTTTGGCCTGGGCCTGATCAAGCGACTTGCAATGGAGCCGATCCAGCTGTCGCGGGAACTGTTGACTTGGAGAATCGCAGGCCGATACCGACGCATCAAGCTGCAGAATTCTGTAATCGCCTGAGGATACCGGGAACGGCGCATCGACATCAGCGTAACGGCCAGCTTCCTCTCGTCCGCCATCTTGGCGATCGGGCTCCCCGGCTCCAGTATGAGGCGCAGATCGTACCCCCGTTTTACCAAGCCTTCAGCGTGCAACAGGACTGCCAACTCCTGTCCCCCGACCGCCGTACTGGATTCTGAAATGAAGATATTCACGAAGATTTCGCCACTGGTCGGCGTGCACGGCTCCTGGCGGCGGATAATACCTGATCTGGAGTGATAATAGTCAGGCAGGCCAGGTGCGAGGTATGGTGACACGTTCGACTGAAACAGGGGCTGCAGGGTACCTTGCCCGACAAGACATCATGACCCACTCCATAGGGACCGGTTCGAATCGCACTCGTCGGCCCAAACATCGCCACCACCGGCGTACCAACCGCCGCGGCAATATGCATCGGACCTGAATCGTTCGTTATCAGCAATGACGCCTTGCTCAGGAGTGCCGGCAGTAACCCCACGGGCATGGCTCCGGCCAGATCGACGACAGGGGTCTTCATCATCGCGCACACCGCAGCGACATCCGCCTGTTCCTCGGGACCGCCGATCATTATCACCGCACCGAATCTTTCTTGCTGCAGCCGATCCGCGACTTCGGCAAACGACGCAGCCGGCCACCGCTTGGTCGGCCACCGAGCCGAGATATTCATCGCCACCCAACTCGTTCCAGGTGTCACACCAGATCGGCTCAACAGACGATCGATCTCCTCATGATCGGTGCTCGGAACACGGAAATGAAACTCCGGCGTACCGGACTCCCTTGCCCCCACCGCTTCTGCCACCAGCAGATAGCGGTCGACCGCGTGCATCTCCGATTGTGGAACCGGCACGCGCCTCGAATAGAACCAGGGGCTCCCCTCTCGCCCATTGGCAAATCCCACCAGCAGAGGAGACCTGCTGAACCAGCCGATGGCGGCGCTCCGAAAAAGCCCTTGCAGGTCTACCACAAGATCGAAACCTTCTGTACGAAGCAGGGGCACTTGGGACAACCACCCCGTGAGCGTCGACTCCACTGGCCACACCCGATCCACTCCGTCGATGCGTTCGACGAGACCAGCCCACTCCTGCTTGACCAGCCAAGTCAGTCGAGCCTTGGGATAGGCCCGGTGAATGGCCGCACAAGTCGGCATCGCATGCACGATGTCACCGAGTGAGCTCGGCTTAATCAATAAGATGTGGCGATAGTCGGACATAGGGTTAGTTGTTCAGGCTGAGCTGAAGACGATGAATTATCTCGCAAAGCACGAATCAATCCCGCATGCTTAACCGTTAAACGCCTTCAGCCTATCAACCTGATGTGTCTTTGCATCCTCAAGAATCCAGTCTGCGGCTTCAGCCATAGACTTTGCTACGACATCAGGCATGGCCTCATCAGCCTTGAGCCTCTCCAACGCCTGCGCATCCACCGGTGTTGGTGTGAGGAGGATGGCCTTGGCGCCCACTCTCTTCGCCAGTTGTATGTCGCGCACATGATCCCCGATCAAATAGGAACGTCGGAGATCTAATTGCAACTCCGACACGGCCCGTTCCACCATCCCGGCATTCGGTTTTCGACAGCGGCAACCGTCGTTCGGATGGTGCGGGCAAAAATAGATCGCGTCCAGCGCCGCACCCTCCTGTTCCAACAATCCCTGCAATCTGGCATGGATGGTTTCCAGATCCTTGAGGGTGACAATTCCACGACCGACACCGGATTGGTTGGTCACGACCACTAACCTTGCCCCGGCCCGTTTCAATCGCGCAAGCGCCGGTCCAACCCCCGACAACAACTTCAAATCGACAGCGACCTTCAGATAGCCCGGATCGTAGTTCAATGTTCCATCTCGATCCAGAAATACGGTGACACCCTCAAGGACGTTTGTCTGGTTTCTTTGGTTCATTTTGTTTGTCTGGTTTGTTTGGTTCGAACGAGACGAACCAGATAAACCAGATAACTGTTTTGTCGCCGCTTCATAGACTTGATCGACAGAGACCCCTGTCATGCACCGATGGTCGATGGGGCATTCACGCAACAAGCAGGGGGCGCAATCGACCGGCTGCCGTACAATGGCATGGGCGTCCCCGAAGGGCGACGTGGTTCGCCAATCGGTCGGACCGAAGATGGCCACGACCGGCACGTTGAACGCGGAAGCGATGTGCATGGGACCTGTATCATTCGTCAGCAGCACGGCGCACCGTTTCACCGCCGCCATCAATTCCCGGATCGTGGTGGACCCGGACAATACCAGGGATCGGGACGACAGGCGCGTGGCAATCTCCCTGCCCAAACGCTCTTCCCCCTTGGCTCCCAAAATGACCACACTGACTTGCTGCTCACGAGATTCGCGAATCGAGCGGCACAGCCGTTCCGTGACTTCCGCAAACCGTTCGGGCAACCAGCGTTTCGCTTCGCCGTAGGTCGAGCCGGGATTGATCCCAACGACGACGTCCGATGCGTTCAATCCACCCTGGGCAAATCGCCCGGCCATGGCCTGTTCCTCTTCCGGAAACACGACGAGTTCCGGTGCAGGAGGACTACCCGTGAGGCCCAGAGGTTTCAGCAGATCCCAATAATAATGGACTTGATGGAGGGACGCCCGGCGATCCGGTTGAGCAACCGGATCGGACAAGAGAAAACTTCGTCCGTCCGTTGCATAACCATAACGCCGAGGCACACCGGCCAGGAACGTGAGGAACGCCGCTTCGAATGCATTCTGAAATAATATCGAGAGATCGAACCCTTGCTGCCGCAATTGGCTGGCCAACACCCACTTACCCGGAAGCCCCGCATGCTTTCCTTTGCTGTCGTAGGTCAGCACGCGTGTCAATGGCGGATGGCCTGCGAACAAATCGGCCACAGCCGGTTTGACCAGTAACGCGATCTGGGCATTAGGGAACAGTCTCCGTAAACCACGGAGTGCAGGCTCGCACATGACCGCATCGCCAAGCCAGTTCGGTCCACGCACAAGGATTCGTTTGACGGCTTCTCTATCCACATGCCTCCGCTGCAATGCGGTTCGGTCTGTTCAACACGAGGTGTTTGAGCCGTTCCTCCCCCGCGCTCACATACGTGGTCAGCCTGACTGCCCACCAGCTATCGGTACGTTGGAGCAGCGAGGCCAATTTACAGGCATCTTTCTCCGTGGTCACGACCAACTCAGCCCGGAGTTCAGTGGCTCTGGATCGCAGCCGTTCGACATCAACACTTGTGTAATCATGGTGATCGGCATAGGCCACTTCATCCAGAATCTTGATCTCCATTTGCTCGACGAGTGTACGAAATGATTCGGCATGACCCACACCGCTACAGAGCAGTGCCGTTTTTCCTTTGGACCAAGAGAGTGGCTGCGACGCCCCGGTCACCACCGATACAAGGCTTTCGGGACGAAAGACCACCTGGATCAGATCCGGCATCGTTCCAAGTGTCTCTTGCAGCCTATGACAGACCTCTGTCACCTGCGCCGGCACGTCCGCTCTCGTCACCACGATCGCTGTCGCGCGCGCCGCTGCCTGGAGAGGCTCCCGAAGTCGACCGGACGGCACCAGAGCTGCGAGTCCGTCCGCATCCGTGGCATCGACCAGCAAGAGATTCACGTCACGATAGAGCCCCAAGTGCTGAAATCCATCGTCGAGGACCACACAATCGACCGGCAACCGATTCAACACCCAATCACCGAGTTCATAGCGATCGGCGCCGACCGCGACGATCGCCTTAGGACAACGCTGCGCTATGAGGAACGGCTCGTCGCCTGCCTCCTTCGGGTTGACCAGCACACGCTCGCCATCTGACACCAATAAAAATGGATCCGTACTGGTCCGCCGATAGCCCCGACTGAGAATCGCCACCCGTTTACCCTGTGCCAAGAGCCAATCCACAAGCACAATCACCATCGGCGTTTTCCCCGTCCCACCCAGCGTGAGATTTCCGACACTCAGCACTGGGACCGGTAATCTCCGTTGCGCGAACCAGCCCCAGTCGTACAGCAATGAGCGCAATCGGGCAATTATCCCATAAGGGATTGCGGCCCATATCAGCCACCACCTGACCTTTGTCCCAGGATTCAACACTTTTCGTAGCTACTCAGGTGTTCAGGCTGAAGTCTGAAGTCTGAAACATTCAGTCTATCTGCCTGAGTGATTGCGACAAGCCGACTCGGATGCCGAAGTTGTGTGCGATCACGCATAATTGACCTCTAACAGCCTTCGGCCTATCTACCTGAGTAGGTACCGCTTTTCTCAGCCATGAGAGGAAGCGACCGGTCGGCAAGAGGTGACCCACTGTTGCCTTGCTGCGGCATCAGCAGCCTGTCGATGGCCTCCAGCGTTTGTTGTAATGCTCCCTGATTCTCCTCGACCACCTGACGGGCCAGCCGGCCCATCCGCTCCCGTTCCTTATCATCAGAAAAGAGGGTTACGACCTGTCGGGTGAGGTCCTCCGCCTGAAGCACCCGATACCCACCTCCCGCCTGACTCAACAGATCGGCGATCTCCGCACAATGGTCGGTGTAGGGACCGAACAACACCGGCTTGGCCCACTGAGCCGGCTCCAGAAGATTGTGTCCACCAATCGGAACGAGTGTGCCTCCTACGAATGCAACCACCGCTTCGCGGTAGATAGCAGCCAATTCGCCCCGCGAATCGAGTACCAACACACGGGGACCGGTAGGTCTCTGGGCCGCACCCTGGCCGATGGTACTGCGTCGTTGCACGGCAAACCCACGCGCCCGAATCATCGTCTCCACCGATTCCGCCCGTTCAATGTGTCGAGGCGCCAGCAACAAGATCGCTGAAGGGCACTGTGCCACGAGTGCCCGATAGCATTCCACGAGTATCTCTTCTTCACCTGGATGGGTACTGCCTGCTACAAACAGCTGTTCCTTTTCCTGAAGTCCAAGATACGCCCTTGTCGTCCCACCTCCCGTGACGGTCGGTATCGGCTGATCGAACTTGATATTTCCCGTTCGCCGGACTCGTGAGGCCTCTGCCCCCAGGGCGATGATACGATCGACATCGCGGTCGGACTGCATCAGGCAGAGGCTGAGCGTCTGCAACATCGTACGATAGAACGATCGCACGGGCGCCCACTGCTGCCGCGCAAAAGACCTAGTCGAAAGCCGACCGTTCACGAGAGCGGTCGGTACTTCCCGTCGGCGCAGGTGCCACAAGAGATTGGGCCAGAGTTCGGTCTCGACGAATAGATACAGGCGGGGTTGCAGTCGCTCGAGGAAGCGGGACACGACCCAGGGAAAATCGAGCGGTGCATAACAGTGATCTGCCACACCGGCCAACCGTTGTTCTACGGCTTCTCGTCCGGTCTCGGTCACCGTCGAGACCACCAGGCGGCACTGGGGATGACGGCGGTGG